>Ga0182735_1000061_pt1 | contig 161630 bp, 175 predicted proteins | sample eDN5th30CKraftMG_FD_128524 | JGI IMG/M metagenome (GOLD analysis project Ga0182735, IMG submission 128524) | Enriched Miracle-Growth compost microbial communities from Emeryville, California, USA - eDNA 5th pass 30_C Kraft MG (version 2) (version 2) ... | reverse complement strand
GGGCAGGTTCAGGTCGAGCAGGATGATGTCGTAATCATAGAGCTTGCCCAGATCGAGGCCTTCCTCGCCCAGATCGGTCGTATAGACGTTGAAGCCCTCGGTGGTGAGCATCGTGTCGATCGCTTTCGCGGTCGTCGGCTCGTCCTCGATCAGCAATACGCGCATTGGCCGCCCCTATTTTGTTTCGCCCGATGACCCCGCGACCCGTCCGCACGATCATTCCGCGACATGCCGACGCGCCCCCGTTTCGGGACTGCCGGAATATTAACCATGAAAGCAATGAAGGGAAAAGGTTAATTTTGATTTAATCGCCTGATTCCGGCGAGTCGCGTCCCGCGCAGCTGCGTTTCAGCGTGTCGACGAGATGATCGGCGAGCGCCCTGACCCGCGCCGGACGGAGCCGCGAGGGCGGCGACAGGAGGTGTAGAAAGGCCTGTGGCAACGACCAGTCGGGAAGGATTCGCACCAACGCGCCCGACGCGAGTTCGGCCTCGGCGATGAAGTCGGGAAGCGCCGCAATGCCGCCGCCCGCGACGAGCAGCGGGATCATCACGTCGCCATTGTTGGTGAAGAGCGGTCCCGCCGGAACGACCGTCGCCTCCTCGGCCTGGCGCTCGAACCGCAGCGGGCGCGCCCGTTCGCGATGGCCGTAGCCGATCAGCCGGTGCGCCGCGAGGTCGAGCGGGTGGCGCGGCGTACCCTGGCGCTCCAGATAGGCGGGACTCGCGATCACCGACGCCGCGACCGGCGCGATCGTCCGCGCGAGCAGGCTCGAATCGTCGAGCGGCGCGATGCGCAGGGCGAGGTCGATCCCTTCGGCGACCAGATCGTGCCGCGCGTCGCTGAGCGTCAGCTCGACCTCGACCGCGGGATGCCGTTCCATGAAGGCGGCGAGCGGCGCGCCGAGCACCTTGATCCCGAAGCTCATCGGCGCGGCGAGTCGAATCGGACCGGCGAGGTCGTTCCGGTCGCCGCGCGCCGCCTCGGTCGCCGCGGTCGCCGCCGCAACCATCGCGCGCGCCTCGCCGAGCAGCCGCTCGCCCGCGGTCGACACGGTGACCGAGCGCGAGGTGCGGTGGAGCAACGTCACGCCCAGCGACGCCTCGAGCCGCCTCACCGCTTTCGACACGCTCGCCTTCGACAGAGCGAGCGACCGCGCCGCCGCGGTGAAGCTGCCGCTGTCCGCCACGGCGACGAAACAGGCCCAGCCTTCATAATCGGGAAGCGTCATAAGAGCCTCAAGATTGGAAACGATCAGTTTCCATCTACGCTATTTTCGAAACAATCCCAATCGCTATCTTGGCTGCAACGAGAGAGCGCCGCCGGCAGGATCGCCAAGGGCGGCGCGAGCGAAAGGCATAACCGATGATCGACATTCGCAAATTCGACACGCTCGGCCACGCCAACCATGGCTGGCTCGACGCCCGCCATCATTTCTCCTTCGCCAACTATCACGACCAGGGCCGCATGGGCTGGGGCGCGCTGCGCGTCTGGAACGACGATGCGATCGCCGCGCAGTCGGGCTTTCCCCCGCACCCGCACCGCGACATGGAAATCATCACCTATGTCCGCACCGGCGCAATCAGCCATCGCGACTCGATGGGCAACGCCGGCCGCACCGCGGCGGGCGACGTCCAGGTGATGAGCGCCGGCACCGGCGTCACCCATAGCGAGTTCAACCTCGAGGACGAGGAAACGACGCTGTTCCAGATCTGGATCATCCCCGATCGCGCCGGCGGCAATCCCGGCTGGGGCGCGCGCCAGTTCCCGAAGGCCGATCGTTCGGGCCGCTTCGTGACGCTGGCGAGCGGTATCGAAGGCGACGTCGAAGGCGCCGGGGCCCTGCCGATCCGCGCCGACGCCCGCGTCGCCGCGGCGACGGTGAATGCGGGCGACCGCGTGGCCTATGACCTCGGCGCCGGCCGCCACGCCTATCTGGTCGCCGCCAAGGGCCGTATCCGCGTCAATGGCGAGGACGCCGACCCGCGCGACGGCATCGCGATCCGCGACGTCGAGCGGATCGAAGTCGAAGCGATCGACGACGCCGAACTCGTGCTCGTCGACAGCCTCTGAAGCACCCCCCCGGGCCGCCGCCAACTCCCCTCCCTTGCGGCGGCGGCCCACTCTCTTCTCCCTCCCGACCGAAAGGAAACGCAACATGGCAAAGGTTCTGGTCCTCTATTATTCGAGCTATGGTCATATCGAACAGATGGCCGACGCTGTCGCCGAAGGCGCGCGCGCCGCGGGCGCCGAAGTCGATATTCGCCGCGTCGCCGAAACCGCACCCGAGGCGGTGGTGAAGGCGGCGGGCTTCAAGACCGACACCGCGCATCCGCTGCTCGGCGACCCCAAGGAACTGACGAACTATGACGCGATCGTCGTCGGCTCGCCGACGCGCTTCGGCCGCATGGCGAGCCAGATGGCGAGCTTCTGGGATACCGCGGGCGGCGTCTGGGCGCAGGGGCTGCTCACCGGCAAGGTGGGTGCGGCCTTCACCTCGACGGCGTCGCAGCACGGCGGCCAGGAAGCGACCTTGTTCAGCATCCTCACCAACCTGCTCCACTTCGGCATGACGATCGTCGGGCTCGACTATGGCTATGCCGGCCAGATGGGCGTCGACGAGGTCAAGGGCGGCGCCCCCTATGGCGCAACGACGCTCGCCGACGGCGACGGATCGCGCCAGCCGAGCGAAGCCGACCTCGGCGGCGCGCGCTACCTTGGCGAACGCGTCGCGAAGACGGCGGCGAAGCTTTCGGCCTGACGCGTGCGCCGGCCGCGGCCCCGCGCGGGGCCGCGGCCGAGCTTTCCCCTTTCGGTCGGACCGCCGCCGCCCTATAGCGCGGGCCATGCTGCTTTCCGACCGCGTCCTGTTCCTCGACGGCGAGGCCCTCGTCATCGACAAGCCCGAAGGTTTGCCGGTCGATCCGCCGCGCGACGGCAGCCTCAGCCTCGAAAACCATCTCGACAGTCTGCGCTTCGGCTTCAAGCGCTGGCCGCTTCCCGTCCACCGGCTCGACCGCGACACGTCGGGCTGTCTGCTCCTCGCGCGCAATCCGAAGGCGCACGGCCGCTTCACCCGCGCCTTCGAAAATCGCGAGGTCGAAAAGCAATATCTCGCGATCCTCGACGGCGTTCCAGACGGCGAGCGCGGCACGATCGACCTGCCGCTCGCCAAGGTGTCGACCGCCGAGAGGGGCTGGCGGATGGTCGGTGACGCGAAGGGCAAGCCGTCGGTGTCGCATTGGGAAAAGCTCGCGGTCGCGGACGGCCGCGCGCTGCTGCGCTTTCGCCCCGAGACGGGACGCACGCATCAGCTGCGCGTCCATGCGCTCGAAGGTCTGGGCTTCGCGATCGCCGGCGACCCGGTTTACGGCGCCGGCAAGGGACGCGAGCGCACCCTGCTGCACGCCGAGCGGCTGGTCGTCCAGCGTGACGTCAAGCCGCCGATCATCGCCGAGGCGCCTTTCCCCGACCGCTTCGCCGCGCTGGGCTTTGCCGCGCCCGAGGGCGCCGCGCCGACCCGTGGCTGAGCTTCCCGAAAGCGCGATCAGCGAGAAGTTCCTCGCGGGCTCGGGGCCGGGCGGACAGAATGTCAACAAGGTCGCGACCGCGTGCCAGCTGCGCGTCGACGTCTATGCGCTGGGGCTGCCGCCCGACGCCTATCGGCGTTTGAAGGTGCTTGCGGGAAGCCGGATGACCGCGGACGGCGAACTCGTCATCCTCGCGCGGCGCTTTCGCACGCAAGAGGCGAACCGCGCCGATGCGCGCGCGCGGCTGTCCGAGTTGATCGACGCCGCGCTCAAGCGCCCCGAGCGGCGCATCAAGACCAAGCCGAGCAAGGCCGCCAAGGCGCGCCGCATCGAGGGCAAGAAGGCGCGCGGTTCGGTGAAGGCGATGCGCGGCCGCGTGCACCCGTCGGACTGACCCGGCGTGATCCTCTATCGCCTCGACGCCGACGCCGCCGAAATCGCGGCGACGCTGGGTGCCGAGGCGGGAAAAGACCCGTGGCAAGGCGGCTATGTCGCGCCCGGACGTCCCGCCCCCGTCGTCGCCGGCGACGGCCGCCCCGGATCGCGCCCCCGGCTGCGACCGAAACTTTGGGGCGTCCCGCCACCGCCGCGCGGGGATCGGCCGGTGACAACGGTGCGCAATCTGCAAAGCCCTTTCTGGATCGGCACGCTGCGCCATCCCGAACTGCGCTGCCTGATCCCCGCGACCGCCTTCGCGGGCTGGTCGGGACCGGCGGGCGCCAGGCGGCAAACTTGGTATTCGCTCGCCGGCGAGCATGTCTTCGCCTTTGCCGGCCTCCACCGCCAGAGCGACGACTGGCCGAGCTTCGCGGTGCTGACGACCGAACCCAATTCGCTGGTCGAACGCCATGAGGGAGCGACGATGCCGATGATCCTGCATCGCGAAGATTATGCCCGCTGGCTCACCGCCGATTGGCGCGACGTGGCGGGTCTCGTTGCCCCCTTTCCGAGCCACCTGATGAAAACAGGATCAACGCCGCCTTAACCGGCTTGCTTCACCCTCTGCGTTGATCTTGCGCTAACCACCCGAGCGCTAGTTTCCACCCGAATCGAAACATAGGAAGGCGACCGACCGTGCCGAGCACCGCCCCCACGCTCAATCCCCCCGCCAATGCCCGCCGCGCCAAGCGCGCGTCGGTCGACGGCCGCGCGCGCTTTCGCGAAGCCGGGCAGAATCCGTTCGACGCCGAGCTCTATGATCTGTCGTCGACGGGCTTTCGCATGTTCACCTATTCGCATCAGGCGATCGGCAAGCGCATCTGGGTCAGCCTGCCCGGGCTGCAGCCGCGCGAGGCGATCGTGCGCCGCGCCGAGGGCTGCAACTATGGCTGCGAGTTCGTCGAACCGCTCCACCCGTCGGTGGCGAGCCATATGCAGGAAAAGCTCAGCGCCTGATCAGCCTTCGGGCTTTTCGGACTTTTTCAGGATATGCTGCCATTCGGCGGCGCGCACCGGCGCGACCGAGAGGCGCGACTGGCGGATCAATTCCATTTCGGTGAGCTTGGGGTCGGCCTTGATCGCCTTGAGCGACACCGGATGCGCGAGCTTGCGCACCGGTTCGACGCGCACGACGACCCACGGCGAGCCCGCGTCGGCGGTCGGGTCGGGAAAGGCTTCCTCGACGATCCGCACGATCCCGACGCATTCCTTGCCGATATTGCTGTGATAGAAGAGCGCCTCGTCGCCGACCTTCATCGCCTGCATATTCTGCTTGGCGGTGTGGTTGCGCACGCCGTCCCAGATGCCGCTGCCGTCGCGGACGAGATCGTCCCAGCTATAGGCGTCGGGTTCGGATTTCATCAGCCAATATTGCTTGCCCATGGCGCGGGGCTTAGCCGAGCCGAACCGACGGGGGAACCGCCTTTTTTCCTTTCGCATGGCGGCGCGAGCGCCTAAATCCCGCTCATGTCAAAGACGCGCCGCCGGTCCGCCAGCAAGCCGCGCCACAGCCTCAACATTATGGATTAACAGCATGACCGCCGCCGTTCCCGTCATTTCCCTATCGCTGCCCGCCGGTCGTTTCGCGCAGGATTTCGGCGCCTCGTTCGAGCGTTTCGGCTTTGCGATGATCACCGACCATGGCATCGACCCCGCGCTCATCGATCGCGCCTGGGCAAAGGCGAAGGAATTTTTCGCGCTGCCCGAAGCGGTCAAGCGCGCCTATTTCATCCCCGGCGGCGGCGGCGCACGCGGCTATACGCCGTTCGGAACCGAGATCGCGAAGGGCGCCAAGGAAGTCGACCTCAAGGAATTCTGGCACGTCGGGCGCGACCTGCCCGCGGGACACCGCCTCGCCGCGCAGCAGCCGAACAATGTCTGGCCGGACGAGATCGACAGCTTCCGCACCACCTTCGAGGCGCTGTTCGCCGAATTCGACCGCGTCGGCGGCCGGCTGCTTTCGGGCATCGCGCGCTACCTGGGCCTCGCGGCCGATTTTTTCGACGACACGGTCAAGGACGGCAACAGCGTGATGCGACTGCTCCACTATCCGCCGGTCGAAGCGCCGGCGAAGGGTATTCGCGCCGAAGCGCATGAGGACATCAATACGATCACGCTGCTGCTCGGCGCCGAGGAAGCGGGGCTCGAGATTCTCGACAAGGACGGCAGCTGGCTTCCGGTGTCGCCGCCGCCGGGTGCGATGGCGGTCAATGTCGGCGACATGCTGCAGCGGCTGACCAACGACCGCCTGCCCTCGACGACGCACCGCGTGCGCAATCCCGACGAAGGCCGCGCCGGCGTCGCGCGCTATTCGATGCCCTTCTTCCTCCACTTCCGTTCGGATTACCGGATCGAGACGCTGGCGAGCTGCGTCGATGCCGAGCATCCGAACCTTTATCCCGCGCCGATCACCGCCGACGATTATCTGCAGCAGCGGCTGCGCGAGATCGGGCTGGTCAAGTAAGTCCGCTATCGGGGAAATTCGCGCTTCGTGATAGGTTCGCGCCGCACCTGCGCCGGTCCAGCGGCGCTTTCCAAGGGAGCATGGCGATGACCTATAGCGGCGAATGTTTTTGCGGAACCGTAAAGATCGAAGTCTCGGGCGAGCCCGAAGGCATGGGCTTTTGTCATTGCCGGTCGTGCCGGTCGTGGTCGGGTGGCCCGGTCAACGGATTCACTTTGTGGAAGCCCGAGAATGTCCGCGTCACCGCGGGCGCCGACAGTGTGGCGACCTTTCACAAGACCCCGGGCAGCGGACGGCAATATTGCCGCGAGTGCGGCGGCCATTTGATGACCCACCATCCGGAGCTGGGGGTCGTCGACGTCTTTTCGGCGACGCTCCCGACGCTTGCCTTTACCCCGGGGCTGCACATCAACTATGCCGAAACCGTGCTGCCGATGAAGGACGGATTGCCGAAGTTCAAGGACTTCCCCGGCGCCTTTGGCGGATCGGACGAGCAGATCGCCGAATAGCGGGCGCGCAGCGACGGCACCCTATGCGGCAGAAACGCTCGCGTCCGGTGGCATCGCCCGCGGCATTTCGATGATCGAGCCGAAGACGCCGCTGATCTCGCCGCCGCGAAAGCGTGCCGCCCCGCGCGCGAGGACGTAACGCAGCCGGCCCGATTCATCGACGATACGTGCATGATATTCGAAATCGTCGCCCTCGGTCAGCGACCGGTTGAACGCCGCGCGCACCATGTCGTGATCATCGGCGTGATAATAAGCGACCGCCTCTTCGACATCCATCGCGCCCTTGGCCGGCGGTCGGCCGAAGATCGAAAAGGCCTGCGGCGACAGGTCGATCCTCCGCGTGTCCGCGGCGAAGTCCCATGTCCCGACTTCGGCGACGAATTCGACGATTTCCAGCTTCGCTTCGGCGACCCGCTGCGCGTCACGCGCGCGGCGCAAGGCGCGATAAAGCACCGCGACCAGGCCGGCCGATATGGCCAGCAACAGCGCGAGCGCCGCAACGGGCACCCCGCTCATAATCCCCCCCGACATGCACTCTTTCCTTGAAAAAACAGGCTGGTGCGACCCGCCAGCCATTTTGCCCCAATCCGGCCGGTCAGGCAAGATATGAACGCTAGACCATAACCTAACGCCTCGCCCAGTAATCGAAAGCGAGTTGCTGCTGTTCGGCGATAAAGCGCGCCGCCGCAGCACCCTCCCACGGGCCATCATAGCCAAGGAGCAGCGCGGTGCCGCCGACCCACCAGCCCTGCCCGGGCAGGCGGTCGCTCTCACGCACGACGAGCACCGCCAGATCGGGCTCGCCGTCCTGCGCGCAGAGGCGGTCGACCTCGCCCAGCGTCTTGCACAAAGCGCGCATCTTGGGACGCGTGAAGCGAAAACCGAGGTCGCCGAGCAGTTCCGAATAGCTGACGCTGCGCCCCTCGCGCGCTGCGGCGGTCAGGATCGCGCGGATGCGCGGCGCATCGCCGAGCGCGCTCGCGTCCGCCGCGACTGGCGCGTCGCCTAAACCTTGATCGCGCGCGGCTTTGGCAGCCATGGAATGAACCCCGAGGTGCGTTCGACATAGTCGGCATAGCCGGGACGCGTCTTGTGCAGGCCTTTTTCGAGCAGCGCCTTGCCCGACCAGCGCGTCAGGGTGAAGGTCAGGAAGACGGGACCGATCAGGCTGGCGAGCGCGACCCACAGCCCGGCGTCGGCGGCGATCAGCCACAATCCCCACCAGGTCAGGGCATCGCCGAAATAATTGGGATGGCGGGTGTAGCGCCACAGGCCGGTATCGAGCACCTTGCCCTTGTTCGCCGGATTGCGGCGAAAAGCGGCGAGCTGTGCATCGCCGACGCTTTCAAAGACGATGCCGGTGATAGCGGCAAACGCCCCGATTTTCGCGAGCACCCCCAACGGCCCGGCGACCGCCGTCGCGCTGGCGTAAAGGCCGATCTGCGCCGGCAGACAGGTGATGAACAACAGCGGTGCCTGGACCAGAAACACCGCAACAAGGGCCGCCAGATCCCAGCTCCAGCCGCGCGATTCCATTACGCCGGCCAATATCTTGCGATAGCGCAAATCTTCGCCCTGCGCGCGCCAGCGCAGGAGCAGGTGGATCGCGAGACGCAGGCCCCAGAGGGTGACGAGCAACAGCAATATCTGCGTGCGCTGGCCCTCGATTCCGGTTTGCAGGATCGTGCCCCACGCGAGCAGGACCATCCCGAAAGGCCAGAAGGCATCGATGAAGGACACGTCGCGAATCTCGCGCGCGCCAAGCCACAGCCCGACGATCACGATCGACAGGCAGACGAAATTGACGGCCAGGACCTGCCAGACGCCCATCATGTCATCGCTCCTTCCGCATCGCCCACTATATCCGAAATCGAGCGGACTGCACGATCGGGATATTTCGGCGTGCAGTCGCGATAGACCGCCAGTATCTTTTCCATGTCGGCGCGAAAATCGCCGGTCGGCCAGATCAGCGGGCCGAGGCCGCCGGTTTTGCGGCCATAGTCCATCAAACCGACCACCATCGGCACCTTTGCCGCGACCGCGATATGGTAAAATCCGGTGCGCCATTTCTTCGTCTTGCCGCGCGTGCCCTCGGGCGCGATGGTCAGCATGAATTCGTCGCGCCGCGCGAATTCGGCCACCATCTGCTGGACATGGTCGAGCCCGCCGCGCCGGTCGACGGGGATGCCGCCCATCTGGCGCATGAAGCCGCCGATCGGCCAGCGAAAGAGCGACAGCTTGCCCATGAAATGCGCGCGGATGCCGAGGTCGGCGGTAAGCCCCAGATAATAGAGGAAGTCCCAGTTGCTCGTGTGCGGCGCGGCGATGATGATGAAGCGGCGCGGTGCGGGCACCTCACCCACCGCGGTCCAACCCTGGCGGCGATAGAAGCGCAGCATCGCGGCGCGCACCAGCCGGGCGAGCCAGCCCGGCGGTTCGTCTTCGATCCTCGTCACCTGCTCTCCTCTCCCGCGCCCGGATTGCGCGAAACGCGAATGGTGCGCAAGCGAAAGCGATAGCGCTTGCGGCGTATCGGCCGTTCTGCTTCCTTAGGCAGCTAAGGGAGATCGACGACGATGAAGATACTGACCGCGCTGCTCACCTCGACCTTGCTGCTGGCGACCCCGGCGGTCGCGGCAGAGGCATCGCCGCGTCCCGACCAGCTCGCCTTTCGAGACCTCTACCGCGAGCTCGTCGAAACCAATACGACCTTGTCGTCGGGAAGCTGCACCCTCGCCGCCGAGCGCATGGCGGCGCGGCTGCGGAACGCGGGCTTCGCCGGGGACGAGCTCACGCTGTTTGCAGCGCCCGACCATCCGAAGGAGGGCGGCCTCGTCGCGGTCTATCCGGGCAGCGACCCCGCCGCGAAGCCGATCCTGCTGATCGCGCATATCGACGTGGTCGAGGCGAAGCGCGAGGACTGGCAGCGCGATCCGTTCAAGATGGTCGAGGAAAACGGCTATTTCTATGGCCGCGGCGCTGGCGACGACAAGGCGCAGGCGGCGGTGTGGATCGACACGTTGATCCGCTTCCAGCACGAAGGCTATAAGCCGAAGCGCACGGTGAAGGTCGCGCTGACCTGCGGCGAGGAAACCAATGGCGCGTTCAACGGCGCCGAATGGCTCGCAGCGAACAAGCGCGAGCTGATCGACGCCGAATTCGCGCTCAACGAAGGCGGCGGCGGCGACAGCGACGGCAAGGGGAAGGTGCTCGGCCAGACGGTGCAGATCGGCGAAAAGACCTTCGCCAACTTTCGCCTCGAAACGCGCAATCCCGGCGGCCACAGTTCGGTGCCGGTCCCCGACAATGCGATCTATCAGCTCGCCCACGCGCTGACGCGGATCGAGGCGCATGAATTTCCGCTCGAAATGACCGACACCACGCGCCGCTTCTTTGCCGAAGCGGGCGCGGCGCGCGGCGATGCGATCGGCGACGCGATGGCGGCGCTCGCGCGCGACCCGACCGACAAGGAGGCCGAGGCGCTCGTCAACACCGACCGCTTCCTCCATTCGAACCTGCGGACGACCTGTGTCGCGACCCTGCTCGACGGCGGCCACGCGGCGAACGCGCTGCCCCAGCGCGCGGGCGCGAACGTCAATTGCCGCATCTTCCCCGGCCATCCGATCGAGGAGATCAAGGCCGAGCTCGAGCGGATCATCGACGATCCGGGCGTCACCGTGACGCAATTGCCGCCCAAGCGCCCCGCGCCGCCCGCCCCGCCGTTCGACGCCAAGGTGATCGAGCCGATGCAGGCGCTCGTCGACAAATATTGGCCGGGGCTGAAGGTCATTCCGTCGATGGCGAACGGCTATACCGACGCGACCTTCCTCGGCGCCGTCGGCATCCCGACCTATGGCGTTCCGGGCATGTGGGGCGACCCCGACGGCAACGGCGTCCACGGCCTCGACGAACGGATGGAAGTGCGCTCGGTCTATGTCGGGCGCGACTATCTCTACGACCTCGTCAAGGCCTATGCCGACAATCCCTGATGCCGCGCGCAACAGTCCCTTTGCCATGTGACGCGCGCCTTGCTATCCGCCGCGGTCGATGGCGACCAACGACGACGACTTTCCTTCTCCGCAGCCCGGCGACAGCATAGACACTCCCTTCGACAGCGCCTTGTCGGAGCGCTATCTGGTCTATGCGCTGTCGACGATCACCGCGCGCTCGCTCCCCGACCTGCGCGACGGGCTCAAGCCCGTCCACCGCCGCCTGCTCTGGGCGATGCGCGCGATGCGGCTCGACCCGAGCCAGGGCTACAAGAAGTCGGCGCGCGTCGTCGGCGACGTCATCGGCAAATTCCACCCGCACGGCGACACCGCCGTCTATGACGCGATGGTCCGGCTCGCGCAGGACTTCTCGCTGCGCTATCCGCTCGTCGACGGCCAGGGCAATTTCGGCAATATCGACGGCGATAACGCCGCCGCCTATCGCTATACCGAAGCGCGGCTGACGCGCGTCGCGATCGACCTGATGCAGGGGCTCGACGAGGGCACGGTCGATTTCCGTCCGACCTATAATGGCGAAGACGAAGAGCCCGAGATCATGCCGGGGCTGTTCCCGAACCTGCTCGCCAACGGCGCGAGCGGGATCGCGGTCGGCATGGCGACGAACATCCCGCCGCACAATGCCGCCGAGGTGATCGACGCCGCGCTGATCCTGATCGACAATCCGCGCGCCGAGCTTGCGCAGCTCCTCGAGCATGTGAAGGGCCCCGATTTTCCAACCGGCGGCATCGTCGTCGACAGCGCCGAGGCAATCGCGCAGGCCTATGAGACCGGCCGCGGCGGCTTCCGCGTCCGCGCGCGCTTTTCGACCGGCAAGGATGCGGGCGGCGCGTGGGAAGAAAGCGGGGTCGAAAAGCTGGCGGGGGGCACCTGGCAGCTCGTGATCAGCGAAATCCCCTATGGGGTCGCCAAGGGCAAGTTGATCGAACAGGTCGCGCAGCTGATCGCCGACAAGAAATTGCCGATCCTCGATGACGTTCGCGACGAAAGCGCCGACGACATCCGCATCGTGCTGGTGCCGAAGAGCCGCAACGTCGACCCCGAAATATTGAAGGAAAGCCTGTTCCGGCTGACCGAGCTCGAAACGCGCTTCGCGCTCAACCTCAACGTCCTCGACGCGACGCGCACGCCCAAGGTGATGGGGCTGCACCAGCTGCTCACCGAATGGCTGCAGCATCAGATCGTCGTCCTCGTCCGCCGCGCCGAGCATCGCATCGGCAAGATCGACGACCGGCTCGAACTCGTCGCGGGCTATCTGATCGCCTTCCTCAACCTCGACCGGATCATCGAGATCATCCGCACCGAGGATGAGCCCAAGACGGTGATGATCGCCGAGTTCGAATTGACCGACCGCCAGGCCGAGGCGATCCTCAACATGCGCCTGCGCTCGCTGCGCAAGCTCGAGGAAATGGAACTGAAGCGCGAGCAGGCCGACCTGACTTCCGAGCGTGAGGAGCTTGCGAAGCTGATCGAAAGCCCAGCGCGCCAGCGCACGCGGCTGAAGCGCGACCTTCATGCGCTGCGCGCCGTCTATGGCCCCGAAACCGCGCTCGGCGCGCGGCGCACGAGGCTCGCCGAAGCCGCGCCGACGCGCGAAATTCCGCTCGATGCGATGATCGAGAAGGAGCCGGTGACGGTGATCCTGTCAAAGCGTGGCTGGATCCGCGCCCAGCGCGGCCATGTCGCGCCCGATCAGTGGAGCGAGTTCAAGTTCAAGGAAGGCGACGATCTCGCCTTTGCCGCGCACGCGCAGACCACCGACAAGCTGCTGGTCGCCGCAAGCGACGGGCGCTTCTACACCGTCGGCGCCGACAAGCTGCCCGGCGGGCGCGGCTTTGGTGAGCCGCTGCGGCTGATGGTCGACATCGACCCCGATGCGCGCATCGTCGCGCTGGTCCCCGCGCAGGCCGACGGACGACTTCTGCTCGCCTCGACGAGCGGGCATGGCTTTCTGGTCCAGATGGGCGACATCATCGCCGAGACGCGCAAGGGCCGCAATGTCGTCAACCTGAAGCCCAAGGCGCAGCTCGCGGTGGCGCGCCCGGTCGGCGCGGGCGACGACAGCGTCGCGGTGGTCGGAGAAAACCGCAAGCTCGTCGTCTTCCCGCTCGCCGAAGTGCCGGTGATGGCGCGCGGCCAGGGCGTGATGCTGCAGCGCTATCGCGACGGCGGCCTCTCCGACGTCACGACCTTCGCTTTCGCCGACGGGCTGAGCTGGACAATGGGGGGCGACAGCGGGCGGACGCGGACCGAGACCGACCTGGCGCCCTGGCGCGTCGCGCGGGGCGCGGCGGGGCGTATGCCGCCAACCGGTTTCCCGAGGAACAATCGTTTCAACTGATGGCAATTTCCTGTTGCCGTAAATAGCTTCTTTACTCCCGGTGTCCTAGCCATGGGCCAATGGGGAAAGGTCGCTTGAAATCCTCTATCATGCCTATTGATCGAACCGGCGAAGACCGGCCACTGCTTTTCGTCGGCTGGATCGACGCCCTTCCGGTGCCCGCGGCGCTCATCCGGCCGCTGGCGCGCGGCAATTTCAGTCTTCACGCGAGCAACACCGCCTTCGATCGGCTCGGCCTCACCCCCGCGGGCGTCAAGGCGCCGCTCGAGCTGCGCCGCGCGATCGAGCGCGCCGCGCAGCATCCCGACGATTCGCAGGAGTTTTCGTGCCGGCTCGGCGAAGGCCCGGCGGCGCGCGACCTGCGCGGGTCGATCGGCCCGCTGTCGGGCGAATATGGCGACGAATCGCTCTTCCTGCTGACGCTGATCGACCGCACGCAGGAGATGATGACCGAGCGCAACCTGCGCCGCGAACTCGTGTCGGACAGCCTGACGGGCCTTCCCAACCGCGCCGGGTTCGAGGAACTGGTGGAGCAGCGCGCGCGCGGCGACGAGCCCGCCGACCATGCGATCCTGTTGCTCGACCTCGCGCGTTTCAGCCGCATCAACGAACATATCGGTCCGCTCGCCGGCGACGAGCTGATCATCACCGTCGCGCGCCGCCTGAAATCGAGCCTGCGCAGCGGGGACATTTTGGCACGGAGCGGCGGTGACGAATTCGCCATTTCGACGCGCGTCACCGGCGGCCGCGCCGACGTGCGCGAAATGGCACGCCGCATTCGCGGCTGCTTCGACCATCCTTTCCGCATCGGCGATTTGAAGGTCAGCGTCGATTGCGCGCTCGGCTGCGCGATCCAGCCGGTGAACGAGGGCGAGACCGCCAACCAGATCCGCCACGCGCAGATCGCGCTCAAGCGCGCCAAGCAGACCGACCGTATCGAAATCTACGAACCCGAAGCCGCGATGCTGTCGGACAATCGCTTCGGCCTCGAAACCGCGCTGCGCAGCGCAATCGAGGAGGACCGGCTCACGCTGGCCTTTCAGCCGCTGATCGAGCTTTCGACCGGCAAGGTCGCGGGCTTCGAGGCACTGGCGCGCTGGGACAATGGCGAGGGACAGGCGGTCTCGCCGACCGAATTCATCCCCGTGGCCGAAGATTCGGGGCTGATCGTCCCGCTCGGGCAGTGGGTGATCGGCAAGGCGGCGGAGGTGATCGCCGATTGGGATCGCATCAACGGCGGCACCCCCGTCGACTGCTATTTCTCGCTCAACGTCTCGACGATCCAGCTCGTGCGCGACGATGTCGCCGCGGTCGTTCGCGAGGCGCTTCAGCGCAACCGCATCGGCGGCGAGCGGCTGATGATCGAACTCACCGAAAGCGCGATCATCGGCGATCCCGACCTCGCGCTGTCGGTGCTCAGCGAATTGAAGGCACTCGACGCGCGCGTCGCGATGGACGATTTCGGCACCGGCTATTCGAACCTCGCCTATCTGCAGCGGCTGCCGATCGACGTGCTCAAGATCGATCGCAGCTTCGTCGATCATATGGTCGAGGACCGCGACAAGGCGGCGATCGTGCGGACGATCCAGAGCCTCGCCGAAGTGATGGGGATGAAGACCACCGCCGAAGGCGTCGAAACCGCCGATCAGGCGCGGCTGCTCTCGGCGCTCGGCTGCGATTTCGGGCAAGGCTATCTGTTCGCGCACCCGATGGGCTGCGAATCCGCGTTCGACTATTGGCGTCAGTCGCTGGTGCGCCCGATCATCTGATCGAGCAGCGCGCCGACGCGCGCCGCGTCCGGAAAATCCTCCGCGACCCATGCGGCCTCGACCGCACGCAGCAGTCGCGCGATCTCCGGCCCTGCGCTCACCCCGCGCGCGATGATGTCGCCGCCCTTGAGCGGCAGCACCGGCACCTGCCAGCCGTCGAGACATTTGACCGCCGCGGGTCCGTCGCCGGCGAGCAGGTGAATGTCGCGCGCCGCGTCGACGCCGACGTCATAGGCGAGCTGGCGCACCGGCCGCGCAACATCGCCGCGATGCGCGGCGAGCGCGGCGAGATGCTTGCGCTGGCGGGTCGAAAGGCGCAGTCGGCTCGCGACCTGCTCGGCGAGCGCGGCGTCGGCGGGGAGCAACGCCGCCAACCGCCGCAGCGGCGCGGGGGCGGTCCCGGCCGCCGCTTCGGCTGCGATCAGCCGGTCGAGACGCGCCGCGAAACCGGCGTCGACCTCGGGGACGATTTCGGCGAAAATGCCGTCGCGCGCCATCTGATCGACGATGGCGCGCGGATCGGGCAGCGTCAGGATTTTGAGCAGCTCGTCGGCGATGCGTTCGCGCGACAGGCTGCGCAGCGAATGGCGCGCCGCGACCGCCGCGGCGTGGCTCGCGGGGTCGAGCCCGTCCTTCCCGAAGCGCGCCGCGAAGCGATAGAAGCGCAGGATGCGCAGATGGTCTTCGGCGATGCGCGTCGCGGCGTCGCCGATGAAGCGGATGCAGCCCGCCCGCAGATCGGCGAGCCCGCCGAACCAGTCGTCGACCTCGCCGCTGTCGGGATCGGCGTAGAGCGCATTGATCGTGAAGTCGCGCCGCGCCGCATCCTCGCGCCATTCCCCCGAAAAGGCGATTGTCGCGCGGCGCCCGTCGGTCGCGACATCGCGGCGCAAGGTCGTGATCTCGTGATGGTCCCCGCTCGCAATCGCGGTGACCGTGCCGTGCGCGATGCCCGTCGGGATGACCTTGATGTCCGCCGCCTCGAGCCGCCGCGTCACCTCTTCGGGGTGCAGCGGCGTCGCAAGGTCGATGTCGGTCACGGGGATGCCGAGCAGCGTATCGCGCACCGCGCCGCCGACGATCTTCACCGCGCCGCCGTCGGCCGAAAGCGCGCGCACGATGCGCCGCAGCCCCGGCCGGCGGCGCCATTCGGCGTCGGGAAGCCGCGTCACCCCGGTCACCGATGCCAGCCCGCAGGCATCCGCCGCGCCAGATTGATGATGATCCCCGCTGTCACGCCCCAGATCCGTCGCCCCTGCCAGTGGAGGTCATAATAGTGCCGCGCCTGTCCCTGCCAATGCGCCTGTTGCCGCGCGTAATTGGCGGGATCGAACAGGATGTCGAGCGGCACTTCGAACCAGTCCTCTACCTCGTCGGGATTGGGGTCGAGCGGCAGGTCGGGCGGGATGACGCCGAGCACCGGGGTGATGTGATAGCCGCTGCCCGAGCGATAGGGTTCGGTCGTTCCCGCAATCTCGACGTCGCGGCGGTCGAGGCCGATTTCCTCCTCGGCCTCGCGCAGCGCGGCGTCGACGACGTCGCGGTCGCCCGGATCGACCTTGCCGCCGGGAAAGGCAACCTGCCCCGCGTGCGCGCGCAGCCATTGCGGCCGCTGGGTCAGGATCACGCCGGGTTCGGAGCGGTCGGTGAAGGCGATCAGCACCGCCGCGTCGCGCAGCGTCGGCTTCGCTCCGACGAGATAGGTTTCGTCCTCGCCCGGGTCGGGCAGCAGATTGCCCAGCGCATCGCGCAGCTTTGCCGACAGCATCAGCCGTCCACCAACGGGAAGCGCGCGCCGTTCGACCAAAGCGCGGGCGGGTCGCCGCCGTCGGCGAGCGCCATTTCGACAAGCTCATAATAAATCGCGCGGTCGATGCGTGCCTCGAGCCCGCCCGCGATCGCGCCGCGCACATGCAGCCGCGGATCGGGGCGGTCGGGGTCCGGGCCAAAGCTCAACGGATGATCGGGGCCGGCCATCACCAGATCGTCGGTATCGAGGCGAAAGATCAGCCGCCGCGCCGCGCCGTCGCCCTCGCTCTTCATCTCGACCGCGCGGAAAGGCGTATCCTCGACCGCGATACGGAGCTTTTCGGCCGGGGTGACGAGGACATGACTGCCATCGGGTTCGCGGCGCAGGATCGTCGAGAAGAGCCGCACCATCGCGGGGCGGTCGATTCGTCCACCCTCATGATACCAGCTGCCGTCGGCGCGAATCTCCATCGCGCTGTCGCCGCTCCGTTCGGGATGCCAGCTTTCGACCGGCGGCAGTTTGCGCGCGTCGAGCAGCGCGACCGTCTCGGCGAGCGAAAGCTGCGAAAAATCTGCGGGATGCGGGGGCGTCGGACGGGCCATGGACCCGACATAGGGCCGCAGGCGCGGTGCGCAAGTCGGCTTCTCTGCAAGGCGCATCGCCTCTCCGTCGGGCCGGTTGCTTTTTATTTCACGCGAAGACGCGAAGACGCGAAGAGGAAAGCTCGGGCCGCCAGGCCCCCTATTCCTGCAACAGTCAGGCCTATCGTCAAATCATCGTGAGAAAGGCCGCTTCGCGGTCGGAGAGATCTCTTCGCGCCTTCGCGTCTTCGCGTGAAAAAATAGTCACCGCGGCCCGATCGTCCCTGCGCCGAACGGCAGCGCGTGCCCGTTCACCGCGCGCGCGAGCAGGCGGCGCCTTTCGAAGGGACCGGGAAGGTCCCAGGCCCCCGTCGCGTCGGCGGCGAAGCCGAAGAAGCGGCCATAATATTCGGGATCGCCGATCATCATCAGCGCGCCGTCGGCCTGCGTCTCGGCGGCGGCCAGCATATGCGCCATCAGCGTGCGGCCGTGCCCGCCGCGCTGCAGGTCGGGGCGCACCGCCACCGGCCCGACCATCACCAGCGGCGTCGCCGCGCCGCCCGGCGCACGGTGCATCACCGGCCAGCACTGGATCGTTCCCACGAGCGCGCCGTATTCGCGCTGCGCAAAGCTGAGCGCCGGAATCGCCGCCATGCCGGTGCGGATGCGATAGGCGGTTCGCGCAAAGCGGTCGGCGCCGAACGCGGCGTCGAGCAAATCCTCGACCGCCTGCGGCTCGATTTCCGACAGTGGAAGTAACTCGACCAACGCGCACCCTTTCGCTAATGCGGCGGCGCTTTAGGGTGCGACCAAGGCAATGGAAAGCCGAATGTCGCGCCCGTTTGACAGGATTTTCTTGTGACCGATCAATTGTGGCTCGAAGTGGACGGGCTGACCGTCGATGTGCTGACCGGCATCTATTCCGAAGAAACGCACCTGCCGCAGCCGCTACGCATCTCGGTGCGGGCGCGGCTGAAAATGGCGGCGCATTACGAGCCGACGACACCGCTCAGCGCGTCGAAAAACTATATGAACCTGAAATTCGCGGCGACCGAGGGCATTCCCAAGGACGTCCATTTCGTGCTGATCGAAAGCGTCGCCGACCATATCATCGACACGTTGTTCCTGCAGGACGAAAAGGTCGAGGAGGTCGAAGTGAAGATCGTCAAGCTCGCGATCGCCGAGGAGGGCGAACGGATCGGCATCACGATGCGGCGCGCGCGCAAATGACGCAAAGGCTGGCGCTCGTCACCGGCGGCCTGCACCGCGTCGGCGCGGCGATCGCCGCGCGGCTCGCGCGCGAGGGCTATGCGTTGGCGCTCCACAAGCACAGCCTCGCCGATCCCGACGCGGTGCTCGTCGACGCACTCGCCGAAACGGGCGCCGAGAACCGACACTTTACCGCCGACCTGTCTGATCCGGCGGCGGTCGATGCGCTGGTGCCGCAGGTGATCGAAGCCTTCGGCCGCGCCCCCGACCTGCTCGTCAACAATGCCGCGCTGTTCGCCGAAGGGGACTGGCAGGACCTCACCCAGCCCGACCTCGCGGCGATGATGCAGCTCAACCATCATGCCCCGGTAATGCTCGCGAAAGCGCTCGTCGCGGGCGCGCGCGAAGGACAGCGCCCGGCGATCGTCAACATCGTCGACCAGCGCGTCGCGCATCCGGTGCCCGACCAGATCGCCTATAGCCTGTCGAAATCGGCACTGTGGCAGGCGACCGCGACGCTGGCGGTCGCGTTCGGCGGCACCGCGCGCGTCAACGCGGTCGCGCCGGGGCTCACGATTCCGACCGAGGATTACAGCGAGGAACAGGTCGAACGGCTTGCCACGCGGATGCCGCTCGGCGCGCTGCCGACGCCGGCCGAGATCGCCGACGCGGTGGCATGGCTGGCGCGCGCCGAGGCGGTAACCGGACAGACGATCTTCGTCGACGGCGGCGCGCACCTCGCGCCGATGGGGCGCGATTTCGTCTGGCTGGAGCGCGACTAGCGTCGCCCACGCGGCCTCGGCGACGAGCGACCGATTGCGGACATCGAGTCCTCCAACCCCCGTTCGCATCGAGCAAAGTCGAGATGCCCTTCAGGCCAAGCGCTTCGTCGATGGGTGTCTCGACTTCGCTCGACACGAACGGGAAGCGAGGAAGGTCCTAATGCGAGCGATAGCTGCCGTCAGGCCATTACAAGATTCGCGCAGAGACGCAGAGAACGCAGAGATTTTCGCGCTTGCCCTCTGCGTTCTCCGCGTCTCTGCGCGAAATGTTTGAAAGGCGGCGTCCGGCTAATTGTGGACGCATAGAATATCGTCACCCCGGACTTGATCCGGGGTCCATTAGGCGCAGCGCCGGGAGAATGGATCCCGGATCAAGTCCGGGATGACGAAGATGGGGAAACGTCCGCTTCCCACTCCAAAGCGGCCGTTCGTCGGCCGCTCCGCTCGGTCCTCAATAAATATGCACCGCCTTGGTGACGAGATAGCTGTCCAGCCCTTCCGGCCCGCTTTCGCTGCCGAAACCCGACTCCTTGATCCCGCCGAAGGGCGCGTCGGGGGTCGAGATGACGAAGCTGTTCACCCCGACCATCCCGCTCTCGATCCCGTCGACGATGCGGTTGATACGGCGCCCATTCTCGGTGAAGGCGAAGGCGGCGAGGCCGTAGGGCAGGCGGTTCGCCTGCTCGAGCGCTTCGTCTTCGCTTCCGAAGGGCCGCATCAGCGCCATCGGGCCGAAGGGTTCGTTGTTCATCGCGTCGGCGTCGAGCGGCACGTCGGCGATCGCGGTCGGCTGAAAGAAATAGCCCTCGCCGGTCGCTTCGCCGCCGGCGACGACGCGCGCGCCCTTGGCCTTCGCATCGGCGATCATCGCCTCGAGCGCGGGGGCGCGGCGCTTGTTGGCGAGCGGCCCCATCTGAGTGTCGGCGTCGAGCCCGCTGCCGATCTTCACCTTTGCCGTGCGCTCGGCGAACCCCTTGACGAAAGCGTCGTAAATGCCCTCCTGCACGTAAAAGCGCGTCGGCGAGATGCACACCTGCCCGGCGTTGCGGAATTTCTGCGCAACGACGCGGTCGAGCGTCGCCTCGAGGTCGCAATCGTCGAAGATCAGCACCGGCGCATGGCCGCCGAGTTCCATCGTGATCCGCTTCACCCCGTCGGCGGCGAGCCGCATCAGATGCTTGCCGACCGCGGTCGAGCCGGTGAAGCTGACCTTGCGGATGATCGGGCTCGCGAGCAAATGCCGGCTGATCATGTCGGGAACGCCATAGACAAGCTGCGCGACGCCGGTCGGAATCCCCGCCTCGTCGAGGCAGCGCATGATCGCGCTGGTGCAGCCCGGCGTCTCCTCGGGCGCCTTGGCGATGACGACGCAGCCCGCGGCGAGCGCCGGCGCGATCTTCTTGACCATCAGATTGACCGGGAAGTTCCACGGGCTGAAACCCGCCGCGGGACCGACGGGCTGTTTGAGCACCATCGCGCGCTGGCCGGCCGGGCGCTGGAGTACGCGGCCCTCGATGCGCTTGCCCTCCTCGGCAAAATAGGCGAGCAGCCCCGCCGCCGACGCGACCTCGCCGCGCGCCTCGGCGATCGGCTTGCCCTGTTCGAGCGTGAGCAGCGTCGCGATCGGCTCGATCCGCTCGCGAATGATTCCCGCGGCCTTGTGCATCAGCGCCGCGCGCTCGTCGGGGGTCTTGGCGCGCCACAGCGGCCACGCCTTGTCGGCTGCGGCCAGCGCCTCGTCGAGGTCGGCGGCGGTCGCGACCGGCAGCTCGGCGATCGGCGCCCCCGTCGCCGGGTTATAGACCGGCGCCACATCGCGCCCCTCGCCGCTCCGCCACGCCCCCGCGATGAAGAGTTGCAGGTCGGCGTTATAGTCGGCGGTGGTCGCGGTCATGGCGCACTCCTATTTGGTATCGGGGGAAACTATCGCGTCCATATAGGACGCCTCAGCTGTAATTGAAGCTCACGCTGATCCGCTCGCTCTTCGCGGCATTGACCATCACCTCGTGCCGCAGCCAGCTTTCCCACAGGAAGACGCGGCCCGGCGCGGGCTCGGCATAGATGAAGGGCAAGAGATGCTCGGGCGCCTCGTCGGTCCGCCCCGGCGCGGCCATCAGCATCGGCAGGCGCGGGTCCTCTAGCTTCAGCGCCCCCGACCCCTTGGGAACGGTGACATAGAAGGTGCCCGACACGACGCTGTGCGGATGGATATGCCCGCTGTGTGTGCCGCCGGGTTTCAGGACATTGACCCACAGGCTGTCGAGCCGGAGCGGCTTCGCAAGGTCGAAATGGCACGCCTTCGCAAAGGCGCGCACTTGCTTGTCGAGCAGCCGCTTCAGGTCGGCAAAGGCCGGGTCGCGCTGCGGCAGATCGTCGAGGCTCGCGTAGCTCGTATAGCCTTTGTAGCCGTGCGCGCGGCTCCATCCGCGCCCCGCGCCATCCTCTTCGGCGAGCAGGCGGCAGCTCTGCTCGAGCTCCTCCAGCAAATCGGGCGGGCCGATGTCGGCTTCGTAAAAATGGGTGGCGAAGAGCGTGCGAACGGGCATGATGCGCGGCAAAGCACAGCGGCAGGGTCAGGGCAAGGGAGAGCGTCCGTTCGTATTTCCACTTTCGTCACCCCGGACTTGATCCGGGGTCCATTCGGGCCAACGCTGATGCAATGGATGCCGGATCGTGTCCGGCATGACGAAAGTGAGTTGTAATATTCAGACCAGAACAGAGGGCAGGAGAGAATGGAATGGCCGAATTCGAGTTGATCGCCGACGGACTGCGCTTCCCCGAGGCGCCGGTCGTCATGGACGACGGCAGCGTCATCGTGGTCGAGATCGCCGAGGGGCGCATCACGCGCTGCTGGCCCGGCGGGAAGAAGCAGGTGATCGCAACCCCCGGCGGCGGTCCCAACGGCCTGGCGATCGGCCCCGACGGCAAGCTCTATTGCTGCAACAACGGCGGGTTCGAATATGTCGAATCGGGCGGCTATCTGGCGCCGCACGGGATCGCGAACGACTATTCGGGCGGCCGGATCGAGCGTATCGACATCGAAACCGGCGCGGTCGAGACTCTCTACAAGTCGGGCGATCGCGGCGTAATCCTGCGCGGCCCCAACGACATCATGTTCGACGCGCACGGCGGCTTCTGGTTCACCGACCATGGCAAGGTCGATTATGCAAAGCGTTGCCACGACATCGTCGGCATCTTCTATGCAAAGGCCGATGGCAGCTTTATCGAGGAAGTCATCTTCCCGTCGAACAATCCGAACGGCGTCGGCCTGTCTCCCGATGGCAAATCGCTTTACGCCGCCGAGACCTACACCTGCCGTCTGATGAAGTTCAACATCGTCGCGCCGGGCAAGGTCGACGATGCCGCGGGGCCCGGCGGCCCCGGCATCCCGCTCTATCGCCCCGCGGGCTACAAATTCTTCGACAGCCTCGCGATGGAGGCCGGCGGCAATATCTGCGTCGCGACGATCGGCGAGTGCGGGATCAGTGTCGTCTCGCCCCAAGGCGAGCTGGTCGAGTTCGTCGCGACCGACGATATCTTCACGACCAACATCGCCTTTGGCGGCGCCGACATGCGCGACGCCTACCTCACGCTGTCGGGCAGCGGCCGGCTCGTTAGGACGCGCTGGGCGCGGCCGGGCCTGACGTTGCAATATTGAACGGGACGAAAGGGGCATCATGCACAGGGAAACGCATGCCGTCGATCGGATCGGCTGGCTGCGCGCCGCGATCCTCGGCGCTAACGACGGCATCGTTTCGACCGCGAGCCTGATCGCCGGGGTCGCGGCGGCGGGAACCGCGCCGCAGGCGATCCTGCTCACCGGCACCGCCGGACTCGTCGCGGGGGCGATGTCGATGGCGGCGGGCGAATATGTCTCGGTCAGCTCGCAGGGCGACGCCGAAAAGGCCGACATCGCCCGTGAGAAGCACGAGCTGGCGAACGATCCCGATTTCGAGCTTGAGGAACTGACGCAAATCTATCAGCAGCGTGGCCTTTCCCGTTCGCTCGCCGAAGAAGTGGCGCGCGAGCTCACCGCGCACAATGCGCTCGACAGCCATTTGCGCGACGAGCTCGGGCTTTCGCATGCGATGCGCGCGCGCCCGATCCAGGCCGCCGCGGCCTCGGCCGCCAGTTTTTCGGTCGGCGCGGCGCTGCCGCTGGGGGCGGTGCTCCTCGTCTCCGGGCCGTCGCTGCCGTGGGTCGTGTCGGGCGCTTCGCTCGTCTTCCTCGCGGCGCTCGGTGCGCTCGGCGCGTGGGCGGGCAATGCGCCGATCGCGCGCGCGGTCGCGCGGGTGAGTTTCTGGGGCGCCTTCGCGATGGCGGCGACGATGGCGATCGGCTCGCTGTTCGACGCAGCGGTCGGCTAAATCGCTTGATCGACACCGCCCCGGCACGCCATGGAGCCGCCATGTCCTATTCGACCGTCATTTTCGACTTCGGCGGAGTCATCACCGCCTCGCCCTTCGAAGCCTTCAACCGGCTCGAGGAGGAGCGCGGACTGCCGCGTGACTTCGTGCGCCGCGTCAACGCCGCCGATCCCGACGGCAACGCGTGGGCGAAGTTCGAGCGCGCCGAAATCGACGCCGCGACCTTCGACCGCGCCTTTGCCGAAGAGGCGCGGGCGCTGGGGCACGAGCTCGAAGGCGAAGCGGTGCTCGCGGTGCTTGCGGGCGCGGTGCGCCCCGCGATGGTCGCGGCGCTCGACGCGCTGAAAGGCAAAGGCTTCACAATCGGCTGCATTACCAACAACGTCCCCTCGGGCCAGATGGGTCTTCGAGGCGCGGGCATGGCGCGCAGCGAGGGCGCCGCGGCCGAAATCGCCGCGATCATGGCGCGCTTCGACCATGTCATCGAATCGAGCAAGGTCGGCGTCCGCAAGCCCGATCCGCGCATCTATCAGATGATGTGCGATACGCTGGGCGTCGCCGCCGCCGAATGCGTCTATCTCGACGACCTCGGCATCAACTGCAAGCCGGCGGCGCTGCTCGGGATGCACGCGATCAAGGTGACGAGCGGCGAACAGGCGCTCGCCGACCTGTCGGCGGCGCTGGGGATCGCACTGCCTTAGGCGCGCGTCGTCGTCCCCTGATATTCCCAGCCTTTGCCGACCTCCTGCTTGCTGCGTCGTCTGGGATGGGAAAACTGGCCGACATATTCGCTTGTCGGTGCAGCACTCGGCGCAGATTTCGATTGCGCGTTTTTCCCAATCCTGACCCCGTATGGCATAACCGAAGGCGCGACTTACGATAGCATCTGCGCTGCCATCTGGCGCTTACAAAGAAGCGCTAATTCTTCCGCTTCTGGCCATAGTGACCCGGTAGGTTCGGCGTGTGGTTCAGCCCCGGCCGCCAGGTCGTCAGCCTGGGTGCCGGAACGAGCTGGAAGTCGACCTTGCTGTCAGCGGTGACCAGATCGTCGCCGTGCGACGCGCGGAGGCGGACGGTTTCGATCGGCTCGTCGGTTTCGAAGCCGAATCGCGTGTCGGAAACCCAGCGCACCGTCCCCATCATCGGCTGATGCCCCGGCATGAAGAGCGTCATGCGTTCGCCAATCTGCAGCATGTGCGGCGCCTTGCCGCCGACCCCGGTTTTCGAAACATTGCGAATCGTGACGTCGAAGTGGCCGAGCCGCTCGCAGCCGAGCGACGCCTTCACCAGACGCGCCTGGCGCGGCTGGCGTTTCTCGGCTTCGGCCGGAGAGGCGGTATCGGCCTCGGGGTTGGACATGCGCGACCCGATTCTTTCCGCCCGTCACCCACGTCAGGCGGTTATTGTGGTCCCATCACGGGCTCTAAAGGAAGAAGGTAAATAATCAAATAGCATCCGGCGGTCATTCGGTCGGCTTTGGCAACCCGGCGAAGGTGACCAGACTTTCGCTGCCGTCCGCAGAAAGCGCTGAAACGCCGAAGAAATTATCATCAATGACAACACCGGGAAGCACCAGCTTCTCGCTGTCCGCCGGGACGTCGCGGCTTTCGTCCCACGCCGCCCGATCGGCTCGGCGCCAGCGGATCCGGTAACCAGCCGCACCCTCGACCGGCGCCCAGCGCACCGTCGTATTCGAACTGACCGCACCTTCGATGCTGGCAAAGGCGGGGGCGGCCGGCGCGTCGGCGAGTTCGCTCGCCAGCGCAACGTTCAGGTCGGTCACCTTTGCCAGATAGGGGAAGTCCATATAATCGACGGTGTCGCCATAGAAACGGCCGTTCTCGGTCCGCAGATCCTGATGCTGGTGGTCGTAATTTTCGACCCCCGCGGTGAAGCGGATCGCGGGATAGCCCATTTTGAGCGACGGCAGATGGTCGCCGCCGCGGCGGAAGCGGTCGGGGCGGCGCACCGCCACCACTTCGAGCCCGATGCCGGGGGCATCCGACGCCGCGCGCACGGCGGCCTTCGCGAGCGCGCGCGAGGGGCCGTCGTCTTCGCCCCCGATCGCGCGGCGCGCCATTTGCGCCGGCAGGTCTTCGGACGCGCGGATACCTTCGCTGAACACGCGGACGCGGTTTGCGACGACTGAACCGTCGGTGCCGCGCGTACCGCCGACAATGTCGTTGTTGAGCATCGCGGTGACGTGCCAGCCCTCGTCCCGGGCTTGGCGGGCGAGCAGCTCGCCGCCCCACAGCCCCTGCTCCTCGCCCGACAGCAGCGCATAGACGATCGTCGCGCGGTGCGGTTTTTGCGAGAGGATACGCGCTGCCTCGAGCACCAGCGCGGTGCCCGAGCCGTCGTCATTGGCACCGGGGGCGTCGCTTTCGGCATCCATCACGTCGGAGACACGGCTGTCGATATGTCCGGCGATCATGATGACGCGATCGGGCTCGTCGGTTCCTTCCTGGATCGCCAGCACATCCTCGACCACCACGCCGTCGGGCGCGCGCGGGCCTTCGAACCGGCCGCCGGCCGACATGACCAGCAGGCAGCCTCCGCATGCCTGCCCGATCCGTTCGAATTCGGCCGCGCCCCAGTTGCGCGCGGCGCCGATCCCGCGCTTCGGGTCGGTGGCGGACGAGAGCGTGTGTCGGGTTCCAAAGGACACCAGCTTTTCGACCAGCATCTTCAACCGCTCCGGGTCGGCGGCGTCGGGCGCACTGTTTTCCTGGGCGACGGCGGGCGCTGCGACGAGCAGCAGGGCGAGCAGGGATGACGAACGAATCATGCGCGCAGCTTGCGCATCATTGCGCCGACGCGCAACCCACGCGGCGAAGCCCCGCCGGCCATGGGCCGACGGGGCTTGGCTTCGGGTCATGCCAGCTTAGCGCAGACCCGAAAAATCGATGTCGCGGATGCGGCCGTAGCGCACCTCGCAGCTGAACTTGCCGCGGTCGTAATAACCGCCGCGGCCCCAGCGCCCGCGATAGCCGTCGCGCACGACGACGCGGCCCTTGACCTTGTAGCCGTCGCGGTTGCGGTCGATGTCGGTGACTTCGGTGACCTCGGCACGGCCATAGCGGCTCGCGCTGCGCTGCACCGCCCCCACGCACTGGTTCACCGCGCTGCGCCCGCCGCCATAGCGGGCATAGTCGTAACGATAGTCGTAGCGCGGATCGTCGTAGCGCCCACGATAGCGGTCGTCATAGCGATCGTAGCGGTCGTAACGGTCCTTGCCTGAGGCGAGGATCGCGGCGAGCCCGCCGATCACCACCGCGCCGGCGATGATCTCACCCGCGTCGATGCCGTCGTCGTCATAGCGGTCGCGCGCCATCGCGGGCGCGGCGCTCAGCATCGCGCCGGCAGCGGCCGCGCCGATGACGGCCTTGCCAAGGGTATGGGGAATCGGGCGAGCCATGTCTGGTCTCCTGCAAATGCGGCCGGCGCACCATCGCGGGCCTGTTGCAGTATTTTTACCAAGGGCGCGGTGACATGCGGCTGAACCCGTCGCTTATCTGCGGTTCAGCAAGCGACCGGCGCCGCCGTGTCAGTTGACGCGCACGTCGGTGACGCGGCCGTTGCTATAGGTGCAGCCGAAGCTGCGCGTCCGCTCGCCGGGGCGCGACAGGTCGCCGGTGACATAGACGCCATAGCCCACGTCGGGGCGCGTGCCGCTGATGCTCTGGACGCGGGCGCCTTCGCCGGCCTCGGCTTCGGCGGCCCAACTGCAGGCGTCGGTCGCGCGCTGCCCGATTTCGTTGCTGGAATAGATCGGCATGTCGGGTGTTTCGCGCGCGTCGCGATCGTCCGCGCCGCGCGGCGTATCGGGATAGGGCGGTTCGTAGCGACGATCGTCGTCGCGCCGGTCCTTGCTCGCCGCACTCGCGATCGCGGCGATCGCACCGATGACGAACAGCCCGCCGATCACGTCGCCCGCGTCGATCCCGTCGTCATGGTGATGCCCCCAGCCTCCGCCATGATGGCCGCCGCCATGATGATGGCGCCCGCGCGCTTCGGCCGGTGCGGCGCCGAGCGTGGCGAGGAGGAGGGCGGTGCCCGCGGCGAGGCCGGTCAATTGGCGCATCGTACGAAAATCCTGTGCGGCGGGCGCGTCGGCCGGGCCCGCATCATGGCGTTCGATACCCGGTCGAGGCTTTCGCGGATGTGAACTGCGCCCCGGGGGGACGAAAGGCCCGCCATCGCGCAGATGACGGGCCTTCCGCGCGTGCGGCGCCCCCCAGCGGCCGCAACGCCTAATCGTAGAAAGTCTCGGTCGTCGTCTCGACCGTCTCGGTCACCACCGACGGCGAACTCGTAATGGTCATGCTGCCCGGCGAATAGCCGCCATAGCCATAGCTATATCCCTGACCGCGGCCGCCGCCGGGATAAGCGGTCGAATAATAGATGCCCGGCTGCGGCGGAGCGGAGGCTGGTGCGGGCGGTGGCGCGGCATAGCTCGTCCCCGGCCGGCCCTCGACCGTGCCTTGATAATATCCGCGGTAGAAGCGGCCGTCGGACGCCTGGAAGGTGCCGTCCCAAGTGCCGGTCCAGCGTCCGCTGGCATCGTAATTGCCGCTGTAGGGTGTCGCCGCCGGCTGGCCGCTGCCGTCCCATGCGCCGGTCCAGCGCCCGTCGGCGTCATAGCTGCCGCCGTAAACCGCGTCGGGCTGTGCGGGCGGCGGCGCTTCGCTTCCGGCCGGCGCCCGATCGGCGTTGCCGGCATAGACGCGGTCGTCGGGCGCGCCGGGTGCGCCATAATCGAGCGCGGGCGCCGGGTTTTGGGCAAAGGCATTCGCGGACTGGGCCGCTCCGAACAGCGACGCGGCGGCAGTGCTCAAAAGCAAAAGGGTGCGCATGACCGACCTCCCTGCTGGCGACCGTCGCGTCCGGCGACAACCGCTTGGGTTAACAGCCTGTTAGCAAATTCCGAACGATTGCGCGAATCCGTTAACCCTTTGCCTTACGTCCCATTTTGGGGCGGATCAGCCGCCCGCGAGCGCAGCGGCGATTCGCGCGACGAGCGCTTCGGCGCCGACCTGATCCTCGCCGGTGAAGCGCCCGGGCTCGGGACTGTCGAGATCGAGCACGCCGATCAGCCGGTCACCCGCGATGATCGGCACGACGAGTTCGCTCCGGCTCGCGGCGTCGCAGGCGATATGGCCGGGAAAGGCGTGGACGTCCTCGACCCGCTGGCTCGCGCGCAGCCGCGCTGCCGCACCGCACACGCCCTTGTCGAGCGGGATGCGGATGCACGCCGCCCTGCCCTGAAACGGCCCGAGCACCAGTTCCTTTCCATCGAAGCGATAGAAGCCCGCCCAGTTGAGGCGCGGAATCGCCTGCCAGATCAGCGCCGCGACATTCGCCATATTGGCGATCGCGTCGGGCTCGCCCGCGACGAGCGCTTCGGCGGCGTCGGCGGCCTCGGCCCACAGGGCGTCGGGCTGGGTGGCGGTGAAGGTCAAGGCATAGGACATGGGCGTCTTTCAGCGATGGGTGAAACCGAAACGCGCATCTATTCGACGTCGAGCCCGGTCCATTTCGCGGCAAAGGCATATTTGTCGGCGGCCTCGTCGATGATCTTGTCGGTCGGCTTGCCCGATCCGTGGCCGGCGCGCGTTTCGATGCGGATGAGGTGCGGCTTGTCGCCCGCGTCGGCGTGCTGGAGCGCCGCGGTATATTTGAAGCTATGCCCCGGCACGACGCGGTCGTCGGTGTCGGCGGTGGTCACGAGCACTGCCGGATAATCCACTCCGTCGCGGATGTTGTGATAGGGCGAATATTTGATGAGGTTTTTGAAATCGGCCTCCTTCGACGGATAGCCGTAATCGTCGACCCAATAGCGCCCGGCGGTGAAGCGGTCGAAGCGCAGCATGTCCATCACCCCGACGGCGGGAAGCGCCGCGGCGAAAAGGTCGGGGCGCTGGTTCGTCACCGCGCCGACGAGCAGCCCGCCGTTCGACCCGCCCTCGATCGCGAGCTGGCCTTTGCCGGTGATGCCTTGCGCGATCAGATATTCGCCCGCGGCGATAAAATCGTCGAAGACGTTCTGCTTGTTCGCGAGGCGCCCAGCGTCGTGCCACGCCTTGCCATATTCGCCGCCGCCGCGCAGGTTCGCGATCGCGAGCACGCCGCCCTGATCGACCCACGCGAGCTTGGTCGGCGAGAAGGCGGGGGTCATCGAGATGTTGAAGCCGCCATAGCCATAGAGCAATGTCGGTGAACCCTTGCTGCGGTCGAGCCCCTTCTTCATCACGACGAACATCGGCACCTCGGTGCCGTCCTTCGATTTGTAGAAGCGCTGTTCGACCGAGAATTGCTTCGGGTCGAAGGTTAGCTTCGGCTCGGCGAAAATCGACGTCTTTCCGGTCACGGTGTCGAGCCGATAGATGGTCGTCGGCCGTGCATAGCTGGAAAAGGCATAGAAGGTTTCGGGGTCGCCCGGCTTGCCGTCGAAGCCCGATGCGGTGCCGATGTCCGCGAGGTTGATGTCAGCGACGGGGGTGCCGCCCAGTGTCACCATCCGGGCTTCCGACTTCGCATCGCCGAGGTAGGAGAGGATGACGCGATCGCCGACCTGCGACGCACCGACCAGCGTCGCCGCATTTTCGGCGACGAGCGGGGTGAGCGCCTCGGGCTGGGCGATGTCCATCGCGACGATCCGCTGGCGCGGCGCATCCTTGTTGGTGAGGAAGATGAAACGCGATCCGTCGTTGCCGACATATTCCCAGTTGTTCGCGAAATCGTCGACGAGGATTTGGGGTTTGGGCGCCTTTTTCGACAGGTCGTAGAGCGTCAGCCCATAGCGTTCGTCGGTGCCCTGCGACGAGGTGACGAGCAGATAGCGGCCGTCGTCGGTCACTTGCGCGGTGTGGTTGAGCGCGGGCTTGTCGGGGGTCGCGTGGATGAGCACGTCGGCGCTCTGCGGCGTGCCGAGCCGATGGAAATAGACCGCCTGATTTTCGTTGAGCGACTGAAAGGTTTCGCCGTCCTCGGGCGCGGGGAAGCGCGAATAGTAAAAGCCGCTGCCGTCCTTCGCCCAGTCGAGCGCCGAAAATTTCACCCAGCGGATCTCGTCGGGCAGATCCTTGCCGGTCGCGACATCCTTGACGCGCACGATGCGCCAGTCGGTGCCGCCGTCCTGCACCGCGTAAAGGAGGTGGGCGCCATCCTTTGACGGGGTCCATTCGGCGAGCGCGGTCGCGCCGTCCCTGGCCCACGCATTGGGGTCGATCAGCACGCGGCCCTCGCCCTCCAGCCCGTCGCGGACATAGAGCACCGACTGCGGCTGCAGCCCGTCGTTGCGCGTGTAGAAATAGCGCTCTCCGGCCTTTTCGGGGAGGCCGAAGCGCTCGTAATTGTATAGCTCGGTCATCCGCTTGGCGAAGACGTCGCGCCCCGGCAGCGTATCCAGATAGGCGTCGGTGACCTTGTTTTCGGCCGCGACCCACGCCGCGACCTTCGGGTCGGTCCGCACATCGTTCTCGAGCCAGCGATAGGGATCGGCGACCTCGATGCCGAACTCGGTATCGACCGTGTCGCCGCGCGCGGTCGCCGGATAGACGAGCCCGCTCGCCGGCGCCGCCGAGGCCGCGCTTTCCGCCGCCTGAGTCATTCCCGGGGCGGCCATCAGCAGGGCCAGCGCCAGCGGCGCGCGATATTTGGGTCGGGGCATGGCAAGGCGATCCTCATGGTTTGGGTAATAATCGTGCGTGACACTGTAAGCATCGTCCGGTTGCGGGCAAGGGGGTTCGGACCAGCGCTCAATGCGCGGGGGAAATGCGCACGCTCCAATAGAGAACATAGAGCAGGCCCGCCCAGATCAGGAAAACGGCGATCATGCCGGCGCGGCTCGACGGGCGCTCGCTCGCGGCCTCGGCTGCCGCGCGAAACTCGGCCCACAGCGCGGCGGGGATCAGGCGCCGCACCGCCCACAGGCCGGCGGGCACGATGACCAGATCGTCGAGCCAGCCAAGGACGGGGATGAAGTCGGGGATCAGGTCGACCGGCGACAGCGCATAGGCGGCGACCGCGATCGCGAGGAACCGCGCCGCCACGGGCACGCGCGGGTCGCGCGCGGCGAGCCACGCGGCGTGCGCTTCGATTCTGAGCCGATGGCCCAGATCGGCGATGCGTTCGGAAAGGGATTTGCCCGGCATGGCCGACAGCATTACTCGGGTTGCATGGCTATCCAACTGAAAAGCGCGCGCGTCGAACGCTGGCCCGTTGCGGGGCAGTTCGTCATCAGTCGCGGTGCGCGTGACCATGTCGATGTCGTCGTCGCCGAGATCGAGGGCGAAGGCGCGCTCGGCCGCGGCGAAGGCACCCCGGTCTATTATCTCGGCGAGGATGCGGCGGGGTGCCGCGACCAGATCCTCCACGCCGCGGCGCATATCGCCGCGATGGGCGCGGCCGAGGCGCGCGCGGCGATTCAGGAGCTGATGCCGCCGGGCGCCGCGCGCAACGCGCTCGACTGCGCGCTCTGGGATCTCGAAGCAAAGCAGCGCGGGCTGCGCCTCTGGCAGCTCGTCGGCTGCGACGGTGCCCCGACCGCGCGCATCACCGCTTTCACCATTTCGCTCGGCACGCCCGGCGCCATGGCCGAGCAGGCGGCGACTGCGGCGGCGGACGGCTATCGCCTGCTCAAGGTCAAGCTGACCGGCGACGACGACCGGCTGCGCGTGACCGCGGTGCGCAAGGGTGCGCCCGAGGCGCGGCTGATCGTCGACGCCAACGAAAGCTGGGGGCAGGTCGATCTGCTCACCGAGGCCGAGGCGCTCGCCGACCTTGGGGTCGAGATGATCGAGCAGCCGGTGCCGGTGGGCACCGACGCGCTGCTCGACGGCGTCTACGCGCCGGTCCCCTTCGTCGCCGACGAAAGCTGTCACACCGCCGCCGATGTCGCGCGGATCGGCGCCTTCTACGACGGGGTGAACATCAAGCTCGACAAGGCGGGTGGGCTGACTGAGGCGCTACGCGTCGCCGACGCCGCCGATGCGGCGGGGCTCGCGATCATGGTCGGCTGCATGCTGTCGACCAGCCTCGCGATCGCCCCCGCCTTCATCCTCGCGCAACGCGCGCGCTGGGTCGACCTCGACGGCCCCGCGCTGCTCGCGCGCGACCGCGACGAGGGATTCGAGTTTCGCGACGGAATGGTGGGGCCGCCGCCGGTGAGTTGAAGGCTATATCGGCGCGAGGGCGGCTCCTCAGAGCGTCACTTCCACATGGCGGCCGGCGTCGCCTCCTTTCATCGTGCTGCCCGTCATCAGCTTGAACAGGCCCTTCACGCCGACGTCGGCGGTCCAGATTTCGGCATCGTCGAGGTCGAAGCGCAGCAACAGGACTTCGGGATCGTCCTTGCCGCCTTGGTACCAGGCCTCGACCGGCTCCGACCAATATTTGTCGATCAGCGACTGGTCGTTGACGGGGGTGAGGACGCCCGAGAGGCAGGCGAAGAGGTCGTGGCCCTTCGCCACATATTGCGCCATCGCCCGGCCGCCGGCGGCGAGGCGGCCGCTCTTCGCGTGGAAGAAATAGAAATAGCCGTCATTGTCCTTGTCGAGTTGCGCCGTCATCGGAATCGCATGCTCGTGCGCGCCTTCGCGGGCGACCATCAGAAACGGATTGTCGGCCAGCTCTTTCCAGAATTGCTGCTTGATGTCCTTGCTCATCGGGGAGTTCCTCCTGCATGGGTTTGTGTTCGACCAACGCAGGAGGCGCACCGATGTTGCGGGGCTTCAGCGCTGGCGCGGCTCGGCGTAGCTCACCACCTCATATTCGATGCCGTCGGGGTCGAGGAAATAGAAGCGGCGCCCGGGCTCGTAGTCGCCGTGGTTGAACGGCGTCAGGCCGACTGCCTTCACGCGCATCTCGATCGTGTCGAGATCGTCGACCTGCACGCCGACATGGTTCAGCGGTTCGCCCTTCGGATAGCGGCTCTCCGCATGCTCGCCTTCGGGGCCGGTATAGAGCGCGATATAGGCGCTCTCGCTGCCGAGGTGGATCGTGCGTCCGCCGTCACGGGCCGGCCCGCGCCAGCGCTCGTGCCAGCCGAAGATCGCCGACAGCATGCCCGCGGTCCGCTCGGGGTCGCCGACGGTCAGGTTCACATGTTCGATAAAGGGGGACGTCACGGTCGTTCGCTCCTGATTCGGGTTGACGTCGCGCCTTATGAAAGCTCAACTGAGGTTTAGATCAAGCGTAAGCGGAATGGAGACGATGATGCACCGGACCGACCTGATCGCGATCGGCGAGCTTGCGGCGCGCACTGGGGTCGCGGTGTCGGCGATCCGCTTTTACGAGGCGAAGGGGCTGATCGAGGCGCTGCGCACGCGCGGCGGCCAGCGGCGCTTTCTGCGCGCCGATATCCGCCGCGTCTCGTTCATCCTGATCGCGCAGCAATTGGGGCTGAGCCTCGAGGAGATTGCCGACGAACTCGCGCGCCTGCCCGCCGGGCGGACGCCCAACGCCGCCGACTGGACGCGGATCAGTACCGATCTGCGCGCCCGGATCGAGGCGCAAATCGCCGCGCTGCAGCGCACGCGCGAACTGCTCGACCAGTGCATCGGCTGCGGCTGCCTGTCGTTGAAAAAATGCGGGCTCTATAATGTGCAGGACAAGGCGGCGCAGCGCGGGGCGGGGCCGCGCTACCTGCTCGGCGACCGCTCGCGGGACATCGCCGAGGTTGGGGAAGCTGGCAAGGGGCAAGACGGACGCGACGCTCGCCGCCTGCGCTGAAACCCTCGCACGTCAAAATGGTTCGCTTTCGGAAAAGCTTGCGGCGCGCCGACCCGGCGCTAGGATGCGGCTTGCGCCGGCGGCGCTTATGGCCATCCGGCGGAAGGAGAGGGTCATATGAGCAATATGCAAAAGGGGTTGGCCGAGTTTATCGGCACTTTTTGGCTTGTCTTCGGCGGCTGCGGCAGCGCGGTGATCGCGGCGGGATTTCCCGACGTCGGCATCGGCCTGCTGGGGGTCGCCTTGGCTTTCGGCCTCACCGTTCTCACCATGGCCTATGCGATCGGCCATATTTCGGGATGTCATCTCAATCCGGCGGTCACCGTCGGCCTGTGGGCCGGGGGGCGCTTCGAGGCGCGCGACATCCCGCTCTATGTCATCGCGCAGGTGCTCGGCGCGATCGTCGCGGCGTTCCTGCTCTTCTACATCGCGAGCGGCAGTCCGGCCTATGATCTGGCGACGAACGGCTTGGCCGCCAACGGGTTCGGCGAAGGGTCGCCGGGCGGCTATGACCTCTGGTCGGGCCTGATCATCGAGATTGTGCTCACCGCGGGATTCGTCTGGGTGATCATGGGATCGACCGATGGCCGGGCGCCCGCGGGCTTTGCGCCGATCGCTATCGGGCTCGCGCTCACGCTCATCCACCTGATCTCGATCCCGGTGACCAACACCTCGGTCAACCCGGCACGCAGCACCGGTCCGGCGCTCGTCGTCGGCGGGCTGGCCTTGAAGCAACTCTGGCTCTTCTGGCTCGCGCCGCTCGTTGGCGGAGCGGTCGGCGGCTGGCTCTATCGAGTGATCGGCGTCGAGCCGTTCCCACAGCCCAATATCGAGGGGCAATAAGGGCGGGGCGTCGGCCGGATTGTCCGGCCGCCGCCGCCTTTCTATTTCAACAGGTCGACGGCAAAGGCGCGCACCTCGTCCGCCATGTCGGGACGTTCGAGCGCGAGCGCGAGATTGGCGTGGATATAGCCCGCCTTCGATCCGCAGTCGTAGCGGGTGCCGTCGAAGGTCACGGCGTGGAACGGCTGCGTCCCGATCATCGAGGCCATCGCGTCGGTCAGCTGGATTTCGCCGCCGGCGCCCTTTTCCTGCCCCTCGAGCACGCGCATCACCTCGGGCTGGAGAATGTAGCGGCCCGAAATGATCAGGTTCGACGGCGCCTCGGCGACCGGGGGCTTTTCGACAAGCCCGGTGACTTCGGTCAGCGCGCCGTCGCGCGCGCCCGGCGCGATCACGCCATAGCTCGATACCTTGTCCTGCGGGACTTCGAGCACCGAGATCAGATTGCCGCCGACCTTCGCATAGGCATCGACCATCTGCTTCATGCAGCCGGGCGAACCGTGCATGAACTCGTCGGGGAGGAAGATGGCGAAGGGTTCGTCGCCGACGATATCGCGCGCGCACCAGATGGCGTGACCGAGCCCGAGCGGCTCCTGTTGCCGGACATAGGCGCAATTGCCGGGGCCGAGGCGCGTCGGTTCGAGCACCGACAGATTCTTGCCGCGTTCGGACATCGTCTTTTCGAGCTCGAAGGCGATGTCGAAATGATCCTCGATCGCGCTCTTGCCGCGTCCGGTGACGAAGATCATCTGCTCGATCCCCGCCTCGCGCGCCTCGTCGACGGCATATTGGATCAGCGGGCGATCGACGACCGGCAGCATCTCCTTGGGGATCGCCTTGGTCGCTGGCAGGAAACGGGTGCCGAGGCCGGCGACGGGAAAAACGGCTTTGCGGATCGGTTTCATAGGAACGGTCCTAGAGGCGATTGCCCTGAAATCAACGGGCAAGGACATCGGCTACGGCGAAATTGGCTCCCCTCGCGCCCAAGCGCCATACACGATGCCCCAAAGCGTTCGCGATAACTATTATGGCGTGACGATGATCACCACGCGGCGATTGTCCTGCCGCCCCTCCGCCGTAGCATTGTCCGAAACGGGCAGCGCTTCGCCGCGGCCAACCACTTGCTCGGACGTGAAATGCATCCCGCCCGCGCGCATCGGCCGCGCGACCGTTTCGGCGCGTTCCTGCGACAGCGCGAGATTATAGGTATCGGTTCCGACCGAGTCGGTATGCCCCTCGACCCGCGCGGTATCGATCCCCACCGCGACCAGATGCCGGGCCATGGCAGCGATGCGCTCCTCTTGTTCGGGCGGCAGCTTGCTCTCGTCGAAGGGGAAGAGCAGCCGGTCGTGAAAGGTCAGCGACCAGTCGGGATCGCCTTCGACAAAGCCTTCGGCCTTCAGCACCGCCATCTGTTCGGCGGTGAAGCCCGCCGGGCGCGGCAGGCTCTGGCACGCGGCGAGCGTCGCGAGCAGCAGCAACAGCGACAGGCTGCGCAGCGGGGCAAGTAGAGGCTGGGTCATGGGGGGCTTTCCGTGCTTTCGATCAGTTTCGGTTCGACAGCTTGTGGGCATACATGCCCGAATCGGCGACGGTGAGCAGCGCAGTGCCGTCGTCGCCGTCGTCGGGGTAGATCGCGACACCGACGCTGACCGCGGGACGATAGTCTTCCCCGTCGGTCAGCGTGACGGGCTCGGCCACCGCGTTGCAGATGCGCAGCGCGAGTTCCTCGGCATCGGCGCGTGCTTCCACCGGATCGGCGATGACCGCGAATTCGTCGCCGCCAATCCGCGCCGCGAAGTCGCGGCGGCGCAGGACGGCTTTGATCCGCGCGGCGAGCGCCACGAGGACAGCGTCGCCCGCGGCATGGCCGAAGCCGTCGTTCGCCGCCTTGAAATTGTCGACGTCGATGAACAGCAGCGCGAAGCGCGACCGGCGCGCGGCTGCGGCCTCGATCCGCGCGGCGAGCTGTTCGTCGAACGCCGCGCGGTTGGGCATCGCGGTCAGCATGTCGTGCGAGGCGCGGTGCGCAAGCATTGCATGCTCGCTTTCCATATGGCCCTGCCAGCCCTGTAGCTCGTCGAGCAGCGCGTTGATGTCGCCGCCGAGCCGGTCGAGTTCGGCGATACCGAGGCTCTGCACGCGCTTGTCGAAGCGGCGGTGCAGGCGCACGTCGTGCGCGACGCTCGCGATTTCGCCGAGCGGCTTGACCAGCTCATATTCGAAGCGCCGCGCGAGCGCGACCGTGCCGAGGCCGGTGACGATCAGGCAGATGAGGCCGGCGAGCAGGCCGATGCGGACATAGTCGAGCAGGGTCGAGGAATCGCCGCGAATTTCGATCGTGCCGATCCGCGAGCCGTTGCGCCTGACCGGCAGCGCAAAGGGTTCGGGAAAGAAGATGCGGGTGAGCAGCGGCGCCGGATCGGGGTGCGGCGAGACCCATTCGGTGAGCAGCGCGCCGCGATCGTCGAGGATCCGCAGCTGCGCGATGCCTGGAATATGGGTGAGCGGCTCGAGCCCCTCGCGCGCCGCCTGCGGGTCGCGAAACACGAGCGCGGGTTCGACGCCATAGGCGCCGAGTTGCGCCGCGAGTTCGATGTTGCGATCGGCATAGCCGCGCAGCGCCGCGACGCCCGCGAGCATGATCGCGAGCCCCGAGAGCGCCACCGCGAACAGCGTGACGCCGAAGTGGAAGCGCGACAGCAGCTTTTGCAATGTGGTGCGGGGCAGCTTGCGGTCGCTCATGATACGCTCCGCCCGATCTGGAGCACGCGCGGATCGACGCGGAGCGGGCCGCGCGCGATCGCATCGAGATTGACCGAAAAGCTGAGCCCGGTGTCCCGGTGGGCGAGGCAGAACATCGCCCCATGGAGGCACGCCGGATCGTCATCGGTGATCGTCAGGACGGCGCGTGCGCGGACCCATTGCACCAACCGCATCCGATCCGCTGACGATACGCGGCCGAGATAGAGAATATCGCAGCCGCCGTTCGCGATCACCGCGCCGGCGGAGGTCCTTCGCAGGCTCAGCGGCCGGTCGCCGGGAATATCGGGCGCGAGCAAGCCGGTGAGGCGCGGCGCTCCGACCTGGCAGAGCGTCAAATCGTCGCCCGCGCGCCGGTCGGGCCAGCCGACATAGCTGATGATCCCGCCGACCATCCGGTTGACCGCTTCGGTCAGGCCGCCGCTGCTCTCGTCGACGATCGCCTGGCTCGCCTGCTGCACCGTCATGCCCGGCGTGGCGAGCGCGGCGCCGATCAGGAACAAGGATGCCAGCACGACCAAATAATCCCCAGCGCGCGCCGGAAACCAGCGCCCGGCCGCGGACGCGTCGGCTAGCCTAACCTATGCAAAAGTCAAGAAAATGGCGTCATGACGTCAATTCAATGTCCCGAATGGGGACAGTTTTCCGCTCAGGCGGGGCGCAGACGCTCGCCGAAACCCTTGCGCAGCTTGGCGAGCTTGGGGGGGATGACCGCAAGGCAATAGGGGTTGCGCTGGCCTTCGCCGTCCCAATAGGCCTGATGATAATCCTCGGCCGGATACCAGTCGGACGCAGGCTCGATGCTGGTGACGATCGGCGCTGGCCAGTCGGGCTGCGCGCGCTCGATGCCCGCGCGCGCCGCTGCGGCCTGGGCGTCGTCCAGCGGGAAGATCGCGCTGCGATATTGCGTACCGACGTCATTGCCCTGGCGGTTGAGCTGCGTCGGATCGTGCGTCGCGAAAAACACGTCGAGCAGATCGTCGTATGATATCACCGACGGATCATAGGCGATGCGGATCGCCTCGGCATGGCCGGTATCGCCGCCGCACACCTGCTTGTAGGTCGGATTGGCGACGCTGCCGCCGATATAGCCGCTCTCGACGCCTTCGACCCCGGCGAGCGATTGGAACACGGCCTCGGTGCACCAGAAGCAGCCACCGGCGAAAATCGCGGTCTCACGGGTCATCGCATCGTCCTTTTACGGAAAAGTTCGTCCGACGCCCAAAATAGGAAGCGCCGGCGCTATTCCAAGGGCGGCGGCGCGTCGATCAGCGGCGGATGAAGCGGCTGTCCCGCGGCGTCGGCCGCCTCGATCGCCGCAATTTCTTCCTCGAAGCTCTTGACCCGGTCGCCCCAGCGCGGGTGTGTGCCCGGCTGGATCAGCACCGGCCCGTTGCGCGTGCCGAAGCGCTCCCAGAAGCGGATCGCAGCCTTGGGATCATAGCCCGCACCGCGCATCAGCCACACCGACAGCCGGTCGGCCTCGATCTCGGTCTGGCGGAACAGCCGCGCGCTGCGGCCGAAATTCTGGAACATCCCGCGATCGACGCCGGCAGCGTCGAGCCGCTCGCGGTGGCGCAATATATTGTGCGCCAGTTCGTGCGCGACCGCGGCTGCGAGTTCGTCGTCGTCGGCAGCGAAGGCGGCAAGGCCGGCGCTGATCAGCACCAGCCGCCCGTCGGCCGCGCCGCTTTCGGCATCGCGCGCCTCGACGCGAAAATCGCTCGCACAGCCTGCGACGGGGCGGAGCGCGAAGCGCGTCGCGACGTTCGATACGATCGTCGCGGTATCGAGCGGTGTCGCCGCCATCCGCGTTTCGAGCGCGGTGATGCGCGCAAAGGGGTCATCGCGATCAGCCGGAACGACGATCGCCGCATCGTCGATCGCGGTGATCGTTTCGCCCGCGTGAAGGCCCGCCTCGGCCGCGGGCGAGCCGGGCGCGACCGCCGCGAGGAAGGGCAGGTCGAAGGCGGCGGCGTCATAGGCCGCGAGCGCTTCGGAGCGCTTCGCTTCGTCATAGAGGCGCGGATCGCCCCAGATCCAGCCATATTGCGCCTGCTTCGCCGGGCACCAGCCGGCGTTGGCGGTGGTCAGGCGAAAGCCGATTGCCGCCACTCGCGCCTCGAGCGCGGCGAGCGTGCGATAGGGCGACGCCTTCGCCAGCTGCGGATCGGGAGTTGCAGCGCTGGCGGGGACGGCAAGCGCGAGCGCGATCGGTGCTAACAGGAAGGGGGAAGGGCGCGGCATCGGCGCGGGGCTTATCAAGCCGCTGCTGTCGCCGCCATGAATTTTCCGAAAGCCGAATCCGCGGCCCTACCGCTCCAGCCTCTTGCCTATCACGGGGCGAGCGACGATAGGGCGGCGATGACCGAGGCTCCGTCCGCCAGATCCCGCCCCGCCGCGCTGTCGCGCTGGCTGTGGGCCGTCGCATTGCTCGTGATCGCCATCGTCGCGGTCGGCGGCATCACCCGCCTGACCGAATCGGGGCTGTCGATCACCGAATGGAAGCCGGTGTCGGGCATATTGCCGCCGCTCGGCGACGCGGCATGGCAGGCCGAGTTCGAGAAATACAAGCAGATCCCCGAATATCAGCAGATCAATCGCGGCATGTCGCTCGCCGCGTTCAAGGGCATTTTCTTCTGGGAGTGGCTGCACCGCATCCTCGGGCGGCTGGTCGGGCTGGCGCTGCTCGTGCCGCTCGTCTGGTATGCCTTTCGCCGCGCGATCCCCGCGGGCTATGGCTGGCGACTGTTTGCGCTCGCGGCGCTCGTCGGCCTGCAGGGCGCGATCGGCTGGTGGATGGTCGCCTCGGGGCTCGTCCAGCGTACCGACGTCAGCCATTTCCGCCTCGCGACCCATTTGCTCACCGCGCTCTTCCTGCTCGCGGGGCTCGTCTGGACCGCGCGCGATCTGGCGCAACTCGCGCGCGACCCCGCGGCGCGTCCGGCGCGGCTGACCGGCGGCGCGGTCGCGGTGTTCGCGGTGCTGGTCGTCCAGCTTTTGCTCGGCGCGTGGACCGCGGGGCTCAACGCCGGCTATGTCGCAAGCACATGGCCGCTGATGAACGATCATTTCTTCCCCGAAGGCATCGACTGGTCTTCGGGCGCATGGATGGCGATCACCAACGATCCGTTCCTGATCCATTTCCTCCATCGCTGGTGGGCGTGGGTCGCGGCGCTGACGCTGCTCCTCCTCGCGCGCGCGCTGTGGCGGCGCGGCGGACGGACCGAGGCGCGGCTGCTGCTGCTCGTCGTGGCGGCGCAGATGACGCTCGGCATCGCGACCGTCGTCACCGGCGTGTCGATGTGGATCGCGGTACTGCATCAGGTCACGGGCGCGCTGCTGGTCGCGACCACCGCCGCGGCGTTGCACCGGCTGGGACGCCGCGACGCATAGGGCGCTGCCTCCAAATCTGCTGCAAGGTATCATGTTACCCGTCAGCAATCGCGCGCTATGCTTGACTTTCGGCGCGTCACTCGCCATTGGGCCGCATCGAAGCGCCGCCGCGTCCTTTCGGATCAGGCGGCGCGGTTTGTTTCCGGGCGGCGGGCGGCAAGTGCCCCAAGCCCAAGTCCATCTCTGTCAAGGAGCGTGCCATGAAGGCGCTGACCAAGACGACCGCTTCGGCCAATGCCGCCACGGTCGAAAAGAAATGGGTGCTGATCGACGCCGACGGCCTGGTCGTGGGCCGCGTCGCATCGATCATCGCCAACATCCTGCGCGGCAAGCACAAGCCGAGCTTTACCCCGCACGTCGACTGCGGCGACAATGTCATCGTCATCAATGCCGAAAAGGTGCAGTTCACCGGCAAGAAGATGGCCGACAAGCGCTATTACAAGCACACCGGCTATGCCGGCGGCATCAAGGAAACCAGCCCCGAGAAGATTCTCGAAGGCCGCTTCCCCGAGCGCGTGCTCGAAAAGGCCGTCGAGCGCATGATCCCGCGCGGCCCGCTCGGCCGTCAGCAGATGCGCAACCTGCGCATCTTCGCGGGCACCGATCATCCGCACGCCGCACAGAACCCCGAAGTGATCGACGTCGCGTCGATGAACCGCAAGAACAAGGTGGGTGCATAATGGCTGACGAACAGACCATGACCGATCTCAAGGATCTCGCCGGCGCCGTCGAAGGCGTCGAGACCCCGGAAACGCCGTCGGCGCCGCTGCGCGAGCAGCAGCTCGACAAGCAGGGCCGCGCCTATGCGACCGGCCGCCGCAAGGACGCCGTCGCCCGCGTGTGGGTCAAGCCCGGTTCGGGCAAGATCACCGTCAACGGCCGCGACCAGGAAGTCTATTTCGCGCGCCCGACGCTGCGCCTCGTCATCAACCAGCCCTTCGGCCTGACCGATCGCGTCGGCCAGTATGACGTCGTCGCGACCGTCAAGGGCGGCGGCCTGTCGGGCCAGGCGGGCGCCGTTCTGCACGGCATCGCGCAGGCGCTGACCCGTTACGAGCCCAAGCTGCGCGGCACCGTGAAGGCCGCGGGCTTCCTGACCCGCGACAGCCGCGCGGTCGAGCGTAAGAAGTACGGCAAGGCGAAGGCCCGCCGCAGCTTCCAGTTCTCGAAGCGCTAATCGTTTTTCCGCCGACGGGTGGAAAAGAGGAAGGGCGGTCCGGCGACGGGCCGCCCTTTTTCATGCGCGGCGATGAAACATCGGCATCGGGGCATGCGTTGGCTGGATACACCAAACCAACGAAAGGAGACCCCCGATGGCCGACGATACCCCCCTCGCGTCGCGCAAGATCCTGATCATGGCGACGAGCGGCTTCGAACAGTCCGAACTCGAAGTCCCGCTCGAACGGCTCGAAGCCGCGGGCGCCGAAGTCGATATCGCATCGCTTTCGACCGACGACATCTGCGGGTGGGACAAGGATGATTGGGGCGACGACATCGGCGTCGACCTGCTGATCGCCGATGCCAAGGTCGGCGACTATGACGCGCTCGTCCTGCCCGGCGGGCAGATCAATCCCGACCTCTTGCGCGTCGAAGACGCCGCGATCGCGCTGATCAACGACTTCGACACCGCGGGCAAGCCGATCGCCGCCATCTGCCACGCGCCGTGGCTGCTGATCGAAGCCGGGCTCGCCAAGGGCAAGCGGATGACGGGTTACAAGTCGATCCGCACCGACATCGCCAATGCCGGCGCCGACATGGTTAACGAGCCCGTCGTGATCGACGGAAACGTCATCACCAGCCGCTGCCCCGACGATCTCGACGTCTTTTGCGACGCCATCGTCGAAGCGGTCGTAAAGCAGCCGGTGGCTGCCTAGGCCGTGAACCCATAAATTAGCCGATCGAGGCGTCGAAATGGCGAAGATATCGGGTTCGGGCGGGTGCAGCGGGTAGCATCGCTATCCGCAAGGCCGCACGGGCCTGAGATCGAAGCCATTTCGGCGTCGCTTCGCGATTTGACCGATTTTGCCCAGGGCGTCGTCGAAAAGTCTGGAAATATCGACATATTCCTGCGCCTTTTCTCCTCGCCCCGAGCAAAATCGCTTCAAACCTCGATCGGCTAATTTATGGGTTCACGGCCTAGAGCAGGTCGAGGCTGCCGAGCGCCAGCGCTTGTCGCGCCGGGCGTTCGGCCATCACCGCGAACATCTCGTCGCCGCGCGCGGTGCGCTCGACGTTCATCGACGCGAAGACCGCCATGAAATAGCCGCTGAGCGCGCCGATCCGATAATCGGTCCACAGCGCTTCGGCATCGGGTTTGACGCCGCGGCCGCGCAGCGCCGCGATCCAGCGGTCGAAGGCGGGGCGGTCGGCGACGGCGCGATCCGCCGGGTCGGCGATGCTGGTGCCGACCAGATAGGCAAGGTCGGCGGCGCCGCTGCCGCGGCCGAGCGTCTGCCAGTCGACCAGCCAGCATTGGCGTCCGTCCGGGGCGAAGAGAATATTGTCGATGCGCAGATCGCCGTGGACGATCGTTCGCGCGCCCGGCGTGCGCGTCAGCCAGGCTTCGAGTCGGTCGACGAGCGCGGCGCCGACGTCGAGTATGTCGGGGGCGAGCCGCCCCGCATAGCGCTCGCGAAAGCCGAGGTAGAGCTGCGGAAACAGCGCGCGGACAAGGTCGCCGCTGTCGCGCGCGAGCCACGGCAGCGCGTCGAGCCGCGCATCGTTCCACAGCAGCGCGTGCAGCCCCGCGGCGGCGTCGATGCAGGGGGTGAGCGCCTCCAGACCCAGCCCCGCGAGCTGATCGCCCGGCCGCGCCGGGGCGAGGTCGGCGAGCAGCAGGATGAAGTCGACGTCGTTCGGCGCGATCTCGGCATGATAGCAGTGCGGCGCCGCGACCCCGCTGCCCGCCGCCAGTTCGCGATACCAGCTCACTTCCTTGACATAGGTGCCGGTCAGTGCCGCGATGTTGCGGCTCGCCTCGTCGTGGCTCGGGCATTTGGCGACGATACTCGCGGGCGCGTCGATGCTCTCCGCCCAGTCGAGCGTCAGGCGGAAACTGTCGCACATCTGGCCGGTCCCGACCTTGGCGGTCGTGACGCCGCGCAGCGCGCCCTCGGATTGCTCCAGCCGCGCGGCGATCCATGCCGGGGTCATCGCGTCCGGCGACGTGGGAAAGCTCATCGCGCCGGGTCCATCAGGCCCGAAAGGCCGGTCGGCGCGTGCGGGCCGACGAACAATTGTTCGAGCACCCCGACGCCGCGATGCACGCTGTCGCCGTCGGTCAGCTCGGCGGTGACCAGCGCCTGAATATGCATCGCGAGCGGATTGGCCCAACTGCGCTCTTCATCCGTCAGCGCGTCGTGTGCGACCACCGGATGGGGGCCGTGGTCGAAGCCATGGCCCCATATCGGATGGGTATAGCCGAGGCCGCTCATCGCGAAGACCGGCCCCGACGGTACGAGCGCCAGCGTGCAGCCGCTGCCCAGATCGACGTCAAGCCGTGCAAGCCGCCGCGTCCCGGCCTGCCACTCCGGGGCAAAGGTCGCGCGGTCGAAATGGCGCTCGGGGCCGCTGTCGCCGACGATCACCGCGCGACGATTCCACGGATGGCCCTCGCCATCGTCGTTGCTGTGGAAGAAGAGCGAGCGGTCGGCGAAATTGCACGGCGTCCACAGCCAGAAGAATTGATTGAAATTCCCTTCTGGCGGCGGCTGCGATTCGGCGGCGCCAACGGGGCGAATGCCCCAACTGCGGTCGCGCGTCCCGGTCCAGCCGGCCCCGATGTCGATCCGCTCGCCCCCGACCGACAGCCAGCCCGACCAGCGGCCGTTCTGCGTCATCCGCGTATAATCCATGAACATCCGCGTGCCGTTGCGGCGCACGAAACGCGGCTCTTCGATCGGGAAATGGCGTCCGGAGAAAAGCAGCTCGCCCGCGAGCAGGCCATCATTCGCTGCGATCGTCAGCGCGATGCGTTCGAGCGGAGCGTCGATCGTGAGCGTGATCGGGCCGACGATGAGGTCGAGCCGCTCGCCATCCGATCGCCGGCTCGCGTGCAGGATATGCTGGACGCCGCCTGCGACAACGCTGAAGCTCGCATCGACGATGCCGAGCTGCGGGTAAAAGCCCATCGCCGCGGCAAAGAAGAGCGACCCGTCGGCGCTGTAGCCGTTGAAGAAATAGCGGTCGTAAAAATTGCGGTCGGTGCCGGCGAAAGCCACCGGCTCGCTCGTCTGGTGCAGCGGATATTCGTCGCCTTTTGTCAGCATCTTCCTCATCCCGTTTTTTCTTGCAACTTAACGGGATGCGGCGCGGCGTCAATGGACCGGCGGATCGACGGCGGGGACGGCGTGGACCGGCGCCACCGGATCATCGGGACCGCGCGGTGGCAGCGCGTCGGGCGGGATGTCGCAGATCTGCATGTCGGAGGTCGGCACTTCGGCGAGGTTGCGCACGGTCACGTCGATCGATCCGCGCGCGGGGTCGATGCGCAGCGCGTTGAAGCTCGGCGGCGTCGAGCGGATGCGCCGCGACAGCGTGCCGGCCCCGATCATCCGGATCGGCCCCGCGGGCGTCTGCTCGACCAGGTCGAAGGCATCGTGGACATGGCCGGTGAGCACCGCCGCGACGCCGCGCGCTGCGAGTTCGGCAAGCGCCTTCGATCCGCCGCGGGTCAGCGCGCGCCCGCTCGTTCCGGCCTCGACGAGCGGATGGTGCGCGGTCACGATCGCCATCGTCCCGGCGGGCAGCGCATCGATCGCCGCGAGCGTCCTGGCGAGTGCTTTCGGCGTCACCCAGCCCTTCGACCAGTCGAGGCGCCACTGCGCGCGCGCGGTGGTCTTCAGCGGAACGATCGCGAGGCCCGGCAGGTCGATCTCGCGCTCGATCAGCGCGGAGATGGCGCGGAAGCGACGATAGGGTTCGACGAAGCGTTCGATCAGGTTGAAATAGGGCAGGTCGTGGTTGCCGACCTCGACCGTCACCGGGACATCGAGCGATTGGATCCAGCGACACGCGGCCCGAAACTCGCGCCGCCGCGCGCGCATCGTCAGATCGCCCGTCAAAAGCACCGCATCGGGCGCCTCGCGCCGGACGCAGTCGCCGAACCACGCGAGCGCCGCAGGGTCCTCGAGCCCGAAATGCACATCGCTGATATGGAAAATCTTCATCATGTCGCCGGTCCGGTGAGAAGAAAGGCGACAGGCGCGGGCTCGAGCGTGAAGGTCACGCGCCTGTCGCCATCGGCCTGTTCGCCGTCCATCAGCAGGCCGAGCGGGCGGTCGGAGACGATCGTCACCTGCGGCCGCACCGTCAGCCGCTCGCGCGGGCCGTCGCGAAAATCGCCGCCGACCCATGCGATCGCGTGGCGGATCAGGAGGGTCGCGCCATCGGCGTGCAGGCCATCGACGACGATCCCCTCGTCCGACGGCGTCATGCTGATCGCCTGAAATGCGCGGTCGTCGCCCGCGACCCGCACCGGGTCGCCGGCGATGCTTTCCTCGAGCGCCTCGGGCACCAGCGCCGCCGCTTCGGCGAGGTCGCGCTGGCGGACATGCTCGCGCACCGCCGCCCACACCGTCGTCGGCCCCGCGAGCATATTGACCATCGCGCGGCCGGCAGGGCAGCCGACGCTCGGCGGAAAGGTGCGGCGGATGCGACCGGCGACGGCGTCGCCGACAATCGCGTCGAGATCGCGTTCGCCGTGCAATTGCTTGACGAGCAGGTTGAGCGTGCCGCCGGGCAGCACGAGCAGCTGGCCGTCCCACCCCGCGAGCGCGGCGACCGCGGCGTTGATCGTGCCGTCGCCGCCCCACACGATGAGCGTGTCGATGCCGTCCGCGGCGAGCCGCGCCGCGGACGGGATGCTCTCGTCCGGAAGGCAATAGTTGGCGACGAGCGGCATGCCGGCTTCGGCAAATTGCGCCGCGATCCACTCTTGGCGCGCCAGATCATAGCTGCCGCTCTGATTGTTGCAGAGAAGCGCGGGACGGTCGATGAGTCGGGTCATGGCGTCCCTACGCATGAGCGCCGAAAAAGTCGCCGCCGTTGCAGCTTGTGACCATGCGTGCGGCGGGGTAGGGCGCGGGGACCGGCGCACGACGCCGGACCGACGATGAAGGGCGCCGATGACGCGCAAGGGGTCTGGCTTGATCAAATTTCTGTTCGTGGCGATCCTGCTTCTGCTGCTGTTCGGCGGCGGGACGAAGGCGGTACTGCGCGGCGGCGCCAAGTCGCTGAACCTCGCCGATCGCGTGCTCGGGTCGGATGACGGCGCGCGGTTGTTGCTCTCCGATCAACCCTATGGTCCGGGCCCGCGCCAGTCGCTCGACATCTGGGTGCCCGAGGCGGCGCAGCCGACCGACCGATTGCCGGTCGTCGTCTTCTTCTATGGCGGCGGCTGGAACAGCGGCGCGCGCGAAAGCTATGGCTTCGCCGGCCGCGCGCTGGCGCAGCAGGGGTTCGTTGCCGTCATCCCCGACTATCGGCTGACCCCGCGCGCGCACTGGCCCGATTTCCTGAAGGACAGCGCGGCCGCTGTCGCGTGGGTGCAAACGCATATCGCGAGCCTTGGCGGCGATCCCGACCGGATCGCGCTGATGGGCCATTCGGCGGGCGCCTATAATGCGATGATGCTCGCGCTCGATCCGGCGTGGCTGTGTGGCGCGGGCAGCGATCCTTCGGTGATCCGCGGCGTCGCGGGGCTTGCCGGACCTTATGACTTCCTGCCGCTCGAAAAGGGCGGTTTCGCCGACAAGGCGATGGGCAAGGTTCGGCCGCTCGAAAAGACGCAGCCGATCGCGTTCGCGCGCGGCGACGCGCCGCCGCTGTGGCTCGCCACCGGAGACGCCGACGACACGGTGCGCCCGCGCAACAGCCAGAATCTGGCCGCCGCGATCGAGCGTGCGGGCGGCGCGGCGACTTTGCGCATCTACCCCGACATGGGGCACACCGGCATCGTCATGGCGCTGTCCGCGCCGTTCCGCGGCAAGGGACCGGTGCTTGAAGAGGCGAGCGATTTCCTGCGCGGGGTCACCGCGCGCCGTATCGCGCCGGCCGAGGCCGCGGCGCAGTGACGCTGCCGATCCACGTCCTCGTCATGGCAGGCAGCCGTCCGGGACCCGACCCCTTGCTGTCGGGCAGCGGCGTCTCGACCAAGGCGCTGCTTCCCATCGCAGGCCGCCCCATGCTCGCGCATGTCGTCGCGGCGCTGCGCGGCGCGCCCGAAGTGGGGCCGATCACCATTCTCGCGCAGCGCAGCGCCGAGCTCGCGGCCGACCCTGCGCTTGCGGGTTTCGCCGACCTGCATTTCGTCGACTCGGGGCAGGGGATCAGCGCCTCGCTCGCCGCCGCGCTGCCCGAGGGCGATGCGCCGGTGCTCGTGACGACCGCCGACAATGTGCTCCTCACCCCCGCGATGATCGCCGAATTTCTGGCGGGCGCCGAGGATAGTGACGTCGCGGTTGCGATGGTCGAGCGCGGCGTGCTGCTCGCGCGCTATCCCGAATCGCAGCGCACCTGGCTCAAATTCCGCGGCGGCTGGTGGTCGGGCGCCAACCTGTTTCGCTTGCGCGGACGCCGCGTGCTGCCCTTGCTCGATTTCTGGGGGCGGATCGAGCGCGACCGCAAGAAGGGGGTAAAGATCGTCGCCGCCTTCGGCCCGGTGCTGCTGCTCGCCGTCGTGCTGCGGTTGATCACCATCCAGCAGGGCGTCGCGCGCGCCGGGCTGCGCTTCGGCCTCAAGGCGAAAATCGTCCCGATGTCGGAGCCCGAGGCGTGCATCGACGCCGACAAGCCCGCCGACATCGAATTGATCGAACGGATCCTCGCCGCCCGGCCGTGACCGGTGCCGTGCGCTTTTTGTGGAAACGAACCTCAAGCGGTTCTAGGGCGTCAGCCATGAGCATCAAGAAAGCCATCATCCTGTCCGCCGGGCAAGGGTCGCGCCTGTTGCCGCTGACCCGCGATCTGCCCAAATGTCTGATCGAGTTCAACGGCCGCAGCCTGCTAGGCTGGCAGGTCGCGGCGCTCGTTGCCAACGGGATCAAGGATATCGTCGTCGTGACCGGTTTCCGCACCGAACGCGTCGAGGATCATGCGCTGGAACTTTATCGCGACACCGGCGCGCGTGTTCGCACGCTGTTCAATCCCTTCTTTCAGGTCGCCGACAATTTGGGCACCTGCTGGATCGCGCGCGCGGAAATGGACCGGGACTTCATCATTCTCAACGGCGATACCATCGTTTCGGACGAAATCGTCGCCCGGCTGATTGCGGGCGCGGTCGATCCGATTACCGTGACCGTCGACATCAAGGATGGTTATGACGACGACGACATGAAGGTGACGCGCGACGCCGAAGGGCGGCTCCATGCGATCGGCAAGCGGCTGTTGCCGCCCGACACCGACGCCGAATCGATCGGCATGCTGGCGTTCGTCGGCGACGGACCGGCGATCTTTCGCAACCAGGTCGATCAGATGATGCGCACGCCCGACGGCGTCGAGCGCTGGTATCTGCGCGCGATCGACATCATCGCCAAGGGCAATCGCGTCGGAACCGTGTCGATCGAGGGCCTCGATTGGCAGGAAGTCGACTTTCCCGAGGATGTCGAGGCCGCCGATGCGCTGACCGCGCGATGGGCCGCGGAACGACGCTACGCGAAATAGGGTTTCAGCCAGCCGGTAAGCGCGGCGATCTGCGCGTCGTCCAGCTTCACCGCCTGTCCGAGGTCGGGCTGCGCCGGCCAGCCGGCATCGGCGACGGTCAGCCCCGCCGCCGAACGCTCGCCCTCGTAACGCGGCAGCACGTGGAAATGGACGTGCGGGTCGACCATCATCAGCATCAGATAGTTGATCTTCGCATAGCCGACGGCCCGGCCCAGTGCCGCCTCGATCGCGGCGGTCGCGACCTTGAGTTCGGCATGTGCCTCGGCGGGCAAGTCGCCGAACGCCGTCGCGTCCGATTTCGCCGCGAGCACCAGCGCGCCGAGCGTCGGCTGCGCCGGGCGGAGCAACACGACCCAATGGTCATATTCGGCGACCAGCGTGGCGGGGTGACCGAATTTCGCGATCGTGTCGTTCATGCCTTTTCCATCCAGCTGACAATGGGATGTCCCGAGCGCCGGATTGCATAGGCCTGCACCAGCCGCACCGCATGGACCACCAGCGAGATGACGGTCCACCACGCGACCGCGATCAGGCCGACATCGGGCCGTCCGGCAAGCGTCGCGAAGAAGAGGATCGCGAAGTTCGGGTTGCGCCGCGCCGTGATCAGGCGGAAGTCGCTGTCGAACTTTTGCCAGACGTGGATGTCCATGCCGAAATCCTTGATGAACATCCCCTCGATGACGCGCTGGAGGACATAGCCTGCGACCACCGCGATCATCACGAGCAGGAAGCTCTGGTTCGACAATGCGAGACCCCAGCTCGCGAGCCCGACACCCCAGAAATACCACCAGAAGGGCGGATGGATCAGGTCGACGCCATGGTCGGCGACATTGCCCCATTTCGACGAGGTGATCGTGCAACGCGCCAGCTTTCCGTCGACGGTGTCGAGCACCATGAAGACGAAGCCCGCGAGCATGCCCGCCCAATATTCGCCCTGCGCGAACAGATAGGTCGCATAGACGCACAGCGTCGCGCCGATCGCGGTGACCATGTTCGGCGTCATGCCGATGCTCGCGGCGATGCGCGTCAGCCACAGCGCCAGTTCGGGCCACAGATATTTGGTCAGCAGGTCGGTGACGCCCTTATAGGCACCGAAATAGCTGCGACGTTCGATTTCGCGCCGGGTGGCGGGGGTCAGGTCGCGCACGAACGGTTGTTCGAGCTTGCGAAGCTGGCGGTTGTAGAGCTTTTGCCCGCCGGCCAGATCGACAACCGTGGCGGTCATCGGATCCTGGCCCAGTGGCGCCTGCCCGACCACCGGAACGCCGTTCCACGCGAACACCAGTCCGGGCTGACCCAGAACTTCGCGGAGCAGCATCGGGTCGAAGACAAAGCCGAGGTTGAACAGCAGTTCGTGCCCCGGCGCGACCGCCGCACCGTCTTTCCCGGCGCTCTCCGCCAGCCGGCGGCAGCGTTCGGCGTTGGTCATGCCCCAAATGGGTGTGGCATTGTCGCCGAGCAGGCGCACCGGCCCGGCGGTGGTCGCGATCGTGCCGCTCATCCGTCGGCCCTCGCAAAGTCGAGGATGAGGTCGGCCTGACGTCGCGAGGCGGGGATCGGGGACTGGTCGATGGAATCGCGCATGGCCGTTTCCTGAGCATCAATGAAGCCGGGTTGCAAGTCCGCCGCCCCCGCCAGCGCGCGGGGCAGGTCGGCCACGTCCTCGATCACCTGGCCCATCTGCCAATGCGCAAAGGCCGGATCGTCCCGCCACGCCCGCCGGTCGAGGTTCAGGAAAATGCACGGGCGCGGGCGCACGACGAATTCATAGACCTGGCTCGATACGTCGCCCAGATAGACGTTGGCGCTCGTCGTATAGCTCATGTCGATCGAATGGTGGCTGCCCATATCGACGCGGACATGCGGCGCCTGCGAGACGATCGGCGGAACGCGGCGCGCCAGCTTGATATGCGGCGCGATGATGACATTCCATTCGTCGAGCGCTTCGAGCGCCGCGAGAATCGCCGGTCCGTGGCGGACCCACGACGACAGTTCCGCGTCGAAATGCGGGTTGTAGAGAAGCACCGGGCGGTCGTGGGGGAAAAAGCGCCGAGGCTCCGTATCGAGCTCGAATTTGGGATAGCCGGCGACGACGATATTCTGTTCGGTGCCCAGGCCGCGCTCGATCATGCGATGGCGATCCTTGATCCCGCCGACCAGCGTCAGGTCGAAATAGCGGTGGCGTTTCTTATATCCGCCTTCGCGATCGCCCGCGCCATGCTTGATGAGAATCGTGCGCGAAGGAAATCCGGGGATGCGGGAGAGCCAGGCCGTGGTGATCTCGGTCGTCACGAGCACCGGAAAGCGCGTGATCGTGCGATAGTTGAGCAGCAGGGTGGCGAGCCGCGAAGGCTGGCGAAACAGCGTATCGGGGCCGGGCGGGCGACGCAGGCGCACGGGATCGAGCAACCCCTGCGGATCGCGGCTTCGGATCAGATCGAGAATGCGCTCCGACGGCGACAGGACCGAAATCCGCACATCGTCGCGGCGCGCAAGCTCCAGCGCCGTCGGCAGCCAGTGATAGAGTTGCTGCGCTTCGGCGATAGCAAGAAAGGCGATCGAGGTCGGCAAGGATAGACTCCGGAGGGACGGAACGAACCCGTGATATGGAGATGCAACCGGGCGCAATCGAGGTCAAAGCGTGGCCGTGTCGACCTCGAAATCCGCCGTCCGCCAGCCGTGCCGCGCCGCGTGCGCGGCCAGCCCCTTGCCGCGCCCGACCAGCCAGGCTTCGTGGGCGAGTGCGAAGGTCGGCGCATCGCTGACATGATCCGAATAGACGCGGATGTGGCGGGCGCCGGCGGGGGCATTGGCTGCGAGCCATTCGGTCACGCGCCGGGCCTTTTCCGCGCCATAGCAATTGCCCCCGTCGAGCGCGGGTAGCCAGTTGCCCGCGGCGTCGCGCCGGTGGCGGGTGGCGACGACGGCGTCGAATCCCAGCGCGTCGGCGATCGCATGCGCGTAAAATTCGGGCGCGGCGGTCGCCATCAGCAGGCGAAAACCCTCGGCGCGGTCGCGCGCGATGGCGGTGTTCGCCCCCGGCGGAACGTCGGCGGGGACGCGCCACGCCGCAAAACGCGCCGCCAGCTTTTCGGCGCGATCCGGGGTCAGATGGGCTCCCAGCATCAACCGGATGGCTGCGGGCTTGAAACGGTCGCGCCCATATAGCCGCAGGGCATGGCCGATGCCCAGCGCCGCAAGGCCAGGCAACAGCAGCAGGCGCCACGGAGCTTCGCGCCAGGCCGCCCAGATCAGGAACAGGGTGAAGGTCGGCCGGCGCAACAGGGTGCGGTCGAGATCGTAGATGGCGACGCGCGTCGCTGCGGGGTCTGTCACGCCGATCGAGTCCTTGTTGCGGGATTCCCTGGAGTCATGACGCTTCCGACGGCGTTTCGCCTTGGAGGCGCAGCCGTCGCCCGACGCTGCCGAGCGAGGCGCGGTCGGCATCGGGCAACGCGAACCGCACCGACAGCCAGATGGCGGCCATGGCCAGCATGATGATCAATGGCAGCGCCGCGGCGTCGGGCAGCCCCCTTGCCACGAAGGCCAACAGGCCCGCGACCAGCGCGACGAGGCCGCCGCGCAGCGCTACCGACAGAAATTGCCCGTCGAAGGGATGCAGTTTTTCGGTCCAGGCGAGCTGGAGCATGGGAATGCCCGCCATCACGATCAGGCCGGCCGCCATGCCCAGCGTAACCCCGGTCAGCGCATCCATATGACCGACGATCAGCCAGCCCGCGCCGATGGCAAAAAGGACGCCGACGATGCTGGCGGTAAGCTGGTGGCGAAAGGCCGCCACGACTTGCAGGATGGGCTGCGAAATGCCCAGAACGGCTTCCGCCGCGCGCGCGACGAACAGGATGACGACCGCGCCCTGCGCGACATGCGCCTGCGCGCCGAACAGCCCGAGCAGCGACGAACTGCCCGCCGCCAGCACCGCCGCGAGCGGCAGCGCGACGGCTGAAATCAGGCGCGTGGCATAGGCATAGATGGCGGCGACCTGCGCGCGGTCGGCGCGCTCGGCGCTCGCCGCGAGCGGCGCGAGGACATAGACGAAGGCGATGCGGACGAGCTGGACGACGCTCGACAGCTTGCGCGCGATGGTGAACAAGCCCGCCGCCGCCGCGCCGCCCGCGCCGGGGATCAACAGGTTGAGGATCAGCGCCGGGGCGTCGCCGAACAGGCGGGCGATCACGTTCGACGGCAGGATCGAAAGCCCCGCCCAGAAGGTGCTCTTCGCCGTCGCGCTGCCGCGCGGCACATGTTTGAGGTCGGCGAGGCTGTAATAGCGCGCGAGCAGGCGCACGCACAGGAAGGCGGTGACCGCGAGGGAGCAGATATGCGCGATGAACAGCCCCTTGAGCCCGAGGCCGCCCGCGAAGAACAGGCCGGCGAAGACGAGCCGCAAAATCTGTTCCCACACGATGCGCAGGCGGATTTCCGCGCCGAACACCATCCGCGCGCGCATCGCCGACGTCGCGATCTCGACGAAGGCCCACAAGGGAAGCGCCCAGACGAAGAGCTGGATCGCGGGCACGACGAGCGGCCGGTCGCGGGGCGCGACATTGAGGAAGGGCGCGAGGTCGGCGGCGAACAGCGCGATTCCGCCGGCGACGACCAGGCACGGCCCGACCCCGAACAGCATCGCAGTGCGCAGCGCGGCGGCGGCTTCGGCATCGCTCGCCGACTGCGGCACGGTGCGCTGCATCGCGCTCGTCATGCCGAGGTCGAAGATATTCTCGATCAGGTTGATCGCCGCCCAGAGCACGGCATAGAGGCCATAGCCAGCAAGCCCGAACATCGCGACATAGAGCGGCTGCGCGACGATCTCGACCACCGCGCCGAGCCGCGCGAGCACGGTCGTGCCGAGCCCTTTCGCGACATGGCGGCTAGTGACGGCTGGCGCTGGGGCGGGCTCTTCGCTCATCGCTGCGCCCCTAAGAGGTATTGAGGCGAAAGAAAAGCTGTGTGCTCCCGCGAAGGCGGGAGCCCATCTCCGGACGGCCGCATCTTGAGCCCACAGGAGATGGATCCCCGCTTTCGCGGGGATACACGAAAGAGATTTGATGGACGCATCACCCCCTTGCCGTCGCGGGTCATCGGGTCTAGGCGTCGGCGCGATTGCACAAGGGAGCCCGCGATATGGCCGAATTTCGCCTGCCCAGGAACAGCCGCGTGAAGAAGAACGGCACGGTTCACACCGCCGAGGGCGCGACCAATGTCAAAAAATTCAAAGTCTATCGCTACAATCCCGACAGCGGCGAAAATCCGCATTTCGACACCTTCGAGATCGACCTCGACAAATGCGGCCCGATGGTGCTCGACGCGCTGATCAAGATGAAGAGCGAGCAGGATTCGTCGTTGACGTTCCGCCGCTCGTGCCGCGAGGGCATTTGCGGCAGCTGTTCGATGAACATGAACGGCAAGAACGGCCTCGCCTGCACCACCGCGATCGAGGATCTGAAGGGCGACATCCAGATCACCCCGCTGCCGCATATGGAAGTCATCAAGGACCTCGTCCCCGACTTCACCCATTTCTACGCGCAATATGCCTCGATCGAACCCTGGCTGAAGACCAAGACGACGACGCCGAGCGGCAAGGAGCGGCTGCAGTCGCCCGAGCAGCGCGAGAAGCTCGACGGGCTCTACGAATGCATCCTCTGCGCCTGCTGCTCGACGAGCTGCCCGAGCTATTGGTGGAACAGCGACAAGTTCCTCGGCCCGGCGATCCTGCTCCAGGCCTATCGCTGGCTCGCCGACAGCCGCGACGAACTGACCGGCGAGCGCCTCGACGAACTCGAAGACCCGTTCCGCCTCTATCGCTGCCACACGATCATGAACTGCGCCAACGCCTGTCCGAAGGGTCTGAACCCGGCGCGCGCGATCGCCGAGATCAAGAAGCTCGAGGCCGAGCGGCAGGTTTGATGGCGGCTGACGCCAAGGGCCGGCGCCGCTCCGCCCTTGCGGACAATCAACTATGAACGACAGCATCGAGGAGCCGAAGCGGCGCGACAATTTCAGCGCCGAGGAGGTCGGCGACGGCTGGGTGAGCTGGAACCTCAAGGACCCCAGTCGCTTCAACAGCTTCATCGAGCCCTTGTCGGTACGCGTAGAGGCACCGGCGCCCGACGGGCGCCCGCGCGCGCGCGTCCGCATGCTGCCCGAGCGCAAGCACAGCAATCTTGGCGACAATGTCCACGGCGCGGTGACGCTTGCGCTCGTCGATATCGCGCTCTTCGCCGCTTCGCATCAATTCGGCTCGCTCGACGCGGGCCATTCGGTGACGCTCGACCTGTCGACGCAGTTCGTCGGCGCGGGGCGGATCGGCGAGCCGATGGACGCGATCGTCGAGCTGGTGCGCGAGACCGGCCGGCTGATCTTCCTGCGCGGGCTCGTCGTCCAGGGCGCCGCCGACGAGCATATCGTGCTGAGCTTCGCCGGCACCATCCGCAAGGCGAGCAAGCGCTGAGTGGGGCTGCTCGCGGTCTATGACGCGCTGGTCGCCGCGGGCGAGCTGAAGCCCGATCCCGAGCAGCGCGCGGGGGCCGAACGGCTCGCGCTGCTGCAGGCCGAACTCGAGGCGGCACCGCCGCGCGGCAGCCTGCTCTGGCGCATCGCGCGCCGCAAGCCGCCGTCGCCGCGCGGCGTTTATCTGTGGGGCGCGGTCGGGCGCGGCAAGTCGATGCTGATGGACCTGTTCTACGATCGTCTCGCGATCCAGCGGAAGCGGCGCGTTCATTTCCACGCCTTCATGCAAGAGGTCCACGCGCTGATGCGCGAGGTGCGCAAGACCGAGAGCGGCGACCCGATCCCGCAGGTCGCGGCGATGCTCACCGACAATGTCCGCTGCCTCGCCTTCGACGAGATGGTGGTCAATAACAGCGCCGACGCGATGATCCTCTCGCGCCTGTTCACCGCGCTGATCGAAGAGGGGGTGACGGTGGTGGCGACGTCGAACCGCCCGCCCGCCGATCTCTACAAGGACGGGCTCAACCGCGAGCATTTCCTGCCCTTCATCGCGCTGATCGAGGAACGGCTCGACGTGATGAGCCTCAACGGCCCGACCGATTACCGCCGCCACCGGCTCGGCGACGGCAAGCGCTGGTTCGTGCCCGCCGATGCCGCGGCGACCGAGGCCTTGTCGGCGGCCTTTTTCCGCCTCACCGATTATCCGCCCGAGGACCGCGCGCATGTGCCGTCGCAGGACCTCGACGTCGGCGGCGGACGGACGCTGCACGTCCCCAAGGCGTTGAAGGGCGTCGCGGTCTTTTCGTTCAAGCGGCTGTGCGGCGAGGCGCGGGGCGCGGCGGACTATCTCGCGCTCGCGCGGCATTTCCATAGCGTGATCATCGTCGGCATCCCGCGCATGGGACCGGAGAATCGCAACGAGGCGGCGCGCTTCGTGACGCTGATCGACGCGCTCTACGAATATAAGGTCAAGCTGCTCGCGAGCGCCGCGGCCGAGCCCGACCAGCTCTATGTCGCGGGCGACGGCGCCTTCGAATTCGAACGCACGGCAAGCCGCCTCGCCGAGATGCAGTCCGATGAATATCTCGCCCTAGGCCATGGCCAGGATGATGCCGCCGACGATCTTGCTCCAGCGCGATGAGTTCGCTGCGACATAGGTGAGGCTGCGGACATAGCGCACCTCGTGCGCGAGATGGCCGACCCCCTGTTCGACGACGCGCTTCCACCTGCGCACCGGGCGCGGCGCGGCGGCTTCGATGCGGCCGGGCTGCGCGGGCGGCAGCGGCAACCCCGCGAAGCCGCCGTTCGAAACGCGCGGATCGTCGGCGACCGCGCGGCACAGCGCCTTGAGCCGCGCGACCGCGAACCGGTTGACGACTGCGCGGTCGCGGCTCATCAATTCGAAACTGTGGCTGAAGGCCGAAAACTGGATCGCGCCGCTCGCCGCCGCATGGTCCAGCGCGTCGCGCATTTCCTCCTTCGACATCGCGCAAAGCTGCGCCGGGCGAAAGCTGTCGGGGCGGTCCATCAGTCCGCTGACCGGCACTTCGCAGACGCCCCGATGAAAGCGCATGCCCAGATTGTCGGCGTCGAGCCCGATCTGGCATTCGCGGCCGCGATAGGCGGCGTTGAAGCTGCTGTCGTAGCGAAAGCCGAGCGCGGCGAGCGCGGTCAGCGTATCGTCGTTCGCGCCGAAATTGCCCGCGCGAAAGGCGATCGGGTCGGGCGCGCCCGCGCTCACCAAAATGTCGCGCGCGAGGCCGATCAGCTTCTTCTGGGCGGGCAAGGAAAAGTCGGCGATGTTGCGGCCGATCTGCTTGCCGACCGGGTTGAAGCGCGCGAACTTCAGCCATTCGGTATGGATGTGCAGCTGGACCTCGTGCCCGCGCGCGGCGATCGGCCGGACGATCGCCTCGATAATCTTCGGCCCATAGACGAGCGCGGGCATCGGATCGACGAAGAAGACGCCCTTGAGGTCGTGCGCCTCGAGCAGGTCCATCTGATATTCGATCCCGAAATCGCCGTCGCGGCAGCGGCCGAGCACCGAGCTTTCGAAATTGGCGCGCGCGTCGGCGCCCTGCTGGAAGAGGGCAGCCGACAATTCGGTGTCGAAGCTGATGATCGCCCGCGTCATGTCGCGCACGCGTAGCAAGGGCAGGATAAGGGACGGTTAAGCCACGCCTAAGGTTCGGCAGCGCATCGCTCGGCCAGCGGCGGCGCGACCCGGATCGACCGGCTCTGCGGGTAAAAGATATTGCGAACTATTTGCAAAGAAAGCCGGAATTTCGTCCTTTTCGCGGTTGTTTCCTTAAGGGAATCGGCGTAGGGGCGTCGCCATCCTTGGGACCGGCAAGTGGCTTTGGCCCGTGCCCCCGTCGGTCCGTGAACCACATTGCCGGGCTTGCCACGAAGGGAGTGCCGCGCACCATGGGACGTAAGAAGATCGCGCTGATCGGCGCCGGGAATATCGGCGGAACGCTGGCTTTGCTCGCCGCGCAAAAGGAACTCGGCGATGTCGTTCTGTTCGATGTGGTCGAAGGCGTGCCGCAGGGCAAGGCGCTCGACCTGTCGCAGGTCGGCCCGATCGCGGGCTTCGACGCAAAGATCACCGGATCGAACGATTACAAGGACATCGCGGGCGCCGACGTCATCATCGTCACCGCCGGCGTCGCCCGCAAGCCGGGCATGAGCCGCGACGATTTGCTCGGCATCAACCTGAAGGTGATGAAGGCGGTGGGCGAGGGCATCAAGGCGAACGCCCCCGATGCGTTCGTCATCTGCATCACCAACCCGCTCGATGCGATGGTCTGGGCGCTCCGCGAATTCTCGGGTCTGCCGCACAACAAGGTCGTCGGCATGGCGGGCGTGCTCGACTCGGCGCGCTTCAGCCACTTCATCGCCGACGAATTCGCCGTGTCGGTGAAGGATGTGAACACCTTCGTCCTCGGCGGCCACGGCGACACGATGGTTCCCGTCGTCCGTTACTCGACCGTCAACGGCATCCCCGTTCCCGACCTCGTCAAGATGGGCCTGTCGAGCCAGGACAAGATCGACGCGATCGTCAAGCGCACCCGCGGCGGCGGCGGCGAGATCGTCGCGCTGCTCGGCACCGGCTCGGCTTTCTATGCCCCCGCAGCCTCGGGCATCGCGATGGCCGAAGCCTATCTGGGCGACCAGAAGCGCATCCTGCCCTGCGCCGCCTATGTCGACGGCGAATATGGCGTCGACGGCCTGTATGTCGGCGTGCCGGTGATGATCGGTGCGGGCGGCGTCGAGAAGATCGTCGAAATCGAACTCGACGATGCCGACAAGGCGGGCCTGCAGGTCTCGGTCGATGCGGTCAAGGAACTGCTGGAGGCGTGCAGGGCGCTCGACGGATCGCTTGCCTAGCATCGAGCCCGACGAGCTTCGGGATCGCATAATCCTCATTGGAATTACGCGAATGGCGAAGGACGGCAGCTACACTCAGGAGCAATATGTCGGCACCGCTAACATTATCGACCAAGGTGAATATTGCCTGGTGGTTGTCGAGTGTGATGATGGTGATTCTCGAAACTATCCATTTGACGCAAGATCGCTGCAGCGTGCAGCTCCGGGTGAATATCGACTGAGGAGTACCGGGCAGATTGTTACCAACCCGGACTTTTTGATGACATGGACCATATCTAAGGAATGAAGCCGAAATGAGCATCCTCATCGACAAGAATACCAAGGTCATCACGCAAGGGATGACCGGTGCCACCGGCACCTTCCACACCGAACAGGCGCTCGCCTATGGCACGCAGATGGTCGGCGGCGTGACGCCGGGCAAGGGCGGCACGACGCACATCGGCCTGCCGATGTTCGACACCGTCGGCGAAGCCAAGGCGGCGACCGGCGCGAGTGCGAGCTGCATCTATGTCCCGCCGCCGTTCGCGGCCGATTCGATCCTCGAGGCGATCGACGCCGAGATGGAGCTGATCGTCTGCATCACCGAGGGCATCCCGGTGCTCGATATGGTCAAGGTGAAGCGCGCGCTGTCGGGCTCGAAATCGCGGCTGATCGGCCCGAACTGCCCCGGCGTGCTGACCCCCGACGAATGCAAGATCGGCATCATGCCGGGCAGCATCTTCAAAAAGGGCAGCGTCGGCGTCGTCTCGCGCTCGGGCACCCTCACCTATGAAGCGGTGTTCCAGACCACCAACGCCGGGCTCGGCCAGACCACCGCGGTCGGCATCGGCGGCGACCCGGTCAACGGCACCAACTTCATCGACGTCCTCGAACTCTTCCTCGCCGACGACGCCACAAAGAGCATCATCATGATCGGCGAAATCGGTGGCGATGCCGAGGAACAGGCGGCGCAGTTCCTGATCGACGAGGCCAAGCGCGGCCGCAAGAAGCCGATGGTCGGTTTCATCGCGGGCCGCACCGCGCCTCCGGGCCGCCGCATGGGCCACGCCGGCGCCATCGTGTCGGGCGGCAAGGGCGACGCCGAAAGCAAGATCGCCGCGATGGAAGCCGCGGGCATTACCGTGTCGGCAAGCCCGTCCGAACTCGGCACGACGCTGGCCGACGTGCTGAAAGAACGCGTCTGAGGCGACCGCCCGCCGGAACCCTCTGGGCCGGCGGGCGTCCCCTTTCAAAACCTCCTCCCCGGGGCCATCTCCTTCGAGAGACTGGATGAAGACCATGAACCTCGAACGACAGAGCTTTGATATCGACGAGCCGCAGGCGGGGCCGAGCTGGGCGCCGAAGAACTGGCCGCCCGTCGATAGCGACGACTGGACCGCCGCGCTCGATCCGCAGCAGATGCAGGTCGTGGTGAAGGCCGCCGCGGCCAAGGCCGGCGCGCCGCTCGCGGCCGCCGAGGTCGAGCGCGCCGCCGACGATTCGATCCGCGCGATGATGCTGATCCGCACCTATCGCGTGCGCGGGCACCTTGGCGCCAATCTCGATCCGCTGCACCTGTCGACGCGCGAGCTTCCCGCCGACCTCACCCCCGAATATCATGGCTTCGTCGGCGCCGATCAGGACCGCCCGGTCTATCTTGGCGGCACGCTGGGGGTCGAGCGCGCGACGGTGCGCGAGATCGTGTCGATCCTGCAGGCGAATTACTGCGGGCACGTCGGTCTCGAATATATGCACATCGCCGACGTCGAGGAGCGGCGCTTCCTGCAGGAGCGGATGGAGGGCGCCGACAAGCGCGTCGAATTCACCCGCGAGGGCAAGCAGGCGATCCTCAAGAAGGTGATCGAGGCCGAGGAATGGGAGAAATTCCTCGCCAAGAAATATGTCGGGACCAAGCGCTTCGGCCTCGACGGCGGCGAGGCGATGATCCCGGCGCTCGAAAGCATCATCAAATATGGCGGCGCGCTCGGCGTGCGCGAGATCGTCTATGGCATGGCGCACCGCGGCCGCCTGAACATGCTCGCCAATGTGATGGCGAAGCCCTATCGCGTGATCTTCCACGAATTCCAGGGCGGCAGCGCGAACCCCGACGACGTCGGCGGATCGGGCGACGTCAAATATCACCTCGGTACCTCGACCGACCGCGAATTCGACGGGATCAGCGTCCACATGTCGCTCGTCCCCAACCCCTCGCACCTCGAGGCGGTCGATCCGGTCGTGCTCGGCAAGGTGCGCGCGCAGCAGGTTCACCGCGACGATCTCGCCAAGCATGAACAGGTGCTTCCGGTGCTGATCCACGGCGACGCGGCGTTCGCGGGGCAGGGCATCGTCTGGGAATGTTTGGGCTTCTCGGGCGTCCCGGGCTACAATACCGGCGGCTGCATCCATTTCATCGTCAATAACCAGATCGGTTTTACAACCAGTCCCGCTTTCGCCAGATCGTCCCCCTATCCCTCGGACGTCGCCAAGGGCGTGCAGGCGCCGATCCTCCACGTCAACGGTGACGATCCCGAAGCCGTGACCTTTGCGTGCAAGCTCGCGATCGACTTCCGCCAGCAGTTCAAGCGCGACATCGTGATCGACATGTGGTGCTATCGCCGCTTCGGCCACAACGAGGGCGACGAGCCGAGCTTCACCCAGCCGCTGATGTACAAGACGATCCGCAAGCATCCGCCGGTCAGCGAGCTGTTCGGCGCGCGGCTGGTCGACGAGGGCGTGATCGACGGCGACTATGTCGCGACGCACCGCGGGGAATTCGTCGCGCACCTCGAGGAAGAGTTCAAGCTCGGCGCGAGCTACAAGGCGAACAAGGCCGACTGGTTCGCGGGCCGCTGGTCGGGGCTCTATGCGCCGAAGGACGAAGGCAACACGCGCCGCAACGTCGATAGCGGGGTGACTAGCAAGCTGTTCGACGCGGTCGGCCGCGCCATCACGACGATCCCCGACGACGTCGACGTCCACAAGACGCTGCGCCGCGTGATCGACGGCCGCGCCGAGATGTTCAAATCGGGCGAGAATTTCGACTGGGCGACCGGCGAGGCGCTCGCTTTCGGCACCTTGCTCAGCGAAGGCTATCAGGTCCGCCTGTCGGGCCAGGATTCGGGCCGCGGCACCTTCAGCCAGCGCCACGCGGTGTGGGTCGACCAGACGAGCGAGGCGAAATATGTGCCGCTGAAGACGCTGCCGCACGGCCGCTTCGAGGTGCTCGACAGCCCGCTCTCCGAATATGGCGTGCTCGGCTTCGAATATGGCTATGCGATGGCCGATCCGAAGAGCCTCGTGCTGTGGGAGGCGCAGTTCGGCGACTTCGCCAACGGCGCGCAGATCATGATCGACCAGTTCATCGCGTCGGGCGAAGCCAAATGGCTGCGCGCCAACGGCCTCGTCCTGCTGTTGCCGCACGGCTATGAAGGCCAGGGGCCCGAGCATAGCTCGGCGCGCCTTGAGCGCTTCCTGCAGCTGTGCGCGGGCGACAATATTCAGGTGTGCAACATCACCACGCCGGCGAATTATTTCCATGTGCTGCGCCGCCAGATGCTCCGCGATTTCCGCAAGCCGCTGATCATCATGACGCCCAAGTCGCTGCTGCGCCACAAGCTCGCGGTGAGCAGCCGCGACGAATTCCTCGGCGACAGCCATTTCATGCGCATCAAGTCCGACATGACGCCGCCCGCCGACGACAGGATCAAGCGGCTGGTGCTCTGTTCGGGCAAGGTCGCCTATGACCTGATGGAAGCGCGCGACAGCGCCGGTCTCGACGACGTCAGTGTCGTGCGCATCGAACAGCTCTACCCCTTCCCGGGCGAAGCGCTTGCGGTGCGGCTCAAGCGGATGACGAATCTCGAATGCGTCGTCTGGGCACAGGAAGAGCCGCGCAACAATGGCGCGTGGTTCTTCGTCGAATCGCTGATCGAGGAATCGCTGGGCGAAGCGGGGCACAAGGGCATGCGCCCGCGCTACGCCGGCCGCGCCGCTGCAGCCTCGCCCGCGACCGGCCTGATGAGCCGCCACCAGACCGAGCAGGCGGCGCTCGTTGCCGATGCGCTCGGCCTCGACGTCCGCGCCGAAATCCGCCGCACCAAGAACAAAGCCTGATCCCCAAGGAACGAACCTCATGAGCACCGAAGTCAAAGTTCCCACCCTCGGCGAAAGCGTCACCGAAGCGACGATCGGCGAATGGCTGAAGCAGCCCGGCGAAGCGGTCGCGGTCGACGAACCGATCGCCAGCCTCGAAACCGACAAGGTCGCGGTCGAGGTGCCGTCGCCCGTCGCCGGGGTGATGGGGCAGCAGGTCGCCGCGGTCGGCGATACGGTCAATGTCGGCGCGGTGATCGCGACGATCGAGGCGGGTGACGGGAAGGCTGCTCCGGCGCCGGCTGCCAAGGCCGAAGCGAAGGCTGAGGCGGCTGCGCCTGCGCCTGCGGCGACGAGCAGCGGCGAGAGCGTCGATACCGTCACCACCATGTCGCCCGCGGTGCGCCGCCTGGTGCTCGAGCATGGGCTCGACCCGACCAAGATCAAGGGCACGGGCAAGGATGGCCGGCTGACCAAGGAAGATGTGCTCGCCGCCGCCAATGCCGCGCCCGACGCATCGCCCGCGCCGAGCCCCGCCGCTGCGGCGGCCCCCGCGCCGGCGGGCGCGCCCGGCCGCCAGGAAGAGCGCGTCAAGATGACCCGCATGCGCCAGACGATCGCCAAGCGGCTGAAGTCGGCGCAGGACACCGCGGCGATGCTGACGACCTTCAACGACGTCGACATGTCGGCGGTGATCGAGGCGCGCGGTCGCTACAAGGATCTGTTCGAAAAGAAGCACGGCGTGCGGCTGGGCTTCATGGGATTCTTCACCAAGGCGGCGTGCCTCGCGCTCAAGGATATTCCGGCGGTCAACGGCCGGATCGACGGCGACGAGATCGTCTATAACAATTTCATGGACATCTCGGTCGCGGTCAGCGGTCCGGCGGGCCTCGTCGTGCCGGTGATCCGCAACGCCGAAACGCTGAGCTTCGCCGACATCGAAAAGACGATCGGCGACTTCGGCAAGCGCGCCAAGGACGGCACGCTGACGATGGAGGACATGACCGGCGGCACCTTCACCATCTCGAACGGCGGGGTGTTCGGGTCGCTGATGTCGACCCCGATCATCAACCCGCCGCAGTCGGCGGTGCTGGGCCTCCACCGCATCGAGGACCGTCCGGTCGTCGTGAACGGCGAAGTCGTCGTGCGCCCGATGATGTACCTCGCGCTCAGCTATGACCACCGGCTGATCGACGGCCGCGAGGCGGTGACCTTCCTCAAGACGATCAAGGAAGCGATCGAGGATCCGACGCGGCTGCTGATCGACCTTTAAGGATGGTTGGGCGCGTCGGCGCAAAGGAGAAGGGCATGAGCTTGCAGTCGTTCGCCGCGCGCCGCACCTTGCTTCCGCTTGCCGGGCTCGTCGCGCTGACGGGGTGCGGTGAGGCCGAAAAGGCGTTCGACGACGGCTACAAGACGCAGTTCGTCGACTCCTTCACCCGGAGCTGCCAGTCGAGCGCGACGAAGGGCGGCGCGCCATCGGAGGTCGCGGCGAGCGTCTGCAAATGCGCGGCGGACGAATTGGTCGCGAAATACAGCCCGGGCGAATTGCTGTCGCTGTCGGACGAGGAGGCGCTGCCGGTGATGCAGGGCTGCGCCCGGCAGGCGGGGCTGGAGGTCTAGGGCGATGGCGGCGGATCTCGAACCGCTGTTCGCTTATGGCAGCTTGCGGCGCGCCGATGTGCAGCACGAGCAGATCGGGCGGCAACTGGTCGGGACGGCGGACGCGCTCTCGGGCTTTCGTCTCGGGCGCATTCCGATCGACGATCCGGAAGTCGTGCGGCAGAGCGGCGAGACGCATTATCCGGTGCTCGCTGCCGACGCCGCGGCTTCGCAGCGCGTGGCGGGCACCCTATATTGGCTGACGAAGGACGAATTGGCCGCGGCCGACGCTTATGAGGCCGAAGAGTATCAGCGAAGGCGCGTGACGCTGGAATCGGGCCGGACGGCCTGGGTCTATGTCGCGGCGCCGGGACTCGAAATGGAGTGAATGATGGCTGACTATGATTATGACGTGCTGGTGATCGGCGCCGGTCCCGGCGGCTATGTCGCGGCGATCCGCGCGGCGCAGCTGGGGCTCAAGACCGCGTGCGCCGAAGGGCGCGAGACGCTGGGCGGCACCTGCCTCAACGTCGGCTGTATTCCGTCGAAGGCGATGCTCCACGCCTCCGAATATTTCGAGGCGGCGGCCGGCGGCGCGATGGAAAAGATGGGGATCAAGGTAAAACCCCAGCTCGACCTCGATACGATGCACGGCCAGCGCAAGGACGCGGTCAAAGGCCTGACCGGCGGCATCGAATTTCTGTTCAAGAAGAACAAGGTCGACTGGCTGAAGGGCTATGCCAAGTTCACCTCCGCCGACACGGTCGAAGTGGCGGGGAAGGCGGTCCGCGCGAAGAATATCATCATCGCCACCGGCTCGTCGGTGACCCCGCTGCCCGGCGTCGAGGTCGACAATGACAAGGGCGTGATCGTCGATTCGACCGGCGCACTCGAACTCGCCAAGGTGCCGGAACATATGGTCGTGATCGGCGGCGGCGTGATCGGGCTCGAACTTGGCAGCGTGTGGCGCCGCCTGGGTGCCAAGGTCACCTGCGTCGAGTTCCTCGACCAGATCCTGCCCGGCATGGACGGCGACGTCCGCAAGGAAGCGAACAAGATCTTCAAGAAGCAGGGCATCGAATTCAAGCTGAAGACCAAGGTCACCAAGGCCGAGGTGAAGGGCAAGAAGGCGGTGCTGACGCTCGAGCCCGCCGCGGGCGGCCCTTCGACAGGCTCAGGACTCGAGACGCTCGAGGCCGACGTCGTGCTCGTGTCGATCGGACGCCGGCCGAACACCGACGGGCTCGCGCTCGACAAGGCGGGGCTGGCGGTCAATCAGCGCGGTCAGATCGAGGTCGACCATGACTTCCGCACCGCGGTCGATGGCATCTGGGCGATCGGCGATGTCGTGCCGGGGCCGATGCTCGCGCACAAGGCCGAGGACGAAGGCATCGCCTGCGCCGAGAATATCGCGGGGCTGACCGGCATCGTGAACCATGATGTCATCCCGTCGGTCGTCTATACCTGGCCCGAAATCGCCGGCGTCGGCCTGACCGAAGAGGCGGCCAAGGAGCACGGCGAGGTCAAGGTCGGCAAATTCCCGATGCTCGCGAACAGCCGCGCCAAGACCAATCACGAACCCGACGGCTTCGTGAAGGTGATCGCCGACGCCAAGACCGACCGCGTGCTCGGCGTCTGGTGCATCGCGAGCGTCGCAGGCACGATGATCGCGCAGGCCGCGCAGGCGATGGAGTTCGGCGCGACGAGCGAAGACATCGCCTACACCTGCCACGCGCACCCGACGCACAGCGAGGCGATCAAGGAAGCCGCAATGGCGGTGACGGGCAAGCCGATCCACATCTGATCGGACGCTTCGGCCCGAACGATGGAAAGAGGGCGGCAAGGTCATCCTTGCCGCCCTTTTGTTTTCGGCAGGGCGCCGAATGCAGCCTAGGCTTGCGGTGCGGGGTCCGGTTCCTCGGTGGGAGCGGGTGCCGGTTCGTCGGTCGGCGCCGGCGCCGGCTCTTCGGTGGGCGCGGGCGCCGGAGCGGGATCGGTCGTCGGATCGCTGGAGGGATCGGTGGTCGGTTCGGGGGCCGGCGCCGGTTCTTCGGTCGGGGCCGGGGGCTGGGTTTCCTGGGCAATCGCAGCCAGCGGCGAAACGACGAAGCTCGCCGCGACAACGGACATAATCGCAATCTTACGCATGATATCTCCTGTGAGTTGAGCGATCAGGGCGGGAAGCAAGCCGCCTCGATCGCGCCGGGCTTGCCTTTTTCCGCAAACCGTGGGCCGCAACGTGCTTCCATCGGCCATTGTTCCGGCGGTCCGCCGAGCGGCGTTCCATTATGGGACGGATGCCTCGAATCGTGCGGCGGGTCGTTCGCAGCGGATCGAATGACCGCGGCGCAACCGAAGGTCAGGCCTGCATCAGCGCGCGCCAGCGTATCCTGGCTTCGTCGCTCCACACGCCCTCGGCCGAGGGATAGAATTCGGCGAAGACCGGCACGTCGTCGGGAAGGATCACCCAAGGCTGCTTGCTGCGCGTGAAGATATGGACGTCGGGCGGAAAGGGGGCCGGATCGTCGAGCGTGCCGACGCGGACGAAGGACGAGCGCCGCCCCGAAGTCGAATAATGGCTCCACAGCGCGACGCGGCAGGTCGGACAGCGCGCGATTTCCTGTCCCTTGCCGCTCTCCGACGGCGTGGGGACATAATCGGGCGCCCCCTCGACCTCCAGCCGGTCGCTTTCGATCACCGCGTTGACGACGAAGGCGCTGCCGGTCTCGCGCTGGCACCAACGGCAATGGCAGCAGTGAACGATCATCGGCGCGTCGGCCATCCGGTAGCGGACCGCGCCGCAGCTGCATCCGCCCTCCATCGCCCGCTCCTCTCCGTTGTGCGCCGATGCGCGCGATGATAGCGCCGCAGGCGATGGATACGCAAACCCTCGTTCGCCTGCTCGACCTTGCCGGCATCGGCGTCTTCGCGCTGACCGGGGCGCTGATGGCGGTGCGCCTGCGCCAGACCTTCGTCACCGCGGGCTTCTTTGCGCTCGTCACCGGCGTCGGCGGCGGCAGCGTGCGTGACCTGCTCATCGGCGCGCCCGTTTTCTGGATACAGGACGGCGCGGTCGCTGCGGTGTGCATCGCGATCGCGCTGGTCGTCTGGGTGACGCCCGAGCGCTGGTGGCGCGGGGATTTGCTCGAATGGGCCGACGCGGTGGGGCTCGCGGCCTACAGCGTGTTCGGCACCTGGAAGGCGATCAGCTGGGGCGTGCCGGTCGTGCCGGCGTTGTTGATGGGGATCATCACCGGCTGCGTCGGCGGGATCATCCGCGACGTGCTCGCGAGCGTGCCCTCGATCCTCTTGCGCCCCGAAATCTATGTGACCGCGGCGGCGCTGGCCTCGACCCTCTATCTGCTCCTACTGTGGGCCGGCGCGGGGACCGCGCTCGCCGCCGCCGCCGGCGCAATCGCCGGCTTCGCGCTGCGCGGCGCGGCGATCCGCTGGTCGCTCGCGCTGCCGGTTTATCGCGCCGGAGAGGATAAACAGTTTTAATTTGTCATATTTTTCGTTAAGTAGGAACCTAATGAAATCGGGATAACGCCCCGATAAAAGAAACTGATCGAGGGGTCGCAGCCATCCTCCCGGGTTCATGAATTTCCTGTTGGTATCCTTTGGCGCCGGCGTGGAGGCGCCCCCCTGCGCCGGTTCATGCTCGGATGACGGGCTCGCCCTGTCCGCGCTGGTCCTGCTGGCGGCGCTGACGGTCCTCTGGTTCGCCGGGCGAACGCTGAAGCCGCACCTGCACGGCTTCGCCGCGACGATTTTCCGCTCGTGGACATCGGGCGTGTGGGCGCGGTCCGAAAGGCTCTGGATCGACGCCATCTTTTGACCGGCGCCATCGCACTTGACCCCGCGGCGCGGCGCGGCAAGATTTCCCGACGAAGCGAAGGGGGATCGGCATGACAATCGCACGCGCCGCGGTAAATGGCATCGACATCGCCTATGAAGATCGGGGGCCGCGCGATGCGCCGGCGATCCTGCTCGTCATGGGGCTCGGCGGACAGCTGACGCTGTGGCCCGACGAGTTCGTCGAGGCGTTGAATGCGCGGGGGTTCCGCACTGTGCGCTACGACAATCGCGACGTCGGCCTGTCGACGCGGTTCGACGAAGCCGGCGTGCCCAGCCTCAAATGGATGTTCGTCAAGGCGGCGCTTGGCCTGCCGGTGCGCGGCGCCTATGGCCTCGCCGATATGGCGGCCGACGGCGTCGCGCTGCTCGACCATCTCCACGTCCGCCGTGCGCATATCGTCGGCGCGTCGATGGGCGGCATGATCGCCCAGCATATCGCGGCGCGCTATCCCGACCGCACGCTGTCGCTGACCTCGATCATGTCGACGACCGGCAACCGCCGCCTGCCGCGCGCGCAGAAGGAGGCAATGCGGGTGCTTGCCAATCGGCCGATGGGCGGCGATCCCGAGGATATGATCGCCTATTCGGTGAACGCGGCGCGGGTGATCGGCAGTCCCGGTTATCCGGCCGAGGAGGAACGGTTGCAGCGCCGCGTGCGCGGCGATTATGCGCGCGGCTTCTATCCGCAGGGGGTCGCGCGGCAGATGGCGGCGATCGTCGCCGACGGCGACCGGCGGCCGATGCTCAAGCGGATCATGGCGCCGACGCTGGTGATCCATGGCGAGGCCGATCCGCTCGTCCCCGTCGCGGGCGGGCGCGATACCGCCGATAGCATCGCGGGCGCGCGGCTGATGACGATCCCCGGCATGGGCCACGACCTGCCGCTTGCGCTCGTCGATATGATGACCGACGCGATCGCCGGCCACGCGAACGCCGCGGTGGCGATGGCTTAGGAGCTTAGCGCAGCAGCAATGCGATGCTGGCGAGCCAGCCCTTCGCCTCGCTCGCCGGGCGCGGCAGCGCGGGCTGATAGGCGCGGCAGTCGAGGCACGCGGCTTGCACCGACCCCGCCTCGGTCAGCAGCGACAGGTCCTGCACCAGGCGCCGCTCGGTCAGCTGGCGGTTCAGCGCCGCGAGGCCAAACCAGCCGCGCGGCGCGCGCGCCGTCTGGTCCTTGTCGGGACCGAACAGCTCGGCCAGCATTTTCGAAAATTCGCTCGGTTCGTCCTCGAAATATTCGGCGTGATAGTCGCCCTCGATCTTCGCGAGCTTCGCCGCCGCCGCCATCGCATCGGGCAGCCCCCCGAACTGGTCGACCAGCCCGATCTGGCGCGCCGTGCCGCCCGCCCACACGCGCCCTTCGGCAATCGTGCGGATCTTTTCGATCGGCTGCTTGCGGCTCTTGGCGACGAGGCCGGTGAAACGCGCGTAGATATCTTCGACGCTTGCCTGTGCGAGCTGGTTGAACTCCTCGTTCACCCCGCCGAGCAGGTCGGGCTGGCCCGACAGCGGGGTCGTCGCAATGCCGTCGGCGTTGACGCCGATCTTGGCGAGCGCCTTGTCGAAGCTCGGCAATATGCCGAAGACGCCGATCGAACCGGTGATCGTGTCGGGCTCGGCAAAGATGCGGTCGCCCGGGGTCGAAACCCAATAGCCGCCCGACGCGGCGACATTCGCCATCGACACCACGATCGGCTTTTTCTTCGCCTTCGCCGCGAGCAGCGCCTGGCGGATCCGTTCGGACGCCATCACCGATCCGCCGGGCGAATCGACGCGCAGTACGATCGCCTTCACATCGTCGTCGCTCGCGGCGTCGAGGATGTGGTTCGCGATCGTCTCGCCGCCCGCGGTGCCGTTCGACGCTTCGCCATCGACGATCTCGCCGACGACGGGGACGACGCCGATCGTGCTGCCCTTTTCTTCGGGCGGGTTGGCGGCGACCCAATTGTCGAGCGGGATCGCGTCATATTCCCACGGCCGGCTGTCGTCGGACGCGCCGCTGATTTCGGCGACGCGTTCGTCGAACGCCATGCGGCTGCCGAGCTTGTCGACGAGGCCCGCGTCGAGCGAGGCTTTCGACAGATCGTTGCCCGCCGCCTTCACCATCCCGGGCGTGTCGGCGATGAAGGCGTCGAGCTTCGCCTGGGGCCGCGCCTTCTTCACGTCGCTCAGCCATTTGTCCCACAGCACGCCGGCATAGGCGAGGTTCGCCTCGCGTGCTTCGGGCGACTGGTCGCTGCGCAGAAAGGGCTCGACCGCGCTTTTGAAGGTGCCGACGCGATAGATATGCGCGGTGATGCCCAGCCGGTCCATCAGACCCTTGTAGTAAAGACGCGACCCGCCCGGCCCGGCGATCGCGACGCCGCCGATCGGGTCCGACCAGATCTCGCTCGCGTGCGAAGCGAGCTGATAGCTGTCGGTCGTATAGGCGGTGGCAAAGGCGAGCACCGGCTTTTTCCTGGCGCGCACCTTGTCGACCGCCGCGCCGATCTCGGCGAGCGAGACCTGGCCGCCACCAAGGAAGCGGTCGAGGTCGAGCACCACGGCATTGACACGATCGTCGCCGGCCGCGGTCTCGAGCGCGTGAACGACGTCGCGGACGCGGAATTCGCGCAGTTCCTGTCCGCCCGACAATGCTGCGAACGGATCCACTTCCGCGGGCTGCTCGGTGACGACCCCGTCGAGTTCGAGCACCAGCGCGCCCTTGCTCACGGGCAGCGCGGCGTTGGGGCGCCCGGTGAGCAGGCCGAAGAGGGCGACGAAGAAGAGGAGCAGGAAGATCAGCGCAAGCCCGTCCTTGATCGCGACGAGCAGATTCCAGACCTTGCGCGGAAAGCTGGTCGTCGGCCGCGGTGCGGGGTCGCCCGGCTGCGCGGCGCGCACGGGAATGGCCCAGGGACCCTGGTTGTTGGTCGGCGGCGTGGCGGTGGTGTCGGTCATGTGTGCAGAAGTAATCGCGGCATCCACCCTTGGCAATGCACGCTTCGACGGACGACATTTGGGACCGGACCTAGAGCCAGCCCTCCCGTCGATACCAGCGGACGGTTTCGGCGAGCGCGTCGTCGGTCGCGATTTCGGGCTGCCACAGATCGCGCGGCGGGCAGGCGCCGCCTGCGACGACCCAGTCGGGATGCGCGATATAGCGCGCGCGGTCGGGGGTCAGCTTGGCGCGGCCGCGGCGCAGCAGCGGGTCGAGCCGTCCGCCTGCCTTGAGCAACGCGGCGGGTATCGCGAGGGTCGAGACGCGCCCGCGCCCGACCGCGCGGCCGATCGCGCGCGCAAAGGCGCGGTGCGTCCAGCCGCCGGGCTCGCCATCGTCGGGTTCATAGATTTGTCCGATGCTCGCCCCTCGATCGGCGGCGAGCGCGACAAGCAGGCGCGCGAGCTCATCGACATAGATCGCCGACATGCGCCCGGCGGGGGGCAGCAAGGCGATGCCGCGCCGCGCCATGCGAAACAGGTCGAGCATCTCGGCATCGCCGGGGCCGAACACCGCGGGCGGGCGCACGATCGTCCAGTCGAGCCCGCTGTCGCGCACGATCGCTTCGGCGCGCGCCTTCGACCAGCTGTAGTTCGACAGCTCGGCCTCGCGCGCCGCGAGCGAGGAGACATGGACGAAACGCGCGACCCCCGCCGCGCGCGCGGCATCGACGACATGACGCGTCGCGGTCGCATTGCCGGCCTCGAAGTCGGCGCGAGTCGGCACGTTGACGACCCCCGCGATATGCATCACCGCGTCGCTGCCCTGCGCCATCGCGGCGAGCGCATCGGGTCGGTCGAGCGCGCCCGCGATCCAGGTCACCCCTTCGCGTTCGGGCTGCGGGCGGCGGGTGAGCGCGCGGACGTGCCACCCCGCCGCGACCGCCCGCGCCAGCGTTGCCCCGCCGACGAAGCCCGTTGCGCCGGTCATCGCGAGGACGGCTTTGGTCACAGCAGGACCATATGGTCGCGGTGAATGACCGCGGCGCGCGGCGCATAGCCGAGCGCCGCCGCCTGCGCCTCGCGCCCGAGGCCCAGGATCGCGGCGGTATCGGCGGCGGGATATTCGGACAGGCCGCGCGCGACGGAGCGGCCGTCGGGGCCGGCGATGTCGAGGATGTCGCCGCGTGCGAAATCGCCGCTCGCGCTCATGATCCCCGCCGCGAGCAGGCTCGCGCCGCCCTGCAGCGCCTTGACCGCCCCCGCGTCGATGACGAGGCGGCCCCTGGCGGTCAGACCGCCGGCGAGCCACGCCTTGCGCGCGCTCGCGCCCCTTTCGGCGACGAAGATCGTATGCCGCGCGGCGGTCGACAGCGGCCGCTCGATGCGTCCCGAAGCGATGGCGAGATGCGCCCCCGCGGCGCCCGCGATGCGCGCCGCGGCGATCTTCGACACCATGCCGCCCGACCCCATGCCCGACGCCGAGCCCGCATCGGCCATTGCCTCGACCCCCGCGTCGATGCGCTCGACGCGCGCGATATGCTGCGCGCCCGGCAACGCCGGATTGCGGTCGTAAAGCCCGTCGATGTCCGACAGCAGCACGACGCCCTGCGCGCCCGCGGCCTGCGCGATGCGCGCGGCGAGCCGGTCGTTGTCGCCGAAGCGGATTTCCTCGGTCGCGACGCTGTCATTCTCGTTGATCACCGGCACGACGCCGAGCCCCAGCAGCCGGTCGAGCGTCGCGGCGGCATTCAGATAGCGGCGGCGATGTTCGAGATCGTCCAGCGTCACGAGCATCTGCGCCGCGGTCAGCCCCTCGGCGCCGAGCACTTCGGCCCAGACCTGACTCAGCGCGATCTGCCCCGTCGCCGCGGCCGCCTGCGCGTCCTCGAGGCTCGCGCGGCCGCCCTTCGGCAGCCCGAGCCGCCGCGCGCCGAGCGCGATCGCGCCCGACGAGACCACCGCGACCTGCTGCCCGGCGCGCGATCGCGCCGCGATGTCGGCGGCAATCCCCGCCAGCCAGTCGCGCCGCACCGCGCCGCCTTCGTCGACGAGCAGCGCCGACCCGATCTTGACGATCAGCCGCGGGCACGAAGCGGGCGCAAAAAGGCTCATGCCTGCGCCGATAGCGCGGCATCGGGGGAGTGCCAATGCGAATGTCTGCATACGCCGCGGGGATATGCTATGCAGGCGCCCTCATCGAGCCCTTCTGGAGAGTCGCGCTACCCCATTTGGAGGAGCGGAACGATGACGACCGAATTGAATGAAGAGAAGCTGCACGCCTTCGTCGGCAAGATGCTCGGCGATGTCGGCGGCGGAATGAGCGTGCCCACGGTGCGGCTGGGCTTCCGGCTCGGGCTGTTCGATGCGCTCGCCGAAGGACCGGCAACGGCACGTGATCTTGCCGCGCGCGCGGGCGGGCTGCACGAACGCTATGTCCGCGAATGGGCGCTTGCCCAAGCCGCCAACGGTTATATCGACTATGATCCCGACGCCGATCGCTTCAGCATATCGCCCGAACAGGCGATGGTGTTCGTGAACCCCGACAGCCCGGTCTATCTGGCCGGTGCGTTCGAGATCATCGCCTCGATGATCGAGGCCGAGGCCAAGGTCGAGGAATGTTTCCGGCACGGCTCGGGCGTGCGCTGGGGCGACCATGCCGGGTGCCTGTTCTGTGCGACGGGTGCCTTTTTCCGGCCCGGCTATGTCAACAATATCGTCCAGGCGTGGATTCCGGCGCTGGGCGGCGTCGAGGCGAAGCTCAAACAGGGCGCGCGCGTCGCCGACGTCGGCTGCGGCGTCGGTTTTTCGACCCTGCTGATGGCCGACGCCTATCCCGAAAGCGAATTCGTCGGCTTCGATTTTCACGAACCGTCGATCGAGGAGGCGCGGCGCCACGCCGAAGGCCATGGCTATGGCGACCGCGTGCGCTTCGAGGTCGCAACGGCGAAGGAGATCGACGAGGACGGTTTCGACCTGATCACCATGTACGACTGCCTGCACGACATGGGCGACCCGCGCGGCTGCGCCCGGCATATGCGGCAGATATTGGCGCCTGAGGGAAGCTGGATGATCGTCGAACCGATCGCGGGCGACAATCCGGAGGAAAATATGAACCCGGTCGGCCGCCTCTATTACAATGCCTCGACGATGATCTGCGTCCCCACCTCGCTCGATCAGGAGGTGGGCGAGGGGCTGGGCGCGCAGGCGGGCGAGGCGCGGCTGTCGCAGATCGTGCGCGAGGGCGGCTTCCGCAATGTGCGCCGCGCGACCGAGGGGCCGTTCAACATGGTGCTCGAGGCACGCTGAGCCGGGGAAGGCCGTGTGCTCCCGCCCTTCGACACGGCTGTCCTCTTCAAGTAGAATCAAGCCCCTCCCCTGAAGGGGAGGGGCTTAAAACGATTTGTTCAGCCTAAACAGACGGCTCTAAATCGGCGACCAGTCGCCCGGCGCCTCGTCTTCGGCTTTCTCGTCGGCGCCGGGTTCGGGCTGGCCGACGGCTTCGAGCAGCTTGTCGAGCACCGCTTCGACCCCCGCGCCGCTCGCGCCCGACAGCGCCATCACCGGCGCGCCGCTCGCTTCGGCGAGTTCGGCCGAAAGCGCCGCGATCAACTCGTCGTCGAGCGTGTCGACCTTGTTGAGCGCGACGATCACCGGCTTGTCGATCAGGTCGGCGCCATAGGCTTCGAGTTCGTCGCGCACGATGCGATAGCTCGTCGCGACGTCGGCGTCGTTCGCATCGACGAGGTGCAGCAGCACGCGGCAACGCTCGATATGGCCCAGGAAGCGGTCGCCGATTCCGGCGCCGTCGGCGGCGCCCTCGATCAGTCCCGGAATGTCGGCGACCACGAATTCATGCCCCTTGTGGCTGACGACGCCGAGTTGCGGGCGCGTCGTCGTGAAGGCATAGGCGCCGACCTTCGCCTGCGCATTGCTGACCGCGTTGATGAAGGTCGATTTGCCGGCGTTGGGCAGGCCGACCAGCCCCGCGTCGGCGAGCAGTTTCAGCCGCAGCCACACCCACATTTCCTCGCCCGGCCAGCCGGGGCCGTGCTGACGCGGCGCGCGGTTGGTCGAGCTTTTGTAGCTCGCATTGCCGCGCCCGCCGTCCCCGCCGCGCAGAAAGACGATGCGCTCGCCCTCTTTGGTAAGGTCGGCGAGCAGCGTGCGCTCTTCGTCGTCGGCGAGTATCTGAGTGCCGATCGGCACCTGGATGACAAGGTCGGGGCCGCCCGCACCCGTCCGGTCGCGCCCCGCGCCCGGCGTCCCGCGCTTCGCCTTGAAATGCTGGGTATAGCGAAAGTCGATCAGCGTGTTGAGGCCCGCGACCGCCTCGAACACGACATCGCCCCCCTTGCCGCCGTTACCGCCGTCGGGGCCGCCATATTCGATATATTTCTCGCGCCGAAAGCTGACCGCGCCGGGGCCGCCGTCGCCGGACTTCACGAAAATCTTGGCTTGATCGAGGAAGTGCATGATGGGGCCTTTTGGGGCGGAGAACCGAAACTAACCCTCTAAACCCGTTCGTGTCGAGCGAAGTCGAGACACCCCGCGGAATAGCGCCAAGCCGAAGGGCATCTCGACTTCGCTCGATACGAACGGGGTTGGGAACGCGGCGCCTTAGCGCGCACGCAATAAAATTGCCAGCGGCTTAGGGATGCGACGATGGCGCGGATATTCCTTGGCAATAGGAGCCGTTGCTCTCCCATCGACCGCCCGCATCGAGACAGGCATCAATCAGATTCTGCTCTTGGAGCAGCCATCCGATAAGTGCGCCGGCAACAATGAGGGCGCACAGGCTGAAGAGCCGGGTCGATCGTCGCACAGCAACGCTCCGCTCAGCTCTCCGCCTTCCCGCCATGCTCGGTCCAGAAAGCCGCAATGCGTCCGGTGATCAGCTCGGTGGCGAGCGCGCGCGCGGTGTCACGCGGCAGGCCGAGCGCTTCGGCCATCGGGCCGCCGAGCTGCGCATCGCCCATCGCCATCAGCACCAGCGCGAGCGTATCTTCGTGCATCAGCCGCTTTTCGTGCGCGTCGGGGGTCATGCCGTCGATCAACCGGTGGATCGCGCCGATAATCGGGTCGAGCGCATCGTCGTTGCCCGTCGCCGCCATCCACGTCGAAAGCGCACCCGCGCCGCCGCTGTCGAACGCGTCGAAGGCCAGGTCGACGATCTCGCGCACATTGCGCTCGCCCGGCGGCGAAGCGGTCATCTTTTCCGCGATCGTGTCGCACACCGTCTCGGCGAGATAGGCCGCGAGCGCTTTTTGCAGTCCGGCGGCGCTGCCGAAATGATGCAGCAGGTTCGCGTGCGTACGGTCGATTCGCGCGGCGACCGCCTTCAGCGTGACCGCCTGCGGCCCCATTTCGATCAGGATCTGCCGCGCCGCTTCGAGCGCGACCGACCGGCTTTCCTCGGGGCTCAGACGCTTCTTCGCTATTGACACCACTGTAAGTAATTCCTAAATATTTGCCCCTGAGGCGGACCCCGCGCCTTGTCACACCTAAACGCCGCCGAGGAACATATGTCCAGCCTTTCGCACACGCCGACCCCGCAGGACCTCTCGATCACCCCGCGCGATCGCCGCTTCGGCCGCGACGACAAACAGGGGCGCTGGTGGCTGAACGGCGACCCCGTCGCCTCGGCGTTCCACACCGCGCTGTCGGTGACCTTTCCCAAGGGCGAGGCGATGTTCATCGAGGCGGTGAAGGCGCACCGCGATGGCGTGCCCGACAAGCTGGCGCGCGAAATCCGCGCCTTCACCCAGCAGGAAGTGATCCACAGCCGCGAGCATGTCGTTTTCAACCGCAAGGCGGCGGAGGCGGGTTACGATCTTTCGGAACTCGAGGGCGATGTCGATCAGGTGATGGAACTGATCAAGCAGCGTCCGCCGATCGTCAACCTGATGGCGACGATCGCGCTCGAACATTATACCGCGATGCTCGCCGCGATCATGCTGTCGAACCCCAAGATGTACGAAGGCGCCGAGCCCGAATGGGGCGCCTTGTGGAAATGGCATGCGATCGAAGAGATCGAGCATAAGGGGGTCGCCTACGACACCTGGCTTCACGCGACGAAGGACTGGAGCCGCTGGCGGCGCTGGAAGGCGAAGTCGCTGATGATGCTCGTGATCACGACGCGCTTCTGGCCCAAGCGCGTGCGCGGCATGAAGGCGCTGCTCGCGCAGGACGGCCTGACCGGCTGGCGCGTCACCGCGCGCATCTGGTGGTATCTGCTCGGCTCGCCGGGGGTGCTGCGCAAGAGCTTCTTCCCATGGCTCGCCTATTTCCTGCCCGGCTTTCATCCGTGGAACCACGACGACCGCGCGCTGATCGGCAAATATGAAGGCGACTATGCCGACGCGCTGATGCCCGCGCACGCGTCGGCACCGCGCGACGAGGTGGCCGCCGCGGCAGCCTGAACCGGGTCCTTGCGGAGATAGGCGCGGCGCGGTTCTCTCTCTCCCACGCCGCGCTCGCTTGCGCGCGGACGCGCTTGCCGGCGCCGCGCGGCGCTGATAGCGCCTGCCCATGATATCGTCGCCCCCCGTCATCGAAACCGAACGCCTGCGCCTGCGCGAACTGCGCCTTTCCGACAAGGACGTGCATATCGCGATGTGGGCCGACGCGCGCGTGACGCGCTTCATCGGCGGCGAACCGCGCACCCCCGACGTCAGTTGGGGGAAGTTTCTGAGCTCCGCGGGACTGTGGCCGGTGATGGGGTTCGGCTATTGGGTGTTCGCCGACCGGGCGAGCGACGCGCTGATCGGCATGGGCGGCCTGTCCTATTTCTGCCGCGGCATAGCCGAACTCGAAGGATTGCCCGAGGCCGGCTGGGCGTTCGATGCCGACCATTGGGGCGGCGGGCTCGCGACCGAGGCGATGACCGCCGCGCTCGGCTGGGCCGATAGGGCGCTCGACGCCAAAGAGGTGCGCTGCATCATCGATCTTGGCAACGCCGCATCCGAACGCGTCGCCGCGAAGCTGGGGTTCGTCCGCATCGGCGACAGCGACGCGCTGGGGCATGTGGTGGCGATCTATTCGCGGCCGCGGGGCGGCTGATTTCTGTCTCTTCGTCACCCTGAACTTGTTTCAGGGTCCATGGCCTGACCTTTCCGCAAGCGCAGCGCGGAAGGAAACGGCAGGTCATGGATGCTGAAACAAGTTCAGCATGACGACGGAAAAGGGGACGCGGGCGCGCCGTCGGTCAAACCGCCTCCACGACCAGCACCCCGCCATCGGCGCTGACGACGCGGACCTTGGTGCCCTCGGCGGCGTCGGGGCCGCGCACCGGCCATTCGCCGTCGCCGACCTTGGCGCGGCCGCGGCCGTCCTCGATCGCCTGCGTCACCGTCAGCACCTCACCGATCAGCCGGCCGCCGCGCTGGTTGAGCAGCGGATCGGTCGAGACGATCGGATTGTCGCGCAGCCATTTGCGCGCGCCATAGAGGATGATCACCGCCAGCACTGCGAAGATACCGAGTTGAAGCGGCACGCCGATCGGCAGCACCCACGCGACGATGCCGGTGATGACCGCCGCGCCGCCGAGCCAGATCAGAAAAAAGCCCGGTGCGACGATCTCGGCCGCGGCGAGCAGCACGCCGAGCGACAGCCACGCCCAATGCGGTTCCATGTTGACGATCCAGTCGGGCATGTCAGCGCGCTCCCGTCTCGCCGCCCTTGCCGAGCGCATCCTTGGCGAGTTCGCCGATCCCGCCAAGCGTGCCGATCAGCTGCGTCGCCTCGACCGGGAAGAGGATCGTCTTGCTGTTCGGGCTCGTCGCGAACTGGCTCACCGCCTCGACATATTTCTGCGCGACGAAATAGTTGATCGCCTGCGCATTGCCGCTCGCGATCGCGTCCGACACCATCTGCGTCGCCTTGGCTTCGGCCTCGGCTTCGCGCTCGCGCGCCTCGGCGTCGCGAAAGGCGGCTTCGCGCCGGCCCTCGGCCTGCAAGATCTGGCCCTGCTTCTCGCCCTCGGCGCGCAGGATTTCGGAGGCGCGCAGCCCCTCGGCCTCGAGGATCGCGGCGCGTTTCTCGCGCTCGGCCTTCATCTGCCGCGCCATCGCGTTCGAAATGTCGGCGGGCGGGCGGATGTCCTTGATCTCGACGCGGGTGATCTTGACGCCCCACGGAGTCGTCGCATCGTCGACGACGTGGAGCAGCCGCGCGTTGATCTCGTCGCGCTTCGACAGCGTCTCGTCGAGGTCCATCGACCCCATCACGGTGCGCAGGTTCGTGGTCGTCAGGTTCATGATCGAGAGGTAGAGGTCGCTCACCTCATAGGCGGCCTTCGCCGCGTCGAGCACCTGGAAGAAGACGACGCCGTCGACCGCGACCATCGCATTGTCCTTGGTGATGATCTCCTGCCCCGGAATGTCGAGCACCTGCTCCATCATGTTCACCTTGCGACCGACGCGGTCGAAGATCGGCATGATGAAGTTCAGCCCCGGCTGCGCGGTGTGCGTGTAGCGGCCGAAACGCTCGATCGTATAGGCGAAGCCCTGCCGCACCGGCGTCAGCGCCCAGATCAGGAAAACGAGCGCGAGTATCACCAGCGCGAGCGCGAAATACATGATCATCCCCTCTCATAAATTCCTTGCCTACTATTGCGGGAAGCGCTGCGCTGCGCCACTGAAAAGCGCATGACCCCTGCCGATTTCGCTCCCCGCTCCTTGCTCTATGTCCCCGGCTCGAACGCGCGCGCGCTTGAAAAGGCGCGCGGCCTTACCGCCGACATGCTGATCATCGACCTCGAGGATGCGGTGCCCGAGGGGCGCAAGGAAGAGGCACGCGCCGCGATGCGCGCCGCACTGGCCGAAGGCTATGCGGGCAAGCGCGTCGCCGTGCGGATCAACGGCAGCGGCAGCGCGCATCAGGCGGCCGATCTGGGCGCGGTCGCGGGCCTCGCGTTCGATGCGGTGGTGCTGCCCAAGGTCGATGCGCCCACCGATCTCGATGCCGCGCGCGGCCTCGGCGTGCCGATCCTCGCGATGATCGAGACGCCCGCGGCGATCTATGCGGCGCGCGACATCGCCGCCGATCCGGCGGTGCGCGGGCTGATCGCCGGGCTCAACGATCTTGCGCACGAACTCGGGTTGCCCGGCGGCGATCGCGGTGCGATGAGCCTTTCGATCCAGACGATCGTCCTCGCCGCGCGCGCGGCCGGCGTCTGGTGCTTCGACGGCGTCTATAACGCGATCGACGACGCCGATGGGTTCGCGGCCGAGGCGGCGGACGGGCGCCGGCTCGGCTTCGACGGCAAGACGCTGATCCACCCCTCACAGGTCGATCCGTGCAACCGCGCCTTCGCGCCGACCGAGCGCGAGGTCGCCGCGGCCGAGGCGCTCGTCGCCGCCGCGACCGGCGGCGCGCAGCGGCACGAAGGCCGGATGATCGAGGATATGCACGTCGCGGCGGCGCGCGCGCTGCTCGCGCGGGCGGGGCGCTAGACCGGCGTTCGGTCTCGTGCCTTGCTTCGCCCCGCGCCCCGTGCCATGCGGCCGATCCATGCAGAATTCCGCTTTTCGCGCCGCCGTCGCGGCCGTCGCTTTCCTGGCCTTCGCCGCGCCCGCCGCTCATGCCAAGGGCGCCGATGCGCGCATCACCGAAGCCGATCTTGCCGCGCATATCCGCACGCTTTCAAGTGATGCGTTCGAAGGGCGCGGCCCGGGCACCGAGGGGGAGGATCGCACCATCGCCTACATCGTCGGCGAATGGGCGAAGGCGGGGCTCGAGCCGGTGCCGGGCAGTGCGACGCCGTGGCTGCAGCCGGTGCCGCTGATCGAAAGCGAGGCGCAGAGCGGCACGGTGCAGTTCAGGGTGCGCGGCCGCGACGTGAAGCTCGAGGATGATGGCATCATCGTGAGCGGGCGCGATGCGTCGGTGTCGCTGAAGGACGTTCCGGCGCTTTTCGTCGGTTATGGCGTCGATGCCGACGGCCGACCCAATGCCGACGTGCGCGGCAAGCTCGCGATCATGCTGATGGACACGCCGCCCTTCGGCGAGGCGCAGCCGCGCTATCGCGAGCGGCGGCAGATGCTCGCCGACGCCGGCGCGACGGGGGTGCTGGTGGCCGCGACCGACGCGGTGCCGTGGACGCAGCTTCGCGATGCGCTGGGCGGCAAGGCCGTGCGCCTCGGCGCCGATGCGGACGCCGGGCCGCAGGTCAGCGGCTTCCTGTCGCTCGAGGCCGCCGACGCGCTGTTCGCGCGGGCCGGCCTCGACGGCGCGGCACTGCGCGAGGCGGCGCGCGCGGCCGATTATCGCGGCGTGGTGCTGCCGGTGACCGCCGACATCGAAACGCGCACCGCCGTGCGGCGCTTTGCGAGCCATAATGTCGTGGCGAAGCTGCCCGGCGCCAATCCCGACGGCAAGGCGGTGCTGTTTCTGGGGCATTGGGATCATCTCGGCATTTGCCGCCCCGACGATGCCGCCGACCGCATCTGCAACGGCGCGGTCGATAATGCGAGCGGCATCGCCGTGCTGATCGAGGTCGCGAAGCGGCTCGCCGCGGATGCGCGTCCCGACCGCGACATCTATTTCCTCGCGACCACCGCCGAGGAGAAGGGGCTGCTCGGCGCGCGCTGGTTCGCCGATCATCCCGTGGTGCCGCTCGGCGACATCACCGTCGCGCTCAACCTCGACACCGTGGCGATCGCGCCGCGGGGAACGCCCGTGGCGACGATCGGACGCGGCAAGCCGGCTTATGACGCGCTGGTGCGCAAGGTCGCGGCGAAGCTGGGCCGCACGATCGACGGTGATGGCGAGGCCGATGCCTTCGCGCAGCGGCAGGATGGCTGGGCGCTCGGCGCCAAGGGGGTCACCGCGCTGATGGTCGGGGGCAGCTTTTCGGACATGGGGCTGCTCGAAGCGTTCCTCGGCAGCGATTATCACCGCCCGGGCGACGAATTTTCGGACCAGATACCGCTCGGCGGTGCCGCCGAGGATGCCGATCTGCACGTCGCGCTGGGGCGGGCCTTCGCCGACCGCAAGCGCTGGGCGGGCGACTAGGGCCAGCCCTCGCCGATCAGCGCGTCAGCACGAAATAGGCGACGTAGAACCAGCTGAAGAGCCCATGGATGATCGCCCACAGCACCGACTTGTGCGTGGTAAAGCTGATCGCGATCGCAAGCGCGCTGCCGAAGCCGACGCCGTTGCGGATCACCTCTTTCTGCACGATGACCCGCCGCTCGGTCATGCCGCCTGCTTCGCGCGCTCGGTCATTTCCTGATTGAGCATTTCGGCCAGCAGGAAGGCGAGTTCGAGCGACTGTCCCGCGTTGAGCCGCGGGTCGCAGTGCGTGTGATAGCGATCGGCAAGATCCATCTGCGTCACGTCCATCGCGCCGCCGGTGCATTCGGTGACATTCTGCCCGGTCATCTCGATATGGATGCCGCCGCCATGCGTGCCTTCGGCGCGATGCACGGCAAAGAAGCCGCGCACTTCGGCGAGAATGCGCTCGAACGGACGCGTCTTGTAGCCGTTGCCCGTCTTGATGACGTTGCCGTGCATCGGATCGCACGACCAGACGACCGGATGGCCCGACGCCTTCACCGCGCGCACCAGCTTCGGCAGATGCGCCTCGATCTTGTCGTGGCCATAGCGGGTGATCAGCGTCATGCGCCCCGGAACATGGTTCGGGTTGAGCGTATCGAGCAGGCGCAAGAGCACGTCGGGCTCGAGGGTCGGGCCGCACTTCATGCCGACCGGATTGCCGATGCCGCGCAGATATTCGATATGCGCCGAGCCTTCGAAGCGGGTGCGGTCGCCGACCCACAGGAAATGGCCCGAGGTGTCGTACCAGCCGCCGGTCAGGCTGTCCTGCCGCGTCAGCGCCTGCTCATAGGGGAGCAGCAGCGCCTCGTGGCTGGTGTAGAAGCTCGTGCCCTTGATCTGCGGCACCGTCTCCGGCGTCACGCCGCACGCTTCCATGAAGGCGAGCGCTTCGGAAATGCGCGCCGCGGTTTCCTGATATTTCTTGGCCCACGGGCTGCGGTCCATGAAGTCGTGCGTCCAGGCATTGACCTGGTGCAGATTGGCATAGCCGCCGTGCGCGAAGGCGCGCAGCAGATTGAGCGTCGCCGCCGACTGGTTGTACGCCTTGATCATCCGCTTCGGATCGGGCTCGCGCCCCTCGGCCTCGAAGGCGATGTCGTTGATGATGTCGCCGCGATAGCTGGGGAGCGCCACCCCATCGACGTCTTCCATGTCGGCCGAGCGCGGCTTGGCGAATTGCCCCGCCATACGGCCCAGCTTCACCACCGGCATTTTCGAGGCAAAGGTCAGGACGACCGCCATCTGGAGCAGCACGCGGAAGGTGTCGCGGATATTGTTCGGATGGAATTCGGCAAAGCTTTCGGCGCAGTCGCCACCCTGGAGCAGGAACGCCTTGCCCTCCGCGACGCGCGCAAGCTCGCTCGTCAGCTCGCGCGCCTCGCCGGCAAAGACCAGCGGCGGATAGTCGGCGAGCTCGCGCTCGGCGGCGGCGAGCGCGGCTTCGTCCTTATAGGTGGGAAGCTGTTTCGCCTCGTGCGAACGCCAGCTTTGCGGTTGCCAATTCTGCGTCATAATCGGGTCTTTGCTGTCCATTAACGAATCGCGCGCTGCCTTGGCGCGATCGGGCGCGCGAGGCAAGGGCAAGGAAATTAGCATTGTCGGCGCTTTTCCGCACCTATGCTTTTCTTGGGGGCGCGAAACTGTTAATTTGCTATGGATCACAGAGGGCGCGCATCCGGGGGCGACGTCCCACGTTCGGCAATCGTTAATGCAATTTACTTAGGCCCCTAAGCGGGACCGCAACGCGAAACGATGGGCTGCTATGGGGAATTTGAACCCGGCTTGGTTCGGCTATGCCGCCCTTTTGTCGCTTCTGGCGATGGGTTTCCTTGCCCGAATCGAGTTCATCCGGCTGGCGCTCGCACTCGCCGCGCTGCTCGCCATGCCCTTCGCGCTGTTCGGATGGCACAGCATCGGCGCGGCGGCGCTGCTGCTCGCGATCTTCGCGTTCAACCTCGCGCTCGCCGCGCGTGGCTGGTATCGCGACGTCGGCACGCATTTCACGGCGGAGGAACTCGCGTTGCGCGGGCTGCATTTCGACCGGCTCGGCGCGAACGATGCGCGCCGGCTGATCGACCAGGGGCACTGGATCTCGGCGAAGCGCGGCGAGGTGCTGATCCGCGAGAATCAGGCGGCGCCGAGCCTCTTCTACCTCGCCGAAGGGCGCGCGCTGATCCAGCGCGACGGCGCCGACGTCGGCACGCTCGCCGACGGCGCGCTGATCGGCGAAGCGACGGTGCTCGACGGCAGTCATGCGACGGGAACGGTGATCCTGACCAGCAACGCGCGGCTGTGGTTCGTCCCCGCCGCGGCGCTGCGCGCCTATCTCGCCGCCAATCCCGACATCGCGGCGGTGCTGCACGAAGGCTTTGCGCGCGCTCTCCGCGGCAAATTGGCGAGCGCAAATACTCGCATTGCCGATATGCCGCCGCTATCCTGAGCGCATGGATCTGATTCTCTATGGTATTCCCAACTGCGATACGGTGAAGAAGGCGCGGCGTTGGCTGGACGATGCCGGCGTTGCCTATCGCTTCCACGATTTCCGCAAGGACGGGCTCGACTCCGAAAAGCTGCAAGGCTGGATCGACGCGCTCGGCTGGGAAAAGCTGCTCAACAAGAGCGGCACGACCTTTCGCAAGCTGCCCGATGCCGACAAGGCCGGTCTCGACGCCGCAAAGGCGAAGGCGCTGATGCTCGAGCAGCCCGCGATGATCCGCCGCCCGGTGGTCGAGGCGCCCGGCGGGGTGAGCGTCGGTTTTTCGGCCGATGACTGGCACGCACGCTTTGCGGCATGACGCTCTGGCGCGCCGCGCTTCTCGCCCTGCTGCTTCCCGCGGCGTGCAGCGCTGAGCCGATGGCGGCGCAGCCGACCCTCGACGGCCAGCCGCCGATCGTCATCGCGCACCGCGGCGCGTCGGGCGAACGGCCCGAACATACGCTCGCGAGCTACGAACTCGCGATCGAGCAGGGCGCCGATTTCATCGAGCCCGACCTCGTGCTCACCAAGGACGGCATCCTCGTCGCGCGGCACGAGAACGAGATTTCGGAGACGACCGACGTCGCCGACCATCCCGAGTTCGCCGGGCGCAAGGCGACGAAGACCATCGACGGCCATGCGGTGACCGGCTGGTTCACCGAGGATTTCACCCTCGCCGAACTCAAGACGCTGCGCGCGAAGGAGCGCATCCCGCGGCTGCGCGGCACCGCCTATGACGGGCGGTTCGAAATTCCGACCTTCGAGGAAATCCTTGATTTGCTCGCCCGCGTGAACAAGGAGCGCGAGCATCCAGTCGGGGTCTATCCCGAAACCAAGCACCCGACCTATTTCGCGTCGATCGGCCTGCCGCACGAAGCGCCGCTGCTCGCGCTGCTCGACCGATTTGGCTATCGCGGCCGCAGCGCACCGGTGTTCATCCAGAGCTTCGAGGTCGGCAACCTCAAGGCGCTGCGCGCCAAGAGCGACCTGCCGCTGATCCAGCTGATGGACGGCGAGGGCGGGCCGGCGGACGATCCGAAGCTGAGCTACGCCGCGATGGCGACCCCGGCGGGGCTTCGGGCGATCGCCGCCTATGCCGACGGCATCGGTCCGAACAAGACGATGGTCATCCCGCGCAGCGCGCTCGGAACACTGGGGCAGCCGATGCGTCTGGTGAAAGAGGCCCATGCGGCGGGGCTGAAGGTTCATCCCTGGACCTTCCGCCGCGAAAATTATTTCCTGCCGCTCGCCAACAAGGGCGGCCTCAACCCCGCGGGGCACGGCGACCTCGCGGCCGAAATCGACGCCTATCTGAAGGCGGGCATCGACGGGCTGTTCAGCGACAACCCCCGCGAAGCGGTGCCCGCGGTGAAACAAGGAGCAAAGCCATGACCGAACGCCCCCTTGGCCAGAGCGGCCTCTCGATCCGTCCGTTCGTGCTCGGCGGCAATGTGTTCGGGATGACCGCCGACAAGGCCGCGAGCTTCGCGGTGCTCGACCGCTTCGTCGAGCTGGGCGGCGGGATGATCGACACCGCCGACGTCTATTCGGCGTGGGTGCCCGGACACAAGGGCGGCGAATCCGAGGCGATGATCGGTGCGTGGCTCAAGCAAAGCGGCGCGCGCGACCGCGTGCGGATCGCAACCAAGGTCGGGATGATGGAAGGCGGCCTGAGGCCCGACCGCATCCGCAGCGCGGTGCAGGGTTCGCTCGACCGGATGGGCGTCGATACGATCGACCTCTATTTCGCGCACAAGGATGATCCCGACGTGCCGCTCGACGAAGTGCTCGGCGCGTTCGGCGAACTCGTCGACGCGGGCACGGTGCGCGCGATCGGTGCATCCAACTATTCGGCCGATCGGCTTGCCGAAGCGCTGCGTGTGTCGGCCGAGAAGGGATTGCCGCGCTTCTCCGCGATGCAGCCCGAGCTCAACCTCATCGACCGCGCGCAATATGAAGGGCCGTTGCAACAGCTCTGCATCGCCGAGGGGCTGGGGGTCGTCACCTATTTCAGCCTCGCCTCGGGCTATCTGACCGGCAAATATCGCGACGAAGGCGATCTCGGCAAAAGCCCGCGCGGCGGCAAGGCGAAGGCCTATATGGCGGGCAAGGGGCCGGCGGTGCTCGCCGTCATGGACCGGATCGCCGCCGAAACCGGCGCGACGCTGGCGCAGATCGCGCTCGCGTGGGTTGCGGCGCAGCCCGGCGTCACCGCGCCGATCGCCAGCGCGACGTCGGTGGCGCAACTCGACGACATCATCGGCAGCCTCGACGTGACGCTGACGCCGGAGCAGATCGGGGCATTGAACGCGGCGGGCAAAGCCTGACCGTCTATTTCGCGGGCGCGGCCGTGGGGCCAGCATGGCGTCGATGCCGTCCCGCGCCTCGCGGCGGCGTCATTCGCCGCTCCATCGGAACACCGCCTCGATCGGTTTGCCGAACACGCGCGCAATGCGGAACGCGACCTCGAGCGACGGCGAATATTTGCCCTGCTCGATCGCGGCGATCGTCTGCCGCGTCACCCCGACGCGTTTGCCCAGCTCGGTCTGCGTCATTTCCGCGGCATGGAATCGCAGCGTGCGGATTTCGTTGAGGAAGCGCGGCGGCGTCACGGCTTTGATCTCCCCCGGACCGGTTTCTGGCAACAATGTTATCCAACCTTAACATAGGGTCAAATTTTCATAACATAAATCGCGGAACTGCTTTTGCACTGCAACATCGGGAGCTACCCCCGACGCCATGTCCACTCTCCCGAAAACGCTCACCCTCGACACCTCCACCAGCCGCGCCAATCCGACGCCGCAGCCGATGAAGCGGCTGACCGTGCCGCGCATCCGCCAGCGCAAGGGCGGTGAGCCGCTCGTCATGCTGACCGCCTATACGGTGCGGCAGGCGCAGCTGCTCGACCCGCATTGCGACATGCTGCTCGTCGGCGATTCGCTGGCGCAGGTGATCTATGGCCTGCCGCACACGGTCGGGGTCACGATGGAGATGATGGCGCTGCACGGCGCCGCGGTGGTGCGCGGCAGCTATCACGCCGCGGTCATCGTCGACATGCCCTTCGGCAGCTATGAAGGCAGCCCCGAACAGGCGTTCGACAATGCCGCGCGGCTGCTCAAGGAAACCGGCGCCGCGGCGGTGAAGGTCGAGGGCGGCCGCGTTCTCGCGCCGACGATCGAATTCCTGACCCAGCGCGGCATCCCGGTGATGGGCCATGTCGGCCTGACGCCGCAGGCGGTGAACATCCTCGGCGGCTATGGCGTCCGCGGCAAGAGCGACGAGGAAGCGCGCGCGATCGTCGACGACGCGGTCGCGGTCGCGCAGGCCGGCGCCTTTTCGATCGTCATCGAAGGCGTGCTCGAATCGATCGCGATCGAGATCACCGGCAAGGTCGACTGTCCGACGATCGGCATCGGCGCATCGGCGCAATGCGACGGGCAGGTCCTCGTGACCGACGACATGCTCGGGATGTTCGAGCGGGTCCCCAAATTCGTCAAACGCTATCAGGATATGTCGGGCGTGATCAGCGGCGCGGTCAAGGAATATGCCGATCAGGTCAGGTCCCGTTCATTTCCCACCCCCGATCAGATCTACGCCGGCTGACCATCGCGTCGCCGGACGGGCGCGGCCGAGTGAAACGCTTGGCCTTTTGCCGTGCCGTCGCTAAGGAACCCAGCGGCGCGCCGCACGCCCGGCGTCCGAACGACGAGATGGAGGATTGATTGGCCCTGAGCCCGACGAACAATGCCGCGCTGTTGCAGGAAGTCGACGAGGCCGTCCGCAGGGACCGGCTCGATTCGATCTGGAAATCCTATGGGCGCCTGATCGTCGCGGCGGTGGTCGCGGCGCTGCTCGCCTTTGGCGGCTATCTCTTCTGGCAGCACCGGCAGAACGAGGCGCGGGGCGAGCGCGCCGAGGCGCTGGTCGCCGCGCTCGACAAGGTCGATGCGAACCAGCCGCGCACCGCGACCGCCGAGCTTGAAAAGATCGCCGCGGGCGACGACGCCGCCTATCGCTCGATCGCGCTGATTCAGCAGGCGAACATGCAGGCCGAAAAGGGCGACATGAAAGCGGCGGCGGCGCTCGTCGCCAAGGTCGCCGCCGACCAGGACATCGACCCGGCGCTGCGCAACATGGCGCTGGTGCGCCAGACCGCGTTCGAGCTTGGCACGATCAAGCCCGAAACGGTGATCGCGCGGATGAAGCCGCTTCTCGATGCCAAGGACCCGGCCTCGCCGTGGTTCGCGAGCGCCGCCGAACTGACCGCGATCGCCCACTACAAGCTCGGCCAGTTCGATCAGGCGGGCGCGCTCTACGGCCGTATCGCCAAGCTGCCCGACATTCCGAAGTCGCTCCAGTCGCGCAGCGTGCAGATGGCGGGGATGCTGGGGGTTGACGCCGTCGAGGACCGCGCCGACGACAGCGCTGCCAAGGACCAGAAAGGCGAAGCCGCGCCCCAGGCAGCGGCCGCCGCGCAAAGCCAGGAAGCCCAATAATATGCGGAAAAGGCAGTTTGTACTGACCGCGGCGCTGTTCGCGCTGCCGCTGGCCGGATGCAGCGTGTTCAAGGGCGACGGCCCCAGGAAGACCCCGACGGTCGGCGAACGCGTCTCAATTCTCTCGGACGACAACAGCATCAAGGTCGATCCGTCGCTCGCCGAAACCGCGGTCGTGCTGCCCGAACCGGTGGTCAACGCCAGCTGGGCGCAGTCGGGCGGCAATGCGTCGAAATCGATGGGCCACCTCGCGCTCGCCGCTTCGCGCAGCCTGGTCTGGAGCGCCGAAGTCGCCGGCAGCACCAAGGCGCAGCGCCTCGCCGCGTCGCCGGTGATTGCCGACAACCGCCTGTTCGTCGTCGACACCGATGCGGTCGTGTCGGCTTTTGCCGCCGATACGGGCGCGAAGCTGTGGAACACCGCGATCGGCAGCACGGGCAAGGATTTCAAGGATTCGCTGTTCGGCGGCGGTGCCGCGGTCGAAGGCGACGTCGTCTATGCGACGAGCGGCGTCGGCGACGTCGCCGCGCTCAATGCCGCCGACGGATCGGTGATCTGGAAAGTGAAGCCCGCGGGGCCGCTGCGCGGCGCGCCGACGGTCGCTTTCGGCGGCGTCTATGTGATCACGCAGGACAATCAGATCATCGCGCTCAACGCCGCCAACGGCGCGGTGCTGTGGCAGGCGACCGCTTCGCTCGAGGCGGGCAGCGTCTTTGGCGCGGCGTCGCCCGCGGCGGGCGAGGCGACGATCGTCGCCGGCTTCTCGTCGGGCGAGGTGCAGGCCTATCGCTACGAGAATGGCCGCGACCTGTGGGAAGACGCGCTCGCGCGCACCTCGATCGCGCTGTCGGTCTCGACCTTGACCGACGTCGACGCCGACCCGGTGATCGACCGCGGCCGCGTCTTCGCGCTGGGGCAGGGCGGCCGCATGGCGAGCTATGAGCTCAACACCGGCCTTCGCAGCTGGGAAATCTCGATCGCCGGCATTTCGACCCCCTATGTCGTCGGCGAATGGGTCTATGCGCTCACCGACGATGCGAAGCTGCTTTGCGTCGCGCGTTCGTCGGGCAAGATCCGCTGGATCCGGCAGCTCCGCCGCTACCGCGTCGACAAGGAAAAGAAGAAAGAGGACCCGGTGCGCTGGACCGGCCCGGTGCTCGCGGGCGGGCGGCTGATCGCGGTGAACAGCCTTGGCGAACTTGCCGAAATTTCGCCGACCGACGGCTCGACGATCGCGACGCAGGAGTTCAAATCATCCTTGTCGCAGACGCCGGTCGTCGCCAATCAGACGCTCTATATTCTTGCGGATGACGGGCGGATCACCGCCTGGCGGTAACAGGGACGGAGCCGTCGTTCGCGGCTCCAGACGATAGGATAGAAGCATGGCGCGATCCGCGACGGTCGCCATTGTCGGCCGGCCCAATGTCGGCAAATCGACGCTGTTCAACCGGCTCGTCGGCAAGCGCCTTGCGCTCGTCGATGACCAGCCGGGGGTGACGCGCGACCGGCGCGAGGGCGACGGGCAGCTGCTCGGCCTCGATTTCCGCATCGTCGACACCGCGGGGTTCGAGGATCATGATGCCGCCACGCTGCCGGGACGGATGCGCGTGCAGACCGAAAAGGCGGTGCGCGAGGCCGATGCCGCGCTGTTCATGATCGACGCGCGCGCGGGAGTGACCCCGCTCGACGAGGAAATCGCGCGCTGGCTGCGCAGCGAGGACACGCCGATCATCCTCGTCGCCAACAAGGCCGAGGGCAAGCAGGGCGAGGCGGGGCTGATGGAAGCCTATGCGCTCGGCTTCGACAACCCGCTCGCGCTCAGCGCCGAGCATGGCGAGGGGCTCGTCGATCTGTTCGACGCGCTGCGTCCGATCGTCGAACCCTTCATGGACGCCGAAGAAGCCGAAGTCGCGGTCCCCGGCGAAGAGGAGGACGAGCCGCTGGGGCCCTTGAAGCTCGCGATCGTCGGGCGGCCGAATGCGGGAAAATCGACGCTGATAAACCGCATGATCGGCGAGGACCGGCTGATTACCGGGCCGGAGGCGGGGATCACGCGCGATTCGATCCGCGTCGATTGGCAATGGGAAAAGGACGGCGAAATCCATCCGATCCAGCTGTTCGACACCGCGGGGATGCGCAAGCGCGCGAAGGTGCAGGACAAGCTCGAGAAATTGTCGGTCGCCGACGCGCTCCACGCGGTCGATTTCGCCGAAGTCGTCGTGCTGCTGCTCGACGCGACCAAGGGGCTCGAGGCGCAGGATCTGCGCATCGCCGACCGCGTGCTCGAGGAAGGGCGCGCGCTGATCGTCGCGCTCAACAAATGGGACGTTGCGGATGGTCCCTCGGCGCTGTTCAACGGCGTGCGCGCAGCGCTCGACGACGGGCTGTCGCAGATCAAGGGTGTGCCGCTGCTCAGCATCTCGGGCGCGACGGGCAAGGGTATCGACACGCTGGTGCGCGTCGCGTTCGAACAGCGCGACATCTGGACGCGCCGCGTTTCGACGGCAAAGCTCAACCGCTGGTTCGAGGGCGCGGTGACCGCCAACCCGCCGCCGGCGCCGGGCGGCAAGCGGATCAAGCTGCGCTATATGACGCAGGCGCGCACGCGCCCGCCGACCTTCGTCATTTTCGGCAGCCGCACCGACGCGCTGCCCGCGAGCTATCACCGCTATCTGGTCAACGGGATGCGCAAGGAACTGGGCTTTCAGGGCGTGCCGATCCGCATCAACTTCCGCAACACGCGCAACCCCTATGGCGATTGACCCGGCGGACGAGGGGGGAATCCTCCTTGTCGACGCGCGCGGTATGCGCTGTCCGTGGCCTGCATTGCGTCTCGCGCGCGCGATGCGCGGCGCCGATGATGTGCGGCTGATCGCCGACGATCCGCAGGCAGGGCGCGAAGTCGCCGCGCTTGCCGCCGAGCAGGGCTGGACGATCGACGTCGAGGGCGCCGACAACTGGCGCGTTCGCCGCTGACGCAATTTTGCGGCTGCCCCATTTCGGGACTGGGCCTGTGCGCGCGACCCGCGCCGTAACCCCTTTTTTACTCCCTTTCGGCATGAAGGCACCGGGACCAAGGACCGATTTTTGAACACCGAGGAACGCAACGTTGGACGAGACCCTGGTCGATTGGGAGGAATTCCGCGCGACGCGTAGCCAGCTGGGCGCCGCGTTCATCCGGATTCTCGGCTATTTCCGCGAAGACGGCACCAAGTCGGTGGCGGCGATCGAAGAGGCGATGCGCGCGCGCGACGCGCGCGGCCTCGTCATGCCCGCGCACACGCTGAAGAGCGAGGCGCGCCAGTTCGGCGCCGAACGGCTCGGCGCGCTGTCCGAAGACATCGAAATGTTCGCGCGCCGCTGCGTCGAAAGCCAGGTGAGCCCCGAAGAATATCTGCCGCGCGTCGTCGAACTGCGCACATTGTTCGAGCAAACGCTCGGCGCGCTCGAGCGCGAGGCCAATCCGCTCGTCCAGCGCCGCCCGACCAGCTTCGGCCGCGCCGCCCCCAGCTACTGAACCGCGCGCCGCCGCATCGGTTGCAGCTTCGCACGCGCCAGGCTGCGCCATAGCCATTCGAACGGGCCATAGTGAAACCGGTCGAGCCACGGCTTCGACCACAGCAGCATCGCCGCCCACATGGCGAAGCAGAAGAGATAGAGCGGCGCGCGTCCGATGCTGGCGAACAGGCCAAGGCCATAGCCGTAAAAGATCGACGTCATGACGATCGAGGTCGTCAGATAGTTGGTGAACGCCATGCGTCCCGCCGCCGCAAGGCGTACGCGCAGCGGCTCCTTCGCCGCAACGGCGATCAGCCACAGGATCAGCGCCGCCCAGCCGACCGTCATCACCACGTCGAACGGCATCGACAGCACCATCGTCCCTCCGAATATGGAAACGCCGTCGAAACCGGCGCGCATCTGATAGAGCGCGACGGCGACGAGCGGCGGGGTCGCGATCAGGAAGCAACGGGCCGCCCATCGGCGGTAACGGCGCGGCGTCCATACCCCGGTCAGCATATGCGCCCTGAACAGCGCCATGCCGATCAGCATCAACCCCATGCTTTCCCAGACCATCATCATCGCGCCCTGCAAGGGCTCGGCCGTCTGTTGGGTGAGGCGATGCACGACCAGATCGCGATAGCTGCCGAGATGGAGCGCAATGTCCGGGGCATAGCTGGGCGAAGCGGCGCCCATTGCCGCGTTGATCTCGCTCAGGCCGCGCTGCATTTCGGCTCCGGCTTCGGCCGGGAGCGCGCCGCTCGCCGCGGCGAGCAGGCTGCTCCACAAGGCGCCGAACAGCAGCAGGCCGATCAGGAAAAATCCCGCCGCCCACAGCAGCAGCGCCTTTACCGACAGCCGCCGGAACCCGAAGAGCAGCAACCCGCAGACCGCGTAGAGGAACAATATGTCGCCGAACCAGATGAAATAGAAATGCGCGAGGCCGAAGAGTGCGAGCCAGATCATCCGCGCATAATGCGCGCGCGCGGCATTGCGTCCGGCGGCCTCGGCGCGCTCGACGACGAGCAAGGTGCTCGCGCCGAACAGCATCGAAAACAGGCCGCGCATCTTCGAATCGACGAACAGGAAATTGAAGAACCAGGTCGCGAGATCGCTCGTCGACGGCGCGCTGCCCGCCGCGGGGTTGGCATAGGCCGAAAAGGGCAGGGCGAAGGCGACGATGTTCATCGCCAAAATCCCCATCACGGCGACGCCGCGGATCGCATCGAGGCTTTGGTAGCGCGCCTGTGCCTCGGTCATGCCCTTATCCCCCTGATTGTCGCGGCATTACGCCCGCCGCGCAGGCCGGTCCAGCGGCTACCGGGTGGCATGGTATTGACATTTATGTCAATAATGCTATTATGACGGCGATCCTGATTCTTTGCGAGGCACGACATGACCACGCTTCCCTTCTCCCACCCCGATCGCACCGACACGGGCTTTCGTCCGCTGAAGGCGCTGCATCATTTCCGCAAGCTGATCGCCGACAAGGAAGACACCGAACAGGTGTTCCACATCATCGACGCGCTGCGCGACAAGCGTTTCGATCGCTCGGCGCGGGCGTTTTTCGCGACGGCGGAGGGAAAGAAGATCCTCGCAGAGCGTCCCTATCTGCCCGCGATGCTCGACGACCATGACGCGCTGCGCAAGCTGCCCGAGGGCAGCGTCGGGCGCGTCTATGTCGATTTCATGGAACGCGAAGGGCTGACCGCGCAGGGGCTGGTCGACGAATCGCTGAAATTCCGCCACGGCAAGCCGCGGCACGACGATCAGCTCGAACTTTATGGCGAGCGGCTGCGCGATACGCACGACCTGTTCCACATCCTGACCGGCTATGGCCGCGACGCGCTCGGCGAACAATGCGTGCTCGCCTTTTCCTACAGCCAGAACCCCAGCTGGGGAACGCTGTTCATCGCCTGGGCGGGCGCGCGCGAAATCCGCAAGGGGCTCAGCGGCTATCCCATCTATGCCGCGGTCCGCGAGGGCCAGCGCATCGGCCGCATGGCGCAGCCGATCGCGCATCAGGACATCGCGGCGCTGCTCGCCGAGCCGCTCGACGCGGCACGCGCGCGGCTCGGCATTGCCGACCCCACGACCTACAAGCAGGTCCATGCGATGATGCGCGCCGACGGGATCGATCCCTATGACCTGCTCGGCAAGAAGGCTGCCGAGGCGGGCGCGGCGCCGGAACTGGCGCAGGCGGCCTGATCGCCGCCGTCAGTCCAGCTTGGCGATCAGGGCCTGCGCGGCGGCCGGATTGCGCACCTTGGCACCGGCGATGAAGAAGAGATAGACGTCGCGCCCGCCCGCGGCCCAGCCGCGCGCCTGCTGTGCCCAATCGCCTAGCGCCTTGTCGGTATAGCCGGTTTCGACATCGTCCTGCGATCGCTGAAGCCGCGCATAGGTGAAGTCGGCGGTCTGTTCGTCGATGCACGGGAATTCGTCGCTGTCGGCATAGACTATGGCCATGTTGCGCGCGCGCGCCAGATCGACGAAGGCGGGGTCGCGGAAGCTTTCGTGCCGCACCTCGAGCGCGTGGCGCAGCGGCAGGCCGTCCTGCGTTTCGGGCAGCAGGTCGAGGAAGGCGGCGAAATCGTCACGCTCGAACTTTTTCGTCGCCATGAATTGCCACAGGATCGGGCCGAGTCGGTCGCCGAGCCGTGTCAGCCCCTGCGTCAGAAACTTCTCGATCGACGCGGCGCCATCGGCGAGTTGCTTGCGATTGGTGCAGAAACGCGACGCCTTGACGCTGAACTTGAAACCGTCGGGCACCGATGCGGCCCAGCTTGCGAAGGTTTCGGGCTTCTGGCTGCCGTAGTAGGTGCCGTTGATTTCGATGCCGGTCAGATGCTGCCCGGCATAGTCCAGCTCGCGCTTTTGCGGATGTCCCGCGGGATAAAAGGTCCCGCGCCACGGTTCATAGGTCCAGCCGCCGATTCCGATGTGGATGCTCATGGGATACTCCTTCACCGGTAAATCCGGCCCCGCCATTGCGAGGAGCCAAAGGCGACGCGGCAATCTCCAGCCATCGTCTCGCACGGCCGGTCGCTGGAGATTGCTTCGCTACGCTCGCAATGACGACCTAGGCCAGCGCCGCGTCGGCGCCCATCAGCTTCGGGAAAAAGCCTTCATGCGCCTCGCGCAGCTCGGCGAGCGTCACCTGATGGTCGCTTTCGGGCAGTTCGAAGACGATGCGATCCTTGATCGTCCGGCCGAGCGGGTCGACCGGCACGTCGGCGCGGCCGGCGGCATCGAGGAAGTCGGCGAGGCAGGTGTCGCAGACGGTGACCAGATAGAGGCCCTGGTCCTCGCCGAAGAAGCTCTCGGCAACGCCGAAGGGCTGCTCTTCGCTGACGAGCACGCCGATGTCGGACTTGAGCGCCATTTCGGCGAGCGCGACCGCGATGCCCCCGTCGGAGACGTCGTGGCACGCGGTGATCCAGCCGGCGTTGATCGCGTGGCGAATGAAGTCGCCGGTGCGCTTTTCACAGCGCAGATCGACGGGCGGCGGCGGGCCTTCCTCGCGACCGTGAATCTCGCGCAGCCACACCGACTGGCCGAGATGGCCGGCGCGCTCGCCGACCGCGAGCACGATGTCACCGGTCTGCTTGAAGCCGATCCCGACCGCTTTCGACAGATCGTCGATTACGCCGACGCCGCCGATCGCGGGGGTCGGCAGGATCGCGCTGCCGCCGCCGGTCGCCTTTGACTCGTTGTAAAGGCTGACGTTCCCCGACACGATCGGGAAGTCGAGCGCGCGGCACGCCTCGCCCATGCCATCGAGGCAGCCGGTGATCTGCCCCATGATCTCGGGCCGCTGCGGATTGGCAAAGTTCAGGCAGTTGGTGATCGCGAGCGGGGTCGCGCCGACCGCGCTGATGTTGCGCCACGCCTCGGCGACCGCTTGGCGGCCGCCCTCGACCGGGTCGGCATGGCAATAGCGCGGGGTGCAGTCGGTCGTCATCGCGAGCGCGCGGTTCGTGCCATGGATGCGCACCAGCGCCGCGTCGCCGCCGGTCTGCACGGTGTCGGCGCCGACCTGGCTGTCATATTGTTCCCAGATCCAGCGGCGGCTCGCGATGTCGGGCGACGCCATCAGCGTCTTGAGGTCGGCCGCCACGTCCGCGGTTTCGGGAATGTTCGACAGCTCGGCCTGCTTCGGGGTCGGCACGTGCGGGCGGTCATAGAGCGGCGCGTCGTCGGCGAGCGGGGCGAGCGGGATGTCGCAGACGATCTCGCCATGATGCTCGAGCACCATCCGCCCCGTATCGGTGACGGTGCCGATGACCGCGAAGTCGAGTTCCCATTTCTCGAAGATCGCTTTTGCGAAATCCTCCTTGCCGGGCTTCAGCACCATCAACATGCGTTCCTGGCTCTCCGACAGCATCATTTCATACGCCGTCATGCCGGTTTCGCGCTGCGGGACATCGTCCATCTTCAGGTGGAGGCCGACGCCGCCCTTCGATGCCATCTCGACCGACGAGCTGGTCAGTCCCGCGGCGCCCATGTCCTGAATCGCGACGATCGCGTCGGACGCCATCAGTTCGAGGCACGCCTCGATCAGCAATTTTTCGGTGAAGGGGTCGCCGACCTGCACGGTGGGGCGCTTTTCCTCGGCATCCTCGCCGAAGTCCGCGCTCGCCATCGTCGCGCCATGGATGCCGTCGCGTCCGGTTTTCGAGCCGACATAGACGATCGGATTGCCGACGCCGCTGGCGGCCGAATAGAAGATCTTGTCCTGTTCGGCGATACCGACGGTCATCGCATTGACCAGAATATTGCCGTCATAGGCCTTGTGAAAATTGACCTCGCCGCCGACCGTGGGCACGCCGACGCAATTGCCATAGCCGCCGATGCCGTGGACGACGCCCGAAATGAGGTGCTTCATCTTCGGATGGTCGGGGCGCCCGAAGCGCAGCGCGTTGAGGTTCGCGACCGGCCGCGCGCCCATGGTGAAGACGTCGCGCAAAATGCCGCCGACGCCGGTCGCCGCGCCCTGATAGGGCTCGATGTAGCTCGGGTGGTTGTGGCTCTCCATCTTGAAGATGGCGGCAAGTCTTTTGCCACCTTCGCCTTCGCCGATGTCGATGACGCCGGCATTCTCGCCGGGGCCGCAGATCACCCACGGCGCTTCGGTCGGCAGTTTCTTCAAATGGATGCGCGAGCTTTTATAGCTGCAATGCTCGGACCACATGACCGAGAAGATGCCGAGTTCGACGAGGTTCGGCTCGCGCCCGAGCGCGTGCAGGACGCGTTCATATTCCTCGGGCGAAAGCCCATGGTCGGCGACGATTTCGGGGGTGATGGCGGGCGCGGGCTGAGTCATGGCGCGCCTTTAGCGTCGCGCGCGCGATAGGAACAGACCCCATGTGGCCGAAAAGGGCCGCATGGGGTCCGAATCTGCGCTGGTTCAGCGCGAAGCGAGCGTCGTTGCCGGCTTGTCGAGCGGCTGGACGTCGCGCAGCGAGAAGCTGACCTGCTGCGACCCGACGGTGCCGCGCACGCGATGCTCGCCGACGCGCAGCCTGAACGTCTTGCCCGTGCTCTCCTCGACGCCGCGGATCACGCGATAGCCGTCGGCTTCTTCGACCGTGTAGCTATAGATGTGGCCGTCATGCTCGAACCGCTGCGCGGCGGCCTCTTCGGCGTGGACGGCGGGCGCTAGCGCTGCAAAGCCCAGCGCGATGGGGAGGAAAATGGTTTTCATGATGCAAGTCCTTGTCTTTGTGAACAAAACTTGCCTTTAAGCCCCTCTTGTGTTGTGCAGTGCAACATGATCCGCTTCGGGTCGCGGTGCAATTGCAAAAAATCGAAATCGACTTGCGCGCGCGTCAGCGTCCGGCGGCGACGCGCCCGCGTCCCGCCCACCACGCAGTGATTGCGAGCGCCGTATAGGCGAACAACATCGTGGCGGGGATCGCGAGCGAATAGACTGACTGTTTCGGTCCGAACCAGTCGATCGCCTGAAACAGTGCGAGCAGCGCCGCGAGCACCCACAGCCGGCCGTCGCCGCGCGCGCTCCTGGTGCGGCGTGCATAATAGAGGAGCGCACCGCCCGCGAGCGCGATCTCGAGCGGCATTTCGATTCCCGGATGGTTCCACAGCCCGAAACCGAGCTTGGGCGGCGCGCCGAACAGGGTGAGGTCGGGGATGTGGACGGCGAGGTCGAGCAGCCAGTGCGAGAGGACGACCAGCCCCGCTCCGATCGCCGCCTCGCGCCGCCGCGTCGCGAACCAGACGGCGACGCCGAAGAGCAGCCCCCACAGCGCCGCACCGAGCAGGCTGTGCGTATAGGGCATGTGATAGAGATCCATCGGATTCATCGCGGTGATGCCGGGGACGATGCGCATCGCCTCGATCCCGGGGATCAGCAGCACCGCAAAGCCGATGTCGACGATTTGCGCCGCGACGAACAGCGTGCCGAGCCCCGCGGCGCGCGGGCGCGAGGCGGCGACCAGCGCCGGGGCGAAATGGCCGATGAACATGACCGGAAGCTATCGCCCCGGCTGGCGACGTCAAGCTTGACCGCATGGGGGCGAAGGGGCCAAAGCAGAGGCCATGACGGATACGCCCGACGCCCCCGCCGCCCCCGCCATCGCCTCGCTGTCGTTCGAGGCCGCGATGGGCGAGCTCGAATCGATCGTGCGGCGGCTCGAAAGCGGCGACGTCAGCCTCGAGGAATCGGTGGCGCTTTACGAGCGCGGGCACGCGCTGCGCGCGCATTGCGAAGCGCGGCTCGCCGCCGCGCAGGCGCGGATCGAACAGGTCAGTCTCGGCGCCGACGGCGCACCGGCGGGAACCACGCCCTTCGGCGAAAGCTGACCGGTGGCGGCGCTCGTCGAGGATGATCCGGCGAAGGCGGCGCTTTTGCTGCGCGCGGCACAGGCCGACATCGCCTCGGGCATCGACGAGATTTTCGACCAGCTTCTTGCGATCCCGGCCGATCCGCGCAGCACGCTCTATGAAGCGATGCGCTACGCCGCGATCGGCGGCGGCAAGCGCTTGCGTCCGCTCCTCGCGCGTGCCGCGGGGGACCTCTATCACGTCGACCGCGCGCTTTCGCTGCGCGTCGGCGCGGCGGTCGAGGCGATGCATGTCTATTCGCTGATCCACGACGATCTGCCCTGCATGGACGACGACGATCTGCGCCGCGGCAAGCCGACGGTACACAAGGCGTTCGGCGAGGCGACCGCGGTGCTCGCGGGCGATTCGCTGCACGCGCTCGCTTTCGAATGGCTCGTTGATCCCGCGACGCACAGCGATCCCTTCGTGCGCGCCGAGCTGATTCGCGAACTCGCGCACGCCGCCGGACCGGCGGGCATGGCGGGTGGGCAGATGATGGATCTCGCGGCCGAGACGAGCCAGTTCGACCTGCCGACCGTGACGCGACTCCAGCAGCTCAAGACCGGCGCGCTGATCGGCTTTTCGGTCGAGGCGGGGGCGATCCTCGCGCGCATCCCCGAGGAAGGGCGTCGGCCGCTGCGCGGCTATGCGCGCGACATCGGGCTCGCCTTCCAGATCGCCGACGACATCATGGATGTCGAGGGCGACGAGGCGCTCGCGGGGAAGGCGCTGCACAAGGACGAAGCCGCGGGCAAGGCGACCTTCGTCACGTTGATGGGGCTCGAGCGGGCGCGCGAACAGGCAAGGCTGCTCGTCGAGCAGGCGATCGATCATCTCGCGAATTTCGGCGAAGAGGCGGCGTTGCTGCGCGCCATCGCGCGCTATGTGGTGGAAAGGGACCGTTGATGCGCATTGGGGTTTATCCCGGAACATTCGATCCGATCACGCTCGGCCATATGGACATCATCCGGCGCGGAGCGAAGCTCGTCGACCGGCTCGTCATCGGCGTGACGACCAACATCACCAAATCGCCGCTGTTCGAGGACGACGAGCGGATCGCGATGGTGCGGCGCGAGGTCGAGGCGATCGAGGGCGACATCCACGTCGTCGGCTTCAATTCGCTGCTGATGGACTTCGCCGAGCGCGAGGGCGCGACCGTGATCGTACGCGGGCTGCGCGCGGTCGCCGACTTCGAATATGAATATCAGATGGCGGGGATGAACCAGCAACTCAACGACCGCATCGAAACGGTGTTTTTGATGGCCGATGTCGGGCTGCAGCCGATCGCGTCGCGGCTGGTCAAGGAAATCGCGATCTTCGGCGGCGAGATCCATAAATTCGTGACCCCCGCGGTGCGCGAGGCGGTCGAGCGCCGCATCGCCGAGCGCGGCCTGAGACAAGGCGACGCCTGAGAAGGCCACCCGATCATTGAGCGTTCAGCTTTTTCCCGCTAGGGCGCGCCGGACGGGGCGCCAGACGGATATAGTGACAAAGGTCGACCAGATATGAATTTCACTCTTCGCCCCTTGCTCGCGACCGCGATGGCGCTGGGACTGGCCGTGTCGGCCGCGTCGCAGGAAGTGCCGCCCGCGCCGTCGCCCAACCCCGACCAGACCCCGGCCGAAGTGCCCGACGCGCCGCCGCCGCCGCTCGTCGAGCCGCCGGCCGGCGAGGTGCCGGCCGGCGAGGTGCCCGACGCCGGCAGCGCCGCGACGACCGAGGTCGCCCCAGTCGCACCGACGATCACGCCCGAACAATATATGGGCAATCCCGAATATATGCTCGACCTCGACCTTTCGACCGGCGGGCGCGTGGTGATCCAGCTCTATCCCGATGTCGCGCCGCACCATGTCGAGCGCGTCAAGCAGCTCGCGCGCTCGGGCTTTTACAATGGCGTGAAATTCCACCGCGTGATCGACGGCTTCATGGCACAGACGGGCGATCCGACGGCGACGGGGCAGGGCGGTTCGGACCTCCCCGACCTGCAGGCCGAGTTCAACGACAAGCCGCACCTGCGCGGCACCGTGTCGATGGCGCGCGCCAACGATCCGAACAGCGCGAACAGCCAGTTCTTCATCATGCTCCAGCCGCGCTTTTCGCTCGACCATAATTATACCGTCCTCGGCCGCGTCGTGTCGGGGATGCAATATGTCGACGCGATCCATAAGGGCGAGCCGCCCGAAGTGATGTCGCGCATGGTGCAAGTCTCGGTCGCCGCCGATCAAAAGCCGGTGCCGCCCGCGTCGATGCTGGTCGAGGACAAGCCGGCCGCGCCCGACATCTCTGCCGACGAACTCAACGCGCCGATCCGGTAAGCAGGGCGCAGGGCGCCCGATGCGCGTCGACGATTTCGACTTCGACCTCCCGCCCGATCGGATCGCGCTGCGCCCGGCGCGGCCGCGCGACGCCGCGCGCATGCTCGTCGTCGAAGGCCGCGCAATGCGCGATGCGGGGGTGCGCGACCTGCCGGCGCTGCTGCGCGCGGGCGACTGCCTCGTCTTCAACGACACGCGCGTCATCCCGGCGCAACTCGAAGGGCGGCGGGGAAATGCGGCGATCGGCGCCACCCTGCACAAGCGCGTCGACCTGCGCCGCTGGCAGGCGTTCATCCGCAACGCCAAGCGGCTGCGCGTCGGCGAGACTGTCGATTTCGGATCGGGGGTCGAAGCGGTCGCCGAGGAACGCCTCGCGGACGGCAGCTTCGTACTCGCTTTCGCGGGCGACGAGCCCGTCGAACTGCTGCTCGAACGTGCGGGCACGATGCCGTTGCCGCCCTATATCGCGGGCAAGCGCGCGACCGACGACGCCGACCGCGCCGATTATCAGACGATGTTCGCGCGGCGTGACGGCGCGGTCGCGGCGCCGACTGCGGCGCTGCACTTCACCCCCGGCCTGCTGGATGCGATCGCCGCCGCCGGGATCGCCACCGAAACGCTGACCCTGCACGTCGGCGCGGGCACCTTCCTGCCGGTCAAGGCCGACGACACCGACGATCATGTGATGCACGCCGAATGGGGCCGTATCGAACCCGACACCGCGGCGCGGCTCAACGCGGTGCGCGCCGCCGGCGGGCGGGTGATCGCGGTCGGCACCACCAGCCTGCGCCTGCTCGAAAGTGCGGCCCACGCCGACGGCTCGATCGCGCCCTTCGCCGGCGACACGTCGATCTTCATCACCCCGGGTTACCGCTTTCGCGCGATCGACGGGCTGATGACCAATTTCCACCTGCCGCGATCGACCCTGTTCATGCTGGTCAGCGCGCTGATGGGGCTCGACGTGATGCAGGCGGCGTACGGCCACGCGATCGCGCACGGCTATCGCTTCTACAGCTATGGCGATTCGAGCCTGCTGCTGCCGGAACGATAGCGCGCGCGTGCACGGCGCCGGCGTCAGGCCGGGACCGTGCTTTCGTCGAAGAACAGCACCTGCGAAATCGCCGCGCGCAGCGTCGCGGGCTGATAGGGTTTGGTGAGGAGGAAGGCGGGCTCGGGCCGGTCGCCGGTGAGCAGCCGCTCGGGAAAGGCGGTGATGAAGATCACGGGCACCTTCGTCTCGCTCAATATTTCCTGCACCGCCTCGATCCCCGAACTATTGTCGGCGAGCTGGATGTCGGCGAGCACCAGACCCGGCTGATGCGTCTGCGCGTCGGCCACCGCTTCGCGGTGCGTCGTTGCCACCGCGACGACCTCGTGCCCCAGATCGCGGACGATCATTTCGATGTCCATCGCGATGATCGGCTCGTCCTCGATGATCAGGATGCGCGCGCGCGTCTGGCGGTCGATCTCGTCCATCGCGTCGGCGATCAGCTGGTGGACCTCGCCGACGTCGCGGCCGATGATGCGTCCGGTTTCGGCTTCGCTGAACCCTTCGACCGCGGTCAGCAGCAGCGCCTGCCGCGCCAGCGACGGGATGCGGCGCAGCCGCGCGTCGGCGATCCGCGTGTCGGGAGCGGCGGCTTCGTCGGCCGCCGCGGCTTCGGCGATCAGCCCGAAATTGTCGTGGACCATGCGATAGAGCTGGATTCTCAGGTCGCCGCCGGTGTCGATCGCATCGGGATGCGCGACGAGCGTTTCGAGCAATTTCGCAACGAGCGCGTCGCCGCTCCCCTGGCTTCCCGAAATCGCGCGGCCATAGCGCCGCAGATAGGGGAGATGCGGCGCGATCGCCTGACCCAGTGACATAAAGATTTACCCTCCTGATGCAGGCCCTGCGCCTGCTTGAAATCGGCAGAAACCCGCAGTTGGTAAGAAAAATACCGCCCGCGTTCGGCATAATTTTACCGAAGTGGAACGATTCAGCGATAAAATGGTTTCATATAAAAGGTTCAAGTGCCATTGCGATTTGGTAAAGGCGCGGTTAGCAGAAGGCCCCATGTCCAACGGATGTCGCGATAATGTCGTCTGAATCCGGTTCGCCCGATCATAAGGCTGCCGGAAAAGACGCCGAAAAAAAGGTGTCGGGAAAGGGGCGGGACGTCAACATCGCCCTGCGCCGCGCCTATGAGTCTGCGCTCGACGAATCGATCCCCAAATCGATGCTCGATCTGCTCGCCAAGCTCGATTGAGTTCAGCGGCGATAGCGCGCCGCGAAATCCTTCTGAAATTCCCCGAAACGCCCCGCCGCGATCGCTTCGCGCATCGCCTGCATCAGCGCCTGATAGAAATGCAGATTATGCTGCGTCATCAGCATCGCGCCGAGCATCTCGCCCGAGCGCACCAGATGATGCAGATAGGCGCGCGACCAGGTCGTGCACACCGGACAGTCGCACGCCGCGTCGAGCGGCCCCGGATCTTCGGCATGTTTGGCATTGCGGATATTGACCGGTCCGTTCCAGCTGAACGCCTGCCCGTTGCGCCCCGACCGCGTCGGCAGCACGCAGTCGAACATGTCGACCCCGCGCGCGACCGCGCCGACCAGATCGTCGGGCTTGCCCACCCCCATCAGATAGCGGGGCTTGTCGGCGGGTAGCTGCGCCGGCGCAAAGTCGAGCACCCCGAACATCGCCTCCTGCCCCTCGCCGACCGCGAGGCCGCCGATCGCATAGCCGTCGAAGCCGATGTCGATCAGCGCGTCGGCCGAGCGCCGGCGCAGCGCCTCGTCGAGCGACCCCTGCTGGATGCCGAACAGCGCCGACCGCGCCGCATGCTCCCCGCCCGCGTCGAAGCCCGCGCGGCTGCGCGCCGCCCAGCGCATCGATCGCTCCATGCTCGCCTCGGCGCGCTTCGCATCGACGCCGCTGGGCGGGCACTCATCGAACGCCATCACGATGTCGCTCCCGAGCAGCCGCTGGATTTCCATCGAGCGTTCGGGGGTCAGCATGTGGCGCGACCCGTCGAGGTGGCTCTGAAAGGCGACGCCTTCCTCGCTCTGCTTGGTCAGCGCCGACAGGCTCATCACCTGATAGCCGCCGCTGTCGGTCAGGATCGGCCGCTCCCACCCCATGAAACCGTGCAGCCCGCCGAGCCGCGCGACGCGCTCGGCGCCGGGGCGCAGCATCAGGTGATAGGTATTGCCCAGGATGATGTCGGCGCCCGCCGCACGCACTTCGGCGGGCCGCATCGCCTTCACTGTCGCCGCGGTGCCGACCGGCATGAAGGCGGGCGTGCGGATCTCGCCGCGCATCATGCGGATCGTGCCGGTGCGCGCCGCGCCGTCGGTCGCGGCGATCGAAAAGGCGAATCGTGTCGTCATCGCGCGCGCCTATGGCGGGCGCGCGCCCGAAAGTCGAGCGCGCGCCTATTCGCGCGCGTCTTCGCTCGACGGCTCCTCCTCGGCCGCTTTGGCCTTCTCCTTCGGCTTTTCCTTTTCGAAGATCGCGAGCAACTTCTTCTTATCGGCTTCCGACAGGTCCTTTTCGGCCTCGGGGAACATCTCCTCCTCCTCCTCGTCGATATGGTGGAGGTAGCGGTCCTTCATCGTGCGAAAGCGCGTCAGCCACCCGGTCGAGGCGAAATCCATCTCGTACAGCTCGGTCAGCATGTCCTCGATTTCCTTGTGCTCGGAAACGCTGTGCTGCGCGTCGTCGCGCAGCTCGGGCTTGGCGAGCATCGTGGCATAGAGCGACATTTCCTCCGACGCGGCGTGCGCCGTCACCTCGACGCGAAACGCCTCGAACAGCTTTTCGCGCTCGGGGCTGTCGCCGTGGGTTTCGTCGATCTGATCGAGCAATTTGCGGTGGCGGTCGTGATCGGCCTTCAGCCGGGCGAAGATTTTGGTCTCGGCCATGATAGCTCCGTTCTGCGAGAGAGAGTTCGCAGGTCAGAACGGCCGATCGGCGGTGCGGTTCCCGTCAGGCGGCCTGCCAGTCGTTCGTCGTCGTAAAGGCGGGCAGGCTCATCGCCGCGGTCTGCTGCGCCGCCGCGGCGATCAGATAGGGCGAGACGCGGTGGCGCGTGCACAGACCGCCATTGCCGTCGCTGACCAGCGATTGTTCGAATTCGACGCCCTGCTGATGCTTGTGCGATCGGCGCACCGTCGCGGTCGCAAGCTGGCCTTCGCCAAAGTCGATCACGAACTGCGTCCCCACCGGCACGTCGAGCAGCCCCTCGATGAAGGCGCCGGTCGACGACAGGTTGCGGATGACGACATGATAGCGGTGATTGTCGTGGATCGCCCCGACCTTGCGGAACAGCGATACGCGGTCGTTGCGCTGCTTTGCGGGGCCGACCGGCTTGATCACCCACGATCCCGCTTCGGCCTGTTCGACCAGCTCGGCCTGCGGCACGGCTTTCGAATAGATATAGCCCTGCACATGGCTGACGTTGAGTTTGCGAATGAGGTCGAGCTGGTCGAGCGATTCGATCCCTTCGGCGGTCGTCTCCATCTCCAGCGCCTCGGCGAGCGCGACGATCGCGGCGATGATCGCGGCGTTGCGCGATCCCTTGACGGTCGCGCCGCGCACGAAGCTCTGGTCGATCTTGATCTTGTCGAACGGCGCCGACTGCAGATAGCCGAGCGACGAATATCCGGTGCCGAAATCGTCGAGCGCCAAGCGCACGCCCAGCCCCTTCAAGGCCTTGAACATCCGCGCCGTCTCGGTCGAATCGCCCAGGAAAACGCTCTCGGTAATTTCGAGCTCGAGCCGGTCGGGCGCAAGCCCCGAGGCGGCGAGCGCCTGCGCCACGACCTTCGGCAACCCCTCGTTGGCGAACTGGATCGGCGAGACGTTGACCGCGACGCGCAAGTCCCCCGGCCAGCTCGCGGCGTCGCTGCACGCCTTGCGCAGCACCCATTCGCCCAGCGGCCAGATCAGATTGGCCTCTTCGGCGATCGGAATGAACAGCGAAGGCGCGATCGGACCGCGCTCGGGGTGATTCCAGCGGATCAGCGCTTCGACCCCGGTGACCAGGTTCGACCTGGCGTTGACGACGGGCTGATAGTGCAGCTCCATCTCGCCGCGCGCCAGCGCGTCGCGCAGATCCTCCTCGAGCACGCGACGGTCTTCGGCGGCCTGGTGCAGATCGCTCGAATAGAAGCGGAAGCGCCCGCGGCCGCTTCCCTTGGCGGCATAGAGCGCCAGGTCGGCGTTGCGGACCAGATCGTCGCTGCCCATGCCGTCGAACGGGCTGATCGCGATGCCGACCGAGACGCCGATGATGCAGCGGCTGCCCTCGACCGAATAGGGTTGCGACAGGTTGGCGATGATCTCGCTCGCCAGGTCGCCGAGCGCGCCGCGATCTTCCTGATCGGGCAGGATGATCTGGAACTCGTCGCCGCCGAGGCGGCTGACCATTTCCTTGTCGCCGACGATCTTGAGCAACCGTTCGGCGACCTGTTTCAAAAGCGCGTCGCCCACCGGATGGCCGAGCGTGTCGTTGACCTGCTTGAAGCGGTCGAGGTCGAGCAGCATGATCGCACAGCTGCGCTGCTGCTGCGCGAAGGCGGCGAGCGTCGTGTCGAGCCGTTTCGAGATGTGAAAGCGGTTCGCGAGCCCGGTCAGCGAATCATAGAGCGCAAGACGCGATGCATCCTCGGCCGACTGGCGCTGCGCGGTAATGTCGGTGCCGCTGCCGCGATAGCCCGCGAACTTGCCCGAATCGTCGAAATGCGGCCGCCCCGACACCGCCCACCAGCGCTCCTCGCCGTCGACCGCGGCGCGCAGCGGCAATTTGTCGAACTTCGACTGGCGCGTGAGCAGAAAGGGCAGCGTACGCTGATGTTCGCCGCTGCTGTCGGCGGGCATGAACAGGTCGGTGAAGGGCGTGCCGAGCAGGTCGGTGCCCGTCCGTCCCGCCAGCCGCGCGACCGCTTCGGTGATATAGGTGAGCCGCCCCTTGGCGTCGGTCGACCAGAACCAGCCCTGCCGGCTTTCCTCATAATATTGCAGGAGGCGCAGCGCCTCGCGCGTGTGCAGGTGGAGGGGCGCGTCGGCGCGGGGCCGGCCCATGCGCACGCCGAGCTTGCGCAAAAACCCCCCCTGTTCCCGCGTGTCGACGACATCCTCGGCGTCGCCCGCGTCGATCCTCGACGGCATCTCCATCCGGTACGTCTCTCGCTGGCCCCGGCCCAACCCGGCTATGCACCGCAAAGCCTTGCCAGAATGTAAATAATCGGTTCGCGCGGGGGTAGGCGATACCCCGTATCGTCGGCGGCCGCCGCGCATCTTGTAAAGGGACGCGGCGCGGGCGATAGCGGCCGACGATGACAATGCCGCCCTCCACCCGCCGGTCGGCGCTCGACCGGCTGACCGCCAACGCGCCGTTCCTTGCGCGGCTCGCCGAGCTTTTTCCCGACGATGTCGCGCGCTTCCTGTCCGAAGGAACCGATGCCGCGCTCGCCGCCGTGACGGCGCCCGCGGTCGATGACGAGATCATGCGCACGCTTCGCCGCTGGCGCGGCCGCACCGCCTTGCTGCTCGCGCTCGGCGATCTGTCGGGCGAGCATGATGTCGCCGCGACCACGCGCCACCTGTCCTTGTTCGCCGACACCGCCTGCGATCTTGCGCTCGCCGCCGCTTTTGCCGAGCGGGTGCCCGACGCCGAGCCCCAAGGTCTCGCGGTCATCGCGCTCGGCAAGCTCGGCAGTTTCGAACTCAACTATTCGTCGGACATCGACCCGATCCTGATCTTCGACCCCGATACGCTGCCGCACCGCGAGCGTGACGATGTCGGCGAGGCGGCGGTGCGGATCGCGCGGCGCTTCGTCGAAATATTGTCGGCGCGCACCGCCGACGGCCATGTGCTGCGCGTCGACCTCAGGCTGCGCCCGCACCCCGAAGTGACGCCGATCGTGCTGCCGGTGAACGCCGCCATCTCTTACTATGAATCCGAAGCGCTCGCGTGGGAGCAGGCGGCGTTCATCCGCAGCCGCGCGTCGGCGGGCGATCGCCCGCTCGGGACGCGCTTCCTCGAGGCGATTCAACCCTTCATCTGGCGGCGCAGCCTCGATTTCCGCCAGCTCAGGGAAATCGGCGCGATGAGCGACCGCATCCGCGATCATTTCGCGCAGGGGCAGGATTTCGGCCCCGGCTATGACCTCAAGCGCGGGCGCGGCGGCATCCGCGAAATCGAGTTTTTCGCGCAGGTTCATCAGCTCATCTATGGCGGGCGCGATGCCGCGCTGCGCGCGCCCGCGACGGTCGATGCGCTCGCGGCGCTCGCCGGCGCCGGACGCATCGCCCCCGACATCGCGGCGCGCCTGTCGGCCCATTATGCAACGCTGCGCCGGATCGAGCATCGGCTGCAGATGATCGACGATCAACAGACGCACAGCCTGCCGGTATCGCCGGACGCGCTCAATGCGGTCGCACGCCTCGACGGCGAAACCGACGGCAAGGCGTTGCTCGACGCGTTGCGCCCCGTGGTGGGCGATGTCGGCGCCTGTTACGACAAGCTCGTCGCCGACCGCGCCGTCGCGACCGGATTGCCGCGCGACGAAGGCGAATTGGCGGCGGCGCTCGTCGCGGCGGGCTTCGATCCGCCCGACCCCGCGCTGCGCACGATCGGCGAGTGGCGCAGCGGCAAGCTGCGCGCGCTGCGCAGCCCCGCGGCGCTCGAAGCGCTCGAAACGATGCTCCCCGAGCTGACGAAGGCGATCGGCGCGGCGCCCGATCCGGCGGCGACGCTGATCCGCTTCGACACGCTGGTCGCGGGCCTGCCGAGCGCGGTCAATTTCTTCCATCTTCTCGCGGCGCAGCCCGCGCTGACCCGTGTCGCGACGCGCATCCTGTCGCTCGCCCCGACGCTCGCCGACGCGCTCGCGGCGCGCGTCGAGCTGATCGACGGGCTGATCGACGCGCGCGCCTTCGACGCACCGGCCAGCCAGGCGGAACTGATCGCCGAATGGACGCCGGGGCTCGCCGGGCTCGACTATGAACGCCTGCTCGACCGCGTGCGCGACCGCGTCGGCGAGCGGCGCTTCGCCTATGGCGCGCAACTCGTTGCAGGCGCCGCCGACCCGCTCGTCGTCGCGCGCGGCTATTCGGACCTCGCCGAGGCGGCGTTGCAGGTGCTCGCCGACGCGACCGTGGCCGAATTCGTCGAGGCGCACGGGCGTGTGCCGGACAGCGAACTTCTGATCCTCGCGCTCGGCCGCTTCGGCGGGCAGGCGCTGACCCACGCTTCCGACCTCGACCTCATCTATCTGTTCACCGGCGACCATCTCGCCGAATCGGACGGTCCGCGCCCGCTCGGCGCGACGACCTATTACAACCGCCTCGCGCAGCGTGTGACCGCGGCGATGTCGGTGCCGACCGCGGCGGGCAAGCTCTACGACGTCGATGTGCGCCTGCGGCCGCAGGGCGCGCAGGGGCCGCTCGTCGTCACCGTCGACAGTTTCGAACGCTACCAGCGCGAAGAGGCCTGGACGTGGGAGCATATGGCGCTGCTCCGTGCGCGCCCGGTCTATGGCGGCGATGCGGCGCGCGCCGAGGTCGCGCGCGTGATCGCCGAGGTGCTCGCCCGCCCGCGGGGCGGCAGCGTCGCAAGCGAAGCCGCGGCGATGCGCGCGCGGATCGCCGCGCACAAGCCGCCGGCCGGGCCGCTCGACGTCAAGGCGGGGGCGGGCGGGCTCGTCGACCTCGAATTTGCGATGCAGGTGGTGCAGCTCGAATCGGGCCGCTGTCACGATCCGCATATCCCGACCGCGCTCGCCTGCCTTGCGGCGGCGGGCCTCGCGCCCGACGCCATCGTCGCCGCGCACCGGCTGCTCGCGCGGTTGCTCGTGATGCTCCGCCTGACCGCCCCCGACGGCGAGCCGCAGGTCGCGGCGGCGCGGCAGCTTGTCGCGGCGGCGTGCGGCTGCGACAATTGGCCGGCGCTGCTTGAAGCGCACGACGCCGCGCGGCAGGAGGTCGCCGACTGGTGGGCGGCGATTCGCCCCGCCGGCGAACAGCAGGAGACGAAAAGATGAGCGCACTTGCGGTCGGGGACGCGATTCCCCCGGTAAAGGTCGCCGACGCCGACGGCGCGACGATCGATCTCGCCAGCCTGAAGGGTGCGCCGCTGGTCGTCTATTTCTATCCCAAGGCCGATACGCCCGGCTGCACCGTCGAGGCGCAGGACTTCACGCGGCTATCGGCCGATTTCGCGCATCTCGGCGCGCATGTGATCGCGGTGTCGCGCGATGCGCCGCAAAAGCTGTGCAAATTTCGCGACAAATACAGCCTCACCGTCCGGCTCGCCTCCGACGAGGACGGGGCGGTGTGCGAAGCCTTCGGCACCTGGGTCGAAAAACAGAATTACGGCCGCACCTATATGGGGATCGAGCGCTCGACCTTCCTGTTCGGCGCCGACGGCACGCTCGCGAAGGAGTGGCGCAAGGTTCGCGTCAAGGGGCACGCCGACGCGGTGCTGGAGGCGGCGAAGGCGCTTTGACCACGCTCGGCGAAGCTGCGCGCGCGGTCCTGCTGACGCCCGATCCGCACGCCAAGCGCCGCGCGGCGCGCGCGCTCGCGCGCGGCTGGCGGCGCGGCGACCTCGCGCATCGCTGCGACGTCCCGCTCCCCGACCGGCCGGCCTGGCCCGCCGCGCCCGAACTGCTCGCGCCGGCGCAGATGCCGCGCCGCCGCAAGGGCGGGTCCGAACGCGGCCGCCTCGCGATGCTCCACGCGCTCGCGCATATCGAATTCGTCGCGATCGATCTTGCGGTCGATCTCGTTGGGCGGTTCGGCGGCGAATTTCCGCGCGGTTTCGTCGACGACTGGCTCGGCGTCGCGGCCGACGAGGCGATGCATTTCGCGCTGCTCGACCGCCGGCTGCGCGCGCTCGGCAGCCATTATGGCGCGCTCCCCGCGCACGCCGGCCTATGGGAAGCCGCCGAGGCAACCGCCGACGACGCGCTGGCGCGGCTCGCGATCGTGCCGATGGTGCTCGAAGCGCGCGGGCTCGACGTCACCCCGGCGACGGTGACGCGCTTCCGCGACGCGGGCGACGAAGCCTCGGCGAAGATCCTCGAACGCATCTATCGCGACGAGATCCGGCATGTGGGGGCGGGGACGAACTGGTTCGAATGGCTGTGCGACGAACGGCGGGTCGAACCGCGCGCGACGTGGCAAAACCTCGTAAAAGCGCGCTTTCGCGGGAGTTTGAAACCACCGTTCAACGACTCGGCGCGCCGGGACGCCGGTTTAACGCAAGAATACTACGCGGTTATTGCTTAGTAACCTTTGTCCATGCACCAAGGCTCGCGAGCGGGGAATTAACCCATTCAGGCAAACAACCGGCACCGGTGACGAGCGCGAATGCGTCGCCGGCGACATGGCGAATAGCGGGGTCGATACGTGCGAAACGAAAGCTTTACGCAGAAGTTCCGTCTCGGATTCATTTTTTGTGCAATGGCGATGGCCGGGGTTGCTGCTCCCGCCGCCCATGCGGTCGAGGAAAGCGCCGATGCCGGCGTGGTCGTTCCCGACGAACCCGATGACGACGGCTTCGATGCGGGTGTGGCGCCTTCGGTCGGCGAAGACAGCGAAGCGCGCGCCGTGTTTCAGGCATGGAAACGCCTCGACACCGGCCTGACCGCTTCGCTCGGCGTTGCGGTGCCGTCGCGCCGCCCGATCGAACAGATGTCGCTTTCCTCATCCTATGGCATGCGCGTCCACCCGATCACGGGCAAGGTCGCGCGCCACAACGGCATCGACATTCCGGCCCCCTATGGCACGCCGATCTATGCCACCGCCGACGGCGTCGTCGGCCGCGCGCAGCGCCTCGGCGGCTATGGCAATTATGTCGAAATCAACCACGGCAACGAGATTCAGACGCGCTACGGCCATATGTCGCGCTTCGTCGTCCACCCGGGCGAACAGGTGAAGAAGGGCGAGGTCATCGGCTATGTCGGTTCGACCGGCCGCTCGACCGGCAATCATCTTCATTACGAAGTCCGCATCGAAGGGTCGCCGGTCAACCCGCTGCCCTTCGTGCGCTCGGACCAGATGGCGATCGCCGCGCTGTCGGGGGACCAGGCCAGGATGGCGATGGGCGGCCCCGAAGACTGAGCGCTTTTCACGAATTCGGAGAGGAGGGGGCGCCCTCCGGCCGGTGGCCGGGGCGCCCTTTTCTTTTGCGCCCCCGCCCCCTATCTTGGCGGCATGGCTAGCACGCTTTCCGACATCACCCTGTCGCCCTCGGCGGCGACGCGCGTCCGCTGGATCGCCGAGCGCAAGGGCGGCGCAGACCCCGCGCTGCGCCTCGCGGTCGATGGCGGCGGCTGCTCGGGCTTCACCTATCGCTTCGAACTCGCGACAAGCATCGACGCCGACGACATCGTCACCGAAACCGACGGGGTAAAGCTCGTCGTCGATCCGGTGAGCATCGACCTCGTGCGCGGCTGCACCGTCGATTTCGTCGATTCGCTCGGCGGTTCGTCGTTCAAGGTCGACAATCCCAACGCCGCCGCGGGTTGCGGCTGCGGCTCGAGCTTCGCGATCTGACGCCTTTCTTGGGCACGCGCTTCCTGTCATAGGGGGCGGATGAAAATCGCCACTTTCAACATCAACGGCATCAAGGCGCGCCTGCCGCGCCTCGTCGAATGGCTGGACGAGACGCAGCCCGACATCGTGTGCCTGCAGGAACTCAAATCGAGCGACGAGACGATCCCGACGGGGGAGATCGAGGCGGCGGGCTATGGCGCGCTCTATCACGGGCAAAAGGGGTTCAACGGCGTCGCGATCCTCGCGCGCGGGGCAGAGCCGGTCGAAATCCAGCGCGGCCTCGCCGGCGAGGAGGAGGACGAGCAGTCGCGCTATCTGGAGGCCGATGTCGCGGGCGTGCGCGTCGCGTCGATCTATCTGCCCAACGGCAATCCGCAGCCCGGCCCCAAATTCGAATACAAGCTGCGCTGGATGGCGCGGCTGCGCGAGCGCGCGCAGGCGTTGCTGACGGCCGAAATTCCCGCGGTGCTCGCGGGGGACTATAACGTCATTCCGCACGACGACGACGTCTGGGATCCGCGCGCGATGGCCAGCGACGCGCTGATGCAGCCCGAATCGCGCGACGCATATTTCCGCATCCTCGGCGACGGCTGGACCGACGCGCTGCGCAGCCGCCACCCCGCGGGGCATGTCTGGACTTTCTGGGACTATCAGGCGGGCGGCTGGCAGCGCGACCATGGCTTTCGCATCGACCATCTGCTGCTCAGCCCGGCAATGGCCGACCGGCTGGTCGACGCCCAGGTCGACAAGGCCTATCGCGGCCGCGAAAAGGCGAGCGACCACGCGCCGACCTGGGCGCAGTTCCGCTAGGTCAGGACCGCTTTGATCGAAGAGCCCGTGTGTCCCCGCGGAGCCGAAGGCGGCGCGTAGCGCCAACGCGGGGACCCATCTCCGACCGGTTCAAGATGGCACCGGCAGGAGATGGGCTCCCGCCTTCAGCCTTTGGCTGAAGTTTACCCTGAGCGCCCGCAAGGCAGCCGAAGGGCGGGAACACACATAGCCTTGTCAAAGATGGTCACGCCCCAGGATCGGGTTCAAGTCAACGCCTTGTCGTAAATGCGATAGACGCGATTCTCGGTCGCCTCGATCGCTTTGGCGACCGCGATCATCCCCTGATTGTCGTCGAGCACCCAGCCGATGTCGCCATATTCGGCGCCGTAGCGGGCGACGCCATCGCGGCGGATGAATTCGATCATCATGAAAGCCAGCGTGCTCGCCATGCGGCTGTTCTGCAGCTTCTTGACCACCCCCATCAACGGCACGCGCAAGGTGCGGCTTTTGGGCTTTCGCAGCCACCAGAGCAGCCGCGCCCAGCCAAAGGGGAGCAGCGATCCGTCCATGTCGATCAGCAGCTCGTTGACGTTGGGCAACACGATCATGAAGGCGACTGGCTCGCCGTCGAGTTCGGCGACGCGGATCAGATCCTCGAATACCAGCGCTTTCAATTTCTTGCCGACAAAGGCGATCTCGCTGTCGGTCAGCGGGACGAAGCCCCAATTGTCCGACCAGGCATCGTTCAATATGCCCATGATCAGCCGCGCCTCGGCATCGAATTTGCGCTTGTCGACCTTGCGGATACGGATGCGCTCATTCTTCTCGCCCGCCGCGACGATGCGGTTGACGATCGGCGGAAAACCGTCGGCGATCGGCACCTTATAGTTGAGCAAGGTCTTGACCGGGCGATAGCCGGCACCTTCGACCCACGGGCGATAGAGCGCGCTGTTGTGGCCAAGCATGATCGTGGGCGGCGTGTCGAACCCCTCGACGAGCAGGCCGGGCTCGTCCCAGATCGAGATAGACAGCGGGCCGAGCGAGCGCGTCATCCCCTGGTCGCGCAGCCACGCCTCGGCGCGCGCGAGCAGCGCCTGCGCGATGCCCTCGTCCTCGGCTTCGAGCAGTCCCCAGTTTCCGGTGCCCGGCCCCATCCCCTGTTCGGCGGGCTGGGCGAGCGCGAGCTCGTCGATATGCGCCGAAACGCGTCCGACGGTGCGCCCGTCGCGGCGCGCGAGGAACAGCTGCGCCTTGCCATGTTCGAACCACGGATTCTTGCCGGGAGTAAGAAGGTCGAACGCTTCGCTCTTCAGCGGCGGCACCCACGCCGGATCGCCGCGGTTGAGGCGGAAGGCCAGCTCGACGAATTCGCGTTTGTCGGCTTTCGTCTTGACCGGAATGATGCTGACGGGACCTGGGGCGTGTGCGGCCATCATTGGTTTCCTGGTTGGAGCTTCCTATATTTTGTGGCGAGGCATTAGGGCAAAGATGCGGCGCTGGCGACCCGCATTCGGCCATCTTGCTGCCACGAAATCATGGTGAAACGCCCGATATGACGACGATGACTCCCCCTGCCGATCGCGCCGCGACGCTCCCCGCGTCGCCGACGGTCAAGACGCCGAAGTCGGCGATCGCCGACGATATGGCGATGATCCGCGCCGCGTCGGAGCTGACGCGCGACCTCGTGACGCCCAGCGCGCGCATCTACTGGACCGACTTCCTCGCCTCGGCCTTCGTCGGCTATGCCGGCGTCGCCGCGGCGATCCTCGCGCCGTCGACCGGCTGGATGCTCGTCGCGGCGCTGGTCGCGGTGCTCGCCCTCTATCGCGCGGGCAGCTTCATCCACGAAATCACGCATATCCGCAAAAATGCGCTGCCGCGTTTCCGCCTCGTGTGGAATTTGGTTTTGGGCGTGCCGCTGCTGATCCCGTCCTTCATGTACGAAGGCATCCACAGCCTGCACCACAACCGCACCAAATATGGCACGGTCGAGGACCCCGAATATCTGCCGCTCGCGCTGATGAAGCCGTGGACGGTGCCGCTGTTCGTCGTCGCCGCGGCGTTCGCGCCGCTCGCGCTCGTCTTTCGCTATGCGGTGCTCACCCCGCTCTCTTTCCTGATCCCGCCGCTGCGCCGGCTGGTTCGCGAGCGCTATTCGGGACTGATCATCAACCCGCTGTTCCGCCGCAAGTCGCCCGAGGGCGAATTCCGCCGCCAGTGGGCGTGGCAGGAAGGCGGCGCCTGGGCATGGTCGACGCTGCTGATCGCTGCCGGCGTCTTCGGCTGGGTGCCGCTGCGCGCGCTCGTCATCTTCGGCGCCATCGCTTCCGCGACGGTGGTGCTCAACCAGATCCGCACCCTCGTCGCGCATCTGTGGGAAAATGACGGCGAAGTGCTGACCGTGACCGCGCAGTTCCTCGACAGCGTCAACGTCCCGCCGCCGGGGCTGCTGCCCGAACTATGGGCGCCGGTGGGGCTGCGCTATCACGCGCTCCACCATTTGCTCCCCGGCGTCCCCTATCACGCGCTGCCCGAGGCGCACCGGCGCCTCCAGGCCACGCTGCCCGTCGATTCGCAATATCACCGGGCGAACTACCGCAGCCTGCCGAAACTGGTCGCCAACCTCGTCGCCGGCTCGGCCCGCGGCACCGCCGCCTGACCCGGCCCCTCCGCCGAAGGTCGCCTTTGGGGTGGTTAGTTCTCGGTCAGCTTCCAGGCCGAGCGGAGCATGACGGACTAAGGGCGAACCTCATCGCCTGCGGCATACCGTGGCAGATCGGCAGCGGCTTCTCGAAACGCCGAGGTAATTTCGGTGACGCTAAAGCTGCGATCCCACAGCTCCGTGGCCAAGGTGCTGATTGCTTGAGCGAGAACGGGAATGTCCGGCCACGGGTTTGTCTTGTGAAGCTCTTTCACCGCGAGCGAATAGCGGTAGGACGCTTCATACAGCGCCGTCTGCCAATCATCGCGTTTGGCCTGCTCGTGCTCGTTATTCATCAGGCTGTGATGCCACCAACGCGCTACGTCCGCAATTAAGAAGCCTATTCCTCGGTTTAAGCGGCAAAAAACGGTCATTTCCGGTCATTCGATCCAGATCGGCTGCGAACGGCGGAAATCGGGTGGGGAGCTGACGTTTCCCCATCTTCGTCATCCCGGACTTGATCCGGGATCCATTCTCCCGGCGCTGCGCTTAGTGGACCCCGGATCAAGTCCGGGGTGACGAAAAAGGAACGTCGGCCTTCGGTCGCGCTCGGCCATCGCGTTCGTCCGCGAGACTTCGCCTCACCGCCGCCCCCCGGCTACCCTGCGTGCGCATCCCTCAGTTCGCGCTTCAGCACCTTGCCGATCGGGCTGCGCGGCAGCTCGTCCACGACGCGGATCGCGCTCAGCCGCTGCGTCTTGCCGACCCTGGCGTTGCAGTCGGCGCGCACGCTTTCGGCGTCGGCGCCCGCTTTCAGCACGACGAAGGCCACGGGGGTTTCGCCCCATTCCTCGCTCGGCATCCCGACGACCGCCGCCTCGACGACGCGCTCGTCGGCGATCAATATTGCTTCGAGGTCGCTCGGGAAGATGTTGAAGCCGCCCGAAATGATCATGTCCTTCGCGCGGTCCATCAGAGTCAGAAAGCCGTCCTCGTCGATGCGTCCGATGTCGCCGTGGCGATAGAAGAGATTGCCCTCGGCATCGTACCAGTGCATCGCCTTCGTCGCGTCGGGGCGGTTGTTGTATCCGGTCATCATCGCGGGGGATCGGCCGACGACCTCGCCGACCGCGCCCTGTGGCAATTCGTTGCCCGCCTCGTCGATCACCTTCGCGACATGGCCCGGCGCAGGCTTGCCGACGGTGTGCAGCTTGTCGGGGAATTGATGCGCCTCCAGAATGAAGGCCGCGCCGCCCTCGGTCATTCCGTAAATTTCGACGAGCCCGCCCGGCCAGCGCTTCAGCACATCGGCCTTCAGCGCGGCGGGGAAGGGCGCCGAGGTGCAATATTTCATCACGAAGCTCGAAAGGTCGAAACGGCCGAAATCCTCGAGCGCCATGATCCGGCGATATTGCACGGGGACGAGCATACAGTTCGTCGCGCGCTCGCGCTCCGCGAGTTCGAGGAAGCCGCGCGCGTCGAATTTCTTCATCAGCACGACCTGCCCGCCCGACCCGACCGTCGGCAGAAAGCTCGCCATCGTCGTATTCGAATAGAGCGGGGTCGACAGGATCGTGACTGCGGCGGGGCCATAGGCGGGCACCCCGCGCTGGATGTGCTGCCAGCGCATTGCGTGGCTGTGGACGATCCCCTTCGGCGTGCCCGTCGTTCCCGACGAATAGATGATGTTGAATCCGTCTTCGGGCCGGATCGCGACCGGTTCGGGCGCCGTTCCTTCGGGCGCCATCCAGTCGCCCAGCGCCACGCCGACGGTGCTGCCGTCCATCGCGATGCGTTCGCTCGCCGCGACGCTCTGGTCTTCGAGGCTTGCCGCTGCGGCGCTGTCGAGGAACAGGTGGCGCGCGCCGGTGTCGGCGATCATCGCCGCCATCTGCTCGCCGGTCGCGCTGTTGGTGATCAGCCCGGCGACCCCTCCGGCGCGCAGCGTGCCCAAAATCACCGCCATCTGCTCGACGCTGTTCAGCCCGGCGATCGCGGTGCGGTCGCCCTTCGCCAATCCCTCGGCCTGCAGCCGCGCGGCGATTCGGTCGACCGTCGCGTCGAGTTCGGCCCAGCTCAGGCGGCGGACCGGATCGGCCGCCGCTACGGCATCGGGGCGTTCGCTGGCGTGCGCGCGCACCAGATCGGACAGGGTGGCGAAATCGCCGGTGAGCAGGTCGGAACTGGTCATGGGCCTTTGGTTAGCACAGCCGGCTTTGCGTGCAACGCCGCGTCCCGCACGGGAAGCTCGCTTGACCGAAAGTTTCAAGTCGCTACTGATTTGCGGCATAAAGAAACCAGATAATTTGCGGAGACGATTGCCCATGCATCCCTCGGTCCACACGCGCGCCAACCCCGACAAAGCGGCGGTGATCGTCGCCGAAACCGGCGAAACGATCAGCTATGGCGAAATGGACGCCGCCTCGAATCGCGCCGCGCAGCTGTTCCGTGCGCACGGGCTCGGGCACGACGATGTGGTCGCCTTCATGCTGGAAAACACGCCACATTATTACGGCCTGACGTGGGGCGCGCAGCGCGCCGGGCTGCGCTATGTCTGCATCTCGTCGCGGCTGACGCAGGACGAAACCGACTATATTCTCGAAAATTCGGGGGCGAAGATGCTGATCGTCTCGGCGAGCCTCGCGCCCGCCGCCGAGCGGCTCGAAACGCGGATCGAGCGCTTTGCGATGGGCGGCGCGATTGCGGACTGGCCGCGAATCGAAGACGAGCTGGCGAAGATGCCTGCCGATCCGGTCGCCGACGAGCGCGCCGGGGTCGACATGCTCTATTCGTCGGGGACGACCGGGCGACCCAAGGGGGTGCGCGTGCCGCTGCCCGAAGAGCCGGCGATCGACGCGCCGAACAGCCTCGTGATGCTCGCCGCGGCGGCCTTCGGGCTCGGGCCCGATACCGTCTATCTCTCGCCCGCGCCGCTCTATCACGCCGCGCCGCTGCGCTGGTCGATGACGATCCACCGCCTTGGCGGCACCGTCGTCCTGATGAAGAAATTCGATCCCGAGGGCGCGCTCGCGGCGATCGAAAAATATCGCTGCAACGCGGCGCAATTCGTTCCGACGCATTTCGTGCGGATGCTCAAGCTGCCCGACGATGTGCGCGCGAAATATGACGTCTCTTCGATGAAGAGCGCGATCCACGCCGCCGCGCCGTGCCCGATCCCGGTCAAGCAGGCGATGATCGACTGGTGGGGGCCGGTGCTGCTCGAATATTATGCGGGGTCCGAAGGCAATGGCATGACCTTCGCGACGAGCGCCGACTGGCTCGCGCACAAGGGCAGTGTCGGCCGCCCGATCCTGGGGGCGGTGCACATCATGGGCCCCGACAACGAGACCGAACTGCCCGTCGGCGAAGAGGGCGGGGTCTTCTTCGAGAGCGAAAATGTCTTTGAATATCATGATGATCCGGAAAAAACCGCGTCGAGCCGCAACAGCCGGGGCTGGTCCACTTTGGGCGATGTGGGCAAAGTTGATGAAGATGGCTTCCTCTACCTCACCGACCGCAAGAGCTTCATGATCATCTCGGGCGGCGTGAACATCTATCCGCAGGAAATCGAAAACCACCTCGTCACCCACCCCAAGGTCGCCGACGTCGCGGTCGTCGGCGGCCCCCACGAGGAAATGGGCGAGGAGGTGATCGCGGTCATCCAGCCCGCCGACATGGCCGACGCGACCGATGCTTTTCGCGACGAGATCATCGCCTTTGCGCGCGAGAAACTGTCGGGCGTGAAAGTCCCGCGCCGCATCGATTTCATGGATGCGCTGCCGCGCCACGACACGGGCAAGCTGTATAAGCGGCTGCTCCGCGACCAATATTGGGAGAAGGCAAAGGAAAAGGCGTGATGACCGACCGCGTCGAATTCTTCTTTGATCTATCGAGTCCCTGGACCTGCCTCGCCTTCCACAACCTGCCCGCCGTGCTCGAGCGGACGGGCGCGAGCGTGCGCTATCGGCCGATCCTTGTCGGCGGGGTGTTCAACGCGGTCAATCCGGCCGTCTATGCCGCGCGCGAGCAGACCGATAACCGGAAGCTCGCGCATAGCTGGAAGGTGCTGAAGGACTGGGCGGCGCTTGCGGGCGTTCCGATGAACTTCCCGTCGCGGTGGCATCCCGCGAAGAGCGTCGCCGCGATGCGTTTCTGCGCCGCGCTCGAGGACGATCAGCCCGCGCTCGTCCGCTTTGCCCGCGGCGCCTTTGCGAGCTATTTCGACCGCCAGGAAAATCTCGACGATCCCGCCGTGCTGATCGCCGTCGCCGACGCCGAAGGCCTCGATGGCGGCGCGATCGTCGCGGCGGCGGTGAGCGATGCGGTGAAGGCACGGCTGCGCGCGAACACAGAGGAAGTGGTCGCGCGCGGCGGCTATGGCTCGCCGACGATCTTCGTCGATCGCGACGACATGTATTTCGGTAACGACCAGCTTCCGCTCGTCGAAGCCGCGCTGAAAAGGACTCCCCGATGAAGGACCGCATCTCGATCACCATGCTGGAGGGCGGGATCGCCGACGTCCGGCTGATCCGCGCCGACAAGATGAACGCGCTCGACGCCGCAATGTGGGAGGCGCTGGCGCAGGCGATCGACGAGGTCAAGCAGACCGCGGGGCTGCGCGTCGTGGTGCTGTCGGGCGAAGGGCGCGCCTTTTGCGCGGGGCTCGACCTCTCGACCCTCGGCGCCGAGCGCGAGCCGGGCGCGAGCAGCGCCGGCGGCAGCCTGTCGGATCGCACCAAGGGGATCGCCAACAACGCCCAATATGCCGCGTGGGGCTGGCGCGAGCTGCCGGTGCCGGTGATAGCCGCGGTGCATGGCGTTGCATTCGGCGCGGGCAGCCAGATCATGGCGGCGGCCGACATCCGCATCGTGCATCCCGATACGCGCATCGCGATCATGGAAATGCGCTGGGGCCTCGTCCCCGATGTCGCGGGCATGGCACTGTGGCGGACGCAGGTCGCCGACGATGTGCTGCGCGAGATGATCTATACCAATCGCGAATTCACCGGGTCGGAGGCAAAGATATTGGGCTTTGCGACCCATGTCGCCGACGACCCGCTGGCGAAGGCGATGGAGCTTGCGGCGGTGATCGCCGACAAGAATCCGCACGCGATCCGCGGCGCCAAGCGGCTCTGCAACATGCTCGCCGACGCGAGCGATGCCGAAATCTTGCAGGCCGAAAGCGACGAGCAGGTGAAGGTCATCCGCACCCCCAACCAGATGGAGGCGGTGATGGCGCATATGCAGAAGCGCAAACCGAACTTCGCCGATTGAGCCTTTACAGCAACGTGAGGAACCGCGCCGCATTGTGCCAGTCGGCTTCGCGGTGCGCACGCATTGCCTGCGCTTCGCTGTCGGCGCCCCAGCGGCGTTCCTGATAAAGCTCGTCGAGGCTGACCGCCTGCCATAACGCCTCGGCGTCGAACGCGCCTTCGGTCAGCGCCAGCCCAGCAACGAGCGACCCGCCGATCGTCACCAGCGGTGCCAGTGCGGCAAGACGAAACGGGTCGAGCGCGTGTACCGCGCGCTGCAGCGCCGCGACCGTCGCCGGCGACTGGTCGACCGGCAAGACCCCTTGCGTCAGCGCGAATTCGACGCCGTGGCGTCCCTCGGCCCAGGCGAGCAGCGGGTTCCACGCCGCCGCCTGCTCGGCCTGCAGGGCGGCGTCGCGATCGTCGCGATAGCAGAGGAGATCGCTTTCCGCATAAGCGGCGATCGGCGCCGCAAAGGCAGCGGTATCGGGCGACGCAAGATCGATCGCAGCGTTGGCGATTCCGGTGAGCGGCATCGCGGCGGGATCGACCATTTCGCCCTGCACATGCCATTCGTCGGCAATTGCGCGCGCGAGCTGCTCGCTCGCGACGAGCAGCGGCGCGCGCGCCGGGGTCCGCAGCGGACGGCCGTCGAGTGCGATGCCCCAGCCGCCGTGCTGCGCGACGGCTTCCGCCGTTTTCCAAAAGCGTTTCATCGCGCGCCGGGCGACCGCCAGCGACGCGCGAGGAGCTTGGGCATCACGGCGAAGTCGAACAGGCCGATCAGCACGATCAGGACGCCGATCCAGCGGTCGGCGGGCTGCCCGGCAAGCGCCCAGCCGCCGCGGATCAGCACAAAGCCGGCGAGCACGAAGATCGCGCCGGTGATGCGGATGGCATTCAGCGCGAAAAAGCGCTTTTTGGCGAGGGTGTCGGCGTCGTCGGTCATTGCCGCTCCCTATCGCCGCCAAGGTGGCGCATCAACTGCGCGAGCGCGCCATGCCCGGTGGCATCGAGCCCCGCCGCAACACGTTCGCGCTCATCGGCGTCCTTGTTCTGCGACAGCTTGAGCGTCGGTCGCCACGCGGCGATCCGCATTTCGAAGCCGGTGATCGCGCCCGTCATCCGGCCGAACAGGGCGGGATTCATCTTGTCGCGCGTCCACGGCGGCGCCGCGCCGATGCGCGCCTCGTGATGCGCGGAAAGCGCGTCGAGAAGATCGACCACAGCGCCATCGTCGAGCTTGCGCGCGATGCCTTCCATCTCGACCGCGACATAGTTCCACGTCGGCACCTGATCGGCGGCGGCGTACCAGCCCGCGCTGACATAGGCATCGGGCCCTTGCACGACCGCGAGCGCAGTTGTCCCGTCGAGGTGCCGGGTCAGCGCATTGCCGCGCGCAAGATGAAAGCGCAGCGTCGTGCCGTCCTCACTGAGCAGCACTGGCGTGTGCGCGACGCGCGGGCCGTCGGGGGTTGCGGCGAAAATCGCGGCAAAGCCGATTTCGCGCACCAGCAGCGCGGGCAGCTCGTCCTGCTGCGGCCGGAAGGCGGCATTGGGATGCATCAGCGCGGCCTGCGCGGCGCAGGTTTCGACGGTTTGCGTCCGCCGGGCTTGGCAGGCCCGCGCTTCGCCGCCGGTTTGCCGGCAGGCTTGGTCTTTGCTTCGGCGCGCCCGCGCCGTTCGCCGCGCCGCGCCTTGCGCACCTGCTTGGCGTGCGCCTTGGCCTTGGCCTTTTGCGCGGCCTTGGGCGAGGCGCGCGGTTCGTCCTCGACGAGCACGTCGCCGAGGATCGGATCGAAACCGAGCGCGTCAAGGCTCGCGGCGAAATGATCGGGGAGCGGCGCCGACACGTCCAGCGCGCCCCCGTCGGGATGGTCGATGCGCAGGCGGCGGCTGTGCAGGTGCAATTTCCGGCTGATCGTGCCGGTCAGAAATGCATCCTTGCCGCCATATTTGCCGTCGCCGACGATCGGATGGCCGATTGCCGCCATATGGACGCGCAGCTGGTGGGTGCGCCCGGTCAGCGGCTGCAGCTCGACCCACGCTGCTTTATTCCCCGCGCGCTCGATGATCCGGTAGCGCGATTTCGACGGCAGGCCCTTTTCATCGACATGCATCTTCTCGCCGCCCGACCCCGGCTGCTTGGCGAGCGGCAGATCGATCTCGCCCTGCGCGATATCGGGCACGCCGACGACGATCGCCCAATAGGTTTTGCGGGCGCTGCGGTTCGAAAAGGCTTTCGCAAACCAGGCGGCGGCGCGCGGAGTGCGCGCGACGAGCAGCGCGCCCGACGTGTCTTTGTCGAGCCGGTGGACGAGCTTGGGGCGCACCGGCGCTTCACCCTGCAGCGCGCCGAGCAGGCCGTCGACATGGCTGTCGGTCTTGGTCCCGCCCTGCGTCGCGAGTCCCGGAGGCTTGTCGAGGACGAGCGCGCTTGCGTCGCGGTGGATCACCATCGCCTCGGCGAGCGCGATGTCGGCCGGGGACAGCGGCTTGTCCTTGCGCGGGCGCGGGCCGCTCGGCGCGGCGGGGGGCACCGGCATCGCGATGCGCTGGCCCGCCTCGATGCGGGCCGAAACGTCAGCCTTCTTGCCGTCGAGCGTCAGCTCGCCCGAGCGCGCCCAGCGCGCGATCAGCGCGTGCGGTGTGCCCGGCCGGTGCCGCTTGAACCAGCGGTCGATCCGGATGCCGTCATCCTCGCCGGCGACGATCGCCGTGTCGCGCGCGTCGCCGCTCATGCCGGAAGCTGCCGCATCGCGACCATGCCGAGCCCGCAGGCAAAGAGGCCGACGATCACCGACGACAGGACATAGGCCAAAGCCTGCGCCATCGCGCCGCGTTCGAAGAGCAGCCAGAATTCGAGGCTGAACGAGGAAAAGGTGGTGAAGCCGCCGAGCAGCCCGACGCCCAGGAACAGCCGCGTCGTCTCGCTGCCGCCGCTGCGCGCGAGCCAGCCGACGAGGAGGCCCATGGCGAGGCTGCCGGCGATATTGGCGGCGAAGGTCCACCACGGAAAACCGGGGCCGAGCCGCGCGAGCATGATCTGGCCGAGCAGATGCCGGCACCCGGCGCCGATCGCGCCGCCGAGCATGACGGGAAAAAACGTGTTCATGGGGCCCGCCCTAGCCCGAAACGGGGGCGAGGCAAAGCGGCGCCATTCGGCTCGCGTCGAGCGCCCGCGAGCGGGAACGCTATATCGATTTCGATCAACGGACTTGACGAGGAGAACAAATAGTGTCCAAAATGGACCTACCGTCGGAGAGTCGGGGCGCGGCGATCGGACATGAAACGAAACATCGGTCCGAATTGGCGGCAGATGCGAACGAACATAAGGTGAATCCAGCCATTGTGACGGGATAGTTGCGCCAGGACGGATAGAGAAGGGGGGGCAAGGCGATGACTTATATCGACGTAAACCGCTCGTCGCGTGAGGAGGCCGTCGAACCCGGCCGCGTGGACAGTCCGGAGCCGGCCCGGTTCCCATCGCATTTTGGCGATGAGCGTCCGCTGCTGGTGGCGGTGGCTGCCGCCCCGCCGCGATCGGTGGGCGAAGACATCGCCGTGGTGCGGCCGACCGCGACGGTCTCGCCGCAGCGCGCTGCCGATCATATCCGAGCCATGGCGCGCCCCGGGATCATTTGGTTGCGCGACGCCGAATCGCTCGACGACGCGCTGTTGCTCGCGCTTTGCGCAGCCCTGGCCGAAAGGCGATGCAGCCTGATTGGCGAGACGACGCTGGCGGCGCTCGATCGGCTCGATGCGCTGTTTGCCGACGCGATTCCGACGCAATGGCTCGTCGATGCGGATCCGCTCGATCGCGCCATGGCGGTCGCCGCGCTGGCGCGCGCGCAGCCGCTCGAAGTGAATGACGTGACCCGCGACGAGGCGATGGAGCGCATCGATCGCCTGCAGGAGGAGGTCGCGCGCATCGCGCGTATGCTCGGCGATTTCGCCGGGCCGGGCGGGCTTCCCGGGACGCCGCTCGATCACCGGACCGGCGGGAGCCCCTCCATCGACTATCCGGGTCGGGTACGCTCGCCGGTGCGCGACTTCGCCCTGGCGCCGCGCAGCTTCGAGCCTGAGGGCCGCGCGCTCGACCGCCAGCGCGCAAAGAGTGTGCGGCGGATGCTCCGCCAGCGGCGGATGCGCGAGCAATATTTCCCCGCTGACCTGTTCGCCGACCCCGCATGGGACATGCTGCTCGACCTCTACGCCGCGCGGCTCGAGCGCCAGCCGGTTTCGGTATCGAGCCTTTGCATTGCCGCGGCGGTTCCCGCGACCACCGCGCTACGATGGATCAAGACAATGACCGAAGCCGGCCTCTTCGTGCGCGAAGCCGATCCGCAGGACGGCCGCCGCGTCTTTATCGCGCTTGCGGAGGGCGCGTGCGATGCAATGGCGCGCTATTTCGAAGCGCTCGAGGAATAGTCCGACGCTTGCCAGCGCCGTAAAGCTGTGGCAGGGGCGCGCTTCCCGAATATCGGGCGCTTAGCTCAGTTGGTAGAGCATCTCGTTTACACCGAGAGGGTCGGCGGTTCGAGCCCGTCAGCGCCCACCAGCGGACCCGTCTCTCGCGCCCGGAATCTGCCATTTGGCTGTCACGGTCCCGCCGCCTTCCGTGGCATTTTCGGCGACCGCGACCGGTGTGCCGTCTCCTTGAAGGATATTCCGCAGCATCGTGGCACCGGGCCCGCTCAGTTCGACCGGCAAAGTCCCCCGCATCGCTGCCCAGCGCAGGAGCTGATAGTCGGAGGCTGAGCCTTCCGCGATCTTGTCGTCGGCGACTTCGACCGAGGGAAGCGGGAGCGCGGGCGGGACGAGTTCGATCGTCCAGCCGGGACGTGCGGCCTGTAGTCGCTGTTCGAGCGCGCGATAGGCGGCGAGCCCGGCATCGGGCAGGCGCGCTGCGCGCACCGTCGCGCGCTTCTTTTCATTGTCGACCGTGACATTGCCGTCGGCGACCCCGGCGAGCAGTGCAAGATCGTGACTGATCGCGGCGTTGTCGCGTTCGGTGCGCGCGGCAAGGTCGTGCATCTGTTCCATGTCGCTGCGTGCCGCGGCGAGGTCGACCGAAGCGCCGATCAGATATTGATCGAGGGTGACGCTCGCGTCGCGTTTCAGCCGTTGCTCGACAGCCGCCTCGACCTTCGCGTCGGCGCCGGGAAGCGCGGCGCGTGTGAGAATCGACGCCTGCACGACGATCGGCGAACCCGTCGCATCGACCGCGAAGTCGGTAATCCGGCTCGGGCTGGGAAATACGTCGCGGATCGCTGCGCGCGCTTGTGTCTGCACCGTCGCTTCCCACGCGATCTGCCGCAGCGAAAAGCCAAGCGGCACCGCCAGCAGGAGGAAAGACACGACGATGATGAAGGTCTGCCAGCGCGTCTGATCGGGCGACAGCGTGGCCGAAAAGCCATAGGCGCGTGCAACGATCGCCGCCGAGAGCGCGATCGTCATGAAGTTGGTGAAAAAGAGCATCAGCGCGCCGCCGAAGATGCTCCACTGCGCCGTCGCGAGGCCGAAGCCGACGACCGCGAGCGGTGGCATCAACGCCGTTGCAATGGCAACGCCGATGATCGTCCCCTCGCGGCCGCGCACCACCGCATAGGCGCCGGCGAGCGCGGAGAAGAGCGCGACGCCGAGATCGAAGAGGTTGGGGCGTGTGCGCGCCGCTATTTCACTCGTCACCGCCTCGAGCGGCGATGCCTTGACGATGACCACGCACAGCAGCAGGGCCAGCAGAACGCCGCCCATCAACGTGCGCATGCAATCCTTCATCCACTGGAAGTCGACCGTCGCGATCGCAAAGCCGAGCGCGATGATCGGCCCCATCAGCGGCGCGAGGAGCATCGCGCCGATGATCACCGCGACGCTGTTCTGCAAGAGGCCGAGAATCGCGATCGCCGCCGACATGGCGGTCATGAAGGCGAAACGGTTCGACCAGTCGCCGTCGTGGCCGATTTTTTCGATCACCGCGCGCTGGTCGATCTGAGCGACCTCTTCGGCCCAGCGCTCGCGGAAATGGACGATGCGGCGGAGCAGGGTCCAGCGTAAGTGCTTGGCGGTCCCGGTCACCTTGTCGGAAACCGTTTCCTTGACCTCGTCGGTGGCCGCATCGGCCGCCGGCTCCGCCGCCTTGTCGGTCACGCAGCGAGTTTCCTCAGCACATAGTGCAGGATGCCGCCGTTCATATAATATTCGAGCTCGTTCGCCGTATCGATGCGGCAGAGCGTGTCGAAGCGGAAGGTCGACCCGTCGGGGCGGGTCACCTCCACCGTCACAGTCTGGCGCGGCTTCAGGTCGGCGATGCCGGTGATGGTGAAGCTGTCGTCGCCGATCAGCCCCAGTGTCTCGCGCGTGTCGCCGTTCTGGAACTGCAGCGGCAGCACGCCCATGCCGACGAGGTTCGAGCGGTGGATGCGCTCGAAGCTCTCGACGATCACCGCGCGGACGCCGAGCAGGTTCGTGCCCTTTGCCGCCCAGTCGCGCGACGAGCCGGTGCCATATTCCTTGCCGGCAACAACGACGAGCGGGGTGCCGTCGGCCTTGTGGCGCATCGCGACGTCGTAGATCGGCAGGACTTCGCCCTTGTAGCGCGACATGCCGCCTTCGACGCCGGGGACCATTTCGTTGCGGATGCGGATGTTGGCGAAGGTGCCGCGCATCATGACTTCGTGGTGGCCGCGGCGCGAGCCGTAGCTGTTGAAGTCGGCCTTGCTAACCTGATGTTCCATCAGCCATTTTCCGGCCGGGCTGTCCGCCTTGATGCTGCCCGCGGGGCTGATGTGGTCGGTGGTGATGCTGTCGCCCAAGATCGCGAGCGGCTTCGCGCCGACGATGTCGGCGACCGGCGCCGGGGTCATTTCCATGCCGTCGAAATAGGGCGGGTTCGCGACATAGGTGCTGCCAGCGCGCCACTGATAGGTGTCGCTCCCCTCGACCTCGATCTTTTGCCAATGCTCGTCGCCCTTGTAGACATGGGCGTAGCGCGCCTCGAACATGTCGCGGTCGACCGCGCCGGCGATCGCGTCGCTGACTTCCTGATTGGTCGGCCAGATGTCGGCGAGGAACACGTCCTTGCCGTCCTTGTCCTGCCCGATCGGGGTCGAGGTGAAGTCCTCGGTCACCGTGCCCTTCAGCGCATAGGCGACGACGAGCGGCGGTGAGGCGAGGAAGTTCGCGCGCACGTCGGGCGACACGCGGCCTTCGAAGTTGCGGTTGCCCGACAGAACCGACGCGGCAACGATGTCGTTGCCGTTGATCGCCGACGAGATCGGCTCGGCGAGCGGCCCGGAATTGCCGATGCAGGTCGTGCAGCCATAGCCTACGAGATTATAGCCGATCGCGTCGAGATGATCCTGCAGCCCCGCCTTTGCGAGATAGTCGGTCACGACCTGCGACCCCGGTGCAAGGCTGGTCTTGACCCACGGCTTGGGCTTGAGACCGCGCTCGTTCGCCTTTTTCGCGACGAGCCCCGCCGCGATCATCACGCCGGGGTTCGAGGTGTTGGTGCAGCTGGTGATCGCGGCGATCACGACGTCGCCGTCGCCGATGTCATGATCCTTGCCCGCGACCGGCACGCGCTTGGCCGCATCCTTGTTATAGAGCTTCTTGAGGTCGCCGTTGAACACGTCGTCGACCTCGGTCAGCACGACCTTGTCCTGCGGGCGCTTCGGCCCCGCGAGGCTGGGGACGACGCCGGCCATGTCGAGCTCGAGCGTGTCGGTGAAGACGGGGTCGGGCATGCCTGCGTGGCGCCACAGGCCCTGCGCCTTCGCATAGGCTTCGACGAGAGCGATATTGTCCTCGCTGCGGCCGGTCAGGCGCATATAGTCGAGCGTCTTGTCGTCGATGCCGAAGAAACCGCAGGTCGCGCCATATTCGGGCGCCATATTGGCGAGCGTCGCGCGGTCGGCGAGGCTGAGGCTGTCGAGGCCGGGGCCGAAATATTCGACGAAGCGGCCGACGACGCCCTTGGCGCGCAGCATCTGCGTCGCGGTGAGCACGAGGTCGGTCGCGGTCACGCCTTCCTTCAATTGGCCCGTCAGCTTGAAGCCGACGACTTCGGGGATCAGCATCGACACCGGCTGGCCGAGCATCGCGGCCTCGGCCTCGATCCCGCCGACGCCCCAGCCGAGCACGCCCAAACCGTTGATCATCGTCGTGTGGCTGTCGGTGCCGACGCAGGTGTCGGGATAGGCGACGGTTTCGCCCGATCCATCCTCGCTCGACCACACCGCCTGCGCGATATGTTCGAGGTTGACCTGGTGGCAGATGCCGGTGCCCGGGGGGACCGCCTTGAAATTGTCGAGGCTCTTCGACCCCCATTTCAGGAAGTCATAGCGTTCGCCGTTGCGATAATATTCGATCTCGACATTCTTCTCGAACGCCTTGGGCGTGCCGAATTCGTCGACCATGACCGAGTGATCGATGACGAGGTGGACGGGGACGAGCGGGTTGATCTTCGACGTGTTGCCGCCGAGCTTCGCGATCGCGTCGCGCATCGCGGCGAGGTCGACGACGCAGGGAACGCCGGTGAAATCCTGAAGCAGCACGCGCGCCGGGCGATACTGGATCTCGCGCTTCGATGTGGGGTCGGACTGCCAGTCGATCAGCGCCTGGACGTCGTCGGTCGACACGGTGAAGCCGCCATCCTCGAAACGCAGCAGATTTTCGAGCAGCACCTTCATGCTGAAGGGCAGCCGCGACACGTCCCCGAGCTTCGCCGCCGCCTTGTCGAGCGAATAGTACGCATATTTTTTACCGCCGACGTCGAGCGTCGAGCGGGTGGCGAGCGTGTCGTGGCCGGTGGTGGTCATGTGCAGTTCCCTTGTCGGGCGCGGCGGGGAATGACGGCCCGCAAGCCCGTGCCGAGAGAGCGGGGCAAAGGGGAGTCGCGCGCGCGGTTTATGTTCGGCGCCTCCCTACGCCGGAGGGCGGGAAATGCAAGGGGGTGGGGGGTATGCGAGACTCGAAGCGGCCGTGCTCCAAAGAGCACGGCCGCCCCATATGCGGCTTTGTCAATCCATAGCGGTCGCCAGCTTGAGCCGCTCCATTCCCGTCGGCGGCTCGTGCTCGCCGAATTCGAAGGTTACCGATTCGATCGTGCCGGTGAAGGGGAACAGCCCCTTTTCTTCATAATCGGCGCAGACCGGCGAGATGCAGTCCATCCCGACGTCCATGCACTCGGTACCGCAGCGCATCGGAACCTGCTCGTCGACCCGCCCCTTGGCGACCGCCTCGCCGTCGACCGACAGCACCACGTCGGCGGGGCAACCGGGCGTTTTCGATTCGGGTGTGAAGTCGAGCTGAATTTCATGCTTTCCGGGGCCGAGCTTCTCCGGCGACACGACATCATAGCGGCGGATGCCGAAGAAATTATAGTGGAAGCGCGCCTTGCCTTCCCACAGGAACAGCGAGAAGCCTGCCGCGTCGCCGCCGAGCGCGAACAATACGCCCTCGGCGCCGCCGTCGGGTACCTCGATCGGCACCGTCATCCGGAAGGGTACGCCCACCAGCTTGGGCCCGCTGCCTTCGGGCAGCCGCGTCATGCCGGGATAAAAGGTCACCTTGTCGCGGCCGAAAAAATAGCTCGGGCGCAAGGTGACGTCGAGGCGCTCGGCGAAGCGGTCGTCGAGCGGCAGGACGTTGTATTTGGCGGCTTCCGCCATGAACATATCCTGCAATTGCCGCAGCCGTGCGGGCTCCTTGTCGGCGAGGTCGACCGCCTGGGAGAAGTCGTCTTCGATATTATAGAGCTCCCACTTGTCCTCGTCGAACGTCCACGATCCGTGCGTTTCCCACGGCAGGCGGCCGTGACGGCACGAGGCGATCCACCCGTCGGCGTACATCGCCCGGTTGCCGAGCATTTCGAAATATTGCTTGTTTCGCGTGCTCGGCGCCGTCGCATTGGCCTTGTCGAACGTATAGGCGAAGCTGACGCCCTCGATCGGCTTCTGGATATAGCCGTTGACCTCCTTGGCCTCGGCGATGCCGACCACCTCCATCAGCGTCGGCATGACGTCGATGCAATGGTGGAACTGGGTGCGCAGCGCGCCATGATCCTTGATCGTCTTGGGCCACGAGACGATCATCGTGTTGCGCGTGCCGCCGAAATGGCTCGCAACCTGCTTCGTCCACTGGAACGGGCAGTCACCCGCCCACGCCCAGCCGACCGCATAGTGCGGCGACGTGCCCGGCATACCCCATTTATCCATGAAGCCGATCGCTTCTTCCATGCTCGGCTGGCGGCCGTTGAGGCTCATCAGCTCGTTCGGCGTGCCGACCAGCGAGCCCTCGCCCGACGAGCCATTGTCCCCGATGATGTAGATGATCAGCGTATTGTCGAGTTCGCCAAGCTTCTCGATCGCATCGACGACGCGGCCGGTCTCGTAATCGGCGTGTTCGAGGAAGTCGGCGAAATTCTCGGCCTGCCGCGCAAACAGCTTCTGATGCTCGGGCGGCTGGCTGTCCCACGAGGGGATTTGTTCGGGCCGCTCGGTCAGCTTGCTGCCCTTGGGGATCACGCCCATTTCGAGCTGCTTCTTGTGCACCTGTTCGCGATATTTGTCCCAGCCCATGTCGAAGCGCCCGGCATTTTTGCCGCGCCAGTCGAGCGGCGGCTGATGCGGCGCGTGGGCGGCGCCGGTCGAGAAATAGGCCATGAACGGACGACCGGGCGCGATCGACTTTTGGGTGCGAATCCAGCCGATGCACTGATCGGCGAGGTCGCGGGTGAGTTGATAGCCCTCCTCGGGCCGCGCCGGCGGCTCGATAGGCGTCGTGTTTTCGAGCAGTGAGGGATAGAATTGATCGGTCTCGCCCGAGATGAAGCCATAGAAATAGTCGAAGCCCTGATTGGTCGGCCAGTTGTCGAACGGGCCGGCGGCGCTGGTCAGATTGTCGGGCACATTATGGTTTTTGCCGAACCACGCACAGCTGTATCCCGCCTGCTTGAGCATCTCGGCAAAGGTCGTGCAGCTCTTGGGGATGATCCCGCAATAGCCCGGATAGCCGGTCGCCATCTCCTGAATCACGCCGGTCGCGACCGTGTGATGGTTGCGCCCGGTCAGCATCGCGGCGCGGGTAGGCGAGCAAAGCGCGGTCGTGTGGAACTGATTATAGAGCAGCCCCTTCTTGTGCAGCTTCTCCGCGGTCGGCATGCGCACCATTCCGCCGCTGACGCTCGGCCAGCCGAAGCCGACGTCGTCGAGGAGCACGAGAAGGATATTCGGGGCGCCTTCCGGCGCTGCCTTAACCGGCGGAAAATCGGGCTCGGACTCGGTCGCGTACATGCCGATCTTGGCATTGGGAAATTCCCATTCGGGCTCGGGCAGGTGATTGCGGTCGATATGCTTGGGGAATTGTGGTCCGTGGCTGTTTGCCATGAGGAAGCTCCTGATCGATAAGATAGGCAGCGGCTTTGGTATCTTTGCGCTCCGCTGATTGTCGGCCGTTCGAGCATCCGAAAAAATTCAGGTCGGGCTATCGGGTGAATTCCGGATTTCCAAAATTATCTCCCCGAGGCGGTCCGAAACGGGCGAGCGATCGCTGCGGGCTGTATGAGGAGCGAAATCGGGTCTTTCCTACATTGTCCAAATAGGTTCATTATTACCCTGATTCATTCCAATATGATTCAGGAGATAAAGCTATGGGCCGAAGGATGGAGCGGGGTTTGCCGGGCGAAGCGGGGGTGCTCTCGGAAGAAGGCGAGGCACCGAACAGGCCCCTTCGCAAGCGGGAGTGCAGCAAGACGGACGGCGCCTTGGGGAGGCGAGACTCCAATCCGTTGATGCCCGGCCTTCGGGTGCGCAGCGATGGGTGGACGGGGGCGCGGACGCGGGTGTTTCTGGCGTCGCTGGCGCAGACGGGGTGCGTGAGCGATGCGGCGCGGATCGCGGGGGTCAGCCGGACGTCGGTGAACCGGTCGCGGCGGCTGTTCGCGCCGTTCGACCGGGCGTGCGACGAGGCGCTGGCGAAGGCGCTGCGCGGATTGGAAGCGGTCGCGTGGCAGCGCGCGGTCGAGGGGCGCGAGACGATCGTCATCCGGGGCGGCAAGGAGGTCGAGCGTCGGATCACGCCGTCCGACGCGCTGCTCAAGCTGCTGATCCAGCGCGGCGACCTGTCGGGCGCGCTGGGGCGCGTGATGACGGCGGAGGAGGCCGAGGCCTTTGTCCTGCCCGAAGCGGTGCGGCACCGCTTCATCAGCGCGGAGGAATTTGCGGATGGCATCGTCTTCGAGGACGGGAAAAAGCAAAAGCGCCACATCGCGACGCAGGAAGAGACCGATGAGGCGTTGTTGAAGCGCATCGAGATGGTGGCGCAATATCGCCGCAACAAACGCCGCCTGCATCCGCCGTGCGCCGCGTGCGGACAGGCGATGCCGCTGACCGAGGAGGAACTGGACGCGCTCGACCGCGAAGAGGTCGAGGCTGCGACCGCCCCGGCCCGCGATACGGTGAAGCGTCTGCCCTCCGCCCGAGGCGTGATTGTCGATTGAGATGGAGTATCTTATGTAAAACATAAAATAATCATTGTTTCATTTCGATACTTAGGCTATTGGTCGCGACGAAAGGATCGTGCCATGCCGACTCGCCTGCTTCGCCTTCTGCTCACCCTTGCGCTGGGGCTCGCCGTTTTCGGGCTGCTGCTCGGGCTCGGCTTCTGGGCCGTTGCCTTTGCGACGGGGCAGCCGGTGCAGACGACGCTGGCGATCGTCACCGACACGCCGGCGCGCACGATGCCGGTGCTCGACGCGGCGGGGCGCGCGGTGGGGCGGATGGTGTTCGACCGCGGGCAGCTCGACGTCAGCGCGGGGGGCACCGGATATCGCTTGTTCCAGGGGCTCGACCTGATCGTCGGCGGCGGACTGTGGATCGCGATGCTGGTGTTGCTGCGGCGGCTGGCCGGATCGGTTGGCGCGGGGGCGCCCTTTGCGCGCCCCAATGTGCGGCGGCTGCGGCTGATCGGCGGCGCGATGATCGCGCTCTTCGCGTGGCGCATCGCGAGCGAGGTGCTCGCGCAGCTGATCCTGCTGCGGCAGATCGTGCCGGGCGATGCCGGGACGCTGCCGCTCGCGTCGGTGTCGGCGGGCGAGGCGGGGAAACAGGCGGTGCGGATCGACCTGTCGCTCGACCCGACCTTGCTGCTCGTCGGGCTGGGCGTGCTCGCGCTCGCCGAGGCGTTCCGCGCCGGCGCAGCGCTGCGCGAGGAGAATGAGGGGTTCCTCTGATGGCGATCGTCGTCAACCTCGACGTGATGCTGGCGCGGCGCAAGATGTCGCTGAGCGAGCTGTCCGAGCGCGTCGGCATCTCGCTGACCAACATGTCGCTGCTCAAGACGGGCAAGGTGAAGGGGGTGCGCTTTGCGACGCTCGAGGCGATCTGTGCCGCGCTCGACTGTCAGCCGGGCGACATCCTCGAATATCGCGGCGCGGACGCCGGCTGATGTGGGGCGACGCGTCGCTGCTCGCCTTTGCCGCGGCGTGGCTCGGCGGGCTGCTGCGGCCGATCAGGCGGCGGCGACGCGGGCGATGGGGGCGGTGAGGCACCAGTGGAAGCCCTCGGCGGGATAGCCGAAGTCGACGCTGGCGCCGAGCGCGTAGCGCGGATTATGGTCGATCATCACCGATCCGAAACCCTTGTTCGCGGGGGCCGCGACGGGCGGGCCGTCGCTCTCCGTCCATTGCAGGCGCAGCGCGGGTTCGGCGGCGGGCTCGCCCGGGGGCAGGATCTGCCACGCGATCGCGAGCTTGCCGGCGCTGTTCGACAGTGCGCCATATTTGGCGGCGTTGGTCGCAAGCTCGTGGATGGCGAGGCCGATCGTTTCGGCGGCGGCGGGCGAGAGGAAGAGGTCCTGGTCGCCGCTGATGAGGATGCGGCTGTCGATCAGGTCGGCGACCGCGGCGAGCTGCGCGCGGATCAGCTCGCCGATCGGCGCGCCGGTCCAGTTGCGGCGCACGAGCATGTCCTGGTTCGCGGCGAGCGCCTGGAGCCGCTGCGCGACGCGGTCGGCATATTGCCGGTCGGCGGTGCGGCTGACGAGCGCCTGGATCACCGCCATCATATTCTTCGAGCGGTGGTTCACCTCCTGCATCAACATGCGGATGCGTTCCTCGTCCTCGCGCTGCTGGGTGATGTCGGTGTTGGTGCCGAACCAGCGGATGATCCGCCCCTCCTCGTCGCGGATCGGATTGGCGCGCGAGAGGAACCAGCGATAGCCGCCGTCGGCGCCGCGCAGGGGGAAAACATCGTCCCACGGCTCGCCGGTCGCGAAGCTGTGCGAGATGCTCTTCACGACGCGGTCGACATGGTCGGGGTGATGCACCGCGCGCCAGCCCCAACCCTTCATTTCGTCGAGCGTCGTGCCGGTATAGTCGAACCAGCGGTCGTTGAACCAGATCGCCGCGCCGTCGCCATCGGTCATCCATGCGAATTGCGGGATGGTATTGGCGAGGGTGCGGAACTCGCGCTCGCTTTCCTGCAGGCGCCGGCGGATTTCGAGCATGTCGCCGATGTCGTTCGCGATCTTCGACGCGCCGACGATGCGGCCGCCCGTATCGCGGATCGGCGAGACGGTGATCGCAACGGGGATCAGGTGGCCGCTGCGATGCAGGCGCAGCGTCTCGAACTTGGGGACGATCTCGCCCGCCCGGATGCGCGCCAATATGTCGTCCTCTTCGCCCTGGCGGTCGGCGGGGATCAGTCGGCGGATCGAATGGCCGATCATCTCGTCGGCACTCCAGCCGAAGATACGCTCGGCCGCGGCGTTCCAGCTCTGGACATTGCCGTCGAGATCCTTGGACACGATCGCATCGACGCTGCTCGCGACGATCGCCGCGAAATGCCCCTCGTTCGAGATCGGCGAGCGGGCGGGCGGGGGCGCTGTGTTCGGCATGACGGTCCCCGATACAGCAATCGTGCCGGGCGCGCGACTGATCTCGATCAATATTGCAAAAAGATCAGGCGGTGCCGCGCACCGCGAGGCGGACGGGGATGCGCGTGCCGCTGCGGCTGTGGTCGGCGTCCTCGAGCGCCATCGCGACGAGCGCTTCGCCCGCGGCGTCGAGGTCCGGCTCGAGCGTGGTAAGCGCGGGGTCGGCGAGGGTGCCGGCGCGGATGCCGTCGAAGCCGATCAGCGCGACGTCACCCGGAACGCTGCGCCCCATTTCCTTGATCCCCTGAAGCACCCCGAGCGCGAGCATGTCGCTCGCCGCGAAGATGCCGTCGATGTCGGGATGCGCGGCGAGCAGCTCGCGCGCCGCGGCGACGCCCTGTGCATGGCGGTCGGGCGCGGCGGGCGGCTCGGCGATCAGGGGGGTGATGCCGCGCGCCGCGAGCGCGGCGATGAAGCCGTCGCGACGTTCGTCGAACTGGCGCTGCGGCGAACGCTGCGGCCCGACGAAGGCGAGGGCGCGGCGCCCCCTGGCGACGAGATGCTCGGCGGCGAGGCGGCCGCCGATGTCGTTGTCGCTGCGCATCCAGTGGAAGGGGTCGCCGGGACTGCCCCAGCAGGTGAAGTCGAACCCCGCGGCCTGCGCGTCGGCGAAATAATCCCATGCGGCGCGGTTGCTCGTCGTGCCGATGACGATCATCGCGTCGGCGAGCCCCGAGGCGACGAAATCGGCGCGGAAATTGGCCTCGCTTTCCTGAAAGCTGACGAGCAGGTTGAAGCCGCGCGCCGAGGTCGCAGCGGCGATGCTGCCCAAGAGCGCGAAGTAGAAGGGGTTGATGGCGCTGCGGTCCTCGCCGGGGCGGCAGATGGTGACGAGCGCGATCGTCTCGCTGCTCTTGAGGCGCAAGCTGGAGGCGTGGCGGTCGACGACATAACCGAGTTCGCGCGCCGCGGCGGACACGCGCGCGCGCGTCTCGGCATTGACGCCGGGGCTGTTCCTCAGCGCGCGCGACACGGTCGATTGCGACACGCCCGCGCGCTCGGCGACGTCGAACGATGTGGGGCGCATCAATTTTCCGCTCACCTCGGCATTCTCCCTCGCGGTTTCTCTTGCCGCGGTGGGGGGGCTTGTCAATCCGCGGCGGGGGCGGGCCAGCGGATGAGCACCGACAGGGCATGGTCGGCGGCGCTGCGCTGCCAGCTGCCCCCGAGCTGGCGCTCGATCATCGTGCGGATGAAGTGGGTGCCGAAACTTTCGGTCTCGAAATGCGGCGTTTCGGGAAGAGCGCTTTCGGTCCAGGTGAATTCGATCGCATCGCCGTCGCGGCGCCACGCGACCGCCAGTTCGCCCTTGCCGGCGAGCGCGCCATATTTGACGCTGTTGGTGACGAGTTCGTGGATCGCGAGCGCGAAGGCCTGCGCGCCGTCGTCGTCGAGGCGGACATCGGGACCGCCGAGCGCGGCGAGGCGCTCGGCGGGCCAGCCCGCAAGTTCGAGCTCGCGGCGGACGATCGCGCCGAGGTCGACCGTGTCGACCGCGCCGGTGACGAGCATCTGCTTCGCATCGGAGAGAGCGCGGAGGCGGCCGTCGAAGCGCGTTTCGAAATCGGCGAGATCGGCGGATTCGCGCAAGGTGATGCGCGCGAGCGCGCCGATGCGCGCGAAGGCGTTCTTCATCCGGTGCGCCATCTCGCCGATCATCAGCTCGCGATCCTCGGCGTGGCGCGCGCGTTCCTCGGCGAGCGCCTGGAAGGCGCCGAGGCGGCGCTGCTGGAGCTTGTGGAGCTTTATCGCGAGGAAGGCGAGCGCGAAACCCGCGAGCAGGATCGCGAGCGGCCGCCCGAGCCGGTCGATGAAGCGGCCATAGGAGATGCGCATCACCCATTGCCGGTCGGCGATCTGCAGCCGCTCTTCATGCGCGTCCCAGCCGATGCGGCCGTGGGCGAAGATGCGCCGAGCCTTCGGCCCGTCGCCGGTCAATATCTCGATCCCGTCGATATGTTCGAGTTCGGCGCCGAGCACCGCTTCCATCAAATCGCCGATGCGGAAGGGTGCATAGACGAAGCCCTCGATCGGCCGCGCACCCTGCTTGGTCGCGACGATCTCGGCGGGCCCGGAGCCCGCATCGAAGCGCGGCGGCGGCGCCGGCCGCAGCGCGTCCTCCCATGTCGCGACATTGGCATAGACCGGGACATAGATCAGGAAGCCGGGCTGTTTTCGCGCGACGCGGCCTTCCTGCACCAGCTCGACGACGTCGCTCGCCGCGGGCTGGCCCGACTGCCACGCGCGGCGCATCGCTTCGCGCCGCACCGGCTCGCTGTACATATCATAGCCGAGGGCGCGGTGGTTGCGCGGATCGTCGGGTTCGATGAGCACGATGGGAAAGCCGATCGCCTGATCGGTCCGCGGCCAGACGCGCAGCACCTGCCCGTAATTTTCGCGCAGCCGGTCCTCGGCGGGGGCCGGGTTCCCCGGCTGCATCGCGAGCGCGATGCCGACGCCCTGCATTCCCGGCGCGCGCTCCTGCGGCTTGAGCGCGGCAAGATAGGCGCGGATGCCCGGACCGCCGTCGATCATGTCGGATTGGTAGAGCGCGCGCACCCCTTCGAGCACCGCGAGTTGATCGCGCAGCCGGCCGTTGACGAGCATCGCGACACGCTCGGCCTGATCGGCTTCCTGCGTCTTGTTGTAGATGAAGCTGGCGGTCGCGCCGGCGAGGGCGGCGAATATGATGACCAGCCCGATCGCGCGGACCGAAAGGGCCATCAGCCGATCTGCCCAAGCGGATGGGCGCATAACATAATCCTGTTAGAAGGCCGCCCCAGTACCGCCCCCAGCGCGTGAATTCTTCCACGCCAAGCGGCTGATAGCAAGCGGCTTTGCACTCGTTTCGGCCCGCATAAGGGGCGCGCCGGCATGGGTTGCGAATCGCAACCCGAAGCCTATGGTGCCCCTGTCACGGGAAGAGGATGGACTCGATGATCATTTACGGTTCGGTGGTGTCGCCTTTCGTGCGCAAATTGCTCGGTTATCTGGGCGAGAAGGGGATCGATTTCGAACTGAAAGGAGTCGGCATCGGCGATCCCGACCCGGGTTTTCAGGCCGCCTCGCCGCTCGGCAAGATGCCCGCGATGGACGATCATGGCTATCTTCTCGCCGATTCGAGCGCGATCATCCACTATCTCGAAGCCAAATATCCCGAACCCGCGCTGATCCCCGCCGACCCGCAGGCGCGCGGGCGCGTGATCTGGTGGGACGAGTTCGGCGACACGGTGTTCGCCGCGTGCGGCGGCAAGATCTTCTTCAACCGCATCGTCGCGCCGCGCTTTCTGGGCCGCGAGGGCGATCTTGCCGCCGCGGCCGAGGCCGAAGCCGAGGAATTGCCGAAGCTGCTCGATTATCTGGAGAGCGCCATCCCCGCGTCGGGCTTCCTCGTCGGCGACCGCCTGACGCTCGCCGACCTCGCTGCGGTGTCGCCGCTGATGAACATCCGCCATTGCGGGGCCGCCGCCGACCCGGCGCGCTATCCGAAGATCGCCGCGTGGAGCGAGGCGATCCTCGCGCGGCCGAGCCTGGCGCCGTGGATCGCGAGGGAAGAGCGGATGATGGCGAAGCTGCGCGAACAGGCTTGATCGCCGGGCGCGATCGGCGATAGTCGGGCGTGGGGGGCCTGTCATGGACGTGATGCCACATCGCTATCCGCTGCCGCTGCACCACAGCTGGCCGCTGTTCGAACGGGCGCGGCACTTCGATCTCGGCTGGGTCGAGCGCGATGGCGTGCGCCTGCCCGCGACGGCGGATATGCTGTCCGGGCCGGACGCCGCCGCGCTGGCCGACATGGGGATCGGGACTTGGCACTGCGACCTCGAGAGCGGCCGTCTGAGCTGGTCGGACGCGGTCCACGACATATTCGGTCTCGCGCGCGGGGTAGCGGCGACGCGCTCCTATGCGGTCGCGCAATATTGCGAGGGGTCGCGCGCCGCGATGGAGCGGCTGCGCGCGCATGCGATCGCGCATCGGCGCGGCTTCACCCTCGACATCGAAATCGGCCCGGCGCTGGCGCGGCCGCGCTGGGTGCGGTTGATCGCGGCACCGGTGTGCGTCGACGACGAGGTCGTCGCGCTGCACGGGCTGAAGCGGTTGCTGTCGGATTAGGGTCAGGACCCCAAAGCATGAGATCATCTTTGACCGGGTAAGCCTGTGTGCTCCCGCGAAGGCGGTAGCCCACCTCCCGGCCGCCCTATCTTGAGCCGATCGGAGATGGGTCCCCGCGTTGGCGCTACGCGCCGCCTTCGGCTCCGCGGGGACACACGCGCTTCATTCAAAGTCGATCCGGCTCAAACGATCCACGAAAAAGGGCGGCGTTCCTGCGAACGCCGCCCTTTGTTTTTCGCGGGGAAAGCGCGGCTTACGCGTCTTCCAGTTCCTCGTCGGTCAGCACCGGACCCGAATCCTGGCCCTTGGCTTCGACGTCGCGATCGACGAATTCGATGATCGCCATCGGCGCCGCGTCCGACGCGCGGATGCCGGCCTTGATGACGCGCGTATAGCCGCCGTTGCGGTCCTTGTAGCGTTCCGCGAGCACGTCGAACAGCTTGGTCAGCTGCGCATCGTCCATCAGCCGGCTTTGCGCGAGGCGACGGTTGGCGAGGCCGCCACGCTTGGCGAGCGTGATCAGCTTTTCGACATAGGGGCGCAGTTCCTTCGCCTTGGCGAGGGTCGTCGTGATCTGCTCATGCTTGATGAGCGAGGCCGACATGTTGCGGAACATCGCGGTGCGATGAGCGCTGGTGCGCTGGAGCTTCCGGCCACCCGATTTGTGACGCATGATTTCTTCCTTCGTTTGTCAGAGGGGCCGTTCGACGGAACCCCAAGCCAGGCCCGCTTGCGGGGGAGCCCATTCCCGATACCGTCATCCCAGCGAAGCCGGGATCGCTTGCGGCGTGTTGCCACGATAGCGGCCCCAGCTTGCGCTGGGGCGACGTCATTTCCTTAACCCAGCAGCTCCTGTTCGAGCTTCTTGGCCATTTCCTCGATATTCTCCGGCGGCCAGCCGGGGATGTCCATGCCGAGGCGCAGGCCCATCGACGAGAGCACTTCCTTGATCTCGTTCAAGGACTTGCGGCCGAAGTTCGGCGTGCGGAGCATCTCGGCCTCGGTCTTCTGAACCAGGTCGCCGATGTAGATGATATTGTCGTTCTTCAGGCAGTTCGCGCTGCGGACCGACAGTTCGAGCTCGTCGACCTTCTTCAAAAGGAAGCGGTTGAGCTGGTTGACGTCGGACTCGTCGCTCGCCTGGCTCGGCGCCGCGACGCCGATCAGGCCGCTGTCGTTCATCGCTTCTTCGAAGTGGACGAAGACCTGGAGCTGGTCCTGGAGGATGCGCGCCGCATAGGCGACGGCGTCTTCCGGGGTCACCGTGCCGTCGGTTTCGACGGTCAGGTTCAGCTTGTCATAGTCGAGCTCCTGCCCGATGCGGGCATTTTCGACCTTGTAGGCGACCTGGCGCACCGGCGAATAGAGCGAGTCGACCGGGATCAGCCCGATCGGCGCGTCGGCCGGACGGTTGCCGGTCGCGGGGACATAGCCCTTGCCGGTGTCGGCGACGAGTTCCATGTTCAGGGTCGCGCCCTCGTCGAGGTGGCAGATGACATGGTTCGGGTTCATCACCTTGATGTCGCCCGACACCATGATGTCGCCGGCCTTGACGGTCGCGGGACCGGTCGCCGAAAGCTGCAGCCGCTTCGGGCCGTCGCCTTCCATCTTGAGCGCGATCTGCTTGACGTTCAGGACGATGTCGGTGACGTCCTCGCGGACGCCGGCGAGGCTCGAGAATTCGTGGAGAACATTCTCGATCTTGATCGAGGTGATCGCAGCGCCCTGGAGCGAGGAGAGCAGCACGCGGCGCAGCGCATTGCCGAGCGTCAGGCCGAAGCCGCGCTCGAGCGGTTCGGCGACGAAGGTCGCCTTGCGCTTGCCGTCGCTGCCGGCCTTGATTTCCAGGTTGCTGGGCTTCTTCAATTCCTGCCAGTTCCGGATGTTGACAGTCATGGACTTCCCTTTGCTTTTGGCGGGACGGGCGGGGGGCGGGTTCCGGCCGGTCCGGCGTTAAAGAGGTGGTCGGCCGGCGCCCCCGCGGCAGGGCACCGTCCGAAAAGCGGCGTCAGACGCGGCGGCGCTTGGCCGGGCGGACGCCATTGTGCGGGATCGGCGTCACGTCGCGGATCGACGTGATGTGGAAGCCCACGGCCTGCAGCGCGCGCAGCGCCGATTCACGACCCGCGCCCGGGCCCTTCACTTCGACTTCCAGCGTGCGGACGCCATGTTCGGCGGCCTTTTTGCCGGCGTCTTCGGCGCAAACCTGCGCGGCATAGGGCGTCGACTTGCGGCTGCCCTTGAAGCCCATCATGCCGGCGCTCGACCAGGCGATGGCGTTGCCCTGCGCGTCGGTGATGGTGATCATCGTGTTGTTGAAGGTCGCGTTGACGTGCGCAACACCCGACGAGATATTCTTGCGTTCGCGCCGGCGAAGGCGCTGCGGTTCACGAGCCATTGTGATCTATCCTACCTAAATCCGTAAAGCTGGCCGGCGGCGAAATGTTGGCGCACCGGGCAGCGAAACAAAGGAAGCGCGCCCGTGCGGACGCGCTCGACCCTTACTTCTTCTTGCCTGCGATCGGCTTTGCCTTGCCCTTGCGGGTGCGCGCATTGGTGTGCGTGCGCTGGCCGCGGACCGGCAGGCCCTTGCGATGGCGCAGGCCGCGATAGCAGGCGAGGTCCATCAGGCGCTTGATGTTCATCGCCGTTTCGCGGCGCAGGTCGCCCTCGACCGTGTGGTCGGCGTCGAGCGCTTCGCGGATCTGCAGGATTTCGGCGTCCGAAAGATCCTGGATGCGGCGGCTGTGGTCGATCCCCAGCTTGTCGGCGATGTCGACGGCGGTCTTGCGACCGATACCGTGGATATAGGTGAGCGCGATGATCACGCGCTTGTTGGTGGGCAGGTTGACGCCCGCGATACGTGCCATGTGATTCTTTCTCCTGCTCCACAGGGTTCGCTGGCAAACGAGCCCTATCTCAAAGCGTCTGTTTTCCAACGCAAAAAACGGACCACGAACACGCTTCCGCGCTTCGCCGTCCGGTCGGGCTGTTGGAATAGGGCGCAGTTAGGGCGAGTCGCCCCGATTGTCAAGCGAAGCGGCGGGTTTTGCGGCGGGCCGAGGCTGCTCGGCGCGCTTGCAGGATCGCCGCTTCAGCTCTTCGCGGTCAATTCGACGGCGCGGTCATGCAGCCGGCCGACCACGGCGCGGTGGATGCCAGGGGCGCAGGCGATGACGCCGAAGGCCTGCGCGCGCGGCGTGTTGAAGACGAGCGGCTCGCCGAAGGCGTCGCTGACCGCGGCACCGGCTTCGGTCGCGATCAGCGCCGCGGCGGCGACGTCCCATTCATAGCCCCAGCGCAGCGTCGCGACGAGGTCGGCGCGGTCGTCGGCGACGAGCGCCATGCGCAGCGCGATGCTGTTCGGCTTGGTCACCATGATCAGGTCGCGGTCGATCCTGGGCAGGCTGTCGGCGGGAACGCGCGCGCCGTCGAAGATCATCCGGCGGCTCGCGCGCAGCGCCTCGCCGTTCAGCGTCGCGCCGCGGCCGCGCTGCGCGACCCACAGCTCGTCGAGCGCGGGGGCATAGAGCACGCCGAGTTCGGGGGCACCGTCGACGACGAGCGCGACCGACACCGCCCAGCCGGGGCGGCCGCGGATGAAGTCGCGCGTGCCGTCGATCGGATCGACGCACCAGATCGCGCGCCGCGACAGCCGCTCGTCGCTGTCGGCGGTCTCTTCCGACAGCCAGCCGGCCTCGGGCACCATCGCGCCGAGCACCGCCTTCAGCCGCGCATCGACCGCCAGATCGACGTCGCTGACCGGGTTGTTGTGCGATTTGTGCCAGACGTCGACCGCCTTGCCCTCGCCGCGCCAGCGCGCCATCGCCATGTCGCCGACCTCGCGCGTCGCGGCGATCACCGCTTCGAGATTGTGGGTCGCGGTCATGGCTTCATTCGGGCTCTAGCTGCTCGCTACGGTCATGCCGTCGACGCGCAGCGTCGGGACGTTGACCGACTGGCGGAAGGCGAGGTCGTCGGCGGGGACGAGCGCGCCGAACATGTCGATCAGATTGCCCGCGACGGTGAATTCGGCGATCGGCTCGGCAAGCTGGCCGCCGCGAATGACAAAGCCCGACGCGCCGCGGCTATAGTCGCCGGTCACCGGATTGACTCCCTGGCCGATCAGCTCGGTCAGATAGACGCCGGTTTCGATGTCGGCCATCAACGCCTCGGGGCTTATGGTTCCGGGGGCGAGATGCAGGTTGCTCGCGCTGACCCCTGAGGCGCCGCCGCCGCGGCTCGCATGGCCGGTGGGGGTCAGGCCGAGCTGGCGCGCCGAGGCGGTGTCGAGCAGCCAGCCGGTGATTTTTCCGTTCGCAACGATGTCGCGCGCCGCGGTCGGCAGCCCCTCGCCGTCGAAAGCGCGGCTGCGCAGCCCGCGCGGGCGATGCGGCTCGTCGCGCACGATGATGGCGGGATCGAACAATTGGTCTTCTTCCTTGCCGAGCAGGAAGCTGGTGCGCCGCGCGATCGACGGGCCGCCGATCGCGCCGAGCAGATGCCCGAGCAGGCTCGACCCGACGCGCGGATCGAAGACAACGGGCAGCTTGCCGACCGGCGCCTTGCCCGGCCCCAGCCGCCGCACCGCGCGTGCGCCGGCGCTCGTCCCGATCTGCTGGGCGCTTTCGAGGTCGGACAGGTGATGCGCGCTGTGCCAGTCATAGTCGCGCTGCATCGCGGCGCCTTCGCCGGCGATCACGCTCGCCGACAGGCTGTGCCCGCTCGCGCCATAGCCGCCCGCGAAACCGTGGCTGGTGACGAGCGCGAAGCGGGTGCGGCTGTGGCTCGCGCTGCCGCCTTCGCTGTTGGTGACGCCGGCGACCGCGCGCGCCGCGTCCTCGACGGCAAGCGCGGCCTCGCGCAGCGCCTGCGGATCGGCTTCGCTGCCGTCGTCGAGGTCGAAGTCGGGGACCGGCCCCTTGAACAGCAGATCCTCCGGGGCGAGGCCGGCATAGGGATCCTCGGGCGCTTCGCGCGCCATCGCGACGCAGCGCGCGACGAGCTTCTCTAGCTCGCCCGCGTCCATGTCGGCGGTCGATACGCTCGCGCTGCGCTGCCCGACAAAGACGCGGAGCGAAATATCCTGCCCCTCGGAGCGCTCGACATCCTCGAGCTCGCCGAGCCGCATCGACACCGAAGTCGCGGCGTTGCAATAATAGAGCGCGTCGGCGGCGTCGGCGCCCGCCTTGGTCGCGGCGTCGCAGAGCAGCTGCGCGCGGTCGAGAGCTTCGGAAACGGTCAGCATCGCCGCGCCCTAGACCGCGCGGGCGGGGCCGTCAAAATCTAATGCACTGAGGGCCTGATATGCCCTTGGTCCCGCTCGACACGAACGGAATTTGACGTGCGGTGGTGCCTCAGCGACGAGCGACGTCGCGGGCGCGACGTGGCTTGTGAAAATCAGCCGGTGATTGCGGCGATCGCGTCGGTTGCCGCCATGGCGCCGCTGACCCACAGGAAGGGCAGGGCGAGTGCGGCGAGCCACAGGCGGCGCACGTCGCGGCGGAAGCGCGCGTGCAGGCCCCAGCTGGCGAGCGCCTGGCGGCTCAGATGATGCCAATGGCGTTCGACGATGCGAACCGTCGGCACGGCAAGCGCGAGAATGATGACCAGCGCGGCGACGGTGAGCGCCGACGGCGCCCCGGCCGCGATCGCGCTCGACACGAGCCACACCTGCAGAACGGCAAAGACGATCAGCGCCGCAGCGGCATGGACGGTCATTCGGCGCCCCAGACTGCGTGCCGGCGGCACACTGTGCGTCGTGCGTCCGATCGGACGCGCCCCGAATGTCGATGCCATTATTCAGCCTCCCCGGCTGGCGTTCCCAGAAGAATCCGAGGGTTTCAGCCGTTAATCCCCAAGTCAAGCCACCATCGCATCGATTCGTTAAAATTCTGCGTCGATTCACCGCAAAATCGGAACAAAATTGCGTCGGAGTGCCTCTGGACACCGTTATGCGGAGGTTTTTGGGGGCTCGGACCTCAGTTTTGCGGGGGTGGAGTCGCCGACGGCGGGACCGGCAGCGGTTCGGCGTCGGGGTCGCCCGCGGCGTCGGCCGGGGGCGGAGCGAGCGGGGCGGTTTCGCCGTTCGCCTGACGCTGCAATTCTTCGGCGGCGCGCTGGCGCTCCTTCAGCGCTTCCTGTTCGGCGTCGACCGCCGCCTGCACCTCGGCGGCGGCCTCGTCGATGCCGGCGAGGCGTTTGGCGCGCTCTTCGGCGATCATCGTTTCCCAGTCGGTCTTGTCGGCGGCCTGCCGTTCGGCCTTCGCGCCTTCAAGCAATTGCTGGGTGCAGCCGGTGAAGCCGCCGAGCCCGACGGGCGAGCAGCTGTCGGTGCCGAAACGGCCGACGCGCTCCATCGCGACGACGCGGTTGAGCCACGCCTGATTGCGCGGGTCGAGCGGGTCGCCGCCACGGAAGATCTGCGGGACGCGATAACGGTCGCTTTCAGGCAGGCGGTTGCAGACGACGATTTCGTCGGGGCTGCTCTGTTCGCACTGGTCGTCGCCATAGACGATGACCTGATTGACCTTGTTGCCGTCATTGCCGGCGGAGCCTTCCTGCGCCTGTGCGGGGGCGGCAAAGGCGCCGGCGGCGAGCGTCAGGACGAGGAGGGGCAGGCGGGTCATCTCTTGTTCCTTCACTGGTTCGCTCGCGTGGTGGCACATGGTCGATGCACGGGCCATGAATATCTTCCCCGGAGCGGGGCACGGATAAACTGAACCATCTCCCCGTTCGTGTCGAGCGAAGTCGAGACCCGAACGGGCAAAGAGGGGAATCCTATTGTCAGATACGCTTGGAGAGCGCGATGGCTGCGCGGCAGCCGGCGCGGATCGCGAGGCTGAGCAGCGGATAGCCGGGCGCACTTTCGGCGCCCGCGGCGAGCGCGGCGTCCTTATGCTCGAGCTCTTCGGCGCGAAAGTCGGCGACGGCGTCCGAAAGCTCGGGATCGCGGTCGCCGAGTTCGGCAAGCTGGTCGCGGTAGTGGCGGTCGATCTCGGTCTCGACCGCCGCGGTGCAGGCCATCGCGGCGCGTGGCCCCATCGCGGCGGTGACGGCGCCGAGCGCGAAACCCGCGACGTCCCACACGGGCTGGAGCGCGGTCGGGCGCACCCCGCGCCGCGCGACCATCGCGTCGAAAAACTGGCGGTGGCGCGCTTCCTGTTCGGCCATATGCGCGATCTCGCGCGCCATCGGATGCCGATCGCCCATCACCGCGAGCTGCCCGGCATAGATGCGCGTCGCGCCATATTCGCCCGCCTGATCGACGCGGATCATCGACGCGGTGCGACGGTCGGTCTTTTCGGGCGCCATGCTCATGCCGTCCTCGTGGGCCGGCGGCGGAGCAAGGTCAAGACGAGTCCGGCACCCGCGAGCGAGAAGATCGCGTTGAAGCCCGCGAGCGAAATCCCCGCAAGCGTCCATTGCGGCACGTCGCAGCGGATCAGCGGCGCCGCCATGATGCTGTCGAGCGTCACCGGCCCGCTCTGGCTGGTGCTGCACGTCGTCAGTCCCTCCCACCAGCCATATTCGACCCCGGCGTGAAAAATGCCGATGAGCCCGCTGATCGCGATGGCGAGTGCGGCGAGCAGGGTGAGCGCACGCATCGCGCGGTCGTTCGCGCGCAGCAGCAGCGCGAGCAGTGCCAGCACGATCGCCGCCTGATGCGGCCAGCGCTGCCAATGGCACATTTCGCACGGATAGAGGCCGAAGCCGAACTGCGAGACGAGCGCGCCGCCGTAGAGGAGCAGCGGGACGAGCAGGGCGGCGACGGGCGCGGCGAGGCGCGAATTCAGCATGGGGGAATCCTGAGGATGGCGGGACAGACGAGACGCAGCGGACTGTCATTGCGAGGAGCGTGGCGACGACGCAATCTCCCGCTATCGTCCCGAAAGAACGGGGGCTGGAGATTGCTTCGCTTCGCTCGCAATGACGATGTCTTTTTCAATCGCAAGCGCGATTAGTTGCGGCGCGTCGGCTTGGCGGCGGGCGGCTTGCCGCCCTGCGCCATGCGCGCCGCATTCGGCCCGATGCGGCCGATCGTTTCGAGCGCATAGTGGAGCTGGAAATCCTCGATCCCCTTGGCCTTCAGTTCCTCGGCGGTCGCCGTGAAGCGCGGATCGGGCTTGTCGTCCTTTTCGAGCAGGCTGTTGTCGACCTTTTTCTCGTTGATCAGGTGCCGGCGCAGGTCGCTTTCGCGGAAGCTCGGCCGGTCCTTGTAATCGGGGTCCGAAAGCTGCGGCACGCGGATGTCGGGATCGATCCCGCCTTCCTGCACGCTGCGGCCCGACGGCGTGTAATAGCGCGCGGTGGTCAGGCGCAGCGCGGTGGTGTCGGAAAGCGGCAGCACCGTCTGCACCGATCCCTTGCCGAAGCTGCGTTCGCCCATGATCAGCGCACGATGCTGGTCCTGCAGCGCGCCCGCGACGATTTCCGACGCCGAGGCCGAGCCTTCGTCGATCAGGACGATCACCGGCTCGCCGTGCGCCAAATCGCCCTTTTCGGCGAAATAGCGTTCGATGTCGCCCTTGCGGCGTCCGCGTTGCGAGACGATTTCGCCGCGATCGAGGAAGATGTCGCTGATCCCGACCGCTTCGTCGAGCAGTCCGCCGGGGTTCGAACGCAGGTCGAGAATCCAGCCGCGCGGGCTGTGACCGAGCGATTTTTCGACCGCGACCATCGCGCCTTTGAGGTCAGCGGTCGCGTCGGCCGAAAAGCTGCTGATCGTCAGTACGCCGACATCGTCCTTCACTTCCCATTTGACGGGCTTCAGGTCGATGATCTCGCGCGTGAGCGACAGCTCCATCGGCTTGTCCTGCCCCTCGCGCACCACGGTGATGTCGATCTTTGTGCCCGGCTTCCCGCGCATCTGTTCGACCGCCTCGTCGAGCGTCAGGCCAAAGATCAGCTCGCCGTTGATGTGGGTGATATAGTCGCCGGCCTTGATGCCCGCGCGTGCGGCGGGGGTGTCGGCGGTCGGCGCGATCACTTTGACGACGCCGTCCTCCATCGTCACCGACAGGCCGAGCCCGCCATATTCGCCGTCGGTCTGCGTCCGCAGGTTCGAATAGTCGCGCGCGTCGAGATAGCCCGAATGCGGATCGAGGCTCGCGAGCATGCCATTGATCGCGCCGTCGATCAGCTGTTCGTCGCTTACCGGCTCGACATAATTGGCCTTCACCTCGAGCAGCACGTCCATGAAGCGCGAAATCTCGTCGGTGGTCGAGGCGTCGACGGTCGCCATCGCGCCGGTCGCGAGCGGCACCAGCGCGAGCGTGCTCAGCGCGGCGGCGCCCTGCCACAGGGCGAAACGGCGCTTGCGCGAGGCGGCGGTCTTGGTCGAGTCGGTCATGCGTGTCTTTCAATTCAGCAGGAAAATCGCTTTATACGCCCCGGTGCCCCATCCTCCAACGGCTTTCGGGCGGCGTCAAGCGGGGTGTTTCCGATACCGGACGATGGAGTCGAGCGCGGCCGAAGCGGGTCACCCCAGCATCGCGGCGACGTCGACCGGGCGGCCCGCGCGGCGCAGTTCGACCGTGATGCGGCTGTCGTCCGATCCGGCGCGGCCGAGCGGCGCGCCGGCCTCGATCGTGTCGCCGACGTCGACCGACAGCGCGATCATCCCGGTGAGCAGCGAGGTCCAGCCGCCGCCATGGTCGATGATGACGATCTTGCCATAGCCCTTGTAATCGCCGGCGAAGCTGACGCGGCCCGGCGCGGGGGCGACGACCTGGCCGCCGGGGCGCGCCGCGACGGTAATGCCCCGCGAGCGCACACCGCTGTCATTGACCTCGCCCAGCCCGGTGACGATGCGGCCGACGACCGGCAGGCGATAGGCGCCGCGCGTCAGTTCGGCTTCGCGCGCCGCGGGGGGCTGGGCGGCGATGCCCGCGGCTTCGGGGTCGCGCGGCCGCGGCAGGGGGCCGGCGAGCTCGGCCAGCTCGGCGCGCACCGCGGCGTCGGCCTCGACCGCGTCCATCAGATCGACGATGTCGCGCGCCTTCTCGCCGAGGCCGAGGGCGCGGTCGGCTTCGAGTCGCGCGCTGCTCATCAATTCGCGCGCGTGGATGCGCCCCTCGTTTTCGAGGCGGGTCAGCTCGTCGCGGCGCGTCGACAGCTCGGCCTTGCTCGCCGACAGCGCGCCCAGCGCGATCGCCTGTTGCCGCTGGGTGCGGCGGAGGTCGGCGAGTTCGCCGCGCACCCCCGCGGTGCGCCTTTCGATCACCGGCATCACGGCGTCTAGCACCGCGCGCGCGTGGACCATGTCGCGCAGCGATCCCGGCTGCGCGAGCACGGTGACCGGCGGCTGGCGCGACAGCTGCTGGAGCGAGGCGGCGAGTTCGAGGAGGGGTTGCTGCTGCTCGGCGAGCCGCGCCTGCTGCGCCGCGAGGCGGCGGTTCACCAGCGCGACACGCGCCTCGCCCGCGTCGATGTCGGCCTCGGCCGACTGGATGCGCGCGGCGAGCGCGGCGCTGCGCTTCTTCAGGCGATCGGCGGCGTTCGTCGCCTTTTGCGCCTGCGCCTCGAGCGTCGCGCTGCGCGCCATCGCGTCGGCCGACTGCTGCTTGGCGTCGATCAACTGCTGGCGCTCGCGCGCGGCGATCGCTTGCGGGTCGAAGACGTCCGATTGTGCGAGCGCCAGCGCGCCGAGTGCGACCGCGGCGAGGCCGGCAAGCGCGGCGAGCGCGTGTCTCACTGGCGCCCCTCGCGATGATAGGGGTGGCCCGCGATGATGCTGGTCGCGCGCCACAATTGCTCGGCGAGCATCGCGCGCGCCATCAGGTGCGGCCAGGTTGCGCGGCCGAAGGCGATCACCTTGTCCGCCCCCTGCCGCTCTTCGGGGGTGAAGCCGTCGGCGGCGCCGAGGCAGAAGCGCGCTTCGCGCACCCCGGAATCGCGCCATGTTTCGAGCAATTTTGCGAATTCGAGCGACGACATCTGCTCGCCGCCCTCGTCGAGCAGGATCGTGCGGCTATTGTCCGGCGCGGCGGGAACCCGTCCACCGGTGTCGGGAAGTTCGGAAATCCTTTGCGCCCAGTTGACGCGCTTCATGTAGCGCGCGACCAGATCGGCCTCGGGCGAGCGCCCGATGCGCCCCCGCGCGATGATGTGCAGCAACATGACGTCTTCGTTCACCTTCGGTGAAAGCGGCACCAGCCCGCTCCCCCTCCCGGCCTCCCTCACGATAGTAGCCTATGGGAGGCCGGGAGGGGGAGCGGGCTGGTGCCGCTTCTGTCCGGGCTCTAGGCCGAACAGACCAAAAACGTCAATTCGCCGCCGCGACCGGCGGTGCGTCGCCGAACGACCACATGCGCTCGAGGTTGTAGAAGCTGCGCACCTCGGGCCGGAACAGGTGGACGATCACGTCGCCAGCGTCGATCAGCACCCAATCGGCGTTGGGCAGCCCTTCGACGCGGACGCTGCGGCCCGCCTCCTGCTTGATCCGCTGCGCCAGCTTGTCGGCGATCGCCGAGACGTGGCGCGTCGAGCGGCCGCTGGCGATCACCATATGATCGGCGATGCTGCTTTTGCCGGCGAGCGGGATGGAAATGATTTCCTGGGCCTGATCCTCGTCGAGTTGATCGAGGATCAGCGCGTGGAGCGCGTCCACGCTGTCGTTGGCGGGTGCGGCGCTGGGCGCGGCATCCTGGCTGACGGCTATCAAGCGGGTCCTTTCCTTTCGCTGTCGCCGATACGCGAATGCGTCAGCGGGTCGCGCAGGGCGCGGCCAGCATAGCGTTCGTACCAGCGGGGATTGGCCTGCCGTATAGCGGTTGCGGATCGCACGTCGGGCGAAAAACGCAGGAACACGAGGGCAGGCGGTCTCCAGTCCGTCCAATGAGCTTTCTGGTCCGCGGGCCGGACGAAGCGCCGCAGCCAGCCCATCGCCTGCGCGGCGTGGGTGCGACCATTATAGCCCGGACGCGCGATAACCGCAATCGGCATCAATCGCGCGATTCCCCGCCAGTCGCGCCAGCGGGGCAGCTGGACCAGATTGTCGGCCCCCATGATCCAGATGAAGCGGCGATTCGGGTAGCGGCGGATCAGCTTTTTCAGCGTGTCAGCGGTGTAGCGCGTGCCGAGTTCGGCCTCGATCGCCGTCGCACGGATCGGCGAGCGCCGCGCCATGCGCTTCGCCGAGGCGAGGCGCGCGGCCAGCGGCGCCATGCCTGCCTGCGGCTTGAGCGGATTGCCCGGCGAGACGAGCCACCATAATTCGTCGAGACCCAGCGCGTCGATCGCATCGAGGCTGATCGCCCGGTGCGCGCCGTGCGCGGGGTTGAAGCTGCCGCCGAGGAGGCCGGTGGTGATCACAGGAGGGTTTGCCAATCGCTGCGAAGGTGGATCATGCGCAGGATGAGGAGCCGTTCGGCGTTGACATCGTAGAGCAGGGCGAAAGGCAATTGCCCGAGGCGCCATTTGCGAAGCCCCGTCGCGTCAACGGGCGACCCGGCGTAGGGCGTCAGGGCGAGAAAATCGCTCGCTCCTCTGGCTTCGACCAAAAGCGCGTCGGCGATATCGAAATCGACCAGAAAAAGGCTGTCGGCGTTCTTGATCAGGTCTTCGGTCGCGGCCTGCGACCATTGGACGTCGATCACGCTGCCGCTTTGTCTCGGCGCGTGCGCAGTTCAGCACGCTTGGCATCGATCAGGCGCAGCATTTCCTCGTGGGAGATCAGCGGTTCCTCGCGCGCCGACCGCTCGCCTTCTTCGATGATCGCGAGCATCTCGGCTTCGCGTTCGACGAACTGCCGAACCGCTTGCGCAACCAACCAGGACCGCGAACGATCATAGCGTTCGCCCAGCCGGTCCAGCGTTTCGAGCGTGGCTGCGTCCAGCCGCGTCGTAATGGGAGAAGTCGTATCCATCAGACCGGCATATCATTTGTATACAAATGATTCAAGGTCGCGCCTGCCCGCTTCCGCGCACCTGCCATTTATAGGTCGTCAGCCCTTCGAGCGCGACCGGGCCGCGGGCGTGGAGGCGGCCGGTGGCGATGCCGATTTCGGCGCCGAGGCCGAATTCGCCGCCGTCGGCGAACTGGGTCGAGGCATTGTGCATGACGATCGCGCTGTCGACTTCGGCGAGGAAGCGGTCGGCGGCGGCCGCATCCTCGGTGACGATCGCGTCGGTGTGGCGGCTCGAATGCGCGTCGATATGCGCGAGCGCGCCGTCGAGGCCGTCGACCATCGCGATCGACACGATCGCGTCGAGATATTCGCTGTCCCAGTCGCTCGCGTCGGCGGGGGTGACGTGCGCGGCGAGCGCCGCGATGTCGCGGTCGCCGCGCACCTCGCAGCCGGCGGCGGTCAGCGCGTCGACGATGGCGGCGGGACCCGGATAGGCGCGGTCGATCAGGATTGTCTCGGTCGCGCCGCAGACGCCGGTGCGTCGCATCTTGGCGTTGACCGCGAGCGCGACCGCGGTCCCGGGATCGGCGGCGCCGTCGATATAGGTGTGACAGATGCCGTCGAGATGCGCGAGCACGGGGACGCGCGCTTCGTCCTGAACGCGCGCGACGAGCCCCTTGCCGCCGCGCGGCACGATGATGTCGACGAGCCCCTGCGCGCGGAGCAGCGCGCCGACCGCTGCACGGTCCTGCGTCGGGACGAGCTGCACCGCGTCGGCGGGCAACCCCGTCTCGGCAAGCCCCGCGGCGAGCGCGGCGTGGATCGCGCGGTTCGAATGGATCGCCTCGCTGCCGCCCCGCAGGATCACCGCATTGCCCGACATCAGGCCGAGCGCCGCGGCGTCGGCGGTGACGTTGGGGCGGCTTTCATAGATGATCCCGATCACGCCCAGCGGCACGCGCACGCGGCTGAGCACCAGCCCGTTGGGGCGCTCCACACGGTCGATCTCGGCGCCGACCGGATCGGGAAGCGCGGCGACCGCATCGACCGCCCCGGCGATCGCGCTCAGCCGGTCTTCGTCGAGCCGCAGCCGATCGAGCATCGCCGACTTCAGCCCGCCCGCTTCGCCCGCAGCCATGTCCTGCGCATTCGCCGCCAGAATCTCCGCCGCCTGCGCGCGCAGCTGCCGCGCCGCAGCCTTCAGCGCTGCGGCCTTTTTCGCCGTCGGGGCGGTCGCCATGCGCTTTGCAGCGGCGCGCGCGCGCGCGCCCATGTCGGCGATCAGCGCATCGGCATCGAGGAGCGGCGGCGGCGAAAGTGTGTCGGTCGTCATCGCTGCGCCCTATCACGCTTTGCGATGACGACGAAGCCCCGTTGCGCGGCGGCGCGCAGCGCTTTAGGCAGGGCGGCATGAGCGGGGATATCGAGGGCATCGGCGCGGCGGTCACCGCGGGATTGGCGGCACGCGCGGTCGAATCGCACCGCGGCGAGGGCGGGCCGGGCTATGCCGGCACGCGCTGCCTCAACTGCGGGACGGTGCTCGCGGGGTCGCATTGTCACCATTGCGGCCAGCGCGCCGACGTGCATCGCAGCTTTGCCGCGATCGGCCACGATCTGGTCCACGCGATCTTCCATTTCGAGGGCAAGCTGTGGAACACGCTACCGCTGCTCGCGTGGCGGCCGGGCGATCTGACCCGGCGCTATATCCACGGCGAACGCGCGAGCTTCATTTCGCCGCTCGCGCTGTTCCTGTTCGCGGTGTTCCTGACCTATGCGGTGCTGACGGCGGTCGGCGCGGGCGGCGGCTTGGGCGAAGAATTGAACAAGGCCGCCGCCGAGCAGACGCGGACCAATGCGATCAAGTCGAGCCTGCAGGACGAGGTCGACCGCGTCGATGCACGGCTCGCGAGCAAGGACTTGTCCGCCGAGGATCGCCGCAAGCTGCTCGACGAGCGCGAGACCTTGCAGAAGAGCGCCGACTATCTGGGCGTCGCGCGCAGCCGCAGCAAGGCCGAGCGCGAGGCGGCGCGTATCAAGGGGCCCCCGGTGCTCGCCGATCCCGCCGAACAGGTGGCGACGAGCGCGCAGTTCGTGGCGGTCAACAAGGTCGATACGGGGGTGCCCTTTATCGATCACGGGATCAAGAAGGCGCTCGCCAATCCGGGGCTGATTCTCTATAAATTACAGGCGAACGCCTACAAGTTCGCTTGGGCGCTGATCCCGCTGTCGCTGCCCTTCCTATGGCTCCTCTATCCGTTCAGTCGGCGCTTCCACACCTATGACCATTTCGTCTTCGTCACCTATTCGATCAGCTTCGTGCTGCTCCTGTTCGTCGTCGTACGCCTGCTCAATCTGACGATATTCGGCGAGCTCGCGACCTTTTTCGCGATGCTCTATATGCCCTTTCACATGTATCGCCAGCTGCGCGGCGCCTATCGCTCGTCGCGTTTCGGGGCGCTGGTGCGCACGAGCCTGCTTCTGCTTTTCAGCCTGTTTGCGATGATCGCCTTTCTGCTGCTGCTGCTCGCGCTGGGGGCGATGGGCTGAGGAAAGCGGCGCGCCAAATCGTAACAATGACCGGTCAGACCGGGAGCGATATGGAGGAGGAGCGCGATGCACGGACTATGGGCGGAACTGGACCGGCGGCGGTTGATCGCGATCGGCGGCGGCGGGCTCGCGGCGCTGGCCATCCCCGGCGCGGCGGCGGCGATGATGGCGCAGGGCTTTACCCATGGCGTCGCGAGCGGCGAGCCCGGCCCCAATTCGGTGCTGCTGTGGACGCGCTATGCGGCGCCGTCGGATAGCGCGCTCACCGCCGAACTCTCTGAAAGCGCCGATTTTGCGCGGATCGCGGGCGGCGGCACGGTGACGGCGACGGGCGAACGCGATCATACCGCAAAGATCGTCGTCGACGGCCTCCAGCCCGGGCGCTGGTATTATTATCGCTTCGTCGCGCCCGACGGCGGTATTTCGCCCGTCGGCCGCACCCGCACGCTGCCCGCCGGGCCGACCGCTGCCTTCACCCTTGCGCTCTTCTCCTGCGCGAACCTGCCTTTCGGCTGGTTCAACGCCTATGGCCATGCCGCGGCGCGGGCCGACATCGACCTGCTCGTCCATGTCGGCGATTATTTCTATGAATATCAGGTCGGCCAATATCCGAGCTTGAACGAGGCGGTGCCCGGCCGCGCGATCCAGCCCGACCATGAGTGCATCGCGCTCGCCGATTATCGACTGCGCTACGCCGCCTATCGCAGCGATCCCGATCTTCAGCGGCTCCACGCGCTGTTCCCGATGCTTGCGCAATGGGACGATCACGAACTCGCCAACGATGCGTGGAAGGGCGGGGCGCAGAACCATCAGCCGGACGAGGGCGACTGGAGCGTGCGGTCGGCCGCCGCCGAGCGCGCCTGGCGCGAATGGATGCCCGTCGCCGACATCCGCTGGCGTCACTATGAGGTCGGCGACCTCGCGACGATCTTCCTTCCCGAAACGCGGCTCACCGGGCGCGACAAGCAGTTCTCGCCCGCCGCGATCATCGAGGGGGCGAGCGATCCCGCCGCGGCGCTCAGGCGCTTTCGCGAAACCGACTATATCGACCCCGCGCGCCAGATGCTCGGCGCCGACCAGGAACGCTGGCTGACCGATGCGATCCGCGCCTCGGTCAAGGCGGGCAAGCGCTGGCAGGTCTGCGCGCAGCAGGTCTTCATGGGGACGACCTATACCCCGCCCGAAGCGGCGAACTGGTTCGGCGCCGACCTGCCCGACTATGTGATCGAGCGCGTGAAGACCGCGCGTCTGGTCGCCGATGCCGGGCTGCCCTACAGCTTCGATGCGTGGGACGGCTATCCGGCCGCGCGCGACCGGCTGCTCGGTGCGGCGCAGGCGGCGGGGGCCAATTTCGTCTCGCTCGCGGGCGACAGCCACAATGGCTGGGCGTTCGACCTGCCGCACGATGGTCGCCCCGCCGGGGTCGAGGTCGCGGGGCACAGCGTCAGCTCGCCGGGGATCGAGGCGGCGGCGAAAGGCGCGAGCGATGCCGACCGCGTCGCCGCGCTGCGCCGCTCGTCGCCGCAGCTGCGCTGGGCGAACACCCAAAGGCGCGGCTATGCGACGGTCGTGCTGACGCCCGAGCGGATGACCGCGAGCTGGCACCTGCTCGACACGGTGGCACAGCCGTCGCGCGCGCTTGCGGACACGCACAGCATGACGGCGCAGCCGGAGCGCAATGTCTATGACGAAAGCTGACGCGGCTTGACCAACCCATAATTATCTGGTTATGGATTATCCATAGCCAAGGGGTTATGGATTGACATGATCGAGACTCGCGACCTTCTCTTCCGGGCGCTCGCCGACCCGACCCGCCGCGCATTGTTCGAGCGCTTGTGCGAAGCGGGCGAGCAGAGCGTCGGCGCGCTCACCGCGCCCTCGGGCATTTCGCAGCCCGCGGTGTCGAAGCATCTTGCGGTGCTGCGGCAGGCCGGGCTGGTCGCGGGGCGGCACGCGGGGCGGCAGTCCTATTATCGCGCGCAGCCCGCGGCGCTCGCCCCGCTGGTCGACTGGACCGGGCGGATGACGCGTTTCTGGGAAGCGCGCTTCGACGATCTCGACGATGTGCTGAAAAGGATGGATCAATGACCGACGGCGCCGCAACGCGCACCGTGATTGTCGAGCGCGAATTCGCGCACCCGCCCGAGAAGGTCTGGCGCGCGCTGACCCGGCCCGAGCTGGTCGCCGAATGGCTGATGGCGGGCGACGTCGCGCCGACGCTCGGCCACCGCTTCGCCTTCGGCGCCGACTGGGGCCATGTCGATTGCGAGGTGATCGAGGTCGAGCCCGAACGCACGCTCGCCTATAGCTGGGATGGCAAGGGGCTCGAAAGTGTCGTGACCTGGACGCTGACCCCGACCGCGGCGGGCACGCGGCTGCGGATGGAACAGACGGGGTTCCAGCCCGACCAGAAATTCGCCTATCATGGGGCGAAGGCCGGATGGCCGCGCTTCCTGGGGGCGCTCGACGATCTGCTCGCGCGGATCGACTGACCCGCATCGACGGACGAAGGGAGACGATATGAACTGGAATGGCGCGATCCGTCAGCTTCACCGCTGGCTCTCGATCCTCTTTACGCTGGTGGTCGGGGCGATCTTTCTGACCCTCGCGCTCGGCCGTGAGCCCGTGCAATGGGTCTATTATCTGCCGCTCGGCCCGCTCGCGCTGATGACGCTGACGGGCCTGTGGATGTTCGTCCTGCCCTATCGGAAGCACGCGCGCCGCGCCGAGGGATAGCCATGGCGGACAAGGCCCCCAAGCTGCTTTCGGGCGGTAATCCGCAGATCGCGAAGGGCGACGGCGACGCGCCGGTGCAGGCCTATATCGCCGCGATGCCGGGCTGGAAGCGCGCCGCGGGCGCGCGGCTCGACGCGCTGATCGAAAAGACGGTGCCCGGCGTGCAAAAGGCGGTGCGCTGGAATTCGCCCTTTTACGGGGTGGAGGGCAAGGGCTGGTTCGTGAGCTTTCACTGCTTCACCCGCTATATCAAGCTGACCTTCTTCAAGGGCGCGGCGCTCGACCCGCCGCCGCCGGTCGCGTCGAAGGACGCCGAGGTGCGCTATTTCCACATCCATGAGGGCGAAGAGGTCGACGAGGAGCAGCTGGCGCGCTGGCTCAAACAGGCCGCCGCGATTCCCGGCTGGATCACCGGCCGTTGAAAGGACGAGAGGATTATGACGGACGAAGAGCAGAGCGCATCCGACGCGATCGACGCCAAGATCGCCGGGCTCGGCGATTGGCGGAGCGACATGCTCGCGCAGATGCGGGCGCTGATCCACGTGGCCGAGCCCGAAGTGGTCGAGACGGTGAAATGGCGCAAACCGTCGAACCCGTATGGCGTCCCGGTGTGGGAGCATGGCGGCATCCTCTGCACCGGCGAAACCTATAAGGACAAGGTCAAGCTGACCTTCGCGCGCGGCGCGGCGCTGGGCGATCCGGCGGGGCTGTTCAACGCGAGCCTCGACGGCGGCACCCGCCGCGCGATCGACCTGTTCGAAGGCGACCGTATCGATGCCGATGCTTTCAAGGCGCTGGTGCGCGAGGCGGTGGCGGCGAACGCGGCGAAGGCGCCAAAGAGGTAGGGCGGCGGCTTTCGACCGTGTGTGGACCTCGAAATCCTCCCCGCTCGCGGGGGGGGGGGGGGGGGGGGGCGCCCGGGGGGGGGGGGGGGGGGGGGGGGGGGGGGGGGGGGGGCGCGGGGGGGGGGGGGGAGGGGGGGGAAGCGCCAAAAAGGAGTGGGGGGCGTTTTTCCCGGTTTGGGGGCCCCAAACTCCCCCCCCCTCGGGGGGGGGGGGGGGGGGGGGACCACCGCCGAAGGCGGTGGTGG
>Ga0182735_1000060_pt1 | contig 162478 bp, 154 predicted proteins | sample eDN5th30CKraftMG_FD_128524 | JGI IMG/M metagenome (GOLD analysis project Ga0182735, IMG submission 128524) | Enriched Miracle-Growth compost microbial communities from Emeryville, California, USA - eDNA 5th pass 30_C Kraft MG (version 2) (version 2) ... | reverse complement strand
TCACCGCGCTGTCCTTGCCAACGCTGTAAAGCATCACAGGCTTCGCCGCGTCCGCCATAACCTCGCGCAGAATATGAAGACTCTCCGCCTCCAAACGGTCCAGATGGGTCAGCATCGTCGTCATGTCCCCGCCATTGGCGCGCCCGCGGCGCAGAGGCAAACTGTATGGCCTTTTGCCCCGCCAAGCCAGACTTGCAGGGTCAGGCGATCATCGCAACCTTCGCGCGCTGCCATTCGCGGGCGATCGCGTCGATCGCCTTGAGCGGCGCTTCCAGTCGCCGGGTAATATCGGGAAGCCCGCTCCAGTCTGACGCGAACAGCAGCCCCAGCTCGCGGCGAAAATCATAGCCGGTAACGCGCAGCGGCACCGTTCCTTCACCGGCCAGCGACAGCGGCGCGGTGGTGATGCCGATCCCCGCGGCGACCATGCGGATGCAACGGTCGTCGCTGTCGCTGCGCAGCGAAAAGCGCGGGCGCACGCGGTGTCGCGTGAAAAAGCGGCTCGTCGCGTCGAGAAATTCGCACGACCGCCGCGCGATCATCGTTTCGGGCGCCAGTTCTTCGGGCGACACTTCGTTTCGCGACGCCAGCGGATGATCGCGCGCAACCAGCATCACCAGCGGCTCTTCATAAAGCGCCAGCGCCTCCCCTTCCCCTTCGCCGGCCTTGAGCGGGACAAGTGCGATCTGGATGCGACCGCTCGCGAGCGCCGTGCGCAGTTCGGAATCGCTCCCTTCGACGATCTCGATCGAGAAGGTGCGGGCGAACTCGGCGACGATCCGCTGGAGAAATTCGCCCGGCGCCGACCGGATCGCCCCGATCCGCAGCAGGGGCGCGGTCGCGGTCTCGTCGCGGCCGAAACCGTCAGCGGCGCGAAAGGCGCGCTCGAGTTCGCGCGCGATCGGCAGGAAGCGCCCGCCGGCTTCGGTCAGACGGATCTTGCGCCGGTTCCTGATGAAGAGCTGCGCCCCGACGAGCCGCTCGAGGTCGGCGACCCCGGTTGACAAGGCCGGCTGCGTCACGCGGATCTGTTGCGCCGCCTGCGTGAAACTGCCCGCATCGACGACCGCGAGGAACTGCCGGATGTGCGTGCGCTTGATCATAAATTTTCCTTATGATCGATCGTATCGGATTTCAATTTTCATATGGTTCGACTTTCGGGCAAGAGTGCGACATCTTCATCGCTCCGACTGCGAAAGGCTGACCATGCGCGCCACCCCCGACTTCGATTTCGCGCTCGGCGAGACCGCCGACATGATCCGCGAGACCACCGCCCGCTTCGCCGACGAACAGATCGCGCCGCTTGCCGCCAAGGCCGACGCCGAGGACTGGTTCCCGCGCGACGAACTGTGGACGCAGATGGGCGACCTCGGCCTCCACGGCATTACCGTCGAGGAGGAATGGGGCGGGCTCGGGCTCGGCTATCTCGATCATGTCATCGCGGTTGAGGAAGTGTCGCGCGCATCGGGGGCCATCGGCCTTTCCTATGGCGCCCACTCGAACCTCTGCGTCAACCAGATCCGTCGCTGGGGCAATGAAGAACAAAAGCGCAAATATCTCCCCAGGCTGATCTCGGGCGAGCATGTCGGCAGCCTCGCCATGTCCGAAGCCGGTGCGGGCAGCGACGTGGTCTCGATGAAGCTGAAAGCTGATAAAGTTCAGGGCGGCTATGTTCTCAACGGCACGAAATTCTGGATCACCAACGCGCCTTATGCCGACACGCTCGTCGTCTACGCCAAAACATCACCCGAAGCGGGATCGCGCGGCATCACCGCCTTCCTGATCGAAAAGGACATGCCGGGCTTTGCGATCGGGCAAAAGATCGACAAGGTGGGGATGCGGGGCAGTCCGACCGCCGAACTCGTCTTCACCGATTGCGAGGTGAGCGAGGAACAGGTGATGGGGCCGGAAAATGGCGGCGTCGGCGTGCTGATGTCGGGGCTCGATTACGAGCGCGTCGTGCTCGCGGGGCTCCAGCTCGGCATCATGCAGGCGTGCCTCGACACCGTCATCCCCTATGTCCGCGAGCGCAAGCAGTTCGGCAAGCCGATCGGGTCGTTCCAGTTGATGCAGGCGAAGGTCGCCGACATGTATGTCGCGCTCAATTCGGCGCGCTCCTATGTCTATAACGTCGCCAGGGCGTGCGACGCTGGGCAGACCACCCGCTTCGACGCGGCGGGCGCGATCCTGCTCGCGAGCGAAAGCGCGGTGAAAGTCGCGGGCGAAGCAATCCAGGCGCTCGGCGGTGCGGGCTATACGAAGGACTGGCCGGTCGAGCGCTATTGGCGCGACGCCAAGTTGCTCGACATCGGCGCGGGCACCAACGAAATCCGCCGCATGCTGATCGGCCGCGAATTGATCGGCGCCGGCGCGTGATCTGGCTCTGGCTGTCGGCCGCCGCGATGGCAGCGACGGCCTTCTTCCACTCGCGGCTCGGTGAGAAGCGGATGGTTCAGCCGCTGCTCGCGCTGAACCAGGGCGCGCTTGCCGATCCGCGCATCCGCCGGATCGTCCGCTTCGCCTGGCACGCGACCTCGGTGCTGATGCTGCTGAGCGCCGTCACCGTCGCGTGGCCCGGAACGCCGCGCGCGGTCGTTGCGATCATCGGCGGCTGCTGGCTTGCAACCGGCCTCTGCAACGCGGCGTATCTGAACGGCCGCCACATCGTGTGGCTGTTCCTGAGCACTTCGGGCGTGCTTGCGCTGATCGGAGCCTTTGCGTGAACGAAACCCTTCTCGACGCGCTGCAATATTATGGCGCGGGCGCCGCGACGCTCGCGGCCTTCCTCGTGTCGCTCAATCTTGGGCGCCGCTGGACCGGCTGGGCGTTCGTCATCTTCGTGACGAGCAGCGTCGCACTGATCGCCTGGGGGTTTCTCCAAAGCGACAGCGAGGGCATCGGCTGGCAGAATATCGCGCTGCTGCTGATCAACTGCGTCGGCGTGTACCGTTATCTGATTCTGAAGGAAAAGCCCGGCGCCGCGCCGCGCGATGGCGGGACGGACTGACCGCCCCGCCATGCTTGTTCGATCAACCCCAGACGCGCACGCGCTTTTCGGGCGGCAGGTACAGCTTGTCGGTCGGCTTGACGTCGAACGCCTTGTACCAGGCGTCGAGGTTGCGCACCGTCAGCGCGCGATACATGCCCGGCGCATGGCCGTCGGTCGCGATCCGCGCGCGCATCGCTTCGTCGCGCATCTTGGTCGCCCACGTCTGCGCATAGGCGATAAAAAAGCGCTGGTCGCCGGTAAAGCCGTCGATCACCGGCGCTTCCTTGCCCTTCAGCGACGCCCGATAGGCGTCGTAGGACGCCTGCAGCCCCGCGACATCGGCGATATTTTCGCCCAGCGTCAGCTTGCCGTTCACCGCAAGGTCTGGGAAGGGCTTATACTGGTCATATTGATCGGCGAGCGCCTTGCCGGCTTCCTCGAACTTCTTGAGGTCCGCGTCGGTCCACCAGTTGCGCAGCGCGCCGGTCGAATCGAACGCCGCGCCATTGTTGTCGAAGCTGTGGCTGATCTCGTGCCCGATCACCGCCCCGACCGCGCCGTAGTTGTACGCGGGATCGGCCTTGGCGTCGAAGAAGGGCGGCTGAAGGATCGCGGCGGGGAAGTTGAGCGCGTTCTGCACCGGCAGGTTCACCGCATTGACCGTCTGCGGGGTCATCCACCATTCGCCCTTGTCGAACGACTTGCCGATTTTCGCCAGTTGGTGCGCATATTCGGCCTTCTCGCCCGCGACCTCGTTGGCATAGGCGCCGTCGGCGCTGACCTGATAGCTGCCATAGTCGCGCCACGTTTCGGGATAGCCGACGCCGACCTGGATCGTTTCGACCTTCTTCAGCGCTTCCTTCTTGGTTTCGGGGGCCATCCAGTCGATCGTCTGGACGCGCTTGGCGAAGGCGGCCTTGATGCCGTCGACCATGTCGCTGACTTCGGCCTTCGCCGAGGCGGGGAAATATTTCTCGGCATAGACGCGGCCAACCGCATCGCCGAGATACTGGTTCACCGCCGCGAGCGCGCGCTTGTCGCGGCTACGCTGCTCGGGCGTTCCCGACAGGGTGGTGCCGTAAAAGGCGAAATGCGCCTTGTCGATCGCGCTCGGCAGCACGTCGGCGTGGCTGTTGATCTGGTGGAAGGTCAGCCAGTCTTTCCAAGCCTCGAGCGGCTGCGACGCGACGAGCGCCGACAGGCCGGTGATCGCCTTGGCGTGATAGGCGCCGAACTTGTCGGAACCGTCGAGCTGCGCCGCGGCAAAGAACGCCGGCCAGTCGATGCCGGGCGCCTTCTTCGCGAAGTCCGCCTGGGTCCACACGTCGGCCGATTTGGTGAAATCCTCGCTCTCTTCGCGCGTCGCGTGCGCCTTGGCGATTTTGGTTTCGAGGTCGAAGATGCGCTTCGCCTTCGCATCGGCGTCGGCAATGCCCGCCGCGGTCAGAAGCTTGGCGATATAGGCCCGATAGGCGGTGCGGATGCTCGCCATCTTCGGATCGGACGACAGATAATATTCGCGCTCGGGCATGCCCAGGCCGCCCTGCAGGATATAGGGGATGACCTCGCCCGGCGTCGCCAGTCCCTGCGTGACGAAGACCCCGAACAGATTTTCGGTGTTGAAGTCGGTCGCATTGAGCGGATCGACGTCGGCGCGCAATTCGCCGCCCAGCACCTTCGACAGCTCCTTTTTGTCGCTGATCGCATCGAAGCGCGCGAGATCTTCCTCGATGGGCTTCATCCCCGCCTTGTCGATCGACTGAGTGTCGATATAGGCCTTGTAAAAATTGGCGATACGCGCCTGGTCGGTGCCCTTCTCGACCGGCCCCTTGACGATCGCGTCGATCAGCTCGCGGTTGCGCTTCTCGGTCTCGAGGAAGGCGGTGTAGAACGCTCCGGTCGACGAACGATCGGTCGGAATTTCGGTCGTTTTCTGCCAATTTCCGTTCGCATAGGCATAAAAGTCGTCGCCCGGATTGACGCTCGTGTCCATCGCGGCCTTGTTGATGCCGATCTCGGTTCCGATCGAGTAGCTCGCGGCCGCCTTCTCCTTGTCGCCGCTCGAGCAGGCGACGGGGCCGACGACGATCGCGGCAGTCGACAACAAAATCGCGAAAATCTTCTTCTTCATGGGCGTGCAACCTCGACTTCGGGGGAATGTGAACGGGGGATACGCCTGTGACGGTCCGGTTTCAATGCCAACCAATTTCGGCCTGCGGCGCTTTTCATTCGACGAGCGACCAACTACCCACGCAATCATCGACAGGAGAGACAGCCAAGTGAGCGCACCGGTCCTGCAAACCATGGTCCAGCCCGAGAGCGAGGCCTTTCGCAGCAATACTGCGCACAATCGCGCGCTGAAGGACGAGCTTTGGGCGCGCGTCGCCGAAGCGGCGCTCGGGGGAAGCGAAAAGTCGCGCGAACGGCACGTCGGCCGCGGCAAGTTGCTCCCGCGCGAGCGGGTCGAGCGGCTGCTAGACCCGGGCTCGCCCTTCCTCGAGATCGGCCAGCTCGCCGCGTGCGACATGTATGGCGGCGAGATCCCCGGCGCCGGGATGATCGCGGGCATCGGCCGCGTGTCGGGCCAGCAGGCGATGATCGTCTGTAACGATGCGACGGTGAAGGGCGGCACCTATTATCCGATGACGGTGAAGAAGCATCTTCGCGCGCAGGAGATCGCCGAGGCGAACCGCCTGCCATGCATCTACCTCGTCGACAGCGGCGGCGCCAACCTGCCGCACCAGGCCGAGGTTTTCCCCGATCGCGATCATTTCGGGCGCATCTTCTTCAATCAGGCGAATATGTCGGCGAAGCGAATCCCGCAGATCGCGTGCGTGATGGGGAGTTGCACAGCGGGGGGCGCCTATGTCCCCGCCATGTCCGACGAGACGGTGATCGTGCGGAATCAGGGCACGATCTTCCTTGCCGGACCGCCGCTGGTGAAGGCCGCGACGGGCGAAGAGATCAGCGCCGAAGACCTTGGCGGCGGCGACCTGCACGCGAAGAAGTCGGGCGTCGTCGACCATCTGGCCGAGAATGACGAACATGCGCTGACAATCGTGCGCGATATTATGTCGCATCTTTGCGGTCCGTTCGTGTCGAGCGAAGTCGAGACACCGATCGGAATGACGGAGCCAAGACCTCCAAAATATGATCCCGAAGAACTTTACGGCATCATCCCGCAGGACGTCCGCGCGCCCTATGATGTCCATGAGGTCATCGCACGTATCGTCGACGCCAGCGAATTCCACGAATTCAAGGCCCAATATGGCAGCACGCTCGTCTGCGGCTTCGCGCATATCTGGGGTATCCCCGTCGCGATCCTCGCCAACAATGGCGTGCTGTTCAGCGAGAGCGCGCAAAAAGGTGCGCATTTCATCGAACTCGCGCAGCAGCGGCGTATTCCCCTGCTGTTCCTCCAGAACATCTCGGGCTTCATGGTCGGCGGCAAATATGAGGCCGAGGGGATCGCCAAGCATGGCGCGAAGCTGGTGACTGCGGTTGCGACCGCGACCGTACCCAAGATTACCGTGCTGATCGGCGGCAGCTTCGGTGCGGGCAATTATGGCATGTGCGGGCGCGCCTACAGCCCGCGCTTCCTGTTCAGCTGGCCGAACAGCCGGATCAGCGTGATGGGCGGCGAACAGGCCGCGTCGGTTCTGGCGACCGTCCACCGCGACGCCGAAAAATGGAAACCCGACGAAGCCGAAGCCTTCAAGGCGCCGATCCGCCAGAAATATGAAGACGAAGGCAACCCCTATCACGCAACCGCGCGCCTCTGGGACGACGGCATCATCGACCCCGCGCAGACGCGCGACGTGCTGGGGCTGGCCTTTGCGGCAACGCTGAATGCCCCGGTCGAAGACCGCGGTTTCGGTGTTTTCAGGATGTAATGACGATGATCAACTCCCTCCTCATCGCCAATCGTGGCGAGATCGCCTGCCGCATCATCCGCACTGCGCGCGAGATGGGCATCAGGACCGTCGCGGTCTATTCGGACGCCGACACCAAGGCTTTGCATGTGCGCGAGGCTGACGAGGCGGTGCATATCGGGCCGTCGCCGGCGCGCGAGAGCTATCTGGTCGGCGAAAAAATCATCGCTGCCGCCAAGGCGAGGGGCGTCGAGGCGATCCATCCGGGCTATGGCTTCCTCTCAGAGAACGCCGAGTTTGCGCAGGCGGTGGCTGATGCGGGTCTCGTGTGGGTCGGGCCCAAACCATCTTCGATCACCGCGATGGGCCTGAAAGACGCCGCGAAGAAGCTGATGGCCGACGCCGGGGTGCCGGTGACGCCGGGCTATATGGGCGAAAATCAGGACCCCGCCTATCTCGCCGAACAGGCCGCCGAGATCGGCTATCCGGTGCTCATCAAGGCGGTCGCCGGTGGCGGCGGCAAAGGGATGCGCAAGGTGGATAGCCCGGCGGACTTCGCCGACGCGCTCGCCTCGTGCCAGCGCGAGGCGGCCGCGTCCTTCGGCAACGATCATGTGCTGATCGAGAAATATATCCTGACCCCGCGCCATATCGAGGTGCAGGTGTTCGGCGACACGCACGGCAATGTCGTCCACCTGTTCGAGCGCGACTGCTCGCTCCAGCGGCGGCACCAGAAGGTGATCGAGGAAGCCCCCGCCCCCGGCATGGACGAAGCGACGCGCGCCGAGCTCTGCGCCGCCGCGGTCCGCGCCGCGAAAGCGGTCGACTATATCGGCGCGGGGACGATCGAGTTCATCGCCGACGCCAGCCACGGCCTGCGCGCCGACCGCATCTGGTTCATGGAAATGAACACGCGGCTGCAGGTCGAGCATCCGGTCACCGAGGAGATCACCGGCGTCGATCTGGTCGAATGGCAGCTGCGCATCGCAAGCGGCGAGCCGCTGCCGCTGGCGCAGGACCAGCTCGCGATCAATGGCTGGGCGATGGAAGCGCGCCTCTATGCCGAAGACCCTGCGAAGGGCTTCCTCCCCTCGACGGGCTCGCTCGAACTGTTCCAGCTTCCCGAACATATCGGCCGCGTCGACACGGGCGTCTATGAAGGCGCCGAGGTCTCGCCCTTCTATGATCCGATGATCGCCAAGGTCATCGCGCACGGCGAGACTCGAGAAGATGCGCGCGAGATCCTGTCCGAAATGCTCGAGGACAGCGCAGTTTGGCCGGTGAAGACCAATTCGGCGTTCCTCATCAACGCGCTCGACCACCCCGATTTCGTCGCCGGCACCGTCGACACCGGGCTGATCGGTCGCGATGGCGACGCGATGACCGCGGCGCCCGAACCCTCGCCGCAAGCGCTGACCAATGCCGCGATGGCGATGGTCCCGCGCTCGCTGATCGCGGGCTTCCGCCTCAACGCGCCCGATGTGCGCAGCGCGCCCTTCCTTCTCGACGGCAAGCGGGTCGACATCGCGCTGCACGGCCCCGGCACCGCCGAGCCTGCCCCCGCGATGCTCGTCGCCGAGCGCGGATCGGTGTGGCAGCTCGCCCCATGGCGCGCGGCGGGCGGCAGCGGCGGCGCAGCGGGCGATGGCGCGATCCTTTCGCCCATGCCGGGCAAGATCATCGCGGTCGATGTTTCCGCGGGCGATGCCGTCACCAAGGGTCAGAAACTACTGACGCTCGAGGCGATGAAGATGGAACACAGCCTTGTCGCGCCCTTTGACGGTACGGTCGCCGAACTCAACGCCGAAGCGGGCGCACAGGTGCAGGTCGAAGCGCTGCTCGCGCGGATCGAGCCCGCGGAATGAGCGAGCTCATCCTCCGCGACGCCGTACGCGCGGATTTGCCCGCGATCCTCGCGATGCTCGCCGAAGACACGATCCCGCCGGATCGCGAGACCGATCCCGGCGATCCGTGCTATCTTGCAGCGTTCGAGGCGATCGAAGCCGATCCGAACCAGCATCTGATCGCTGCGGAACTGGACGGCCGTGTCGTCGGGACCATGCAATTGAGCTTTCTCCCCGGACTCTCGTTTCGCGGCAGCTGGCGCGGGCTGATCGAAGCGGTACGGATAGCCAGTGACCTGCGCGGGCGAAAACTCGGTGAGCGGATGATCCTGTGGGCGGTCGAACAATGCCGCGCGCGCGATTGCAAGCTCGTCCAGCTGACGTCTTCGGCGACGCGCACCGACGCGCATCGTTTCTACGCTCGGCTCGGCTTCGCGGCGAGCCACGTCGGCATGAAACTGCATCTGAGGGACTGAGCCATGGCAGGAAAATTCTTCGACGAATGGCAGGTCGGCGACAGCATCGCGCACGAGATACGCCGCACCGTCACCGAAACCGACAATCTGCTCTTCACGACGATGACGCACAATCCGCAGCCGCTGCACCTCGACGTCGAGGCCGCGAAGGCGTCGGAGTTCGGGCAGATCCTCGTCAACGGCACCTTCACCTTCAGCCTGATGGTCGGGTTGTCGGTCGGCGACACGACGCTCGGCACGCTCGTCGCCAATCTCGGCTACGACAAGCTCGTGATGCCCAAGCCGGTGTTCCTCGGCGATACGCTTCGCGCGACAAGCGAAGTCATCGCGCTCAAGGAATCGAAATCGCGGCCGAACGCGGGGATCGTCACCTTCCTGCATCGCTGCCTCAATCAGCGCGATGAACTCGTCTGCCAGTGCGAGCGTTCGGCCCTCATCAAGCGAAAGGCCGAATGATGCGACTCCGTTCCCTCCTCTTCGTCCCCGGCGACCGCCCCGAACGCTTCGCCAAGGCCGCGGCGTCGGGCGCCGACGCGATTATCCTCGACCTCGAGGATTCGGTGTCGCCCGCGAACAAGGAGATGGCGCGCGATGCCGTCGCCGATTATCTCGCGGGCACGCGAGAAGTGATCACGCTGGTGCGCGTAAACCCGCTCGACGGGCATATGACCGCCGCCGACGTCGCCGCTGTCGTCGGCGCCGCGCCCGACGCGATCATGCTGCCCAAGGCCGAAGGCGCGCCGAGCATCGCGCAGCTCGACACGATATTGCGCAGCGAAGACGGCGATGCGGGCCATTTGCCGCCCATCCTGCCGATCGCCACCGAAACCCCGGCGGCGATCTTCACCCTCGGCAGCTACCGCGAGGCGCGCGAGCGGCTCGTCGGTCTGACCTGGGGCGCCGAGGACCTGCCCGCCGCGATCGGTGCGGCGACGAGCCGCGAGGCCGACGGCAGCTACACCGAACCCTATCGGGTCGCGCGCGCCCTGACCCTGTTCGCCGCGCACGGCGCGGGCGTCGCGGCGATCGACACCGTCTTTCCCGCGATCAAGGACGAGGGCGGACTTGCCTCCTATGCCGCCCGCGCTCGGCGCGACGGCTTTACCGGGATGATGGCGATCCACCCGTCGCAGGTCGGTCCGATCAATGCCGCCTTCACGCCATCGCCCGACGAGGTCGCCCGCGCGCAGGCGATCGTCGATGCCTTTGCCGCCAATCCCGGCGCCGGCGTACTGCAGATCGACGGCAAGATGGTCGACGCGCCGCATCTCAAGCAGGCGCGGCATATCTTGTCGCTGGCCGACTAAGGCATTCGGGAAGAGGTCAGCCGCGCCGCGCGAACGGCCGGCGCCGCTTCATCCACGCCCTGCCGCGGTGCCAGCTTTTCTTGAGGCCGCGTTCGGCAATCCCTTCGAACATCGCGTCGGGTCGTGTCGGATCGAGCAACTCGTTATCGGCGATGAACTCATCGAAAGGCCCCGGCGCGATCAGGTCGAGCCGTTCGAGCGAGCGTCCGTCACCGCGCAGCGCCTCGATAGTCTCGATCAGCGACCCCGTGCGGTCGAAGTGGCGCCCAACCGCCTCGGGCTCGACCCCCAGATGCTCGGCGATCAGCGATTCGCGCAGCTTACGGATCGTCGGCTCGACCCCGCGATTGGCCGATAGCGCGGCGTCGATCGTCACGTCGCATTCGCTGTCGAGACCCATCGACCGGTTGTTGAGGTTCGCCGACCCGACGCGGATCAGCCGATCATCAACGATCGCGGTTTTCGCGTGCACGTAAATGGGATCGCCGCCCGCGGTATGCGGCACATAGACGCGCAGACGATCGCCGTGCTTAGCCTTGGCGATTTCGCGCACCAGCTCGACGCGCGCAGCATCCATCGCCATCTGCTCGAGCCAGCCGTCGGCGGTGCGGGGCATCACCAGCACGAATTCGGGCGGGTCGTCCTCGTTCAGTCTCTCGGCGATTGCGGCGGCGACCTTGCCGTTCGTGAAATATTGATTCTCGAAATAGATGAAGCGCCTGGCGCTCGCTATGATGTCGAGATAGAGATGTTCGATCTCGCGGATCTCGCCATAGCCGTTATATTCGGCGCGCGTGCGCGAAATGGCGACGTCGACGTCGCGGAAATCGGGGTCGAGATCGTCGGGCCAATTCTCGCCGATCCCGCTCAGGTCGCGAAGCCGCTTGTTGGTCGCGCGCTGCCAGCGCTCATTGCCGAGTTCGGCGAGCGCTGCGCCCACCGGCCCCGCAAGGATCATCGTCGAATCGTGCCACGGCATATAGCGCTCGCCACCGGGCGCGACGCGGCACGGGTCGCCGTCCTTGTGGTCGCGTGTATCCCAGCGCCGCGATCCGACATCGATCCCGCCGCACACCGCCAGATGATCGTCGAACACCGCGACCTTCTGATGATGGCTGCACCCGGTAGGATGCGCGCTGTCGAGACGAAAGCTGATCGAGCGCGTCATCTTCCAGCGCAGGATCATCGCGACGATTGCCGGGATCGCGAATTGCTTGAGACCGCCGAAGTTCCAGCGGAGGATGTCGATGTCGCGGTCCGGACAGTTTTTGGCGAGCCGCAGCATATAGTGGCCGAGCGCCTCGCCGCTGCCATCGGGCTCGGGCGTCAGCGCGATGCGCGGGTCGAAATCCCAGCCGATGAGGAGAATGCGTTCCTTCGCACCCGCCATCAGCCGCGCGAGCAGCGCATAATAGTCGGCGGCGTCGACGATCATCCGCGCCTTGCTCGCGCGCTCGATCCGCCAGCAATTGCGCCCCGCCTCGACGATGGGGGTGAGTTCGGCCTCGCTCATCGCCGCCCACACGCACGGGGGCGGCGATGGTTGCGCGTATTTTTCTTCAGGCGGCGAAGAATTGCTCGGGCGCCAGTTCCATCATCGCGTCGCTACCCGCCTCGATCTTGCGGCGCAGCGCGCCCGCGTCGGGCATGAAGCGTTCGGCAAAATGCCGCGCGGTCACGAGCTTCGCTTCGAGAAACGCCTTGTCGCCGCGGCCCTCGGCAATCGCCTTCTGCGCGGCTTCGGCCATGCGCAGCCACATCAGGCCCAGCGCGACGATGCCCATGATGTGCATATAATGATAGGCGCCAGCGCCGACATTATTGGGGTTCGTCATGCCATTCTGCATGAACCACATCGTCGCCGCCTTGAGCTCGCCATTCGCCTTTTCGAGCCGCGCGGCGAGGTCGGCGAGCGGGCCGTCCTTCGCCGCGGCGCATTCGGCATCGACTTGTCCGAACAGCGCCTGCACCGCGCGACCGCCGTTCTGCGCGAGCTTGCGGCCGACGAGGTCCATCGCCTGCACGCCGTTCGCGCCTTCATAGATCATCGTGATGCGCGCATCGCGGACATATTGGCTCATGCCCTGCTCTTCGATGTAGCCGTGGCCCCCGAAAATCTGCTGGGCATTGGTCGCGACCTCATAGCCCTTGTCGGTGCCATAGCCCTTGATCACCGGGGTCAGCAGGCTGACCAGATCGTCCGCCTGCTGCCGGTCTTCCTCGCTTTCTGCCATATGCGACAGGTCGACCTGTAGCGCGCCCCACAGGCACAGCGCACGCAGCCCCTCGACCACCGCCTTGCCGTCCATCAGCATACGGCGCACGTCGGGGTGGACGAACAGCGGGTCGGCCTTCGCCTCGGGGTCCTGCGGGCCGGTCAGTGCGCGGCCCTGACGGCGGTCCTGCGCATATTGCACCGCATTCTGAAACGCGATGTCGGCCTGTCCCAGCCCCTGAATGCCGACGCCGAGCCGCGCGGCATTCATCATGATGAACATTGCGGCGAGCCCCTTATTCTCCTCGCCGACGAGCCAGCCCGTCGCGCCGTCATAATTCATCACGCAGGTCGCATTGGCGTGGATGCCCATCTTGTGCTCGATCGATCCGCACGACACGCCATTGCGCGCGCCGAGCGAACCATCGTCGTTCACGAGGAATTTGGGCACGATGAACAGCGAAATCCCCTTCGAACTGTCGGGCGCTCCCGGCGTCTTCGCGAGGACGAGGTGGATGATATTGTCGGTCAGGTCGTGCTCGCCCGACGAGATGAAAATCTTGGTGCCGCTGATCGCATAGCTGCCATCGGCCTGCGGCTCGGCGCGGGTGCGGATCAGGCCGAGGTCGGTGCCGCACTGCGGCTCGGTGAGGTTCATCGTGCCGCCCCATTCGCCCGACACCATCCTGGGGACATATTTGGCCTTCTGCTCGTCCGATCCCTTGACCAGCAGCGCCGAGACCGCCGCCTGCGTCAGCCCGGGATACATGGCAAAGGCCTGGTTCGCCGCCATGCGATATTCCTCGACCGGAAAACCGACGACGTGCGGCAGCGCCTGCCCGCCGAATTGCTCGGGCTGGTTGAGCAGCGGCCAGCCGGCCTCGCAATAGCTCTTATAGGCCTGCTTGAAGCCCTCGGGCGTCGTGACCGAGCCGTCGTCGTGGCGCGTGCAGCCCTGCTGGTCGCCCGAATAGTTGAGCGGGAACAACACTTCCTCGCAGAATTTGCCGGCCTCGGTCAGCACCGCCTCGACCATGTCGGGGGTCGCATTGGCGAAGCCGGGCAGGTTGGCGTAGCGCTCGATGCCAAGCACCTCGTTCAGCAGGAACAGCGTATCTTTTACGGGGGCGCGATAGACGGGCATGCAAAATCTTTCCGATAAATCGAAAGCGAGAGGGTCTGTTTTCTTGCCCGGGGAGGCGTTCCGGGGTCAGCCGGCCTTTTGGGTGGCTTCGACCTTTTTCACCGTTTCGATGAAGCGCGTCAATTCCTCGACCGCACTGTCGATGTCGTCGCGCTGGCGGCGCAGCAGCGCGATGCGCTCCTGGCACTTTTCGATCGTCACCTGCCGCTGCAGCTTGCGATTGTCGCCGACGTCGTAGAGGTCGATCATCTCGCGAATGTCGGCAAGACTGAAACCGGTGCGCTTGGCGCGCAAAATCCACGCGAGCCGCGCGCGGTCGCGCTTCGAATAGATGCGCGACAACCCCTTGCGCGACGGGCTGATCAGCCCTTCATCCTCGTAGAAGCGAAGCGCCCGCGCCGTGACGCCGAATTCGGTCGACAGGTCGGTGATACTATATTGTTCGCGTCCCAGATGGTCGGGCGTGTCGATATGAGCGTGGCCGTATTCTTCGGTCATAAACATCAGGATTAGTTTCCGTTGACGTGAACGTCAAGGCTCGCCGAAGGGTAGGAAGCGCCGCACCTCAATCGGCGCAGGGCTGGACGATATTGCCCGCTGCGTCGCGCATCCGCAAGCCCCTTGCGTCGGCGGCCGACCAACTCGCGCGCGGCAGTCGCAGCCCCGCGAGCGTCGTGCGCCCCGGGCAAAGGCTTTCGCATTCGCCCGGCAGACGCCCCGGCCACCGCAATTCGTCGTCCTCCTCGCGGAGTGTCAGCGTGCAATCGTCGCCCCCGGCAAAGTTCAGACGCCATCCGTCACCATCGCGCGCGATCGTGCCATGCGCCCGGCACGCAAGGCGCGAGCCGAAGGCCGCGGTCAATGCGAAACGCCACCGCCCCGCTCCGTCGGGCACGACGCACATCGCGTCGCGGCCAAGATCGTGAGCGCGTTCGAACACGCCGGTCAGCGCTTCGGCCTCGGGTTGGACGACGCCCCGCTCGCGCGCCGCGATTTCGAGCGGACTGCGCGCATCGACCGTCTTTTCCTCCTGTCCGCTCGAACCGCGGTCGCAGCCGCCGAGCAGGACTCCCGCGGCGAGGAACAGCAGCCTAACCCTGCGCATCGTCGTCGAGGAAGGTCAGGCTGCCATCGGCTTCGATGCGGCGATAGAAGCAGGATCGGCGGCCGGTATGGCATGCGGGGCCTGCCGGGCGCACGACGAGCAACAGCGCGTCCTGATCGCAATCGACGCGCATTTCGACGACGTCGAGCCCGTTGCCCGACGTTTCACCCTTGCGCCACAGCGTCTGCCGCGATCGCGACCAGAAATGCGCCTGCCCCGTCGCGCGCGTCCGTTCGATCGCCTCGGCGTTCATATGCGCGACCATCAACAGCGCGCGCGTGTTCGCCTCGACGACGATTGCGGTGACGAGACCTGCGGCATCGAAGCGCGGCAGGAAGCGGTCGGTGCTGTCACTCTTCTGGTCCATATGCGCGGCCTTACGGCACCGAAGCCGGCGCTGTCACCCCTCGCATGCCGCCTGTCATCAAAGAGTCCAAATTGGGGGGGCGACATTTGGCGTCGGCGCTCCTATATGCGCGGCAGTTGCCGCCCCCAACATATTCTGGATCGACATGCTGACGACCCACCCTTTCGACGACGACAAGCTCCGTGAGGAGTGCGGCGTCTTTGGCATCCATGGCGCCGACAGCGCCGCCGCGGTGGTCGCGCTCGGCCTTCACGCGCTCCAGCATCGCGGTCAGGAGGCCGCGGGCATCACCGCCTTCGACGGCAAGGAGTTCCATACGCACCGCGCGATGGGCCATGTCGCGGGCAATTTCGACCGCGACGACATCATGCGACAGCTCGCCGGCGCAGCGGCGATCGGCCATGTCCGCTATTCGACGACGGGCGAAACCGCGCTGCGCAACGTCCAGCCGCTGTTCGCCGACCTTGCGACCGGCGGCTTCGCGGTCGCGCACAACGGCAATATCTCGAACGCCGCAGCGCTGCGCAAGATTCTCGTCCGCCGCGGTTCGATCTTTCAGTCGACCAGCGATACCGAGGTGATCATCCACCTCGTCGCCACATCGAGCTATCGTACGCTGATCGACCGCTTCATCGACGCGCTCAAACAGGTCGAGGGCGCCTATTCGCTGATCTGCCTGACCGCCGAGGGCATGATCGGCTGCCGCGACCCGCTCGGCATCCGCCCGCTCGTGATCGGCAAATTGAACGACGCCTATATCCTGGCTTCGGAAACCGTCGCGCTCGACGTCGTCGGCGCCGAATTCGTGCGCTCGGTCGAGCCCGGCGAACTCGTGATCGTCCGCGACGGCCAACTGACGTCGCATCATCCCTTCGCCGAGCGTCCGGCGCGGCCGTGCATCTTTGAATATGTCTATTTCTCGCGCCCCGACTCGATCGTCGACGGCACCAGCGTCTATTCGGTGCGCAAGGCGATCGGCGCCGAACTTGCGCGCGAAAACCCGGTCGAGGCCGACCTCGTCATTCCGGTGCCGGACTCGGGCACGCCCGCCGCGATCGGCTATGCGCAGGAATCGGGCATTCCCTTCGAACTCGGGATCATCCGCTCGCACTATGTCGGGCGCACCTTCATCCAGCCCGGCGACAAGGTCCGCCACCTTGGCGTCAAGCTCAAGCACAATGCCAACCGCGCGCTGATCGCGGGCAAGCGCATCGTGCTGATCGACGATTCGATCGTGCGCGGCACGACCAGCCTCAAGATCGTGCAGATGATGCGTGAAGCCGGCGCCGCCGAAGTGCACATGCGGATCGCGAGCCCGCCGACCTCGCACAGCTGCTTCTACGGCGTCGACACGCCCGAGCGCGCCAAGCTGCTCGCGGCACAGATGACCGTCGGCCAGATGGCGAATTTCATCAACGCCGACAGCCTCTCCTTCCTGACGATCGACGGCCTCTACCGCGCGCTCGGCGAAAGCGAGCGGCGCGAACGCTGTCCGCAATATTGCGATGCCTGCTTCACCGGCGACTATCCGACGACGCTGACCGATTTCGAGGAACATGCGCTCGAGGATCAATTTTCGTTGCTTGCCGAACGGGTTGTCTGACCAAATGAGCAAAATGTCTGAAGAATTGGCGGGCCAGGTCGCGCTCGTCACCGGCGCCAGCCGCGGGATCGGCGCCGCGATCGCCCATTCGCTCGCGACGCGCGGCGCGCATGTCGTGATTACCGCGCGCACCGCGGGCGGGCTCGAGGAGCTCGAGGATCGCATCCACGCCGCGGGCGGCAGCGCGACGATCGCCCCGCTCGACCTGACCGACGGCGACAGCATCGCGCGGCTCGCGAGCGCGATGGCCGAACGCTGGCAACAGCTCGACATGCTCGTGCTCAACGCAGCGATGCTCGGGACGCTGACCCCCGTCGGCGCGATCGACGGCAAGGAGTTCAACAAGCTGCTGACGCTCAACGTCGTTGCACAGCAGGCGCTGATCGCCAATTTCGATCCGTTGCTGCGCCGCGCCGCGCACGGCCGCCTGCTTGCCTTGTCGAGCGGCGTGGCGCGCACCCCGCGCGCCTACTGGGGCGCCTATTCGGCGTCGAAGGCGGCGCTCGAGGCGCTGGTGACAAGCTATGGCGCCGAGATGCGCAACATCTCGAACGTTCGCACCGCGATCCTCAATCCGGGCGCGACGCGCACCCAGATGCGCGCACGCGCCTATCCCGGCGAAGACCCGCAGAGCATCAAGGATCCCGAGCTGGTCGGCGAATTCGTCGCGAAGCTGATGGTCGAGGGGTTCGAGAGCACCGATTTCCACGAGCTTCCCAAGGTGATGGAAGAGGCTTAACGCGATCTTTGCCTTCAAGGCCTAAGCGACCGGCACACGTATCAGCAAGGATTTCAGCCATGGCCCGCACCTTCCTGCGCTTCCTTATCGCGACCGCGATCGGTATTTTCGTCGCCTTCGCGCTGATCTGGATCGCGCAATATGCGGGCGGCGAGCTTTCGCCCGAGGTCTATGACGTCGGAACCGGCGAAATATTGATCCCGGCGGGCGCGACGATCGCGCTGCTCGTGGGCTGGTTTGTAGGCAGCTTCGCCGGCGGCTGGCTCGCGATGCGCGCCTCGGCGAACCCCGGCGCCGGCTGGATCGTCGCCGGCGCGGTGATTGGCGCGGGCCTCTACCGCGCCGCCACGCTCGGCGACAACTGGTGGATGATGGCGCTGGGCGTCGTCATCCCGCTGGCGGCCGCCTGGACCGCGCAGCGCGTATCGGCGACGGCGCCCGCGACCGCCTGACGGAAAATCCGTCGCTCCTGCGCGAGGGCGACGGTTATTTGGCTTCCGCGTCGACCGCCGCCTGCACGCTCTTGTAGAAGGCCTCGCGCGCCGAGCCAACGCCGTCGGGATCGGTCGCGGTCGGCCAGTTGCCGTTCGACGCGATTATCAGTCGGCGCTTGGGATCGATGAAGATGCCCTGACCGAAAATCCCCTGCGCCGCGAAGCTGCCGTCGTCGTTGGTCCACCATTGATAGCCATAGCCGCGCCCCGGCTGGTCGATATCGGCCTGTTTGGTGGTCGCGGCCGCAAGCCAGCCGTCGGGCAGCACCTTCTCGCCGCCCGCGACGCCGCCGCCGAGAATGAACAGGCCAAAGCGCGCATAGTCCTTCAGGCTTGCCGATATGCAGCAACCGCTGATCTCATGCCCCGTGGCGCCGAGCATCCACACCGCATCCTGTTCCATTCCGAACGGCTTCCAGACCTTTTCGGACAGATAATCGGACAGCGTCTTGCCCGTCGCGCTCGACACGAGCACCCCGATCAAATTTGTCTCCCCGGTCTTGTAGACCCATTTCGACCCCGCCGGAGCTTCGCGCGGCAAGGTCTTCATATAGCTGACCGTTATGTCTTCGCCCGGCACCGGCTTTTGCAGGTTGAACTGCGCGACGTCGGACTTGGGATCGGTATAATCCTCATTCCATTCGACCCCCGAGGTCATCGTCAAAAGCTGGCGCACGCTGACATCGTCATAGGCCGAGCCCTTGAGTCCTGGAATATAGGCCGAAACCTTGTCGTCGAGGCTCTTGATATAGCCATCCTTCACCGCCGCCCCGACGAGCGTCGAGGTAAAGCTCTTGGCGACCGAAAAGCTCGTCCAGCGGCCTTGCGGGCCATAGCCGAGCGCATATTTTTCGAGCCGGATCTTGCCGTCCTGCACGATGATCAACCCCGCATTGCGCTGGCTCGCCATATAGGCGTCGACATCGACGCCAAGGTCGATCGGCGCGCCCTGCGGCATCGGATAGACGTCGCCGCCCGCTTCGATGGTGTGCACGACCACCTTCGGCACGCTCTCCATCGTTCGGAAAGCCGCGTCGCGTTGGTCCTGGCTCCAAAACAGCACGTTCAGATCCTCCGGCAATTTGTCGTTCGTCTGGGTAATGGCGGGGGCCGCACCGCCCACCGCTGCCGCGCACAGAAGCGCCGCCGCCAAAATTCGTCGCACTATCCTCTCCCCTGCTGCTTCAGGCCGTCTTTTCGAGCGTGACCTGCGCGACGTCGATGCCGCCGCCGCGAAAGCCGCCCTCGCAATATTGCAGATAATAGCGCCAGAGCCGCACGAAGCGCTCGTCGAACCCCGCTGGCAGCCGGTCGCCCGCGACCGCGGCGTCGAACCGCTCGCGCCATTGGCGCAGCGTTTCGGCATAGTCGCCGCCGAAACGCCGCACGTTGCGCCACTTGAGGCCGCGCGCTTCGGCGAGCGCGCGAAACCGGCTTTCCGAAATCAGGCAGCCGCCCGGAAAAATATAGGCCTGGATGAAGTCGCTGCTCAGCGCGTAGCGCTCGAACAGCGCATCGTCGATCAATATATACTGGATCGCCGCCTTGCCCCCCGGGCGCAGCAGGCGCGCGATCGCGTCGAGATAGGCGGGCCAATAGGCCTGCCCCACCGCCTCGACCATTTCGACGCTCGCGATCGCGTCATAAGGACCCTGCGCATCGCGATAGTCGCAAAGCTCGATCCGCGAACGACCGCTGAAGTCGACCGCCTGCAGCCGCGCCGCGGCAACCTCCGCCTGCGCGGGCGAAAGGGTGATGCCCGTATAGAGCACGTCGTGGCGCTCGACCGCGCGCTCGGCGAGCGCACCCCAGCCGCAACCGATTTCAAGCAGCCGGCCGCCCGAACGCAGGTCGAGCCGGTCGAGGATCGTATCAACCTTCGCGGACTGCGCCTCTTCGAGCGTCTGATCGGGGGTGGCAAAGCGCGCGCTCGAATAATTCATGCCGGCATCGAGCCACAAGCGATAGAAATCATTGCCCAAATCATAGTGAGCAAGGATATTGCGCTTCGCCCCGCGGCGGTCGTTGCGATTGAGCCGGTGCGCGAACCGGTTCATCCAGCGCCACGGCCCCCGCGCGCGTCCCGACTCGCCAAGCGCTTTGCCGTTGCGCATGAACAGGTCGAACAGCGGAACCGGGTCGGGCGAGGCCCATTCGCCCTTGTCCCACGCGCGATACCATCCGACCGAGCCCGAGAGGGCGAGGCGCACCAGCGCCGCCCAATTGTGAAGATGGACGACCGCGACCGGCCCCTTACCCCGGCCGCCAAGCAGGCGGACGCTGCCGTCGGGCAAATGCCCCTCGATCGTTCCCGAGTCGAGCCCGGCGTCGATGCGGTCGAGCATGCGGTGGAACAGCCCGGCCGGCGCATATTTCATCAGCCACGCGAACCCGCCGCCCGAGCGGAACGCCCGGTCGGCGCGCAGCAAGCCCTTGCCGCGTTTCGGACTGACATGCGTGTTCATATCATCTTCCTGCCGCAAAGCCCCGGACGTGACAATCACTAGCTTTAGAAGCTAGTCGCGCGACTTCATGACGTCGTAAGCCGCAAGCGCGCGTTCGCGTGCTGCGCGGTGGCCGATGCGCTTCCCAGGATAGGCGGCGGGGCGGCAGCCATGTGCCTCGGGATCGTGAATGTGTGCGTCGTCCAGCTGCGCGAGTTCGGGGACCCAGCGCCGGATATAGTCCGCCGCGTCGAATTTTTCCGACTGCGTCAGCGGCGCCATGATCCGCGGGAACATATTGCTGTCGACCCCGGTGCCGGCGACCCACTGCCAATTCACGCTATTGTTCCCGTAATCTGCATCGACCAGCGTGTCCCAGAACCACTGCTCGCCGCGCCGCCAGTCGATCAGCAGATGCTTGATCAGGAAACTCGCCGCGATCATCCGCACGCGATTGTGCATCCACCCCGTCGCCCAAAGCTGGCGCATTCCGGCATCGACGATCGGATAGCCGGTTCGCCCCTGCTGCCACGCCTTGAAATCGTCTTCGGCATCCCTGCCCTCGCGCCACGGGAAGGCGTCGAATGCATCGCGCGCGCTTTGCCGCCCATAATCGGGAAATTGCAGGATGACATTCTGGGCATAATCGCGCCAGCCGACCTCGCCCAGAAAGACGTCGACCGACCCGCCCGCGTCGGCGATGCGGTGCCAGACATAGGCGGGAGAGACTTCGCCGAAATGCAGATGCGGCGACAGACGCGAACTCCCCTCTTCGGACGGCAGGTTGCGGCGTGCATCATAGGCGGACGCCGCCTCGATGAACGCGGCCACGCGCTTGCGAGCGCCGTCTTCGCCGGGCTCCCAGTCGTCGGCAAAGCCCTTCGCCCAATCGGGCTTCGTCGGCAGCAGCTTCCAATCGTCTAGCTTGTCCGACGCCGGCCATTCAGCGGGCGCCGGAATATCGCGCGGGCGGTTGGCGGGTGACGCGGGCGGCATCCGCTCCTTCAGTGCGCGCCAGAACGGCGTATAGATCTTGTAGGGTTGCCCGCTGCCGGTGGTCACCGACCCCGGCGGCGCCAGATAGTTGCCGTCGTGACAGACGAGGTCGAGCCGCCTCGCCACCGCACGCTCGGCGTTGCGCCACCAGGGCTCGTAGTGGCGCAGGCAATGCACCTGCTTGGCGCCGATTTCTTTTGCGACTTCATCAAGTTGTTCGTCACATTTCCCACGGCGCAGAACCAGCTGCGATCCTTTTTCCCGCAACGCGGCGTCGAGGCTGGCAAGACTGTGATGCAGCCACCAGCGCGATGCTCCGCCCATTGCGCGATGCTTGGGCGTTTCGTCGTCGAGGATATAAACCGGCACGACGGGACCCGCCGCCGCCGCCGCGGCGAGCGCCTCTTGATCGGAAAGGCGCAGGTCGCGCCGCAGCCAGACGATACGCGGAGCGGTCATCCGGGGGGACGGCGGTTCGGTGCGGTCACCCGAACCATAAAGCTGCCCCGCGCTAAAGGTTGCATGAAGCGCTGGTCGGCGAGATCGATGGCGTCGCCATCGCGAGTCGCGACCGGCATTCGCGCCCAGAAGAGGAAGGCGCGCGCGGCAGGGTCGGCCTTGGCCCACAGACGGAGCCGCATGTCGTCCATTCCGGTCGGACGCCCCGGCTCGACGGTCGCGCCCGCGCCGAGCGCGAAGGCGCCGCGGCCGTAATAGCCGCCGCCGCGCCAGAAAATATCGCGTTTCCAGAACATCAGCGGCGGCGGGCTGGCGACGACGAGCGCCCCGTCCTGTCCCGCATCGCGCAGCAACTCGGCCGCCTGCGCCTCGGCGCGGCCCGTGATCAGGCCGTTGGCGAAGATATAGGCGCAAACCGCGGTGAAGCCGATCCATGCGGGGCGCCTCCAATTCGCGCATCCGCGGCGTTCGCGGCGCAGCGACAACCCGACCGACAGGCCGAGCGCGATCCATATCCACAGGTCGACGATGAACAGCGTATCGCCATAGAACCAGCGATGGCTGAACGGCTCCAGCAGCCGGATACCGTAGTTGTTGAGCCAGTCGAGCGCGGGATGGCTGAGGCAGCCGATGTAAGCGAGCGCGAGCAGCCACCCCTTGTGCACGGGCAAGCGATCAGCGGGCCGTTTTCCGCGTCGCGCCTGCCACGTGTCGAAGCCGAGCATCGCGGCCCAGAGCAGCAACGGCAGGAGGAACAAAGCGATCGGCCCATGCGTCAACCCGCGCCGCATCGCAAGCGACTCGACGCCATAGATCGCACAGCCCGCGTCGATATCGGGCAGGTTCGCCGCAAGGATCAGCGTCGGCATCGCCAGGCCGGTCTTGCGCTTGAGCCCCATCTGGCCAAGCACCGCGCCGACAAGGCTGTGGGTCAGATTATCCATGAAATTCGCTTCACACAAAGGCACGAAGGCACAAAAAATTATCGGCGAACAGGCGCGTAGTAATTGTTGGCTACGCGCTTCACTCCATCGCGAAATAACTCTTGACCAAAATTGATCAATAACCCGAGCGGCAAATCGAGAAGGCGCAAATAGGTCAGCAACTGCTTGCCGTGCACCGGCGCGAACCGTTCGACTGATTTCAACTCCACGACTAGCTTCTGTTCGATCAGCAGGTCGAGTCGCAATGCATTGTCGATCACGGCGCCTTTATACGTGATAGGAACGACGAGCTGCTGTTCCACGTTCAAGCCGACTTCGCGCAGCGCCTCCGCCAACAAAATTTCATACACGGATTCAAGTAGTCCGGGACCAAGATCGCGATGAAGATGAAAGGCACAATCGATTGCAATTCGCGCAAGATCTTCGACGTCATGGGATGACCCATTTGTGCCTTTGTGCCTTTGTGTGAGGTCCACTTCTTCTTAAAGCTCCGGCCCGCCTTCCTTGACGGTCCAGGTCTGGCCCTTCTTGAGCAGGCCCTGCAGGTCGGCGGTCTTGCCCTCGCGCGCTGCGGCGTTCTGGCGCACGACGTCGGCTTCGAAGCTCGGCCGCGGATCGTCATAGAGGACGCCGAGTGCCATCGGGAATTCGCCGAAGCGCATCTCGACGAGCATGTGCGCGACGCTGCGGTTGGTGACGTCGTGGACGATCACGCCCGCCGCCTTCCAGTCGCCGTCGACGACATCGACGACCTTGAGCTCAAGCGCGTCCTTGTCGAGCGTGATGCCCTTGGTGCCCTTGGCGAACAGCATCGGCTCGCCATTCTGGAGCCACAGCTGGCGGTCCTCGGCGCCCTTCGGCGCGGCGAAGTCCTGAAACACGTCCTTGTTATAGACGATGCAGTTCTGGAAAATCTCGATGAACGCCGCGCCCTTGTGCGCGTGCGCCGCCTTCAGCACGTTCGGCAATTCCTTCGACACGTCGAAGCCGCGCGCGACGAAACGCGCGCCAGCGCCGAGCGCGAAGGCGCAGGGCTGCGCGGGTCGGTCGACCGAACCAAAGGGGGTCGACGGGGTGGTCGTCCCGACGCGGCTCGTCGGCGAATATTGCCCTTTCGTAAGACCATAGATCTCGTTGTTGAACAGCATGATCTGGCAATCGAGATTGCGGCGCAGAAGGTGCATCGTGTGGTTGCCGCCGATCGACAGCCCGTCGCCGTCGCCGGTGACGATCCAGATGTCGAGATCGGGATTGGCGAGCTTCAGCCCCGTCGCGAACGCCGGCGCACGGCCATGGATCGTGTGGAAGCCATAGGTTTCCATATAATAGGGGAAGCGCGACGAGCAGCCGATGCCGCTGATGAACACGGTGTTTTCGGGCGCGGTGCCGATGTCGGGCATGGTGCGCTGCACCGCTTTGAGGATCGCATAGTCGCCGCAGCCGGGGCACCAGCGGACCTCCTGGTCGCTTTCCCAGTCCTTGAGCGTCGTCTTGGCGATGGTGGTCATCTCGTTCACTGGAAGGCCTCCTCGATGGCGGCTTCGATTTCGGCGATGGTGAAGGGCTGGCCCGACACCTTGTTGAGCGGGCGCGCATCGACCAGATATTGATCGCGCAACACAGTCTTGAGCTGCCCGGTGTTCATCTCGGGCACGATCACCTTGTCATAACTCTTGAGCAATTCGCCCAGATTGGCCGGCAGCGGCCAGATATGGCGGATATGAACGTGGCTGACGTCCTTGCCCTCGGCACGCTTTCTCCGCACCGCCTGATGGATCGGGCCGAAGGTCGAACCCCAGCCGACGATCGCGAGCTTGCCGCCCTCGGCGCCGAGTTCGACGCCCTGATCGGGCACCTTGACGCCGTCGATCTTGGCCTTGCGGATGTCGGTCATCGCCTGGTGGTTCGCGGGCGCATAGTTGATGTGCCCGGTATCGACCTCTTTCTCGATGCCGCCGATGCGGTGGAGCAGCCCCGGCGTTCCGGGCTTCACCCACGGCCGCGCGAGCTTTTCATCGCGGCCATAGGGCTTGAAGCCGCCTTCGGGGACTTCGGTCAGGAACTGGACGGGAAAGCGCTCATAGGCCATCAGGTCGGGCACGTGCCACGGCTCGGCGGCGTTGGCGATATAGCCGTCGGTCAGCAGCATCACCGGGGTCATATATTGCACCGCGATGCGGCACGCCTCGATCGCGCACTCGAACGCGTCGGCGGGCGAGCGCGCGGCGATCACGGGCATCGGCGCGTCGCCGTTGCGGCCATAGACCGCCTGGTAGAGGTCGGACTGCTCGGTCTTGGTCGGCAGGCCGGTCGAAGGGCCGCCGCGCTGCGAATTGACGATGACGAGCGGCAGCTCGGTCATGATCGCGAGCCCCATCGCCTCGCCCTTCAGGGCGATGCCCGGCCCCGACGAGCTGGTCACGCCGAGCGAACCGCCATAGCTCGCGCCGATCGCGGCGCAGATGGCCGCTATTTCATCTTCGGCCTGGAAGGTCGTGACGTCATATTCCTTGAGCCGCGACAGGTGATGCAGGATCGCCGACGCCGGCGTGATCGGATAGCCGCCGAAGAAGATTGGCAACTCGGCGAGCTGCGCCCCCGCGACGAGGCCGAGCGCAATCGCCTCGGCGCCGGTGAGCGTGCGATAGAGGCCGGGTTCGGCGGGCGCCGCGGGCACATGATGCTGTTTGAGCGGCCCTGCGAGTTCGGCGGTCTCGCCATAGGCATGGCCCGCGTTGAGCGCCGCGATATTGGCATCGGCGAGCTCGGGTGCCTTGGCGAATTTCGCCTTCAGCCAGTCGATCAGCGGCTGGCGGTCGCGATCGAACATCCAGAGCGCGAGCCCCAGCGTCCACATATTCTTGCAGCGCAGCGCTTCCTTGTTGCCGAGCCCGAAGGGCTTGACCGCGTCGAGCGTCGCCTGGCTGATATTGAGCTTGAGCAGCTGCCACTTCGCGAGGCTGCCGTCCTCGAGCGGGTTCGACTCATATTTCGCCTTGGCGAGATTGCGGTCGTTGAACTCGCCCTCGTCGGCGATGATGAGCCCGCCGGGCTTGAGCGCCGGCACATTGGTCTTGAGCGCGGCGGGGTTCATCGCGACGAGCACGTCGGGCGCATCGCCCGCGGTGTCGATCTCGCTCGATCCGAAATTGATCTGGAACGCCGAAACGCCGAACAGCGTCCCTTGCGGCGCGCGGATCTCCGCCGGAAAATCGGGGAAAGTCGCAAAGTCGTTGCCCGCGAGGGCCGACGAAAGCGTGAACTGACCGCCGGTCAGCTGCATCCCGTCGCCGGAATCGCCGGCAAATCGCACCACCACCGCATCCGAAAGGGGGACGTCGGGCGTCTTCGCCTCGTCCACTACCGCTGTCGCCATTCTCACTTCTGCCTTACGTAATCTTTGCGAACCTGTAACATCGGCCTAGGCCTGTCGGGGACAAGCCGCAATTCAGAAAAAATTGTGCGCCGCAAAGCGAAACGACCCGATCGGTTTCGATTTGCGATTGATTATGCCGCAGCGATGCCGAATAGCTGCGCCGACAAGAACAACGCACAACTTGCAAGGGATGATCCAGGATGACCGACGGCACGCCCCCCTTTGTCCGCCCCGACGTGGCCGGCTTTCTCGCCTTCCTTAACGCGCAGGAAGGCCCGAAGATGGAAGAGTTGCCGCCCGCCGCGGCGCGCGAGATGATGCGCGCGATGGGCCAGCTCGCCGACGTGCCGCGCGGCGACATCGCGCATGTCGAGGACCGCAGGATTCCGGGGCCGGCGGACGATATTCCGATCCGCATCTATGACAATCGCCCCGATCGCGAAGCCGGACCGGTGATGGTCTTCTATCATGGCGGCGGTTGGGTGATCGGCGACCTCGAAACGCACGACCCCTATTGCGCCGAGGCGGCGCGGCAGCTCGACATGCCGGTGATCGCGGTCGATTATCGTCTCGCCCCCGAACATCCCTTCCCCGCCGCGCCCGAGGATTGCGAAGCCGCAACGCGCTGGGTCGCCGACAATATCCCCTGCACCGGGCTTGTCCTGTCGGGGGACAGTGCGGGTGGCAATCTGACCATCGCGACCGCGCTTACCTTGCGCGACAAGCCGGCATCGAAGCCGGTGATCGCAATCCACCCCATCTATCCCGCGGTCACGACGCATTACGACTGGCAGAGCTATCGCGACTTCAAGGACGGCTATCTGCTCACCGAGGGCGGAATGCAGTGGTTCGGCGACAATTACGCCGCCGATCCCGATGATTATCGCGCCGCGCCGATCGACGTGCCGGCCGAAGGCCTGCCGCCGACCTTGCTCGTCACCGCGAGTCTCGATCCGCTCCGCGACCAGGGCCGCGCCTATGCCGCCAAGCTGATCGAAGCGGGGGTGCCGACGACCTATCGCGAGGCGAAGGGAACGATCCACGGCTATATCTGCCTCGCGCAGGGCATTCCGAGCGCCGCCCAGGACATCCGCGGCAATTTGACCCTGCTCAAGGCGATCGTTACCGAAGCGACCGCATGACCGACCACAGCCACCTTCCCTATCGCCCCTGCGCCGGCGTGATGCTCGCGAACCGCGACGGCCGCATCTTCGTCGGCCAGCGGCTCGATACGACGCTCGCGGCGTGGCAGATGCCGCAGGGCGGGATCGATGCGGGAGAGGATGCCGAGGAAGCGGCAATCCGCGAACTGGGCGAGGAAACGGGCGTTCACGGCGGGCTCGTCGAGATCATCGCGCGCAGCCGCGAGGAATATTTCTATGACCTGCCCGACCATCTGGTCGGCAAGATGTGGGGCGGCCAATATCGCGGCCAGCGCCAGCGCTGGTTCCTGATGCGCTTCATGGGGCGCGACGAGGACGTCAATATCCACACCGAGCATCGGGAATTTCGCGCGTGGCGCTGGGCCGATCTCGACGAACTCGAAAAGCTCATCGTCCCGTTCAAGCGCACGCTCTATCGCGGGCTGGTCGAGGAATTCGGCCCGCTCGTCTGATCCTTGAGGGCGAACGCCTTACGGAACACATCGGCGAACATGTCTGGCGTCAGCCGCCCCGTGTTCGTGTTGTAGCGCGAACAGTGATAGCTATCGAGGAGGGTGCGCCCGTTCGGCAGCCGATGCACCGCGCCATGTGCGAAGCGATAGGCGGCGAGCCGTTCACCCGCAGCGCGCAGCGCGGCGTCGTGCGCGATCCGCCCGAGTGCAATCATCACGCGGACTTGCGGCAGCGCGGCCATCTGCGCTTCGAAAAAGGGCCGGCAGGTCGCAATCTCCTGCGGCGTCAGCTTGTTTTGCGGCGGCAGGCATTTGACACTGTTGACGATGATCGCGCCATCGAGCGTCAGTCCATCGTCGATCCGGCTGGCATAGCGCCCGTTGCTCAAGCCGAATTCGGCGAGCGTCGCAAACAGCAGGTCGCCCGCATAGTCGCCGGTGAAGGGCCGTCCGGTGCGGTTCGCGCCATGCTTGCCGGGCGCGAGGCCGACGAGCGCGAGCCAAGCGTCCGGGTCGCCAAAGGCATGGACCGGCGCATTCCACCAATCGGGGTGCTCGGCGCGGCATTCGCGGCGCAGCGCGACGAGCCGCGGGCAGCGCGGGCAATCGCGCGGCGGTTCGGTGGCGGCGAGCGGGCTGGATATTGGCACGCGGCTGCGATAGGCGCGGGGCCATGGGCGATGCAACACCCCTGCCCCTCTATGCCATCGGGCTCGGCTCGAATCGCCGCCACGCGCGCTTCGGCGACCCGCGGCATGTGCTGATGGCGGCGCTGGATGCACTCGAGAGCGCCGATATCGAACCCGTCGATGCGAGCCCGATCATCGCGAGCGCGCCGCTCGGCCCGTCGCGGCGGCGCTTTGCCAACGCGGTTGCGCTCGTCGCCTCACCGCTCGCCCCGCCCGAAATGCTCGCGCGGCTGAAGGCGATCGAGGCCGAATTCGGGCGGCGGCGCGGCCGGCGCTGGGGCGAGCGCACGCTCGATCTCGACATCCTGCTCTGGTCGGGCGGCGCGTGGGCGGACGAACGCCTCACTCTTCCGCATCCGGCGATGACCATACGCCGCTTCGTCCTCAATCCGCTGCTCACCATTGTTCCGAGGTGGCGGCATCCGCTGACCGGTCTGACGGTGCGCCAGCTCGCCGCCCGCCTTGCCGCGGCAAAGCCGGTTGACCGCGCCGCGCCGGCGCTCTAGGGCGACGGCGCACGGTCGCAAGGCGCCCTTCGGGTGGCCGCGATGGGCCCTTAGCTCAGTCGGTAGAGCAACTGACTTTTAATCAGTAGGTCGCTGGTTCGAACCCAGCAGGGCTCACCATCATCCTCCGACATCCGGCATGTTTCGGCTATCGTCCGCGCGATTGCGCTCCTATGCGGCCGGTATGACGTATCGACAGATCGGCATCGTCGGATCGGGGCGCGTGGCGCGCGCGCTCGGGCTTGCCCTCGCACATTTTTCGGAGGAGCCCTTGCTGCTGTGGGGGCGGTCGGGCGACCGCGCGCGCGAGGCGGTCGCGACGATTGGGCGTGCGACGGTTGCGGACGGATTGGCGCAGCTGGCGCGGCGGTGCGACCTCATTGCCATCGCCGTTTCGGACGACGCTCTCGCAAGTCTTGCGGCGGCATTGGTCCCGCACCTCGGCGCGGCATCACCCTTCATTTTCCACGTCAGCGGGCGCAGCGGCGCTGCCGTTCTCGATCCGCTCCGCGACGCCGGAGCCACGACCGCGGCAATCCATCCCGCCATGACCTTCACCGGCGACACGGCGCGTGAGGTGGAGCGGATGGCCGGCGCCTGGTTTGCGATCACCGGTTCGAGCGACGACGCGACGAGCCGCGCAGATGCGGTCGTCGACACGCTCGGCGGCAATGCGACACAAATCGCCGAAGAGCAGCGCGCGCTCTATCATGCCGCGCTGTGTCACGCGGCCAACCACCTCGTCACGCTGCTCGACGGAGCTTTCGACATGTTGAGCGCCGCGGGCGCGGACAGCCCCCGCCCATTGCTCGCACCGCTGGTCCGCGCGGCGCTCGAGAACAGCCTTGCGAGCGGATTTTCGGCGCTTTCAGGCCCATTATTGCGGGGCGACGCCGCGACCATTGAAGCGCATTTGCGCGCCCTCGAACGCGACTGCCCGCGGCAGCTTCATCCCTATTGCGGCATGGCGCGCGCAACGGCCGATGCGTTACAGCGCAATGGCACCGCACCCGGTGCACGGCTCGCGTCGCTGTTGCGACGGGATGGACAGGAAAAGGGCCGCCCGTAGACGGCCCTTGGCCCTAAAATCGCAAACTTTTAGGGGCTGACCGGTTCGTCCTCGTCATCATCGCTGAAGATGATGATCATCGCGGCAATGCCTGCAGCCAGACCCAGCGCGCCGACGATCCAGCCCGAGTTCCCTTCAAGCTGGCTTGCCTTGCTCGACGCCGAGGTAGCCCGCGCGTTGGCAACGGATTGCGCGGCCGTCGCAGCCACAGGAGCAAGCGCGATGGCGCTGCCGGTGATCAAGAGTGCCGTTTTCTTGAACAGGGTCATGAAATTCCTCCGTGGCTGCATTACACCGTTCAATCAACGCCAATTGCATGACAAAGTTCCGGCCGCATTACTTCGGCTCAACGCCCGGAACAAACGGACCGTCGAAATATTCGTCCCTCAGGCGAAATGCAATTTTCGATATTTGCCGCGGAAATAGAGTAAGGGGTCGCGGCGGGGTTCGAAAATCGCCTTGAGAACGCGCCCGACGAGCAGGAAATGGTCGCCGCCGTCGTGGACGGCATGGCGCGCACATTCGAAGCTCGAGAGCGAGCCGGTGAGCACGGGGGTGCCGAACTCGCCCATGGCCCAGGGCGTCGCGGCGAAGCGGTCCTCCCCCTTGCCCGCAAAGCGGTTCGACGTCGGCTGCTGACCGATCTGGAGGACGTTGACCGCGAAGCGCTCGGCGTCGCGCAAATAGGGCGCGCTGCCCGCGCTGTTGGCGATGCACACGAGCAGCAGCGGCGGGTCGAGCGAGACCGAGGTAAAGCTGTTCGCGGTCAACCCGATCGGCGCGCCGTCCGGGCACATTGCGGTAACCACGGTAACCCCCGTTGCAAAGCAGCCGAGCGCGTCGCGGAAGGTGCGCGCATCCGATCCCTCGCGATATTCGGGCGAGGCGCGCGGCGCACGGCGTTCGAGGAAGTCGATCAGATAGCCGCCGAGCGCGTCGCCGCGGTCGTCGGTGACGACGAGCGACCGATCCTCGACCTCGGCGAGCTCACCGTCGGGGAGCCGCGCGACGAACGCCTTTGCGTCGCCGGGCGATACCAGTTCGGAGAGCGCACCGCGGACATAGAGCGTGGGCAAAGCGATCGCCGCGGGCGCGCCAGCGAGCCGGTCGGCGACCGCGCCGCTGTCGAAGGCATCGAGCAGGCGCGGGTCCCATTCGGCCTGCCCGGGCGCGAGCGCCGCGGCTTCGCGCAGCCGCGCGCCGATGCGCCGCGCGACGTCGGGATCGAGGTCGAGCGGGACATCGACGAGCACGAGTCCCGACGCGAGCAGCGCCGCGTCGCGTTCGAGCGCGGCACTCGCGATCCAGCCGCCGAGCGTCGAGGCGACGACGACCGGCCGCGTTCCGAGCTGTGCGAGCACCGCGCGCAGATCCTCGACCAGCGCGTCGAAGTCATAGCGCCCGTCGGCGGGCCATTCGCTGCCGCCATGGCCGCGCAGGTCGAGGCTGATCACGCGCCGCCCCGCCTGCTCGAGCGCCTCGGCAACGCCCGCCCACACGCTGCGCGTCTGACCGGCGCCGTGCACCAGCAGCACGGCGGGATCGTCCGCCGACCCGATCTCCTCGGCTTCGAGTCGGACGCCCGCAAATCCGCGATATTCGACGATGCTCATGCGCTGCGGCCCTTCATAGGGGCATGTCCATGCCGCGCTTTGCCGGCGAGTTCCACCCCCAGGTGCGAATTTCCGGGTCGTCGTTCACGGTCGACGGGCGCAGCCCTTCGGCCGGCCGAGTGGCCCTGCCCTCAGGTGCGAAAGCCCGCGAGTCGCTGGTCGATGATCGCTTCGGCCTCGGCGATGATGCGGTCGATGAGCTGCCCGCATGTCGGAATGTCGTGGATCAGGCCCTGGACCATGCCGGCCCAGAACACGCCCTTCGACAGATCGCCGGTCTGGAGCAGCTCGCGCCCCGCGGCGCCCGCGACCAGCGGCTGGACATCCTCGAACTTCGCATCGGGCAGCGACAGACGGCGCACCACCTCTTCGCTCACCGCGCTCTTGCCGACGCGCGCGGTGTTCTTGAAATTGCGGAAGATCAGGAAGCTGCCGCGCTCGTCATTGTCGACATAGGCCTGTTTCACATTGTCGTGGATCGGCGCTTCCTGCGTCGCGCAGAAGCGTGTGCCCATGTTGATCCCCTCGGCGCCGAGGGAGAGCGCCGCGACGAGGCCGCGCCCGTCGCCGAAGCCGCCGCTCGCGAGCAGCGGGATCTTCACCTTGTCGGCGGCCGCGGGAATCAGGATCAGCCCCGGAATATCGTCCTCGCCCGGATGGCCCGCGCATTCGAAGCCGTCGATCGAGATGATGTCGCAGCCCGCGCGCTCGGCCGAGAGCGCGTGGCGCACCGCGGTGCATTTGTGCAGGATGGTGACGCCATGCGGCTTCAGCATCTCCCAGATCTCGCGCACCGCCTGCGTCCCCGCGGTCTCGACGATCTTCACCCCGCCGTCTATGATCGCCTGCGCATAGGCCTTGTAGTCGGGGGCGTTGATCGTCGGGAAGACGGTCATGTTCACGCCGAAGGGCTTGTCGGTCATCGCGCGGCAGCGCTCGATCTCGTCGCGCAGCGCTTCGGGCGACGGCTGGGTCAGCGCCGTCAATATCCCAAGCCCGCCCGCGTTCGACACCGCGCCCGCCAGCTCGGCATAGCCGACGCTCTGCATCCCGCCCTGTACGATCGGATGCTCGATCCCCAGCATTTCGGTGATGCGTGTCCTGAAAGCCATGCTCGGTCCCTTCCCTGCTAACCTTGCCCTTACGGCCGCTTCGCCTCCGCCCATGAATTAACTTGACGCTTACGTCAACGTCGGGTTGAGTCGACATGATAGTTAGGTAACGAAGGGAATCGCATGACCATCTCCGAGCGCGCCCGCGGCATTGCCGAAAAGGTCGAGGCCTTCGTCCGCGAAACCGTGATCCCCTATGAGAGCGACCCGCGCCGCGACCATCATGGCGCGCCCACCGACAAGTTGGTGATGGAAATGCGCGAAAAGGCCCGCGCAGCCGGCGTGCTGACCCCGCATATTCTGGACGACGGCAGCCACCTCAACCAGCGCGAGACGGCGATCGTCCTGATCGCCAGCGGCCTCTCGCCGCTCGGCCCGCTCGCGTGCAACACGATGGCGCCCGACGAAGGCAATATGTATCTGCTCGGCAAGGTCGGGAGCGCCGATCTCAAGCAGCGCTTCCTCGAACCGATGATCGCGGGCCGCACGCGATCGGCCTTTTTCATGACCGAACCCGCCGAAGAAGACGGCGCGGGATCGGACCCGTCGATGATGCGGACGACGTGCCGGATCGACGGCAATCACTGGGTCGTGAACGGCCGCAAATGCTTCATCACCGGCGCCGACGGTGCCGGCGTCGGTATCGTCATGGCCAAGGCCGAAGACGTCGCGCAGGGCGGCGGCGCGTGCATGTTCCTCGTCGACCTGCCCGACCCCGCAATCCGCATCGAGCATGTCCCGAACACGATCGATTCGTCGATGCCGGGCGGCCATGCGACCGTGGTCATCGACAATTTGCGCATTCCCGCCGACCAGATGCTCGGCGAAGCCGGCGAAGGGTTCAAATATGCGCAGGTGCGATTGTCGCCTGCGCGCCTGTCGCACTGCATGCGCTGGCTGGGGGCGTGCATCCGCGCGAACGAGATCGCGACCGACTATGCGAACCGCCGCCATGCGTTCGGCAAGCCGCTGGTCGATCATGAAGGCGTCGGCTTCATGCTCGCCGAAAATCTGATCGACATCAAGCAGGCCGAACTGATGATCGACTGGTGCGCGGGCGTGCTCGACACCGGATCGCTCGGCACCGCCGAAAGCTCGATGGCGAAGGTCGCGGTGTCGGAGGCGCTGATGCGGATCGCCGACCGCTGCGTGCAGGTGATGGGCGGCACCGGCGTTACCGACAAGACGATCGTCGAACAGGTGTTCCGCGAAGTCCGCGCCTTCCGCATCTATGACGGCCCGACCGAGGTCCACAAATGGAGCCTCGCCAAGAAAATCAAACGCGACTGGAAAAGCGCGCAGGGCTGAGCCGCGGGCCGCACGCTCGAACCGTAGCGTCAAAGCACTTGACGTTTACGTTAACGTCGGGATGATGGGCCAAAATTATCAAGGGTGAGGAATCGGCATGTCGATCTTGTACGACGAAGGCCAGGACGCAATCGCGACCGAATCGCGGCGCGTTCTGGAAGCGCGGGTGACCAAGGACGACCTGCTGCCGCTGCTCGAAGCGACCGGCGAATATCATCAAGGCTTCTGGGCCACGGCCAAGGAACAGGGCTGGACCGCCCTCGCCCTTCCCGAAACCCATGGCGGCCTCGCGCTCGGCCTCGTCGAGCTGGGCCTGATCGCGCATCAGACCGGACGTACGCTGAGCGGCGCCCCGTTTCTCACGTCGAGTTTCGGCGCAGCAAAAGCGATCGAACTCTACGGCACCGCTGATCAAAAGACGCGCTGGCTGCCCGGTCTCGCCAGCGGCGAGACGATCGGCGCAATCGCCTTTGCGCATGGCGCCGACGCGCTGCCGCAGCATCCCCCGGTCGCGTTCGACGACGAGCGTCTCGACGGGACGGCAATCGGCGTGACCGGCGGCCTGGCAGCCGACATCGCGGTCGTCTTCGCCGAGCGAAACGGAACGCCCGTCCTCGCACTCGCCGAACTCGGATCGGCCGAGCGCGTCGCGGTGCCGAGTTTCGACAACAGCCGTTGCGTCGCCGAACTGCGCTTTGATGGCACGGCCGCTGAAACGCTGCTCACCGGCGACGCGGCGCGCGATGCGGCGTTGCATATCCTCGCGTTGCAGGCAGTCATCACCGCGCACGAGCAGACCGGGGGCGCCGAGGCGCTGATGGAGACTGCGCGCGATTATGCGGTCACGCGCAAGGCCTTCGGCCAGCCGATCGGCGCCTTTCAGTCGATCAAGCACCGCATCGCCGAACTTTATGGCCTCGTCGAGCTGGCGCGCGCCAATTGCATCCACGCGGCGGCGCGCGAGGATCGGGACGATTTTGTCACCGCCGCCGCCGCGGCACGGCTGTCGGCCACCGAGGCCTATGACACCGCCGCGCGCGACTGCGTCCAGATCCACGGCGGCATCGGCGTGACGTGGGAGATCGGCCTTCACCTGCATATGCGGCGCGCGCGCAGTCTCGCGATCGAACAGGGCAGCAGCCTGTTCTGGGAAGATGTCCTCGTCGATCGTCTGTCAGGAGAAGCCGCATGAGCGATCTCGAAGCCTATCGGGCGAAAGCCGCCGCCTGGTGCGAGGCGATGGTCCCCGAATTCGGCAAGGCGGCGCGCAAGGGCCTGTCGGTCGAAGACGATCTCGCGCTCGGCCGGCGCTATCAGAAGGCGAAGTTCGACGCGGGCTATGCCGGCATCAACTGGCCGACCGACCTCGGCGGCCAGGGCCTCGGCCATCTCGAAAAAATCACCTTCGAGGGCGAGGAGATGAAGCACGGCTTCCCGAACGTCTATTTCGGCATCTCGCTCGGCATGCCGGTGCCGGTGCTGATGCAGTTCGGCAGCGACCGCGCGTTCGTCAAGGAACGTGTGCTCAAGGCATTGCAGGGCGAGGAAATCTGGTGCCAGCTCTTCTCCGAACCGTCGGGCGGCACCGATCTTGCCGGACTGCGCACACGCGCCGAGACCGACGGCAACGGCTGGAAGATCAACGGCCAGAAGGTCTGGACGAGCTGGGCGCAATATTCGGATTATGGCGTCATCGTCGTGCGCACCGACCCGACGGTCGCCAAGCACAAGGGGCTGACCTATTTCTGGGTCGATATGAAGGCGCCGGGGGTCACCGTCCGCCCGATCAAGCTCGCCGGCGGCGACAGTCACGTCAACGAGGTGTTCTTCGACGATGTGAAGATCAGCGACGACCATCGCATGTCACCGGTCGGTGGCGGTTTCGGCGTCGCGATCGCGACCTTGATGATCGAACGCTATGTCGCGACCGACAGCGCGGGCTTCGGGCCGCACCTCGACCTGTTCGTCGAACTCGCGAAGGATGTGCAGCTCAACGGCAGGCCCGCGATCGAGGACGGACGCATCCGCCAGCAGATCGCACGCAACTATGCGATGCGCGCCGGGCTCGACTCGATCAACCGGCGCGCGCGGCTGATGATGCAGGCGGGAATGACACCGGGGCCAGAAGGGTCGCTCAACAAGCTCGTCGCGGTGCGTTCGCGCCAGAAGCTGTCCGAGCTCGCGCTCGACCTTCAGGGCAATGCCGCGTTCGCGTTCGACGAACATGCCTCGCCAAAGGATGACTGGGCGTCGAGCTGGATCAACGCGCCGACGGGCCGCATCGCGGGTGGATCGGATGAAACGCTGCTCAACACCATCGCCGAACGCATCCTCGGGCTGCCGCAGGATCACCGCCCCGACAAGGGCATCCCCTTCAACCAGATTCCCGCCTGAGGAGCCTCCCCATGAAGATCGATTCCACCACCGCCGCCGTCGTCACCGGCGGGGCTTCCGGCCTCGGCCGCGCGACCGCAGAAGCGCTCGCCGCGGCAGGGGTGAAGGTCGCCATTTTCGACATCAACGACGCCCTCGGCGAAGAGGTGGCGAAGTCGATCGGCGGGCTGTTCGTCCATGTCGACATCACCGACGAACAATCGGTCGTGGACGGCTTTGCCAAGGCGCGCGCCGCGCACGGACAGGAACGGATCGCGGTCCATTGCGCGATGACCTCGCGCCGCGGCAAGACGCTCGCCTTCGACAAGGAAACCGGCAAATACCGCCGCACCCCGACCGAAGATTATGAATATGGCGTCGCGGGCATCTTGACCGCAAGCTACCGCATCGGATCGATCGCCGCCGAAGGCATGGCGACGCTTCCCGAGATGGAAGATGGCGAGCGCGGCGCGATCATCTTCACCGCCTCGGTCGCGGCGCAGGACGCGCAGATCGGCCAGGTCATCTATGGCTCGGCGAAAGCCGGCGTGAACGGGCTCGTGCTGCCGATGGCGCGCGACCTGATGGACCTCGGCATTCGCGTCAATTCGATCATGCCGGGCGTCTTCGGCACGCCGTTGCTCGGCAACATGAACCCGAAGGTCAAGGAAAGCCTCGAAGCCTCGGTCCCCTTCCCCAAGCGGCTTGGCAAGGCCGAGGAATATGCGAGCCTCGCGATGGAGATGGTCCGCAACACCTATTTCAACGGCCAGGCCGTCCGCCTCGATGGCGCGATCCGCATGGCCCCCCGTTAAGTCACCCAGCGAAGGAATAATCCCATGGCCGAAGCCTATATCATCGACGCCGTCCGCACCCCGCGCGGGATCGGCAAGCCCGGCAAGGGCGCGCTGTCGCACCTCCACCCCCAGCACCTCGCCGCGACGGTGCTCGCCGCGATCCGCGACCGCAACCATCTCGACACCGCAACGGTCGATGACATCGTCTGGTCGACCTCGTCGCAGAATGGCAAGCAGGGCGGCGATCTCGGCCGCATGGCGGCGCTGTCGGCGGGCTATGACACCAAGGCCAGCGGAACGACGCTCGACCGCTTCTGTGGCGGCGGCATCAGCTCGGTCAATTTCGCCGCGGCGAGCGTGATGAGCGGCATGGAAGACTGCGTCATCGCCGGCGGGACCGAGATGATGAGCTATACGACCGCCTATGCCGCGGAGCAGGCGAACGCCGGGCTGCCGCCGCGCCTGATGGGATCGGGCCACGAAGCGCTCGACGAACTGCACCCGCAGTCGCACCAGGGCATCTGCGGCGACGCGATCGCGACGCTGGAAGGGATCAGCCGCGAGGATCTCGACGCGCTCGCGCTCGTCAGCCAGCAGCGCGCCGACCGCGCGATCAAGGAAGGCCGCTTCGACAAATCGGTCGTGCCCGTGCTCAACCCCGACGGCAGCGTCGCGCTCGACCATGAGGAATTCCCGCGCCCCGAAACCACCGCCGAAGGCCTCGCGGCGCTCAAGCCCAGCTTTGCAGGCCTCGCCGATTTCGACATGGGTGGCGGCTTCACCTTCCGGAAGCAGATCAACCGCCGCTATCCCGACCTCGAAATCCAGCATTTCCATCATGCGGGCAATTCGTCGGGGGTGGTCGACGGCGCCGCGGCGGTGCTGCTGACCTCGAAGGACTATGCCGACAAGCATGGCCTCAAGCCTCGCGCGCGCGTCGTCGCCTACGCCAATATCGGCGACGATCCGACCTTGATGCTCAACGCCCCGGTTCCCGCCGCGAAGAAGGTGCTCGAAAAGGCGGGGCTGACCAAGGACGATATCGACGTCTGGGAAATCAACGAGGCCTTCGCCGTCGTCGCCGAAAAGTTCATCCGCGACCTCGACTTGCCTCGCGAAAAGGTGAACATCAACGGCGGTGCGATGGCGCTCGGCCACCCGATCGGCGCGACCGGGTCGATCCTGATCGGCACCGCGCTTGACGAGCTCGAACGGTCGGGCGGCCGCTACGGCCTCGTCACCATGTGCGCCGCGGGCGGTATGGCGCCGGCGATCATCATCGAACGGATCTGAGGAACAGGAGAGCATCATGGCCGGGCCGCTGAAGGGCATCAGGATCATCGAGTTCGCCGGGATCGGTCCCGGCCCCTTTTGCGGCATGATGCTCGCCGACCATGGCGCCGAGGTGATCCGCATCGACCGCCCCGGCGGCTTCATGGACCCGCGCGATCCGCTTTCGCGCGGACGCACCTCGATCGCGCTCGACATGAAGAAGCCGGATGCGGTGCAGGTTGCCCGCGACCTGTGCAAGAACGCCGACGGGATCATCGAGGGCTATCGGCCGGGCGTGATGGAGCGGCTCGGGCTCGGCCCCGAGGTTCTGCTGGCCGACAATCCGAAGCTCGTCTATGGCCGCATGACCGGCTGGGGCCAATATGGTCCCTATTCGCAGGCTGCGGGACACGACATCAATTATATCGCGCTGTCGGGGGTGCTGCACGGTATCGGCCGCGCGGGCGAAAAGCCGGTGCCGCCGGTCAATTATGTCGGCGATTTCGGCGGCGGCGGGATGATGCTCGCCTTCGGCATGGTGAGCGCGCTGCTGCACGCCGCGAAGACCGGAGAGGGCCAGGTGATCGATTGCGCGATGACCGACGGCTCGGCGCTGCTCGCGGGCATGACCTGGGGGTTCATGGCGATGGGCCGGCTGAAGGACGAGGCCGGGGTCAACATGCTCGACGGCGGTGCGCATTTCTACGACACCTATGCTTGCGCCGACGGCAAGTTCATCTCGATCGGGTCGATCGAACCGCAATTCTATGCGCTGCTGCGCGAAAAGACCGGTCTCGGCGCCGACCCCGATTTCGACGCGCAGCTCGACCCCGCACAATGGGCGCCGCTCAAGGACAGGCTCACCGCGCTGTTCGCGACCAAAACGCGCGACGAATGGTGCGCGCTGATGGAAATGACCGACGTCTGCTTCGCGCCGGTGCTGTCGCTCGCCGAGGCGCCGCAGCATCCGCACAATGTCGAGCGTCAGACCTTTGTCGAAGTCGGCGGCGCGGTGCAGCCCGCCCCTGCCCCGCGCTATTCGGCGACGGTCAACGACACGCCGCACGCCGCGCCGCAGGTCGGCGCGGATGCCGATGCGGTCCTCGCCGATATCGGCTATGATAGCGCGCGGATCGCGACATTGCGCGACGGCGGCGCCGTCCCCTAGGAGCGCGATCGGTAGAGGAGAGCAAGCGTGGGTGAATTTCTGCAGATCGAGCGGCGCGACAAGATCGCGATCCTGACGATGGCGAAACCCGAGAGCATGAACGCGATCGGCACCCATGCCGATTGCGACGACATTGTGGAGACGCTGCGCATGCTCGGCGAGGATCGCGGCGTCAGTGCGATCATCCTGACCGGCAGCGGCAAGGCATTCAGCGCCGGCGGAAACCTCAAATCGATGCAGGAGCGCAAGGGCATCGGCGTGCTCGACCAGCCCGATTCGACCCGCGCCAATTATCGCCGCGGGGTACAGGCGGTAATCCGCGCGCTGATGGACTGCGAGATACCGATGATCGCTGCGGTCAATGGCCATGCGATCGGGCTCGGCTGCGACCTTGCCTGCACCTGCGACATTCGCATCGCGGCGGAGAGCGCCAAATTCGCGTGCAGCTTCATCAAGGTCGGGATCGTCCCCGGCGACGGCGGCGCCTGGCTGCTCCAGCGCGTGCTTGGCTATCCGCGCGCCGCCGAGCTGTTCCTGACCGGCGACCGATTCGACGCGGCGACGGCAAAGGAATATGGTCTGGTCAGCGAAGTGGTGCCCGACGCGGTGCTCATCGACCGCGCGATCGCGATCGCCGAGCGGATCACCTGCAACCCGCCGCGCGCGCTGCGCCTCACCAAGCGGCTGCTGCGCGAGGCACAGCACAGCCGGATGAGCGACATTCTCGAGCTCAGCGCGGCCTATCAGGCGATCGTCCACGAAACCGCGGACAATCGCGAGGCGATCGACGCCTTTGTGGAAAAGCGGGCGCCGGTCTTTACGGGAGAATGAAGATGCTCGCCGATCGCGTCCTGCCCCTGTCGGGCGTCCATAATTTCCGCGACTATGGCGGTTATGCGGTCGAGGGTGGCGGGCGGCTGCGCGACGGCATGCTGTGGCGCTCGGCGCATCATGTCGAGGCGGTCGACGAGGATCTGGCCGCGATCGACGCGCTGGGGATCGAGACGATCATCGACCTGCGCGGCGACGACGAGCGCGAACTGCATCCGTGCCGGCGCAGCGAGAATTTCGCGGGCCGCGTCCTGTTTGCGGGCGGTATCACCGCGGGCCTCGCCCCGCATCTTCAGGCGGCGGGCGGCGCGATCGACGTCGAAACCGCGCGGGCGCGGATGATCGACACCTATGCCGGCATGCCCTATCGTTCGGCGCTCGTTGCGACGCTGCGACTCTACCTCTCCGCGCTCGCCGAATATGACACGCCCAGCCTCGTCCATTGCGTCGCGGGAAAGGATCGCACGGGCTTTGCGGTCGCGATCGTTCACCGCCTGCTCGGCGTCCACGAAGACGATCTGATGCACGACTATCTCCTCACCAACAGCGCGGGCAAGATCGAGGAGCGCATCGCACAGGGCGCCGCGCATATTCGCGAGCGCTATGGCGCCGAGATCAAGGACGATGCGATCCGCGCGCTGATGTCGGTCAACCCAGCCTATCTCGACGCCGCGCTCGCCACGGTGCGGCGCGACCATGGCGACATCGCGGGCTATGCCGAAGCTGTTTTGAATTTCACGCCAGAGATGCGTGAGGCATTGATCGACCGGTTGGTGGTATAGGGCGACGTTCGTCTGGCTTAATCCCCCTTCACCAGCACCCCGCCCTTCACCACCGCGGCGACATGCTGCAATCGCGTCACATCGGCGAGCGGATCGCCATCGACCGCGATGATGTCGGCATAGCGACCGACCGCGATCGCACCGACGTCGCCGGTCATGCCCAGCGCTTCGGCGCCGCTCAGCGTCGCGGCGCGGATCGCCTGAAGCGGGGTCATTCCCCATTCGACCATCTTTGCGAACTGCCGGCCATTGTCGCCGTGCGGATAGACGCCGGCGTCGGTGCCGAACAGCATCTTGACCCCCGCCTTCACCGCGCGCTGAAAGGTCTGACGCTGCGCGAGCCCGATCGCTTTTTCCTTGTCGAGGCTTTCCTGCTCGGTGCCGTTCGCGGTGCCCGTCGCGAGGATATAATCGTCGTTATAGATATCCATGTCGAACCAGGTGCCGTGCTCGATTGCGAGCTTGATCGCGGCATCGCTCGCAAGGCTGCAATGCTCGATCGTATCGATCCCGGCGAGGATCGCGGTACGGATGCCCTCGTCGCCATGCGCGTGCGCCGCCACCTTGAGCCCCAGCATATGCGCCTCGTCGGCGATCGCCTTCATCTCTTCCAGCGTCAATTGCTGCGCGCCGACGCTGTCGCCGAGCGAAAAGACGCCGCCGGTCGCGCAGATCTTGATCACCCGCGCGCCATATTTGTGCAGCCAGCGCACCTTGGCTCGCGCCTCTTCGGGACTGTCGATGACCGACGGCTCCTTGCGATCCATCGAAGGCGGCAGGCCGCCATTGTCGCAATGCCCGCCGGTCGCGCCGATCGCCCAGCCCGCGGGAATGATCCGGGGGCCCGCGATATAGCCGCCTTCGATCGCCTGCTTCAGCCCGACGTCCTCGAAATCGGCCGATCCGACGTTGCGCACCGTGGTGAAGCCCGCGTCGAGCGTCTTCTTTGCGTTGGCGACGCCGACGACGGTCCAGAAGCTGTCGGTGTAGCGGAGCGCCTGATAGCCGCCGACCTCCGCGAGCGACGTCAGATGGACGTGCATGTCGATCAGCCCCGGCAGCAGCGTCCGGTCGCCAAGGTCGATATGCTTGACCCCGTCGCCCCAGCGCACCGTGCGCGCGTCGGCGACATTCGTGATGCGCCCGTCGGCGCCGACGAAGATGGCCGGATTGTCGATCGTCTTGCCGCTCTGCACGTCGAGCATGTGCGCCGCCGTGATGACTGTCTGCTGCCCCGCGGCGTCCTCCTGCGCCATCGCGCCGGTCGCGCCCAGCGCCGCCGCGGCGAATCCGACACCCCGCAGAAAACTGCCGAACTTAACTCTGAATCGCATAGCGCCCCCTCGTTTCTCAGTGCGGATAAGGCATGGCAAAATCGCGCCGTGTAGGACAGCGAAAAAACAGCCGGTTGCGACACCAAAGCCGCGCGCTAGGAGGAGGATGCCCGGCCCGGGCGCTGAGGCCCGGCGATCGCCAGCGCGGCAGCCGCGCCGAGCAGCGTCCCGCCCGCGACATCGCTCGCCCAATGAACGCCGAGCAGGATGCGCGAGGTGCCGGTGAGCAGGATCGCGAGCGCCGCGCCGGCACCCGCCGCGCCGCGCCAGCGCAGCGGCACGAGCAGAGCGAGCGCAATGGCGATCGCGGCAATGCTCGTCGCATGCCCGCTGGGGTAGGACGGGTTCGAAACATGATCGAGGTGCGGCACGAGCGCGGGGCGCGGCCGGTCGTAGAGATTTTTGAGCAGCGTCGAGGCCAGGTTGGCGGCGAGCGCCGCCGCGAACAGGCGCAACGCCGGCAACCTGGCAAGTCTGCGCCACAGGAGCGCACACAGCAACAGGACGATCGCCCAGCGCGCGGCGCCGCCGCCGAGCCAGCTGATACCCTGCATGACGGCGATCAGCGGCGGCGGCGACGTTTCGGCGCGAAGCGACAGGCCGCGCGAAAGCCACTCGTCGACGGGCTGCACCATCGGCGCCGCGAGGCCCAGCAGCAGGGCCGCGGCGAGGCAAAGGGCGGCGAAGAAAAGCGAAGCGCGCACCGACATGACCGGCGCCTAAGCGACGCCCGATCGGCGCGCAAGCCGGGTCAGGCGATCTTGCGACCGAAGCTCGGCCGGGCCGGCGGCGCGGGCGAGGCTTCCGGCGCGGACGCCGGCCGGTTCGCAAGATAGCGCGCGAGCGCGGCATCGGCGTCGAAGTCATCGTCGCGCGGCGCGTCCTCGAGCGGATCGCGATGGGCCGGCGCGACCGCCGCCTGAAGCGAGGCGAGCGTTTCGGTCGATCCGGCCTGCGCCGCGTGCATCAGCTGCAACTGGCCGACGAGCGAATCGAGGTCGCGCTTCTTGAGGTCGAGCGCGGCGGCGGCGAGGCGAATGGTGCGGGTGCCAAGCACGCCGCCCTGGACCTTGAAGTCGATGAAATTCTTGCGACTGACCGGAATGAAGCCCCACATGCGGGTGACGAGCTGGCTGCGCGAAACGCCCTTCACCTCGGTCCAGCGGAAGCTTTCGGAGGACCAACTCGTCGCGACGCGCACGCGCATCGCGTCATATTGCAGCGCGACCCCGTCGCCCAGCAGTCGCTTGATGCTCGCCGCCGAGGCCAGCGGTCCGCCGATCACGAACGTCAGACCAATGATCTTCAGCACCATGTCGCCGAACAGCATCGGCATACCGATGATCGGCAGCATGATGCCCGACAGCGCGCCGAGCGCGAGCTTTCCGGTTCCGAATTTTACCGTCCGCATAGTCGCCCCCATGCCGAGCAGCATAGGAGCGAAAGTTTAAGAAAAGACGGACGGAGCTAGATGTGCAGCGCGCGACCATAGGCGCCGAGCACCGCCTCGTGCATCGTCTCGCTGATCGTCGGGTGCGGATAGACGCTGTGCATGAAATCCTGTTCGACCAGTTCGGCGGTCTTGCCGACGGTGTAGCCCTGGATCATCTCGGTCACTTCGGCACCGACCATATGCGCGCCGAGCAATTCGCCGGTGTTCGCATCGAACACCGTCTTCACAAACCCCTCGACCTCGCCGAGCGCGATCGCCTTGCCGTTGCCGATGAAGGGAAAATTGCCGACCTTGACCGCATAGCCCGCTTCCTTCGCTCTGGCTTCGGTCAGCCCGACGCTGGCGATCTGCGGATGGCAATAGGTGCAGCCGGGGATGTTCTTGGCATCCATCGGATGCGGATGCACATCCTTGTTGCCGAGTTCCTTCGCGATCGCTTCGGCGGCGATCACCCCCTCGTGACTCGCCTTGTGCGCGAGCCACGGCGGCGCGGTGACGTCGCCGATCGCCCACAGGCCCGGAACGTTGGTGCGGCACCAGGGGTCGGTGTCGATATGCCCCTTCGTCGTCTTGACCTTGAGCGCTTCGAGTCCGATATTTTCGGTGTTCGGGACGATGCCGATCGCGACGATCGCGTGGCTGTAGTCGCCCGCCTCGACCTTGCCGTCCTTGGTCTTGATCTTTGCCGAGACGCCGTTTGCGGTCGCCTTCAGTTCCTCGACACCGGCGCCGGTCAGGATCGTCATCCCCTGTTTTTTCAGCGACTTTTCGAGGAAGCTCGACACGTCGGCGTCCTCTACGGGGACGATCCGGTCGAGCATCTCGACCACCGTAACATCGGCACCCATGTCATTGTAGAAGCTAGCAAATTCGATTCCGATCGCGCCCGACCCGATCACCAGCAGCTTCTTTGGCATTTCGGGCGGGGTCATCGCGTGGCGATAGGTCCAGATGCGCTTGCCGTCGGCGGGCGCGAAGGGCAGGTCGCGCGCGCGCGCGCCGGTCGCGACGATGATATGTTTCGCCGACAGCGTTTCGCTGCCCTTCTCGCCCTTGACCTCGAGCTTGCCAGGGCCGGTGATCTTGCCGTCGCCCATATGGACCGCAATCTTATTCTTCTTCATCAGGTGCGTGACGCCCTGATTGAGCTGCTTGGCAACGCCGCGCGAGCGCTTGACCACCGCGTCCAAATCGGCGCTGATGCTCGCCGCGGCGAGGCCATAGTCCTTGGCATGCTGCATATAATGATAGATTTCGGCCGAGCGGAGCAGCGCCTTCGTCGGTATGCAGCCCCAGTTCAGGCAGATGCCGCCCAGATTCTCGCGCTCGACGATCGCGGTCTTCAGGCCCAACTGCGCGCCGCGGATCGCCGCGACATAGCCGCCGGGGCCCGAGCCGAGGACGATGAGGTCGTAGGTGTCGCTCACGATAATCTCCTGTTGCCCGGCGCCGCGGCCAGGTCGAAATTAATCAAGATCCAGACGAGCCCGCCGACCGCACCGGCGGCAAGCCCGTATTTCATGTATCCAAGCTGCCCCTCGTCGACGATCATGTTGGCGATCGCGAGCGCGAGCAGCGCTCCGGTGACGATCCCGGCCACCTCGAACAGCGCAAGCCGCCCCACCGCGGGAAGCGGCAGCCACTCGGCGATCCGCAAGGCGATCCAGCCGCCGGTAAGCAGGCCGGCGAGCGCGATCGCCGCCATCACCCCGGTCGATTTCCAGTCGGTCAGCGCGCCTTCGGCGCCGAGCATATGATAGACCGCGAGGTTCGACAGGACGCCCGCAACGATCGCCGGCAGCAGCACGCGGCGAAGGATGCGGAGGGCAAAGGGCACCTCTCGCGCACTCACGCCGATCAGGCCACCAGCCCCAGCGGGTTTTCGACGATCTGCTTGAACGCCTGCATCAACTGCGCGCCGTCGGCACCGTCGATCGCGCGGTGGTCGAAGCTGCCCGTTGCCGACATCACGGTCGCGATCGCGAGCGCGTCGTCGACGACATAGGGCCGCTTTTCGCCCGCGCCGATCGCCATGATCATGCCCTGCGGCGGATTGATCACCGCCTCGAACTGCTTGATACCGAACATGCCCATGTTCGACAGGCTGGCGGTGCCACCTTGATATTCGTGCGGCTGCAGCTTGCCGTCCTTGGCGCGGCCCGCAAGTTCCTTCATCTCGGTCGAAATCTTGCTGACCGACTTGTCGTCGGCCCCGACGATGATCGGCGTGATCAGCCCGGCGGGGACGCTGACGGCGACCGAAATATCGGCACGTTGATAGCTGATGAGCTGGTCGCCCGCGAAGCTGACATTGCATTTGGGCACCTGGATCAGCGACTTGGCGAGCGCCTTGATGAGCAGGTCATTGACGCTCAGCTTGACGCCTTGCGGTTCGAGCGCGGCGTTGAGTTCGGCGCGGAGTTTCAGCAGCTTGTCGAGCTGGATATCGACCGTGAGATAGATGTGCGGGATCGTCTGCTTCGCTTCGGTCAGGCGGCGCGCGATCGTCTTGCGCATGTTGCTGAGCTTGTCCGCGCGGTGCGGAATCTCGGTCTCGAAGGGCTGCGCGGGCGCGGCCGCGGGCGTAGCGGCCGGTGCGGCGCTCGCGGCAGCCGGGGCTGCGGCGCCCGTCGGAGCGCCTTCGAGGTCGGCCTTGACGATGCGGCCACCGGGGCCGCTTCCGGTCAGCGTCGAGAGGTCGATGCCCTTGTCGGCCGCGAGCCGCTTGGCGAGCGGGCTCGCCTTGATGCGCTCGCCCGAGGCCGCGGGAGCAGCGGGTGCCGGCGACGGAGCGGCCGGCGCAGGCGCAGGCGCAGTCTTGGACTCGTCCTTCTTCGCTTCGGCGGGCGCGGGCGCCGGCGACGCCTTGGCCGCGCTCGCATCCTCATCCTCGCCCGCGATGACCGCGATCACGGTGCCGACCTTCACATTGTCGGTGCCTTCGGGGATGACGATCTGCGCGATCGTGCCTTCGTCGACCGCTTCGAACTCCATCGTCGCCTTGTCGGTCTCGATCTCGGCGAGCAGGTCGCCCGACTGGACGCTGTCGCCTTCCTTGACGAGCCATTTGGCGAGCGTGCCCTCCTCCATCGTCGGCGAAAGGGCGGGCATTTTGAGTTCGATGGGCATCGGGCTTTTGGTTCCTGTCTCGTGGGGAGGCTTTGTGCCGCTACGGATTCCCCCTCGCCATAAGCATTCGCCGGGTCAAGGTCCAGCGGCGCCCGCTTGCCTTTCATACGAATGTGACGCACTCTTGCGCGAAAAGCACGAGAGGGGTCGGGGGCAATGCGTACATATCTGGTCGTGATCGACGATAGTCCCGAAGCAACGCTCGCGCTGCGCTTCGCGGCGCGGCGCGCGGCGCGGACCGGGGGCGGCGTGATCGTATTGGCCATCGTCGAACCTCAGGATTTCCTGGCATTCGGCGGGGTTCAGGCGACGATCGAGGCCGAGGCGCGCGAGCAGGCGGAAGCACTTGCCGAAGCCGCGGCGAACGCGGTCGCGCAGGAAGCCAATGTCTCGCCCAAAATTCTCGTCAAGTCGGGCAAACCCGCCGAGATCGTGCGCGAGGTGATCGGTGCAAGCGACGACATTGCCGCGCTGGTCCTCGCCACCGCGCCGAGCGGCGCGCCGGGACCGCTGGTTTCGCACTTCACCGGGAACGACGCGGGCACCCTGCCCTGCCCCGTGATGCTGGTGCCGGGCGGGATCGACATCGACCGGCTCGATGCGGTGAGTTAGCGCCACTTTCGACGATGCTGTGCGTCCCTGCGAAGGCGGGGATCCATCTCCTGCCGACTTAACATGGAGCGGTTTGCAGATGGGCTCCCGCCTTCGCGGGAGCACACAGCTTTCGAAAGTTACCGTCCCGCTTTCACCGCCGACTGGTCGACCGGCACGACCGGCAGCAAGACGCCGCTCGGCGTGTCGCCGCCCTGCAAGATCGTGACCTCTTCCTTCTTATAATCGTCTGGCTTGGCGAGGAAGATGTTCGGGACAAAGGTCTGCGGGTTGCGGTCGTAGAGGGGGAAAAGGCTCGACTGGATCTGGATCATGATCCGGTGCCCCGGCTCGAACACATGGTTCACCGTCGGCAGGCGGAATTTGTAATTCTGCGTCACGCCCGACGGAATCGCGGTGGGGTTCGAAAAGCTGTCGCGATAGCGGCCGCGGAAGATGTCGAGGCTGATCGGCAGCTGATAGCCTCCCATTTCCGGATCGGTCGCGTTTTCGGCCGGAAGGACATCGATCACCTTGACGACGAAATCGACATCCGATCCCGTGATCTTCGCAAAGATGTTCGCCATCGGTGCGCCCGACACGCGCACCGGTTTCGTCAGTACGTCGGTCTGGAAAGTCAGCACGTCGGGGCGGCCATCGGCGTGGCGCTGATCGCTGACCAGCCAGTCGCCCCAGCGGCCATCGCCGAAATTCACCGGGCGCGGCAGGTGCGGCACCGGCTTGGCGGGGTCCGAGACATAGCTGGTGCTGCTCGCCGCGGGCTTGTCGAAGCCGAGACTGCCGTCGGGGCCGACATAGATGGGGGTCAGCGGCGCGCTGCACCCGCTCTCGCACGCGAGCGGCCAGTCGGTGAGGCGATCCCAGTGATTTTCGCCGGTGTTATAGATCGCCGCTGCGGGCAAGTTCGCGGGCGGACCGTCCTTCAGATATTGATTGAACAGCGGCAGCACCATCTCCTTGCGGAATTGCGCGGCGGTGTCACCCTTCCATTCGAACGGGCCGAGCGAGCGACCTTCGCGGTTGATCTGGCTGTGGCGCCACGGACCCATGACAAGATAGTTGTTCCCCATCCTGCCCTTGGCCTTCAGCGCTTCCCAGCTCATGATCGCGCCGTACATATCCTCCTGATCCCAAAGCCCCTGCTCCCACAAGGTCGGGACGTTCGAGGGGTTGGCGGCGACGAGTTTGTCGAGCGCCTGCTGCTGCCAGAATTCGTCGTAAGCGGTGTGGTCGAGCATCTTTTGCCAGAAGGGGAGCTGGGCATAGCCCTGCTTCTGCGCCCAGTCGTTCGCCGAGCCATGCCGGAAATTGTCATAGTCGTCATAGCCGCCGGTCGGCGGCGCCTTGCCATCGCCCTTGTAGCCGGTCTGCGCGCCGATCCATGCGATGTTGGCGAGGCGGAAGGCGCCATAGTGGAACCAGTCGTCGCCCATCCAGCCGTCGATCATCGGGCTTTCGGGCGCCGCGACCTTGAGCGCGGGGTGAGGATGGAGCAGCGCCATCACCACGGTGAAGCCTTCGTAGGACGAGCCGATCATGCCGACGCGGCCGTTCGATTCGGGCAGGTTCTTCTTGTTCACCAGCCAGTCGATCGTGTCCCACGCATCGGTGGTATGATCGACCTTGGTCGGGTTGAGCGGGCCCACCGGCGGACGGTTGACGACATAGTCTCCCTCCGACCCATATTTACCGCGAATGTCCTGATAGACGCGAATATAGCCGTCCTTGACGAAGATCTCGTCGGAGAGCGGGAGGGTCGACAGCATGCTCGGGCTGTCCATGCGGTTCGCGCGCCCCTTTGCGTTATAGGGCGTTCGCGTCAGCACAATCGGGGCGTTCCTGGCGCCTTTTGGCACGACGATCACCGTATAGAGCCGCGTGCCATCGCGCATCGGGATCATCTCGACGCGCTTGTCATAGTCGGCGTCTTCGTTCGGGATCGTGAACTTGTCCGGAATGTCGGCCTGCATCTGCGCGGCGTTGGGGGCCGCGCTTGCGGTCGCGCCGGCGATCGAGGCGCCGGTCAGCGCAGCCGCGGACAGAGTGACGAACAGGAACGAGCGGATCATGCGAACCCCTTTGCGTGTCGATTTGGCAGGCGCGGACCTTGGGGCGGCGGGCGAAGCAATGCAACCGCCTGGCGCAATGTTATTACGCAAAAGGAACGGAGCGGCGTTGCCGCCCCGTGAGGTTCCGGCGGGTGCCGGGAGAGATCAGGCGACGGCAGCAGCGCGCGGCAGCGCCGCTGCGCCTTTTGCCTCAAAGACGGCCATTTCGAGCACGATCAGGGCCTGAACCGCAACGACGACGATGCCGAGCCACGTCATTTGCGCGGCGAAGACGGCAATCACGGCGAAACTCGCCGCCACCCAGCCCAGATTGCCCACCGCGATCAGATTGGCGAGCCCCTTGCTCGGCGCCTTCTGGAAGGCGACGAACAGCATCAGCGCCGCCGACGGCAGCCCGATCCATCCCGCCACGGTCACCACATCGGAGGGGAGGCCGAGCAGCGCGGCGACCGCGGCGGTGGCGAAGACGCAGAGCAGGAAAAGCGCCGTGCAGGTGACGGCATCGACAATCAGCGTGGTCTTGAGATTGAAGCGGGGCATGACGAATTCTCCTTTCGAACCCGCTTCAAATGAACTCGAATCGACATGGCGTCGATTACGCGCGAGGTAATGGAAATCGGAAAGAACGCGCGTTAGGCGATGGGGCGAAGGAGACATTGAATGCAGGTTGCACCGCTCGGCGAGCAGCTTCGCGAATGGCGCACACGCCGCCGGATGAGCCAGATGGACCTTGCGCTGGAGACCGACATTTCGACCCGGCATCTGAGCTTCATCGAAACCGGGCGGTCGAGGCCGAGCCCGCAGATGATCGAGCGGATCGCCGAACGGCTAGAGGTGCCGCATCGCGCGCGCAACGCGCTGCTCCTCGCCGCCGGCTTTGCGCCCGACTATCGAGAACGCGCGCTCGACAGCGCCGAAATGGCCGGGATGCGCGCGATCGTCGAGCATGTGCTGAAAGGCCATGAGCCCTATCCGGCGCTGGCGGTCGATCGGCACTGGAATATGATCGCGGCGAACGGGGCGATCGCGCTACTGACCGCGCTCGTCGATCCCGCCCTGCTGGAGCCGCCCGCCAATGTGCTGCGCATCGCGCTGCACCCGCAGGGGCTCGCACCGCACATCGGCAATCGCGGCGAGTGGCGGGCGCATATATTGCACCGTTTGGACGGTCAGATCGAAGTGACAGCCGACGCGGGGCTTGCCGCACTGCGGAACGAATTGGCCGCCTACCCCTTTGACGATACCGGCGATTCCGATGCCGAAGCGAACGGTATCGCCGTGCCGCTGATTCTGAACACGCCCGGAGGGCAGATCCGTTTCGTGTCGACGGTGACGGTATTCGGGACCCCGCTCGACGTCACTCTGTCCGAGCTGGCGATCGAGGCGTTTTTTCCAGCAGACGCCGACAGCGCAGCGTTGTTGCAGCAGCTCGCGTCGGCTTAGCGCCGCCGCCCCTGGTGGCGGATATTCTTCGGCCGTCCGCGCTTGCCGACCATATGCTGGCCGGCGCCTTTCCCTTTGCCGTCGCGCCGCGGCGGTCGCTTTGCCGATGCGCCTTCGGGTACGTCGGGGAGTTCGAAGCGCAGCGCGCCGCTGATCGGGTTCGCTTCCATCAGCCGCAATTCAAGGCGCTGGCCGACCGAATAGCTGACGCGGCCATGTTCGCTGTCGAGCGTGCGCGCGGCCTCGTCATAGAAGAAACGCTCGCTTCCCAGGGTCGAGACCGGCACCAGCCCGTCGCCGCCGAGCCCGTCGACCGTCGCGAAGAAGCCGAAGGGCTGGACCCCCGTGATCCGTGCGGGCACGATTTCACCGACCTTGCCTGCAAGATAGGCGGCGACATAGCGGTCGATCGTCTCGCGCTCGGCCTCCATCGCGCGGCGTTCGAGCCCGCTGATCGTCTCGCCGATCCGCGACAGGCCCTTGGCGTCGGCCTCGCCGAGCCCGGTGCGTTCGGGCAGATCGCGGACCTTGCCGGGCACCTCGAGGCGATAGGAATCGACCAGCGCGCGGTGGACGACCAGGTCGGCATAGCGACGGATCGGCGAGGTGAAATGCGCGTAGCTGCCGAGTGCGAGACCGAAATGTCCCGAATTGGCGGGACCGTAATAGGCCTGCGTCTGGCTGCGCAGGATCGCCTCCATGATTTCGGGCAAACGGTCGTCGTCCGAAAAGCCGTCGATCAGACGGTTGAACACCGCGGGGGTGATGACCTGACCGAGTGCGAAATTCTGGTCGAAGCTGTCGAGATATTCCTTCAGGCTGACGAGCTTTTCGCGGCTCGGCGGCTCGTGAATGCGATACATCACCGGCGACTTCTTCGCCTCGAGCGCCTTCGCCGCCGCGACGTTCGCAGCGATCATGTAATCCTCGATCAGCCGATACGCGTCGAGCCGCTGGCGCACGCGGATTTCGGCGATATTTCCTTGCTCGTCGAGGATGACCTGCCGTTCGGGCAGATCGAGATCGAGCGGCGCCCGCGCCGCGCGCGCCTTGGCGAGCAGTTTCCAACAGCCCCAAAGGTTCTGGAGCGCGGGCAGCACGGCCTCGTCCCAACCGTCGTCGGGAGTATCGGCATCATAGGCCGCCTGTGCGCGCTCATAGGCGATATTGGCGCGAAGCCGCACGAGCGCGCGGGTGAAACGCCATGACGTCACCTTGCCATGCTTGTCGATGACGAGGTGGCACGCCATTGCCGCGCGATCCTCGCCGGCTTTCAGCGAACAGACGCCTGCGGAGAGCGTCTCGGGCAGCATCGGCACCACTTGGTCGGGGAAATAGACGCTGTTGCCGCGCCGCCGCGCCTCGCGGTCGAGCGCCGCATCGGGCCGGACATAATAGCTGACATCGGCGATCGCGACGATCGCGCGCCAACCGCCCTTGTTCCTCTCGTCGGTATCGGGCTCGGCCCAAACCGCATCGTCATGGTCGCGCGCGTCGGCGGGGTCGATCGCGACGATCGGCAGGTCGCGCAGGTCCTCGCGCCCGTCCGGCGACAGCGGCAGCTTGGCCGCGCGCTCGGCCTCCGCGAGCGTGATCTCACCGAACACATGCGGAATCTCGTGCCGCGCGATCGCGATCATGCTAAGCGAGCGCGGCGCGAAGGGATCGCCGATGCGCTCGACGACCTTCGCGCGCGTCGCGGGGCCGCGCCCCGACAGCTCCGCACGCACGAGGTCGCCGATCGCCGCCTCGCCCATCTCCGACACTGCGAAGTCGAACCGCGCGCGCTTGTCGGCGGGCCGCAGCCAGGAGACGGGCTTGCCGCCGGGACCAGTATCTTCGACGAGCACGCCGACGATCGTCTCGCCGCCCGCCTGCAGTCGCTTCATCGGGTGTGCGACATGGCCGCTGCCGCGTTCCTCGGTGCGCGCGAGGATGCGGTCACCGACGCCGAGCGCGCTGCGGCGCCCCTTTTCGATCACGCGGACGCGCGGCGGCGGCCCGCTCGCCTCCCAGCGCTCGGGAACCGCCCACACGGTGTCGCCGTCGATCGCCGCCACGCGGAACACGGTCACGCGCGGCAGGCCGCCATGCTTGTGGAAGGCGCGGCCCGGCGCCATGTCGACGAGTCCCTCGTCGGTCATGTCCTTGAGCAGCGCCTTCAGCGCGATCTTGTCGGCACCGCGCACCGCGAAATGCTTGGCGATCTCGCGTTTACCAACGGCGGCCGGGCTTTCCTCGATGAACCGAAGAATCTCGTCGCGAGAGGGAAGTCCGGGTTGCAGCTTGGGTTTCTTCATCATCGGCAGCTTAAAGGATTCGCGCGAAGACGCGAAGACGCGAAGCAGATGGCTCGGGCAGATAGGCCCCCGATCCTGTTCACCGGCGCAATATGGACCAGCGCAGAATAGCGAAAGCCGCTTCGCGGCTGCCACGACCTCTTCGCGTCTTCGCGTCTTCGCGTGAGCAAAATCAATAGGTCCGCCCGATGAGCACGCGCTCGACCGCGGGTTCACCGGTGAAGAAGCAGGCGCCGTCGGCGGGCGCCGCGTCGAGGGGAGTGTTGCGCATCGTCAGCTTGAGCGCCTTCAGCTGCTCGACGAGCCCGTCGAGGGCCTTGCCCGTCGGGCGCGACCATTGCACCTCGACCCAGCCGACAAACTTGTCGTCGCCGCCGAAATAGGCCGCGAGGTCGGTGACGTCGCGGCGGATGTTCGCGTTGAGCCGCGCCTTCGCCTCGGCAAACAGCGTCTGCTGGATATCCTCGAGCATGGCGACCGCGCCGCCGACGAACGCATCCTTCGGGGTGAAGGCGGTGTCGAGCTTGCCGCTCTCCTGATAGAGCTGGTCGCGGCGGATCACCGCGACCTTGCCGCCCGCGACGTCGCGCGGACCGATTTCAAGGATGATCGGCGCACCCTTCTTGACCCATCCCCAGCGCTTGGTCTGTGCCTTGTTCGCACTCGCGTCGAGCAGCACGCGCACCGGCTCGCGGAAGGCGTTGAGCGCTTTCAATTGCGTTTCGAGTTCGCGGCAATAATCGAGGATCGCCGCGTCTTCTTCATTGTCGCGCAGCATCGGCACGATGACGATCTGGTGCGGCGCGATGCGCGGGGGGCAGCGCAGCCCGTCGTCGTCGCCGTGCGTCATGATGACGCCGCCGATCATCCGGGTCGAGGTGCCCCAGCTCGTCGTGTGGCACAGGCTGTGACCGCCGTCCTTGTCCTGATAGCGAATATTCGCCGCCTCGGCGAAACCGGTGCCGAGGTAATGCGAGGTGCCCGCCTGGAGCGCCTTGCCGTCCTGCATCATCGCTTCGATCGAATAGGTCGCGACGGCGCCTGGAAACCGCTCATTTTCGGGCTTTTCACCCGCGATCACGGGCATCGCCAAGACGTCCTCGGCAAAGCTGCGATACATTTCGAGGGCGCGCAGCGTCTCGTCCATCGCATCCTCGCGCGTCGCGTGCGCGGTATGGCCTTCCTGCCACAGGAACTCGCTGGTCCGCAGGAACATCCGCGTGCGCATTTCCCAGCGAACGACATTCGCCCACTGGTTGACCTTCAGCGGCAGGTCGCGCCAGCTCTGCACCCAGCGGCTCATCGCGGAACCGATCACCGTTTCGGAGGTCGGGCGAACGATCAGCGGCTCTTCGAGTTTCGCCTCCGGATCGGGAACCAACTTGCCCTTGCCGTCGGCGATCAGCCGGTGGTGGGTGACGACCGCCATTTCCTTTGCGAAACCATCGACATGGTCGGCTTCCTTCTCGAAGAAGCTCAAGGGGATGAAGAGCGGGAAATAGGCGTTCTGGACCCCCGCTTCCTTGATCGCGGCGTCCATCACCGTCTGGATGCGTTCCCAGATTCCATAACCCCACGGCTTGATCACCATGCAGCCGCGCACGCCCGATTCCTCGGCAAGGTCGGCTTCGGCAATGACGTCCTGATACCAAGCCGCGAAGTCGGCCTGACGGGTTACGCTGAGCGCATGCTTGATCATCTGTCCTGTTTCTGTGCTGGGGGGCGGGAGACGGACCCCGGTTATTTCTTTTTGGCGAGCTCGGCCTTGAGCTGCGCGATTTCGGCCTTGAGCGCGTCGATCTCGGCATCCTTGCCCTTGCTCGACATCGCGCCCGGCATGAACGCGCCCGCGGCCTGCTGAAACATTTCCATGTTGCGGCGCGTGAGTTCGGCGAGCGGATTGCCCGATCCGAGCGCGCCTTCAAAGGCTGCGCGGACGTCCTGCTGATTCTTGTGAAAGGCGGTCATCGAGGCCTCAAGATATTGCGGCACCATCGACTGCATCTTGTCGCCGTACATGCCGATCAGGTGGCGCAGGAAATTGACCGGGAGCAGCGTCTCGCCGCGCGTCTCGGTATCCATGATGATTTGCGTCAGCACATTATGGGTGATGTCCTCACCGCTCTTCGCATCGACGACGCGAAAATCGCGACCCTCGCGCACCATCGTGCCGAGATCGTCGAGCGTGATGTAACAGCTGCGTTCGGTGTCATAGAGGCGGCGGTTAGCGTATTTCTTGATCGTGACGACATCGCCGTCCTGTGCCGTCTTCGACTTCGCCATACCGACCTCTCGCTCCTGTGATCCATGGCAAAGGCGACCCCGCCACGCGACATTCCATTTTGGTTTCGCCGCATTAGCATCAAATTATGATGCGTCGCAACATGGCGTCGGTGGCCGTCCCTTTATGGTTCACCGCTTGTTGACCATTCGCCGCTAGGCTGGCGGCGCCGACCATCCCCTCCCCCCAACGGCATGGAGCCCTTGATGAACCCGACGCGCCTTTTGATGAGCGCCGCAACTCTTGCGCTCGGCATCGCCGCAGCGCAGGCGCGGGGCACCGCGCCCTGCCCCGCCGACACGTGACCGTGCGACCCCGACGCGATCATCGTCACTAGGTCGCGCATTGCGCGCCGCTGGGACAAGGGCAGAGTTTCGCCAATTTCCTGAGCCTCGGATCGCAGCGCACGCTGACGCTAGTCGAACCTGTTCGGCACCGTCCAGGCATCGCAGGCGGCGCTCGACTATGTGACGACGATCGCAACCCCCGTGTCGCTCAACAAGCAGACACAGTTCACCGCTTCGCTCACCGGCCCGCTGTTTGCGCTGCCTGGCGGCGATTTCGCCGTCGCGCTCGGTTACGAGCATCGCGCCGAGTCGCAGGATTTCGATCCCGGGACCTTTTTCTACGGCGCCGACGATCCCGACCCGGTAACGGACAGCGACGGCGACGGCGATCCGACGAGCGACCGGATCGGCTATGGCCGCGCGACCCCGGTGTTGCCGGTCCACGGCAAGTTCAACACCGACGAAGTCTCCGCCGAGTTCCTGGCGCCGCTGATCTCGCCCGATACCGGCGCACCGATCGCGCTGCTCGAGCTCAAGGGCGCGGCGCGCTATGTCGATCACAGCCTCGCGGGCGGCGACTGGACGTGGACGCTCGGCGGCCGGCTCGGCATCGTCCGCGACCTCGTCATCCGCGGCAATTTCACCCGCGCGATCCGCGCGCCCGCCGTCACCGAGCTGTTCAACCCGTCGAGCAGCTATTTCGGCACCGCTACCGATCCCTGCGACGCGCTCCAACTCGGCAACGGCCCCGCCCCGACGATCCGCGCCGCCAATTGCGCCGCCGCCGGCCTACCCGCCGACTTCGTTTCGCTGTCGAACAGCCGCACCTTCCTGCAGGCGATCGAGGGCAATCCGGATCTCGCCAACGAGAAAGCGAACAGCTGGACGCTCGGGCTGGTGCTCGAACCGCGCTTCGCGCCCCGGCTGCGCGCGAGCGTCGATTATGTCGACATCCATCTGAAGGACGCGATCAGCAACGCAGGCGCGAGCAGCATCGTTGCCGCCTGCTATGATTCCGCCGACTATCCGGAGGCCGCCGATTGCGCGCGCTTCACCCGCGGGCCCGATGGCCAGTTGAGCTTTGTCGAGGTGCAATATCTGAACCTCGCCGACCAGCGCTACAAAGGCCTGCTCTGCGCGCTCGACTATCGCGCGCCGCTCGGCGATCCCGCGCGGTCGATCGGCCTCAACCTCAGCTATCAATATATCGACGAGCTCAGCACGCGCGCCGATGCCGCATCGGAACGCGTCCAGCTCGACGGGATGATCGGCTATGCCAGGCACCAGGCGCTCGCGACGCTCGATTATCGCAGCGATGCGCTCGGCCTGTTCGCGCAGGTCCAATATATCGGCAAGGCGCAGGTCAACCCGCAGGCGGCGGACGATTTCTATCCCGACGACCTCGACCGCGTACCGGCGATCGCTTTCGTCAACATGGGGACCCATGTCCGCGTCGCCGATCGCTTCACCTTGCGGGTCGCTGTCGACAATGTCTTCGACCAGCAGCACCCTGTCCCTATCCGGCGACCGGCGGCGGCACGACCTATTTCAGCGGCGTGATGGGGCGTTATGTCCGCGTCGGAGCGAGTGCGCGCTTCTAGCGCCAGACGCGCTCGAAGCGGCTGCCGAGCCCGGTCAGCAGCTCATATTGCGACAAGCCACTCCGCGCTGCGGTTTGGGTGAGGTCATAGTCGAGCGTCAGCCAGTCACCTTCGCTTGGTCCGTCGATCCCGGTCACATCGAAAGCGGTGAGGTCCATCGACACGCGCCCGACGAGCGGTAGCGCGAGGCCCTCCCACGTCGCGCCGCCCGTACCCGCGTGGCAGCGCAGATAGCCGTCGGCATAGCCCAGATTGGCGACTGCGATGCGGCTGTCCTGCGGTGCGGTCCAGGTCGCGCCATAGCCGACCGTCTCGCCCGCCGGCACGTCGCGTACCTGCAATATGCGCGCCTCGGGGAAGGCGACCTGCCGGATATGTCCTTCGGCCTCGCGCCGCGGGACGCCGCCGTAGAGCGCGATGCCCGGGCGCGTCAGATCGAAGCCATAGTCGGCGCCGAGGCACGCCCCCGCGCTGTTCGCGAGGCTGTAGCGCCGTGCGGGAATCGCTTCCCGCACCACCTTGAAAGCTGCGAGTTGACGCGCGTTGAGCGCGCTGTCTTCGTCGGCCGACGCGAGATGGCTGAGCAGCGTCTCGATCGCGAGGCCGTCGAGCGCGCCGCCGAGCGCTTCCTCGACGCGCAGCCCGAGCCGGTTCATCCCTGTATCGACCATCACGTCGCACGCCCGTCCCTCGCCGCTCGCGCGCCAGCGCGCGACCTGTTCGAGGCTGTTGAGGATCGGGCGCGCGGGCAGGCTCAGCGCCGCGATCATATCCTCGCCCCCGACGCCATGGAGCACCGACAGCGAGACGCCGGGCGGCAAAGGCATCAGGGCCGCCGCCTCGGCCCAGGTGGCGACGAAGAAGAAGCGGCAGCCTGCGCCCGCAAGGATGCGCAGCACCTCGCGCGCGCCGAGCCCGTAACCGTTGGCCTTGATCGCGGCGCCCGCCTCGGCACCGCCCGCCTGCGCGAGCCAGCGCCAGTTGTGAATGAGCGCGGCGGAATCGAGGCGGAGGCGGAGCGGCGAAGCGATGTCGATCATGGCCCCGCACCTAGCGGCGAATGATCGCAGCGCCAATGGCTTCGTTCAGCCCCTCGACGCCCGGTCCCACTGGCCTTCAACCGGGTCCTTCAGCATGAAGGCGCTGACGAGGAAGGCGACGAGCACGACGCCCCAGGTGTACCAGAGTCCGGCATAGGCGTTGCCGGTCTTGGCGACGATGAAGCTCGCGATCAACGGCAGGAAGCCGCCGAAATATCCTGTCCCGAGATGATAGGGGATCGACAGCGACGAATAGCGCACATGCGGCGGGAACATTTCGGCGAGCAGCGCCGCGACGGGGCCATAGGTGAAGCCCGACAGCGCGCTGAGGCCGAGCAGCGCGAGGAGGATCACCGCGATCCCGGCGGCGGACGGGATCTGCTTTTCGAAGCTGTAGCCCATCGCCTCGAGCGCGGGCTGAAGGAGCGCCGGGTCTTCGCTCGCGACCTCGCGGCCGCCGATGTGGATCGTGACGCTGTCGAAGGCGCTGTCGCGCGCGACGACCTTGTACGGCACGCCGAGCTTCGTCAGTTCGCCGAGCGTCTTTCCGCACGCGGTTTCCTGCGCTTTCGCGAACGGGTCGAAGCTGCACTGCGAACCCGTGACGATGACCGGAGCGCGCGCCGCCGCGGCTTCGAGCGCCGGGTTGGCGACGCTACCCATCCACCAGAAAAGCGGAAAGAGCAGGACGAGCGTCGCGGCATAGCCCCATACGATCGGCTTCTTGCGCCCGATCCGGTCGGAAAGCCGGCCCGCCCAAATGAAGAACCCCATGCCCAGCGCCGCGGCACCGCCGACGATGACCTCCGCCGCCGTATCGTCGACCTTCATCGGCCCCTTGAGGAAGGACAGGCCCGAGAACATCGCGGTGTACCAGATCACCGTCAGCCCCGCCGAAATCCCGAACAGCGCGATGAAGATGCGCCGCGGATTGCCGGCATAGGTGAAGCTTTCCTTCAAGGGATTGCGCGCTATCTCGCCCTCTTCCTTCATCGCGCGGAACACCGGGCTTTCGGAGAGTTTCAGCCGCATCCACAGCGAGATGGCGAGCAGGATCAGCGACAGGAGGAAGGGCACGCGCCATCCCCAGCTTTCCCAAAGCGCGTCGGGCATCAGCGCCTTGCACGACAGCACGACGATCAGGCTGAGCACGAAGCCGCCGACGACGCTCGCCTGGATGAAGCTGGTGTAAAAGCCGCGTTCGCCGGGAGGCGAATGTTCGGCGACATAGATCGCCGCGCCGCCATATTCGCCGCCGAGCGCCAGCCCCTGAAGGATGCGCAGGCCGATGACGATGACCGGCGCCGCGATGCCGATCGCCGCCGCCGACGGGATCATCCCGACCCCCGCGGTCGCGATCCCCATCAGCGTCACGGTCACGAGGAACGTATATTTGCGCCCCAGCCGGTCGCCGAGAAAGCCGAACAGCACCGCGCCGAGCGGGCGGAAGCCGAAACCGACCGCGAACCCAGCCCAGACGAGCAATATTTCGAGCGTCGCATTGTCGCTCGGGAAAAAGGCCTTGCCGATGATCGCGGCAAGCGTTCCGTAGATGAAGAAATCATACCATTCGAAGATCGTCCCCGCCGACGACGCGGCGATGACCATGCGAATATCCTTCGCACTCGGCTGGTAGGCCGCGCCATGGTCGGCAACGGCGGCTTGATCGGTCATGCGGGCTCCCCCTCCCCGGTGAGCAGATTTGGTGCTGCCCGAGTCATAGTCGCTGTTGAGCCTTGCACAAGCGGGCGCGTGCGCGCAGCATCGCCGCCATGACCCGCTTTATCGACCTGTCGATCCCGATCACCAACGACGTCGTGTCCGACCCGCCGGTGATGCGCCCGCACATCACCTATATGACCCACGAGACGACCTGGGAGCAGATCGCGATGTTCTTTCCGGGTCTGACCCAGGGCGACCTGCCCGACGGCGAGGGCTGGGCGGTCGAGAGCATCACCCTGTCGACGCACAACGGCACGCATATGGACGCGCCGTGGCATTTCCATTCGACCACCGATCGCGGTGCGACCCCCGCGCCGAGCATCGACGAGGCGCCGCTCGACCTCTTTTTCCGCCCCGGCGTCAAGCTCGATTTCTCGCATCTTCCCGCCGGCCATGTGGTGACCGCCGCTGAGGTCGAGGCCGAGCTTGCGCGCATCGGCCATGAACTTAAACCGTTCGACATCGTCCTCGTCCAGTCGGGTGCGGTTTACGGTACGGACAATTTCACCGACCAAGGCTGCGGCATGGGCGCCGAGGCGACATTGTATCTGACCGGGCGCGGCGTACAGGTCGTCGGCACCGACGCATGGAGCTGGGACGCGCCGTTCAGCCATACCGCAAGACGCTGGACCGAAACGCGCGACCCGTCGATCATCTGGGAGGGGCACAAGGCGGGCCGGATCGAGCCCTATTATCAGATCGAAAAGCTGACCAACCTTGCGGCGCTGCCCCCGACCGGTTGGACGCTGAGTTGCTTCCCCGTGAAGATCGAGCGCGCGAGCGCGGGGTGGATCCGGGCGGTGGCGTTGCTGGATTGATCGAGCGGCGCGCTGGCAGCTTTCGGGTAAGAGTTGCCGTTCCCTATCTTCGTTATAAGACCTAGAATGTCCGCAGCCGCCAGCCTTCAATCCCGTCATGGAGCCCGACGTGAGTTCCGGGTGGCGATGGAACAGAGGTCGCGGCGGCGGCTACTCGAGCTCCAGAATCACCGCGTCGACCGCCAGGCTGTCGCCCTGCGCGGCGTTGATGCTCTTCACCACGCCCGCCTTTTCGGCGCGCAGGATATTTTCCATCTTCATCGCCTCCACCGTCGCGAGCGGCTGGCCGAGTTCGACCGCATCGCCCTCTCCGACGTGCAGCGCGACGAGCAGACCAGGCATCGGGCAGATGAGGAACTTCGACAGGTCGGGCGGGATCTTTTCGATCATATGGCTCGCCAGCGGGGCGACATGCGCGGGAAGCACGCGCACATCGTGGATGCGCCCCCGTGTCGTCATGCGCCAGCCGGTGCGCGTGCGCGCAACCTTCACCGCCAGCTCGCTATCGTCGATTTCGGCGACGACGAGCCGGTCGCCGGGCGTATATTCGAGCGCGAGGTCGACCTTTTCGCCATCGACCTTGATATGCTTCGCGCCGACTTTCACCTGATGATCGGCGCCGCCCACCGTCACCTGCCATTTCGCGGGCGGGTCGAGCCGGTCGCCAAGCTGGCCGTCGACGCGGCGCGCGCGGTCCGAATTGGCGCTCGCCATGAAACCGGCGATCGCCGCAAGCGCGCGCGTCACCGCATCGCTCGTGTCGGCGCCGTGGAAGCCTTCGGGATATTCCTCGGCGATGAAGCCGGTGCTCAGCTCGCCCGAGCGGAAGCGCGGATGCTGCATGATCGCCGACAGGAAATCGATATTGTGGCCGAGCCCTTCGAGCTCGAAGCGGTCGAGCGCCGCGACCTGCAAGTCGGCCGCCTCGTCGCGCGTCTCGCCCCAGGTGATCAGCTTGGCGATCATCGGATCATAGAAGATCGACACTTCGCCGCCGTCGTAGACGCCATCGTCGACGCGCACCCCGTCGACCCCGCGGCGGCCATTCTCGGCACCATCGTCGGTCCATCCCTCGACCGGCGGATGATAGCGCGTCAGCCGCCCGGTCGACGGCAGGAAGCCGCGATAGGGGTCCTCGGCATAGACGCGATTCTCGATCGCCCAGCCGTCGATCCCGATGTCGTCCTGCGTCATCGCCAGTTTTTCGCCCGCCGCGACACGGATCATCTGTTCGACCAGGTCGACTCCGGTGATCGCCTCGGTCACCGGATGCTCGACCTGAAGCCGCGTGTTCATTTCGAGGAAGTAGAAGCTCTCGCCCGTCGGATCGGCGCCCGAGACGATCAGCTCGACCGTCCCCGCGCTGTAATAGCCGACCGCGCGCGCCAACGCGACGCATTGCTCGCCCATCGCCTTGCGCATTTTGGGAGTGACGAAGGGCGACGGCGCTTCCTCGACCACCTTTTGATGGCGGCGCTGGATCGAACATTCGCGTTCGTTCAAATAGAGGATGTTGCCGTGCTGGTCGCCGAGGATCTGAATCTCGATGTGGCGCGGGTTGAGGATGAATTTCTCGATGAACACGCGGTCGTCGCCGAAGCTGCTCAGCCCCTCGCGCTTGGTCGCCTCGAAACCCTCGCGGACGTCCTTTTCATCATAAGCGAGGCGCATCCCCTTGCCGCCGCCGCCGGCGCTGGCCTTCATCATCACCGGATAGCCGATCTCGTTCGAAATCTCGACGGCATGCTCGGTGTCGCGGATCTCCCCGACGAAGCCGGGGACGACGTTGACGCCCGCTTCCTTCGCGAGCTTCTTCGACTCGATCTTGTCGCCCATCGCGGCGATCGCGTTCACCGGCGGGCCGATGAAGGCGATGTTTTCCTTCGCCAGCGCCTCGGCAAAGCTGGTGCGTTCCGACAGAAAGCCATAGCCCGGATGCACCGCCTCGGCGCCGGTTTGCTTGCACGCCGCGATGATCTTGTCGGCGATCAGATAGGATTCGGACGCGGACGACGGGCCGATATGCACCGCTTCGTCGGCCATCCGCACAAAGGGCGCGCGCGCGTCGGCGTCCGAATAGACGGCGACGGTCGCAATGCCCATGCGGCGCGCGGTCTTGATGACGCGACAGGCGATTTCGCCGCGATTGGCGATCAGGATTTTCTTGAACATTTGAGCCTTATCCGAGCGGATGGATGACGCGCCACCGTCCTTCACAACTTCGCGTTCGCGAGTTGAAAATTCATGCGAAGACGCTGTTCGCGCTTGCATCCCAAGTTGAGTGAGCTTCCAAACACCGTGCTCGCTGTTGTCGAGGAGTTGGCGCTCGACGAGGTGCTTCCGAGCGGTGCGAACTCTGTTGTCCCAATGCCGTTCATTTTGATTTGGCATCGGAGCCGTTTGCTCTTCGTAAGTGAGACCAAAAAGATCGCCGAGGGGGCCATACACATCGCCTGAGCGCTGCTTTCCGCCAGAAGTCTGAAGGTGATGGAGCAGAGCTTCCTCAACATCTGAGGTTCTGGGAAGTCTAAGCATCACTCCGCCGCCTCCATCCGCATCGGCTCCTCGCTTTCCATCGGCCGCAGCCCCAGCTTCGCGAACAGCGCCGCGTCGGCATTGTCGCCCGCATTCGCGGTCGTCAGCAGCTTGTCGCCCGTGAAGATGCTGTTCGCGCCCGCCATGAAGCACAAAGCCTGCGTCGCTTCCGACATGCTCTCGCGGCCCGCCGACAGGCGGACCATCGATTTCGGCATGGTGATGCGCGCGACCGCGACGGTGCGGACGAATTCGATGTCGTCGATCTTGGCGAGCGGCGTGTCGGCGAGCATGTCGCCGAGGACGGTGCCTTTCACCGGCACCAGCGCGTTGACAGGGACGCTTTCGGGATGGCGTTCGAGCGTCGCGAGCGCGTGGATGAAGCCGACGCGATCGGCGCGCGTCTCGCCCATGCCGACGATCCCGCCCGAACAGACGTTGATGCCCGCATTGCGCACTTCTTCCAGCGTGTTCAGCCGGTCCTCGAAGCTGCGCGTCGTGATGATGTTCGCGTAATTTTCGGGGCTCGTGTCGATATTATGGTTGTAATAATCGAGCCCCGCGGCACCCAGTATCTCGGCCTGTTCCCTGGTGAGCATGCCCAGCGTCATGCAGGTTTCCATGCCCATCGCGCGCACGCCCTCGATCATCTCGACGATGCTCGCCATGTCGCGGTCCTTGGGGTTGCGCCACGCCGCGCCCATGCAGAAACGCTGCGATCCCGCATCCTTCGCCTGCGCCGCCGCCTGCAGCACCGCGCGCACGTCCATCAGCTTGGTCGCCTTGACGTCGGTGTCGGCGTGCGCCGACTGCGAGCAATAGCCGCAATCCTCGGCGCAGCCGCCCGTCTTGATCGACAGCAAGGTGCAAAGCTGCACCTCGCCATGCGCGTGATGGCGCCGATGCACCCCCTGCGCCTCCCACATCAGATCGTCGAACGGCAGGTCGAACAGCGCGGCGATTTCCTCGCGGGTCCAGTCGGTACGGATCATATCTTCGCTCATTCCCGTTCCTTCAATTCTTCGTCATGCTGAACTTGTTTCAGCATCCATGGCCTGCCCGCCGATCCCGCGCTGCGCAGAGCGAGATGACGGGCCATGGACCCTGAAACAAGTTCAGGGTGACGACAAAAAATATCCGATGGATGAAGCTCAAGCGGCATCCTCCAAGGGGGGCATATTATGTCCAAGCAGGCGCAGCACGTCGGCTGCACACTCGACGACGTTCGATCCGGGGCCATAGATGCCCTGCACCCCCGCGTCGCGCAGATAGTCGTAATCCTGCGGCGGAATGACCCCGCCCGCGATTACCTTGATGTCGCCACGGCCCGCTTCCTTCAGCCCCTTGATCAATTCGGGGATCAGCGTCTTGTGCCCGGCGGCAAGGCTCGACGCGCCGACCGCGTCGACATCGCTTTCGAGCGCGAGCACCACCGTCTCCTCGGGCGTCTGGAACAGCGGCCCCGATACGACGTCGAACCCCATGTCGCTGAACGCACTGGCGATGACGTTCGCGCCGCGGTCGTGCCCGTCCTGCCCCATTTTCGCGACGAGCAGCTTGGGCGCGCGGCCGAGGCGGCGCTCGACCGCCCTGACGCCGTCGACGACCTGCGCCCAGCGGCTGTCGTCCCTGTAGGGCGCCGCATAGACGCCCTTCACCGGGGTCGGGGTGGTGCCGTAGCGATCGAAGGCTTCCTCCATCGCGTTCGAAATCTCGCCGAGCGTCGCGCGCGCGCGCGCCGCTTCGACCGCGTGGGCGAGCAGGTTCGTCTCGACCGACTGCGGCGCCGCCGCCGCCGCCCGCAGCGCATCGAGCGCCGCCCGGCACGCCGGCTCGTCGCGGCTCGCCTTCACCCGGTTGATCCGCGCGACCTGCGCCTCGCGCACCTTCGTGTTGTCGACCTCGAGGGTTTCGAGCAGGTCCTCGTCCTTCAGACGATATTTGTTCACGCCGACGATCACATCGTCGCCGCGGTCGACGCGCGCCTGCCGCGCCGCGGCGGCTTCCTCGATCATCGCCTTGGGCCAGCCCGCCGCCACCGCCTTCGCCATGCCGCCTTCGCGCTCGACGCGGTCGATGATCTCCTGCGCCTTGTCGACCAGCTCCTGCGTCAGCGCCTCGACATAATAGCTGCCCCCCAGCGGATCGACGACATTGGTCATGCCCGTCTCTTCCTGGATGATGATCTGCGTATTGCGCGCGATGCGGGCCGAAAAGTCGGTCGGCAGCGCGATCGCCTCGTCGAGCGCGTTGGTGTGCAGGCTCTGCGTCCCGCCGAGCATCGCCGCCATCGCCTCGACCGTCGTGCGGATGACATTGTTATAGGGGTCCTGCTCGGTCAGCGAGACGCCCGAGGTCTGGCAGTGGGTCCGCAGCATCTTCGAGCGTTCGGACTGCGCGCCGAGCCCGGTCATCGCGCGGTGCCACAGCACGCGCGCCGCGCGCAGCTTCGCCGCCTCCATGAAGAAGTTCATGCCGATCGCGAAGAAGAAGGAGAGCCGCCCGGCGAATTTGTCGATGTCGAGGCCCGAGGCGACGCCATATTTCACATATTCGATGCCGTCGGCGATGGTGAAGGCCAGCTCCTGCACCTGCGTCGCCCCCGCCTCCTGCATATGATAGCCGGAGATCGAGATGCTGTTGAATTTCGGCATCTCGCGCGACGTATAGCCGAAAATGTCGCTGATGATCCGCATCGAGGGTTCGGGCGGATAGATATAGGTGTTGCGGACCATGAACTCTTTGAGGATGTCGTTCTGGATGGTCCCGTCGAGCGCCGCGCGTTCGACCCCCTGCTCCTCGCCCGCGACGATGAAGAATGCGAGGATCGGGATCACCGCGCCGTTCATCGTCATCGACACCGACATCTTGTCGAGCGGGATGCCGTCGAACAGGATCTTCATATCCTCGACGCTGTCGATCGCGACGCCTGCCTTCCCCACATCGCCGACGACGCGCGGATGGTCGCTGTCGTAACCGCGGTGGGTCGCGAGGTCGAAGGCGACGCTGAGACCCTTCTGTCCCGCCGCGAGGTTGCGGCGATAAAAGGCATTCGATTCCTCGGCGGTCGAAAAGCCGGCATATTGCCGGATCGTCCACGGGCGCCCCGCGTACATCGAGGCCTTCACCCCGCGCGTGAAAGGCGCGAATCCGGGGAGGCCGGGATCTTCGCGCACATCCTCGGCGGTGTAGAGCGGCTTGACCTCGATCCCCTCGGGCGTGTGCCAGGTCAGGTCCCTGCCCTTCACTTCCTTGTCGGCGGCGGCCTGCCAGTCAGCGATGGTCGGTTTGTCGGTCATAATGCAATCCCATTCCCTCTCCCCTTGGGAGAGGATACGCAGCCTTAGCCGTCAGGCTTAGGCGAAGTTGGTGAGGGTCTGCGCCCTCTCGATAGCGTCCATCCCCTCACCCAGCTCCGCCTAGCCAGCAAGCTGGCAAGGCTTCGCAACCCTCTCCCGACGGGAGAGGGCATGAGGACCTCAATGCGCCTTCGGCGTCTCCATAATCTCGGTCAGCACCCCGCCCATATCCTTGGGGTGCAGGAAGAAGATCGGCGTCCCATGCGCCCCGATGCGCGGTTCGCCGAGCACGCGCTTGCCCATCGCCTCGAACGCGGCTTTGGCGGCGTGGATGTCGGGAACTTCGTAGCACATATGATGCTGCCCGCCCGCCGGGTTCTTCTCAAGGAAGCTAGCGATCGAGGTGTTGCCGGGAAGCGGCTCGATCAGCTCGATCTGCGTGCCGCCGAGCGTCCCATCGGCGCCCGGCGTATCGACGAAACACACCTTCACCCCCTGTTCGGGCAGGTCGAACGGCTCGTGAATCTTCGTCGCGCCCATCACATCGCGGTAAAAGACGATGCTGTCGCCAATGGATGGCGTTGCGACGCCGATGTGGTTCAGGCGGCCTAGTTTCATTCAATCAATCCCAATGCCCATAACAGCCCCCAGCACCCGATTGCCACAAACAGCATGCCCATTGCCGCTGTAAGAATGTGCCAACCGATCAAGAAACGATGCCAGTTTGGCCATTCTCTCTGATCAAATTCTTTGAACCCGTAGGAGAAATATCGCTCATCCCTTCGCTTCACGAACCGGATGCTGTGCCAGGTGAAAGCCACCGCAATCGCCAGCCAAACCAGCAGAAACGCAATGTCTCCAATTCCCCAGCGCATCGTCACAACGGAATATTGTCATGCTTCTTCCACGGGTTCTCCAACTGCTTGTTCCGCAGTTTCCGCAGCCCCAGCGCGATCCGCTTGCGCGTGTTGTGCGGGTGGATGACCTCGTCGATATAGCCGCGCGATGCCGCGACGAAGGGGTTGGCGAAGCGTTCCTCATATTCCTTTGAGCGTTCGGCGATCTTTTCGGGGTCGCCGATGTCGCTGCGGAAGATGATCTCGACCGCGCCCTTGGCGCCCATCACCGCGATCTCGGCGGTCGGCCAGGCATAGTTCAAATCGCCGCGCAGATGCTTCGACGCCATCACGTCATAGGCGCCGCCATAGGCCTTGCGCGTGATGACCGTGATCTTCGGCACCGTCGCCTCGGCATAGGCGAAGAGCAGCTTCGCGCCATGCTTGATGATGCCATTATATTCCTGCGCGGTCCCGGGCAGGAAGCCGGGGACATCGACGAAGGTGACGATCGGAATCTCGAACGCGTCGCAGAAGCGCACGAAGCGCGCAGCCTTTTTCGACGAAGCGATGTCGAGCACGCCCGCGAGCACGAGCGGCTGGTTGGCGACGATACCGATCGTCCGCCCCTCGATGCGCCCGAAACCGCAAATGATGTTCGCGGCGTGCGCGGGCTGAATCTCATAGAAATCGCCCTCGTCGATCGTCTTGCGGATCAGCTCGTGCATATCATAGGGCTGGTTCGCATTCGGCGGGATCAGCGTGTCGAGGCTCATTTCGGCACGGTCGAATGGATCGCTCGTCGGCCGCGCGGGCACTCGGGCGCGATTATTCTCGGGCAGATAGTCGAAGAAGTCGCGGACGCTGAGCAGCGCCTCGATGTCGTTCTCGAACGCCAGATCGGCGACCGAGCTCTTGGTCGTGTGGGTGATCGCGCCGCCGAGTTCTTCCTGCGTCACGACCTCGTTGGTCACGGTCTTCACGACGTCGGGGCCGGTGACGAACATGTAGGACGAATCCTTCACCATGAAGATGAAATCGGTCATCGCGGGGCTATAGACCGCGCCGCCCGCGCACGGCCCCATGATCAGGCTGATTTGCGGCACCACGCCCGACGCCAGCGCGTTGCGCTGGAACACTTCGGCATAGCCGCCCAGCGAAGCGACGCCTTCCTGGATGCGCGCGCCGCCGCTGTCGTTCAGGCCGATGACCGGCGCGCCGACCTGCATCGCCTTGTCCATCACCTTGCAGATCTTCTCTGCGTGACGCTTCGACAGCGAACCGCCGAAAACGGTGAAATCCTGGCTGAAGACATAGACGAGCCGGCCGTTGATCGTTCCCGATCCGGTGACGACGCCGTCGCCGGGAATCCGCTGGTCCTGCATGCCGAAATCGACGCAGTCATGCTCGACATAGGTGTCGAGTTCCTCGAAGCTGTCCTCGTCGAGCAACACATCGAGCCGCTCGCGCGCGGTCAGCTTGCCCTTGGCATGTTGCGCATCGATGCGCTTTTGCCCGCCCCCGAGGGCAGCGGCCGCGCGGCGGCGTTCCATTTCGGCGATATTGGCGGACACTCGGCGCTCTCCTGAAATAGCGGGGGTTCGTTTGCCTGCTTGTAACGCCCCGTGCAAATGCGAATTTGCAAAGTTGCGAAGTTGCATTTTGCAAATTATTGCCGTCCGAGGCCGTTCGTGTCGAGCGAAGTCGAGAAACCCCGAAGCGTTGCGCGACGCATATGGGCATCTCGACTTCGCTCGATGCGAACGGCGACGAAGGATTGAGGATTTGACCCGCCAACGCATCTTCGCCGGCACCCGCCTGCGCCAGCTTCGCGCCGATCGCGGCTTCAAACAGGCCGAATTTGCCGCGACGCTCGGCATCTCGACCTCGTACCTCAGCCAGATCGAGCATGACGACCGGCCACTGACCCCGGCGCTGCTCGACCGGTTGCAGAAGCTCTTTCCGCTCGAATGGGAAGAGGTGGCGAGCGACGCCGGCGACCGGCGCGCAGGCGCGCTGCGCGAGGCCGCCGCCGACCCGCTTTTCGCCGCCGCGCCGATCACTCCCGAACAGCTCGAACGCGCGGCGCTCCAGCAACCGCAGCTCGCCGACCAGTTCGTCGCGCTGCACGCCGCCTATCGCCGCGCGGGGCAGCGGCTCCAGATCATCGACGAGGCGCTGACCGGCGGCACCGCCGAGGGGAGCCGTCTGCCGTGGGAAGAGGTGCGCGACTGGTTCCACGACGCCGGTAACTATGTCGATCGGCTGGACCGCGCCGCGGAGGAGCTGGCAAGAGGCTTGTGCGGCCGCGCGCCCTCGCCCGCGATCGAGACGATCGAACGGCGACTGCGCGACGCGCTCGGCATTTCGATCGTCTATCAACAGTCTCAGATCCTGCGCGATTTCGACGCGACGATGCGCCACCTGGTCCTCGACCCGTCGCAGCCCGCCGAAACGCGCCGCTTCCAGCTCGCGCACCAGCTCGCCGCGCTTGCGCTCGCGCGCGAGATCGCGGCAGTGGTCGAGGCCTCGCCGCTGCGCACCGCCGCGGCGCGCCAATTGCTCCATGTCGGGCTCGCCAATTATGCGGCGGGCGCAGTGTTGATGCCCTATACCCCATTCCGCGCCAGCGCGCGCGCGGTGCGCCACGACATCGACCGGCTGCGGCTCGAATATGGGGTGAGCTTCGAACAGGCGTGCCACCGCCTCTCGACGCTCCAGCGTCCCGGTGCGCGCGGCATCCCGATGTTCTTCTGCCGCGTCGATATGGCGGGGAATATCACCAAGCGGCACAGCGCGACGCGGCTGCAGTTCGCGCGCTTCGGCGGCGCCTGCCCGCTGTGGATCGTTCACGAGGCGGCGGCGATCCCCGACCGCATCCTGTTCCAGCTCGCCGAGACCCCCGACGGGCTGCGCTATGTCTCGATGGCGAAGGGGCTGGTGAAGCCGTCGGGCAGCTATGCCCGGAGCCCACGCCGCTACGCCGTCGCGCTGGGGTGCGAAGCCCAATATGCCGCCGATTTCGTCTATGCCGACGGGGTCGATGTCGACGCGCCGCACGCCGCGACGCGCATCGGCCCGTCGTGCCGCATCTGTCCGCGCGACGATTGCGACCAGCGCGCCTTCCCGCCGAGCGACCGGCCGATTCTGGTCGACCCCGATCGCCGCGACGTGGTGCCCTACCGGATCGGTTAGACCTTGACGATACCGCGCTCGATCAGGCTGTGCGCGGTCGCGAGGATCGCCTCCTCGGGCGGGCGCATCGTCCAGCCGAGCGTTTGCATCGCATGGCTGCTGTCGCCGCCGCGGACGTTGCCGAGTTCGGCGACGAGCTGCTTGAGTTCGGGACGGAAGATCGCGAAGGTCTTGAGCAGCCAATCGGGCATCCGGCGCGTCGGCACCTTGCGCGCCGCGTCGCCGAGGTTCGCGGTGAGAATATTCGCCACCTCGATCATCTTGAGGAACGGGCCGGAACAGACATAGCGCTCGTCCCTGATATCGGGCGCGCTGAGCGCGCGATAGTGGAGGTCGGCGACGTCGCGCACGTCGATGATCCCGAACCCGACGTCGGGACACATCGGCACCTTGCCATCGAGAAGCTGGCGCACAACCTCGATCGACGTCGACAGATCATCCGAAAGCAGCGGCCCGAATACCGCCGCGGGATTCACCGAGGCAAATTCCATCTCGCCGCCCTCAGCCGCGACCCAGTCGCGCGCTGCGCGCTCGGCAACGGTCTTCGAGCGGACATAGGGCATGACGTCGGGGCTATCGAGGTTGGTCCAGTCGGCCTCGCTGTTCATGCGGACGCCCTTGCCGTGGCCATAGGCGATCGCCGCCATCGACGAGGTCAGCACGAAGCGCCGGATTCCTGCTGCCCGAGCGAAGCGCAGCGCGCGCAGCGCGCCCTCGCGTGCCGGAACGACGAGCTCGTCGGCGTGCCTGGGCACATCGAGCGGAAAAGGCGACGCGACATGCGCCACGTGGGTACAGCCCGCGATCGCTTCCGCCCAGCCGGCATCATGTTCGAGGTCGGCGGCGAAGAAGCTGAGCTTCGCATTATCGACATTCAGCCAGCCGCGCACTTCGGGCTCGCGCTTGAGGTTGCGCACCGTGGTATGGACCGACCAACCGTTTGCGATCAGCTGGCGGATCAGGAAACCGGCGATATAGCCGCTGCCGCCCGTAACCAGTGCCGTATTCGCCATCCGATCATTCTCCTTCGCAGGGGCGCCCAGATTAGCGCAGATCGGTTTCGCGCCGAAACGCTATTTGAGCAGCACCAGCTCCTCGGCCATGCTGGGATGCAGCGCGACGGTCGCGTCGAAATCGGCCTTGGTCAGCCCCGCCTTCACCGCGATCGCCGCCGCCTGCAAAATCTCGGGCGCGTCGGGGCCGATCATATGCAGCCCGACGACCTGATCGGTCGCTTCATTGACCACCATCTTGTAAAGCGCTCGCTCGTTGCGGCCCGCGAGGACATTCTTCATCGCGCGGAAATCGCTCGTATAGACGCGCACCGAACCGATCGTGTTGCGCGCCTCGGCCTCGGTCATGCCGACCGCGCCGATCGGCGGATGGCTGAACACCGCACTCGGGACGTTCCGATAGTCGACGACCGTCGGCTTGCCGCCGAAAATGCTGTCGGCAAACGCCTGACCCTCGCGGATCGCGACGGGCGTAAGCTGAATGCGGTCGGTGACGTCGCCGACGGCATAGATGCTCGGCACCGACGACTGGTTCGTCTCGTCGACCTTGATCGCGCCTTTCTTGTCGAGCTCGACCCCGACCTCTTCGAGGCCGAGCCCCTTGGTGTTCGGCACGCGGCCCGTCGCGACGAGCACGGCGTCAGCCGCGATCGGCTCGCAATTGCCGAGGTGGACGGTCAGCGATCCGTCCGCATTTTTCTCGATCGATTCAAACGGCGCGTTGAAGCGGAAATCGATCCCCTTGGTCATCGAAATCTGCAGCAGCCGGTCGCGGATCTGTTCGTCATAGCCGCGCAGGATCGTGTCGCCGCGGTTGACGATCGTCACCTTGCTTCCGAACTCGCTGAAAATACCGGCGAACTCGTTGGCGATATAGCCGCCGCCCGCGATGACGATGCGCTTCGGCAGCGTTTCCAGATGGAAAACCTCGTTCGACGTGATCGCATATTCGCTGCCGGGAAACTCGGGGACGAAGGGCCAGCCGCCCGTCGCGACGAGGATGCGCTCCGCCGAACGCTCGGTGCCGTCGGCGAGCCGCACCTTCTGCGGGCCGACGATCGTCGCGCGGGTCTTGAAGACCTCGACCTTGTGACTGTCGAGCGTCTGGCCATAGAGACCTTCGAGCCGGTCGACCTCGCCAAGCACATTGTCGCGCAGCACGTCCCAGTCGAACCGGCAGTCGGGAACGTCCCAGCCGAACTTGCGCGCGTCCTTCAGATCTTCGGCGAAATGGGCGCCATAGACGAGCAGCTTCTTGGGCACGCAGCCGCGGATGACGCAGGTGCCGCCGACCCGATGCTCCTCCGCCACTGCGACGCGCGCGCCGTGCGAAGCGGCGACGCGGCTCGCCCGGACGCCGCCCGAACCGGCGCCGATGACGAAGAGATCATAGTCGAAATCGCTCATGCTGATGAGACCCCTGCTCTACCGGGCTATCCTTCGCGCCCGCGTCCCATGTGGTTACGCGACCGCGCGCTGCCAATCGATTTTTGCGCTCAGTCTGTTCGCCGTCGCCGTATCACTCCCCCAGCGCCGCCTTCATCAGCGCCTGCGTCGCCGGGTCGAATTCGACCGTCCCCTCGGCAAGCCCCTTGGCCATTTCCTTGCCAAGCTCGACTCCGAACTGGTCGAAGGGATTGATGCCCAGCAGCACGGCGTTGGCAAACACGCGATGCTCGTAAAAGGCGATTAGCGCGCCCAAGCTGTGCGGGCTCACCTGGTCGAGCAGGATCGTCGTCGAGGGCCGATCGCCCGGATAGTTGCGCGCGCCGTCGTCGCTCGCACGCCCCGTCATCAGCGCCGCGCCCTGCGCGATGCAATTGGCGACGAGCGTTTCGTGATGCGCGTCGTCGAGCAGGTGATCGGGCTCGCGCGCCACGACGAATTCGACGGGCGTCAGATGCGTGCCCTGATGAAGGAGCTGGAACACCGCATGCTGTGCGTCGGTGCCGACGCCGCCCCAGGTGATCGCGGCGCTCGCATGGTCGAGCGGCTTGCCGTCGAGCGTCACCGCCTTGCCGTTCGATTCCATCTCGAGTTGCTGCAGATAATCGGGTAGCAGCCGCAGCCGCTCGTCATAGGCGAAGACTGCACGCGTCTGGCAGCGGAGGCGGTTCGCGTAAAGCTGGTCGACGAAGGCCGCGAGCAGACAGACATTGTCGGCGCCGTTGGCGAGGCGGAAGTGGCGGTCCATCTCCGCCGCGCCCTCGAGCAGTTCGGCAAAGGCATCCCAGCCCAGTGCGAGCGCCGCGGGAAAGCCGATCGACGACCACAGCGAATAGCGCCCGCCAACGGTCTCGCTGAACGGCAGGATGCGCGTCTCGTCGACCCCCCATTCCATCGCCTTTTCAGGGTTGGCGGTCAGCGCGATGAAGCGCCCGGTCGGGTCTTCGACCCCCGCCTCCTCGAGCCATTGCAGCGCCGATGCCGCGTTGAGCAGCGTTTCGGTCGTCGTAAAGGTCTTCGACGCCACGGCAACAAGTGTGTGTTCGGGGCTGAATTTCGCGAACGCCTCGCTCAGCGCCGCCCCGTCGACATTCGATACCACCGCGACGTCGTAGCGGCTGTTGTGGCGGCCCAGCGCATCGACCAGCAGGTCAGGGCCGAGCGCCGAGCCGCCGATACCGATGTGGAGCAAGTGGCGGATCTCGCCGAACGCGCCGGCCTCGATCGCATCGACCAGCATCCGCATCCGCTGGTGCAGCGCCTGCGCGCGGTGGACCGATTCGGGCGCGCCCTCGCCGCGCTCGGCGCTATGCTCGGCGGCGCGATTCTCGGTCGGGTTGGCGATGCCGCCCGCAAACAGCGTCTTGCGCCGCCCGGCGAAATCCTGTGCCGCGGCGAGGTCCGACAGGATCGACACGGCCGCATCATCGAGGTGCGTCTTGGCGAAATCGAAGCGGATGTCGGCGACGCTGCGCACCATCGCCTGCAAGCGTGCCGCGGGGTCGGTGGCGACGAGATCGGCAATCTTTTGCGGTTTCCAGTCGGTGAGCGCCTGCCAGGCTTTTGCGGCGGTGGTCATACAATCTCTCTTTCCATTTTCCGTTCGCGTCGAGCGAAGTCGAGATGCCCGTCGGCCATGCTTTACGCCAATGGGTGTCCGACTTCGCTCGACACGAACGGACTGAGCGGGCGCTTCCATAAGCCAGCCGCCGCGGCCATGCCAGCGCCGTCCGCCGATATTTGCTTGACGTGCAGACCTATTCGTCGCCAATGCCGCGCCATGACCGACGCCAGCGCTACCGCCGACAGCTCGCCCACCCCGACTCCCGTTTCCGCCAAGGAAGAGGCGGTCGACACGGTCCGCTTCCTCGCCCTGCTGGCGATCGCGGTGCTGATCTTTCGCAGCTTCTTCCTCTCGCCGTTCAACATTCCGTCGGAATCGATGCAGCCGCGGCTCCTGATCGGCGACTATCTGCTCGTGAACAAGATGGCCTATGGCTATTCGAAGTTCAGCCTGCCGTTCAGCTTGCCGCTGATCCCGGGGCGCATCTTTCCGCGCACCCCCGAACGCGGCGACGTCGTCGTGTTCAAGGCGCCGCCGGTCAACGACAACGACTATATCAAGCGCGTGATCGGCCTGCCCGGCGACACGATTCAGGTCCGCGGCGGCATCGTCTGGCTCAACGGCAAGCCGCTGAAGCGCGAAAAGATGGCCGATTTCGTCATCCCCGTGACACAGAACATGATCGACGCCTCGCGCACCAACGGCACCCTGCCCTGCTATGCGATGCAGTTCGAGGAGATCGGCGCGAACGGCGAGCGTCAGTGCCGCTATCCGCGGTTCAAGGAAACGCTGCCCAGCGGCAAAAGCTACGCGGTGCTCGACATCGCCTCGATCCCCGAGGACAATACGCCGCTGATCACGGTGCCCGAGGGGCATTTGTTCCTGATGGGCGACAATCGCGACCGCAGCGCCGACAGCCGCTTCCCCGCGATCGAGAATCAGGGCATCGGCCTTGTGCCCGAAAAGAATCTGGTCGGCCATGCGCTCGTTTCGATGTTTTCGACCGACGGCTCGGCAAGCTGGTTCAATCCGATAAGCTGGTTCACCGCGGCGCGCTGGGAACGGCTTGGGGAAGGCTTTTGACGGGCGGCGTTTCCGCTGAAACCATCGCCGCCCTGACCGGGGCCGAACCCCGCGACATCGCCCTCTACCACGAAGCGCTGACCCACGGCAGCAGCGGCGCGGGCGATTATCAGCGGCTCGAATTTCTGGGCGACCGCGTGCTCGGCCTCGTGATCGCGTCGGAGCTGTTCCGCCGCTTTCCAAGGGCGGCGGAGGGCGAGCTGTCGTCGCGCCTCCACGCCCTCGCGTCGGGCGAAACCTGCGCGCGCATCGCGCAGGCGCTCGACCTCAGCGCGCACGTCCGCTTCGGGGCACAGGCGATCGGCGACGGTGGGCGGCAGAGCGACAATATCGCCGCCGACGTGCTCGAAGCGCTGATCGGCGCGCTGTGGCTCGACCTTGGCGAGGACGCCGCGCGCGCCTTCATCACCGACAAATGGGGCGCCATGATCGAGGGTCAGGTCGCCGCGCCCAAGCATCCCAAGGCCGCGCTTCAGGAATGGGCGCTTGCGCGCAAGCGCAAACCGCCCGAATATCGCCTTGTCCGCCGCGAAGGCCCCGACCATGCCCCGCGCTTCCGCGTCGCGGTCGCAGTCGGCAAGCTCGCCGAGGCGGAGGGCGAAGGCGCGTCGAAACAGGCGGCCGAAAAGGCCGCTGCGGCGGCGCTGCTCGAACGATTGGCACAGGAAGACAAGACATGACCCAGCGCTGCGGCTTCGTCGCCGTCGTCGGCGCGCCCAATGCGGGCAAATCGACCCTCGTCAACGCGCTCGTCGGCCAGAAGGTCGCGATCGTCAGCCCCAAGGCGCAGACCACGCGCACGCGGCTGATGGGCGTCGCGATGGAGGGCGACGCCCAGATCGTCCTGATCGACACGCCGGGCATTTTCGCGCCCAACCGCCGGCTCGACCGCGCGATGGTCGCCGCGGCGTGGGGCAGCCTGGAAGAAGCCGAGGCGATCCTGGTGATGGTCGATGCCGCGGCGAAACTGAGCGGCCGCGTCGAGCGCGTGCTCGAAGGCGTCGCAGGGCGGCCCGAGAAGAAATATCTCGTCCTCAACAAGGTCGACCTGACCAAGAAGGACAAGCTGCTCACCATCGCGACCGAGCTGAACGCCAAGCTGCCGTTCGACGAAACCTTCTTCATCGCGGCGAACAGCGGCGACGGCGTGCCCGGGCTCAAGGCGCATCTGGCCGCGCTGATGCCCGAAGGCCCGTGGCACTTCCCCGAGGACGAGGTGAGCGACGCCCCCGAACGAATGCTCGCGGCAGAGATCACGCGCGAACAACTCTATCGCCAGCTCCACGAGGAGCTTCCTTATCAGTCGACGGTCGAAACCGAACTGTTCAAGTCGCGCCCTGACGGCAGCGCCGAAATCCACCAGCAAATCTATGTCGCGCGCGATAATCAGCGCGCGATCGTGCTCGGCAAGGGCGGCGCGCGGATCAAGGAAATCGGCGCGCGGGCGCGCACCGAACTCGCCGAGCTGATGGGGCGCAAGGTCCACCTGTTCCTGCACGTCAAGGTCAAGGAAAACTGGGACGAGGACCGAAGCGTCTATCGCGACATGGGGCTGGACTGGGTCGATTGAGGCCGGCATTCGGGGCGCCGCCAGTTGCCGAGTAGCGGGAACTGGGTGGCTTGGTGCCCTTGCCGTCTTCGGTTATCGCGGGGTGGTCCCGCGTCGTCGTTCCAAAGTTCAGCAAAGTTCAGCCTCGTGCAGCCGCCGATGGATGGCATTCGCCTAACCTGTTGGGCCGGTCCTCGCCCGCATCCGCAAAGCCGGGCCGTGACCGCTTTCATCCACCTATCGAAAGAGCCGAAACGAATGCTGGCACAGTCGAACAATGTAGGACAGCGCTTTTTGCGGATGCCCGCCTTGGCGTGGGGAGCGGACGTTCCGGCGGCGGCATCAAAAGGTGATCCCCGGCGAAGGCCGGGGTCCATGCGTCAGGCGCGGCGCTGGCGCGCTGGACCCCGGCCTTCGCCGGGGATCACCCAAAATATGCCGATTTTCCTTTCGTCATCCCGGACTTGATCCGGATCCATTCTTCCAACTTTGCGCCTAATGGACCCCGGATCAAGTCCGGGGTGACGATATTCTATGTGTCCACAATCGGTCGCTCCCTGCCATCGCCCCCACCCCGGCGCGAAGGATTGGGATCGCGGCTTACTCTTCCGCCTTCTTCTTTGCCGGCGCCTTTTTCGCGGTCGCCTTCTTCGCCGGAGCCTTCTTCTTCGGCGCCGCCTTTTTCTTGCCCTTCGCGGGTCCCTTCGCCGCCTTGGCGTCGATCAGCGCGACCGCTTCCTCTTCGGTGAGCGCGTCGGGCTCCATCGTCTTGGGCAGGGTCGCGTTGGTCTTGCCGTCGGTGACATAAGGGCCGAAGCGCCCCGCCATCAGCTTCATCTCGCCGCCGCTCGTCGGGTGCGCACCGAAGGTCTTGAGCGGTTCGGCCTTGGCGCGCCCGCGCCCGCCGCCATTCGCTGCGTCGGCGATACGCGCGACCGCGGCGTTCATGCCGATCTCGAAGATTTCGGCGGTGCTCGTCAGCTTCGCATATTTTCCGTCATGGAGCAGATAGGGGCCATAGCGGCCGAGCCCCGCGACGATCGGCTTGCCGCTTTCGGGGTGCACCCCGACATCGCGCGGCAGGCTCAAGAGCCGCAGCGCATAATCGAGGTCGAAATCCTCCGCCGGAATGTCCTTCGGGATCGACGAGCGCTTCGCTTCCTTGCCCTCGCCGAGCTGAATATAGGGACCGAAACGGCCGCTCCGTTTCGTCACTTCCAGCCCGCTGTCGGGATCGGTGCCCAGCGTCTCGGGACCGGTATCGCCCGCGTCGCTGCCGCCCGGCTGCGCGAATTTGCGCGTGAACTTGCACTCGGGATAATTGCTGCACGCGATGAACGGGCCGAAGCGCCCGCCGCGCAGCGCGAGCCGCCCGGTGCCGCAATTGGGGCACAGGCGCGGATCGCTGCCGTCGCCCTTGTCGGGAAAGAGATAGGGGCCGAGGAATTCGTCGAGCGCCGCGGTGATCTCCGACGGCTTCTGCTCCATCACCTCGCCGGTGCGCGGCTTGAAGTCGCGCCAGAAACGGTCGAGCACCGCCTGCCACTGCGCGCGGCCGCCCGACACGTCGTCGAGTTCCTCCTCCAGCCCGGCGGTGAAATCATATTCGACATAACGCGCGAAGAAGCGTTCGAGGAAGGCCGTCAGCAGGCGCCCGCTTTCTTCGGGGTGAAAACGGTTCTTCTCGACCGTCACATAGGCACGATCCTTCAGCACCTGCAGAATCGAGGCATAGGTCGACGGGCGCCCGATGCCGAGCTCTTCCATCTTCTTGACGAGGCTCGCTTCGGAATAGCGCGGCGGCGGCTGGGTTTCGTGGCCCTCGACCTCGACCCCGGTCTTGGCGGGCGCATCGCCCTTGCCCATCGCCGGGAGCAGGCGCGCGTCGTCGTCGTCACCATTGTCGTCGCGCCCTTCGTCGTAGAGCGCGAGGAAGCCGGGGAATTTCACGACCTGCCCGGTCGCGCGCAGCATTGTCTTGCCGGTTCCGTCGGCCAGGTCGACGCTCGTGCGCTCGAGCCGCGCCGACGCCATCTGGCTCGCCAGCGCGCGCTTCCAGATCAGCTCATAGAGCCGCGCATGGTCGCCGCTGCCCGCCTTGTCCTTTGAAAAGTCGGTCGGGCGGATCGCTTCGTGCGCTTCCTGCGCATTCTTTGCCTTGGTCTGATATTGGCGCGGCCGGTCGGGGACATAACCCCCGTCATAGCGATCGGCGATCGCGCGGCGCGCGGCGCTGATCGCGCTGCCGTCCATCTGGACGCCATCGGTACGCATATAGGTGATCGCGCCGTCCTCGTAGAGATTCTGCGCGACCCGCATCGTGTGGCTCGCCGAGAAGCCGAGCTTGCGGGCGGCTTCCTGCTGCAAGGTCGACGTCGTGAAAGGCGGCGGCGGGTTGCGGGTGAGCGGCTTCGTCTCGACCAGCTCGACGGTGAAATGCCCCGCTTTCACATCGGCTTCGGCGGCGCGCGCATCGGCTTCGGTGCCGATCGACAACCGCTCGATCTTGTCGCCGCGCCAGCGCGCGAGGCGCGCTTTGAACGGCGTGCCTCCCATCTCGAACAGCCCCGTCACCGACCAATATTGCTGCGGCACAAAGGCTTCGATCTCGCGCTCGCGCTCGACGATCATGCGCAGCGCAACCGACTGGACGCGGCCCGCCGACTTCGCGCCGGGCAGCTTGCGCCACAGCACCGGGGACAGGGTGAAGCCGACGAGATAGTCGAGTGCGCGGCGCGCGCGGTAGGCGTCGATCAGATCGTCGTCGAGCCCGCGCGGATGCGCCATCGCGTCGGTCACCGCCTGCTTGGTGATCGCGTTGAAGGTCACGCGCTCGACCACCTGCGGCAGCGCCTTTTTGTTGCGCAGCAATTCCTGCACATGCCAGCTGATCGCCTCGCCCTCGCGATCGGGGTCGGTCGCAAGGATCAGGCGGTCGGCCTGCTTCGCCGCGTCCTGAATATCCTTCAGCCGCTTCGCCTTGTCGGGATAGAGCTGCCACTGCATCGCGAAACCGTCGTCGGGATCGACCGAGCCGTCCTTGGGCGGCAGGTCACGCACATGGCCATAGCTTGCCAACACCTTGAAATCGCGGCCGAGATATTTCTCGATCGTCTTCGCCTTGGCCGGCGATTCCACAATTACCAACTGCATGGAGAATGATTGTCCTTTTTAGGCCCTACGTACGTACGCGCGAGGGTGGCGCCATCGCCGCGTGCGTCAACTGAAAATTTCGATCGCGCCGACAACGACCGGACGATCGCCGCATCGAATGTGGTGGCGGCGGCTATGCCGAACGACCAGGGGGACGCTGCACCGGCGATCGCACCAGCCCGAAGGTCGCGGCGGACCGTTCGACCAACCGAAAAGTGATGAAATAACAAATTCTTGATCGGGTAATGGTGCCCCTGGCCGGACTCGAACCAGCACTCCTTGCGGAACTCGATTTTGAGTCGAGCGCGTCTACCAATTTCACCACAGGGGCCCGTGGACGGGCGCCCCGATAAGCCGGGACGCCGCCGTTTGCCAAGTTATTTCTTGAGTTCTTTCGCCAGCGTCTTCGCAGTCGCCTTGCCATAGGGCGGTTTGAAGCCCGCGAGCCCCGCGACGTCCATCTTTGGCTGGCGATAGACGGCGCGCGCGTGGCTGAAGGTGCGGAAGCCGTCGAGACCGTGGTAATTGCCCATCCCCGACGGCCCGATACCGCCGAAGGGCAGATCCTCCATCGCATTGTGAAAGAGCACGTCGTTGACCGTCACGCCGCCCGAAATGGTGCGCGTGAGCACGCGGTCCTCCTCGCTCTTGTTCTGCCCGAAATAATAGAGACCGAGCGGACGGTCGTGCGCGTTCACATAGTCGATCGCATCGTCGATCGTCTTGTAGGTCTTGACCGGCAGGACGGGACCGAAAATCTCTTCCTGCATCACCTTCATCTCGTCGGTCGGGTTGCGGACGATGTGGAGGGGCATCTTGTGGCCGTTCGAGCTCGCGAAATCCTCGCCCGCCGGATTGACCTCGATCACCTCGGCACCCTTTTCGCGCGCGTCGGCGAGGTAGCCCTGCAAGCGGTCGAAATTGCGGGTGTTGACGACCGAGGTGTAATCGTCGTTGGCGAGCAAGGTCGGATAGAGCGACGCCGCGCCCTTGCTGACACTTTCGATCACCTCGCTTTCCTGATCCTCGGCGACGAGCAGATAATCGGGCGCGAGGCAGATCTGTCCCGCGTTCATCAGCTTGCCCATCGCGACGCGCTGGCCCGCGAGCGCCTTGTCGGCGCTGCGCCCGATGAAGGTCGGCGACTTGCCGCCGAGTTCGAGCGTCACCGGCACCAGATTGTCGGCGGCGGCGCGCATGATGTGCCGGCCGACGCTCGTCGCGCCGGTGAAGATCAGATGGTCGAACGCGAGCTTCGAAAAGGCGATGCCGATGTCGGGGCCGCCGGTGAACACCGCCATCTCGCTCTCGTCGAAATAGTCGGCGACGAGCTGCGCCATCAGCGCGGAGACATTTTCGGTGAACTCGCTGGGCTTGATCATCGCGCGGTTGCCCGCGGCAAGGATGCCCGCCATCGGTACGAAGACCATGCCGACGGGGAAGTTCCACGGCGCTACGACGCCGACGACGCCCTTCGGCTGATAGACGACCTCGGCCTTGGCGCCGAGCAGGCCGAGCGGAAAGGTCGGCTTCCTCTTCTCACCCTTCGCCCAGTTCGCCATATGCTTCTTCGCATGTTTGAGCGCGCTCACCGACGGCATGATGTCGGTCATCAGCGTCTGCTCGCGGCTGCGGTGGCCGAAGTCCTCGCTCACCGCCTTCGCGAAATCCTCGGCATGATCGACGAGCAGCGCGATTGCGCGGTCGATGCGGTCGCGCCGCACCTCCATGCTTTCGGGCATCGCCGCGGTAAAGCTGGCGCGCTGGGCTCGCAGCACCGCGTCCATCCGCTGCGTTTCGTCTGCAATATCGACCGCGACCGTTGCCATGGCTCTTCCCCTCATCTGCTTCGCATGTTTGACCATGGGCTGCGGCACGTTGCAAGATGAAACCCGCCTTCCCATCTTGACCCTGCCCCTTTCGCGGTTGCAGCATTTCCGCTAATCGGGCCGCCGAACCATCTTTCCCCCACGGAGTCTCGTTCCATGACCGCTACCGATCCCGTCGTATTCCTCTCCTATGCCCGCACTCCGATGGGCGGGATGCAGGGCGTCTTGTCGGATGCCAGCGCGACCGATCTCGGCGCAACCGCGGTCAAGGCGGCGGTCGAACGCGCCGGGGTTTCGGGCGAGGATGTCGAGCGCATCTATATGGGCTGCGTGCTTCCCGCCGGGCTCGGCCAGGCGCCGGCGCGCCAAGCGGCGATCAAGGCCGGCCTGCCGAAATCGGTGCAGGCGACAACCGTCAACAAGGTCTGCGGCTCGGGCATGCAGACCGTCATCATGGGCGCCGAAGCTCTTGCCGCCGGCAGCATCGATCTTGTCGTCGCGGGCGGCATGGAGTCGATGACCAACGCGCCCTATCTGCTCAAGAAGCATCGCTCGGGCGCGCGCATCGGCCACGACACCGCCTATGACCATATGTTCCTCGACGGGCTCGAGGACGCCTATGACGCCGGCCGCGCGATGGGGACGTTCGCGCAGGACACCGCCGACGCCTATCAGCTCTCGCGTCAGGCGCAGGACGATTATTCGATCGAATCGCTGCGCCGCGCCCAGGCCGCTATCGCCGACGGCGCCTTTGCCGCCGAAATCACCCCGGTCACGCTGACCACGCGCAAGGGCGAGGTCGTCGTCGACACCGACGAACAGCCGGGCAAGGGCAATCCCGACAAGATCCCGACGCTGCGCCCCGCCTTTGCCAAGGACGGCACGATCACCGCCGCGACCAGCTCGTCGATTTCGGACGGCGCCGCTGCGGTCGTGCTGACGCGTCAGTCGGTCGCCGAGGCGAAGGGGAAGAAGCCGGTGGCCAAGCTCGTCGCGCACGCCGCGCATGCACAGGAACCCAAGGACTTCACCGTCGCGCCGATCGGCGCGATCAACAAGGTGCTCGAAAAGGCCGGCTGGTCGATCGGCGACGTCGACCTGTTCGAGGTCAACGAAGCCTTTGCCTGCGTCGCGATGTTCGCGATGCACGACCTCGGCATCCCGCACGACAAGATCAATGTGAACGGCGGCGCGACCGCGCTCGGCCATCCGATCGGCGCCAGCGGCACGCGCATCATCACGACGCTGATCGCGGCGCTGCAGAACCGCGGCAAGACGCGCGGCATTGCGAGCCTGTGCATCGGCGGCGGCGAAGCCACCGCGGTGGCGATCGAGTTGGTCTGACCGTCCCCCGCCGCCCCCGCGAAGGCGGGGGCCGCGGCTCGGGCAAGTCGCGACATTTTGCGACACTAATGTCCTGAAACTAAACGCGGCATTCCGGACCGGTTCAAACGCGCTCGCCTATTCCTTTTCCTGTCATCGGGCAGATCCCCTCCCCCTGACGGCAAGACAAGGAATGGGCACATGAACAGCAAATTTCTCACCGCCGGCCTGATCGCCGCTATGATGATCCCGGCTGCGGCCTCGGCCGCGACCTCGCCCGGCGAACTGCGCCGCGACCGGCAGGACATTCGTCAGGAAAAACGCGACGTCCGGCAGGCGGTCCGCTATGGCGACCGGCGCGACGTCCGCGAAGAACATCGCGAATTGCGCGGTGCGCGTCAGGAATATCGCGAAGACGCGCGCAACTGGCGCCGCGATCGCCGCTACGCCAATTGGCACGCGCCGTTCCGCTATCGCAGCTTCGCGGTCGGGACCCGGCTGGGTGCGCGCTATTATGCACCCGCCTATCGTCTGAATTATGACGCGCGCTGGCGCCTTCCGCACGCCGGCGCCGGGCTGACCTATGTCCGCCACTATAACGACCTGCTACTCGTCAACTTGCGCAGCGGCGCGGTCGTGCGCGTGCATCGCGGCTTTTTCTGATCCCGTGTGAACGCGAAAACCGGCGGGGCCGGGTGGGCGACCACCCGGCCCTCGCCCCATCAGTCGCCCCAGATGTGGGCGGTCTCGATCCAGCCCTTGCGGCCCTTCACGTCGAAACGGCACCAGCCGTCGTTGCAGTCGGTGATCCGGCCGACGACGCCGGGTTCGGCGCGATAGGCGACCGCGCTGCCGGGCTTCGGCGCTTCGCGCATCGGGCGGATTCCGCCGGTGACGATCGCGGTGCGCGTGCGGCTGAGCAGGCGCGCCGCCATCCAGCCCTGCGCCCCGTCGGGATCTTCGACCTTGCGCCACAGATCGTGGCGCGCGATCACCTTCACCGGCAGATCCTTGCGCCGATATTCCCACAGAACGGGCACGTCCATCGACGGCCCCTTGCGCATGCGCGCCCGGTCGACGCTGATCGACGCCCAATAGGGAAGCTCCACCTCGTCGCCCGATTGCGCGGCCGCCGGCCGGATGTCTCCCCCGACCGCGAGCACCCCCCCGCCCGCGACGACGAACGACAGGACAACGGCAAGCAAGGGGCGGATTTTCATGGTCCAGCCTTGTCAAAATCCGCGCGTCTTTTCAACCGGCCGCGACACCGAAACGGGTGGTCGTCCACAGCCTCGTGACAACCGCCCCCTTGACCCCCTGCCCCGCGCGCGCTCTATCGGCGGCCATGCCCGATTCATCTCGTCCGAAACGCCCGCGCATCATCGTCACCCGCCAGCTGATGCCCCATGTCGAGGGCCGCATGGCCGAATTGTTCGATGCGGTGCTGTCGGCGCACGATCACGCCTTCTCGACCGACGAGCTTAAGGCGGCGGTGCGCGACTGTGACGTTCTCGTCCCCACCGTGACCGATCAGATCGACGCGGGGGTCATTGAAGCGGCGGGCGATCGGCTCAAACTGATCGCGAATTTCGGTGCCGGGGTCGACCATATCGACCTGTCCGCCGCGCGCGCGAAGGGCATCATGGTCGCCAACACGCCCGGCGTCTTTACCGAGGACACCGCCGACATGACGATGGCGCTGATCCTCAGCGTCCCGCGCCGGCTCGCCGAGGGCGAAAAGCTGATGCGTTCGGGGAATTGGCAGGGCTGGGCGCCGAGCGCGATGCTGGGCCACCGCGTCGGCGGCAAATTGCTCGGCATCATCGGCATGGGGCGCATCGGCCTCGCCGTCGCGCGTCGCGCCCGCGCCTTTGGCCTGTCGATCCACTATCACAACAGGAAGCGCCTGCCCGAAGCGATCGAGGAGGAGCTTGGCGCGAGCTATCACGCGAGCCTCGACACGCTGCTCCGCATCAGCGACGTGGTGACGATCCACTGCCCGCACACGAGCGAAACGCACGAGATGGTGAACGCCCAGCGCATCGCGGCGATGAAGCCGAGCGCCTATCTGATCAACACTGCGCGCGGCGAGATCGTCGACGAAAAGGCGCTGATCGCGGCATTGAAGGCCCGGCGCATCGCCGGCGCAGGGCTCGACGTCTATGCGCGTGAACCCGACGTCGATCCCGACCTTCTGGCGCTCACCAACGCCGTGCTGCTCCCCCACCTCGCCTCGGCGACGATCGAGGGACGCGAGGCGTCGGGCGAAAAGGTCATCGCCAACATCCGCGCCTGGGCCGACGGCCACCGCCCGCCCGATCAGGTGCTGGAGGGGTGGGTCTGACGGCAAAAGTCATCCGAGAGAAAGCCGAGATCGCAAGCAGCCCGCTCCGGCGGTAGCGATCCCAGCTTTCGCTGGGATGACGCCTTTATGCGGCCACAGCTTTTGCTGGGGCGACGAACCCCCTCAATCCCCTGTCAGAATCCGGTCGACCAGTTCCTTCACCGTCGGCGTGAAATTGTTCGAATAGAAGGGATCGGTCTTGAAGTTGAACGCGGCGTGGCCCGCGAACATCAGATTTTATTCGACGTCGCCGCCGTGCGCGATGTCCTGCAGCGTCTTTTGAATGCAAAAGCTGCGCGGGTCGGCGAGGTAGCCGGTCGAATAATCGTCATGGTCCTTCCACGCCGAAAAGCCGCAGTGCGACAGGCAACCCATGCAGTCGGCCTGATCCTTGCGGATCATGTCGCGGTCGCTTTCGGTGACGAAGACCACCGTGTTGTCGGGAGTCTTGAGCGCTTCGGTATAGCCCTCCGCGAACCAGTCGCGCGCGCGGTCGCGGTCGTGCGGCGTGACCCAGAAATTCTTGCCCTTCACCCCGACGTCGAGTTGGACGACATGGTCGCCCGCTTCCTGCTTCGAATAGGGAATCTGGCGTTCCGAACGCGCTTCGAGGTCGCGCAGGAACGGGTTGCGCACCGCGCTCGAATAAAAGCCCGTCGGCGAAAAGCGGTGGAGCAGCACATCGCCTTCGTCGAGCGTGCGAAGCCGGTCTTTCCAGTCCTGCGGGATCGGGCTTTCCTGCGTCAGCAGCGGGCGCGTGCCATATTGGAAGGCGATCTGGCCGAGTTCGGGATTGTCGATCCAGTCCTCCCAGTCGCGCAGATACCAGACGCCGCCCGCCATCACGATCGGCACCTCGTCGGCAATCCCTTCGGCGCGCATCGTGTCGCGCAGCGCCTTGACGCGCGGATAGGGATCTTCGGGCTTCAGCGGGTCCTCGGCATTCGACAGGCCGTTGTGTCCGCCCGCGAGCCACGGATCTTCATAGACGACCGCCGCCATCAGATGCGCGACCTTGTGATAGGCGCGCTTCCACAGCGCGCGAAAGGCGCGCGCCGAGGAGATGATCGGCAGATAATGAACATTGTGGCGCGCCGCGATTTCGCTGAGCTTATAGGGCATGCCCGCGCCGCAGGTGACGCCGGTGACGAGGCCCTTGGCGCGTTCGAGCACGCCTTCGAGCACCTGCTGGGCACCGCCCATTTCCCACAGAACGTTGATGTTGATCGCGCCCTTGCCGCCGGCGATATCGTGCGCGCGCCTGACCTGCTCGACCGCGCCGTCGATCGCATAGGCGACCAGTTCCTCATGCCGCTCCTTGCGGGTGAGCGCGCGATAGATTTGCGGGATGATCTTGCCTTCGGCGTCGTAGCTGTCGGCATTGACCGCCGAAACCGTGCCGATCCCGCCCGCGGCGGCCCATGCGCCGCTCGACGCATGGTTGGTCGCCGATACGCCTTTCCCGCCCTCGACGAGCGGCCACACTTCGCGGCCGCCGTAAACGATGGGCTTCAAACCTTTGAACACTATAAACCTCTTTCTCTCCACCGGCGCGCAGCACGCCGCCGGTCCCCGATTTCCGTTTCCGTAAGCGGAAGACGGCGCCCCTTGTCAATCAATCCCTGTCCGGTGTCCGCTGAACGGACTGTAACCTTCCAGGGACAAACTATAGAGATTTTCATAAGCCGCGACCATGGTTGATTCGGCGAAGCGATCGGCGGCGACGCGGCGGTTTTCGTCGCCAATCGTGCGCCGTAGCGCCGGGTCTTGGGCAAGGTGCGCCAGGGCGGTGCGAAACCCCGGCTCGTCGTGGGCGATATAGGGCCGGTTCGCCGCGGACACCATCGCCGCGACGTCGCCGACGGTCGGGCTAACCACGGGCAGGCCCGCCGCCATCGCCTCGATCACCGCGATCGGCGCCTGTTCGCTGCGCGACGAGAGCGCAAGCATGTCGAAATGTCCGATCCAGCGCGCCGGCTCGGCCATGAAGCCGGGCAGGACAAGACGGTCGGCAAGGCCGCATGCCGCGGCTTCGGCGCGGATCGTCTCGCGCTCGGGTCCTTCGCCGACGATCACCAGCCGCACATTGGCGGGCAGCGTCGCCACCGCACGCACGAGCCGCGGCAGGTCCTTGACCTTGCGCAGACCGGCCACCGTGCCGATCACTACCTCGCCCTCGCGGCGCCGAAAGCCGGGGATTGCGGCGCTCGGCGGGGCGGCATAGGCGGCAACGTCGATGCCGTTGCGGATCAGGCGGGTCCGCTTTCCGGCGCCCCATTCGCGCGCGGCGATGCGCTGGAGCACCGTCGACGGCACGACGACCGCCGCGGCCGCCGGCAGCGCGGCGCGGCGGAACAGGCTGCGCTTCCAGTTTCGCCGGACGCTCTCATCCTCGTTGAAGCCGTCCTCATGATGAATCAGATCGGGCATGGCGTCGGGCCGGCGCGCCCCAAAGAGGCGGCGCGCCATCACTCCGTCCATCGCCCCCCAATTATAGCTGAGTATCAGATCGAAATCGCAGAAATAGCGCGCCAGTTCGCGATAGCGCGCGCGCGAAGGCGTGCCGTGCAGCGCCGGCGCATCGGCGGGGAAATCGACGACGATCGCGGGATCGATCGCCGCGCGCGCGCCAAGCGCGCCCGGTACCGCGGACAGGATCACATGATGCGCCCGGTCGCCCATCAGGTTCATCAGGCGAACCGCGCGCGCCTCCTTGCCGCCGAGCGAAAAGCTCGAATGGAGATGGAGGATCCGGATCGGCCAGCGGGATTCGGCTTCGTCGCGAGCGCTCACGCCGCCGGAAGCTCCGCCACCCAGGTGTCGATCGCCGCGCGCGCCTCGGCTTCGTCCATCGTCGGCGCATGCCCGACGCGCGGCACCTCCACGAGCCGCGCGTTCGGCAGCGCGCCGGCCATCTTTCGCGCCGCCCCCGCCGCTAATATGTCGGACAGCGCCCCGCGCAGGATCAGCACCGGCACGTCGCCGAGCGCGCGATAGGCCGGCCAGAGGTCGATCCCCTGCTCGTCGCCGGCGAGGCGCAGCGGTGCCGCGATCTGCTTGTCGTAATCGGTCACGATGCGCCCCTCGGGCGTCAGGCGATGCGTGCGCTTGGTCAGCCGCAGCCAGTCGTGAATGCCGTAATCGGGGTAGATGGCGCCGTTGAGCTCGGCAAAGGCGCGCGCCGCGTGCATCCACGTCGGCTGGCTGCCGCCTGCGCCGATATAGTCGCGGATGCGGTCGAGCCCCGCCTTCTCGAGTTCGGGACCGACATCGTTGAGCACCGCGCCGACCAGCCGGCCCGGCATGCTCGCCGCCATCAGCATCGACACGAGGCCGCCGAGCGAGGTGCCGATCGTGGCGAAACGGTCGATCCCCAGCTCGTCGAGCAGCAGCACGACGTCCTGCACATAGGTGAGCGGGACATAGGTCATCGGATCCTTGGCAAACGCGCTTTCGCCGCGGCCGCGGAACTCGATCACGATCGTCCTGCGATGCCCGGCGACATGCGGAGCCAGCCCCTCGAAATCGCGGGCGTTGCGCGCGAGGCCTGGCATGCAGAGGATGGGCGGAGCCGCAGCGGCGTCCTGTGGCCCGTCATAGACGCGCGCGTGCAGCCGAACGCCGTCACCCGACCACCAATAATGGTCGGTCCAGTCGCGGCTGATCTCGTCCTTGACCGAAATGGGCCATCCCCTTTTTCGCCTTTTCTTGCGCGCATCTATCGCCAACCCCGGCGCGCGGCGCAAGCGGTCGTTCGCAGCGCCGCCAAGTGGTTGCCGCGTCCGCGTTTCGCCGATAAGAGCCGGGGGATGCTCCAGCCAGCAACAGATGCCCATGTCCCGCCGATCGGCGCGTTACCCTGTGGCGGGCGGCCGCTGCGATGAGCGAAGAATTGATTTCCCGCGAGCCTGCGACCGGCGCCGAATTGTGGCGCGGCGCGATCAGCGACGTCGATGCCGAAGTCGCCGCCGCGCGGGAGGCGTGGCCCGGCTGGGCCGCGAAGCCGCTGACCTATCGCGCCGAGACGCTGCGGCGCTTTGCCGACCGCGTAAAGACCGATGCCGAAAACTTCGCCGACCTGATCGCGCGCGAGACGGGCAAGCCGCTGTGGGAAGCGCGCACCGAGGTCGAATCGGTCGCGGCCAAGGTCGAAATATCGGTAAAGGCCTATGCCGAGCGCACACCGAACCGCCGCATCGAAGGCGCAATGGGGTTGCGGAACGCGGTGCGCCACAAACCGCACGGCGCTCTCGCGGTGCTGGGGCCCTATAATTTCCCCGCGCACTTGCCCAACGGCCACATCGTTCCGGCGCTGCTCGCGGGCAATTCGGTGATCTTCAAGCCGTCGGAAAAGACACCCGCGGTGGGCGCGCGGCTCGTCGAACTGTTTCACAGCGCGGGCGTTCCCGAAGATGTGCTGCGCCTGATCATCGGTGGCCCCGATCAAGGCAGGGCGCTCGCGGGGCACGACGGCATCGACGGCCTCCTCTTCACCGGCTCGGCGCGCACCGGCCTGGCGCTGAACCGGCAGTTCGCCGACCGTCCGGGCAAGATTCTCGCGCTCGAAATGGGCGGCAACAATCCCGTCATCGTCTGGGACACGCCCGATGTCCGCACCGCCGCCATGCTCGTCGTCCAGTCGGCCTTTCTGAGCGCGGGGCAACGCTGCACCAACGCGCGGCGGCTGATCGTCAGGCAATCGATGGCCGAAGCGCTGATCGACGAGGTGCGCGGGCTCGCAAACCGCCTGATCGTCGATCATCCGCACGCCGACCCCGCGCCCTATATGGGGCCGGTGATCGACAATGAGGCGGCCGACGGCCTTACCGAGAGCTTCCTTGTCCTGATGTCGAACGGTGGCCAGGTGATCCGCCACATGACCCGCCCGGTCGCCGACCGGCCCTTCCTGACGCCCGGCATCATCGACGTGACGGCGATGCCCGAACGCCCCGACGTCGAACTGTTCGGCCCGCTGCTTCAGCTCGTCCGCGTCGAGAGCTTCGAGGCCGCGATCGCCGAGGCGAACAACACGGCTTTCGGCCTGTCGGCAGCGCTGATCGGCGGCACGCCCCAGCTCTACGACCAGTTCTGGGCGAACGCGCGCGCGGGGGTGGTCAACTGGAACCGCCCGACCAACGGCGCCTCGTCGGCGGCGCCCTTCGGCGGCATCGGCCTGTCGGGCAACCACCGGCCGAGCGCTTTCTACGCTGCAGACTATTGCGCCTATCCCGTCGCGAGTTCGGAAAGCGACGCGCTGCGCGCCTCGATCGGCGTCGGCCTGCGCGATCTCGAGGGATCGCAGCTGGTGACCAAGAAGTATCTGTAGCCCCATTTTCGTCATGCCGGACTTGATCCGGTATCCATTCCGGCGACGAAGTCATGGACCCCGGATCACGTCCGGGGTGACGAGGATGTTGGTGCAGCAAATTTACCTTCACCGGGGGCAAAAAAGGCTGCTTTGCGTTTCCTTCGCCGCCGAACCATTTTCGCGGCATGACAAAAGCCCCTGCCCCTCTCCCGTCCGCGGGCAAGCTGTGGCTCGTCGGCGCCGGCCCCGGCGATCCCGACCTGTTGACGCTGCGCGCGGCGCGGCTGATCGAGAGCGCCGATCTGATCGTCCATGACGGCCTGATCGGTGAAGGCGTGCTCGCGCTGATCCCCGCGCATGTCGAACGGATCAGCGTCGCCAAACAGCGCAGCCGCCACACGATGAAGCAGGAGCGCATCAACGCGCTGCTCGTGCGCGAAGTTCGCGCCGGCAAACAGGTGGTGCGTCTGAAAGGCGGTGATCCCTTCATCTTCGGCCGCGGGGGCGAGGAACTCGATACGGCGCGCGAAGCCGGCATCGCCTGCGAAGTCGTCCCCGGCATCACCGCCGCGGCGGGCTGCGCCGCGCAGGCGGGTCTGCCGCTCACGCACCGCGAAGATGCGAGCGCGGTGAGCTTCGTCGCGGGCCAGTGCAAGAATCTGACCGATCAGGACTGGTCGGGGCTCGCGGGCCACGGCCGCACGCTCGTCATCTATATGGGCCTCGCGACCGCGCCCGCGATCGCCGACAAGTTGATCGCCGATGGCGTCTCGCCGAGCCTGCCCGTTGCGGTGGTCGAGCGCGGCACCACCGCCGACGCGCGCGTGCTGCGGACCTTGCTCGCCGATCTCGGCGACGTCGTCGCGCGCGAGAAGGTCGCGAGCCCGGCGCTGATCATCGTCGGCAAGGTCGCCGCGCGCGCCGACGCGCTCGACTGTCTCGGCGCGCCCGGCGCGCTTTCTTCGATAAGGGATTTTTCATGCGACTTCTGACCGGCAACGATCTGAAGACCGGCGCGGTCATCTGGTGGACGGGACGCGACTGGTCGCTTCACGTCGAGGATGCCGCCGACGTCGGCGAGGCCGGCGAAGCGATCCTGCAGGCGGAGGAAGGCACGCGCCGCGTCAACACGCCCTATATCATCGACGGCAGCGAAACCCCCGACGGCCCGCGCCCCGCGCATATCAAGGACCGCATCCGCGCGCTCGGCCCCACCGTGCGCCCCGACCTGACATTGAAACCTGCCGACCCCGCGGCCGGCGACTGGGTGATCTGACATGTACCAATATGACCGCTACGACCAGGCGATGGTCGACGCCCGCGTCGAGGATTTCCGCGACCAGACCCGCCGCCGCATCGCCGGCGAGCTGACCGAGGACCAGTTCAAGCCGCTCAGGCTCAAGAACGGGCTCTATCTTCAGCTCCATGCCTATATGCTGCGCGTCGCCATTCCCTATGGCACCTTCAATTCGCGGCAGATGCGCAAGCTCGCCGACATCGCGCGCAAATATGACCGCGGCTACGGCCATTTCACGACGCGCCAGAATATCCAGTATAACTGGATCAAGCTCGAGGAAGCGCCCGACCTGCTCGCCGAACTGGCGACGGTCGAGATGCACGCGATCCAGACCAGCGGCGAGAGCATCCGCAACATCTCGGCCGACCAATATGCGGGCGCCGCCGCCGACGAAATCTGCGACCCGCGCCCGTGGGCCGAGCTTTTGCGTCAGGCGACGACCTTCCATCCCGAATTCAGCTATCTGCCGCGCAAGTTCAAGATCGCGGTGATTTCCTCGAAAGAGGATCGCGCGGCGCTGCGCTGGCACGACTGCGCGCTGCGCATCGTCCGCAACGAGGCGGGAGAGGAAGGCTTCGAAGTCTATGCGGGCGGCGGCATGGGCCGCACCCCCTTCATCGCCTATCAGATCCGCGACTTCCTGCCTTCGGGCCAGATTTTCTCCTATCTGCAGGCGATCCTGCGCGTGTGGAACATGCACGCGCGCCGCGACAACATCCACAAGCAGCGGATGAAGATCCTGGTCCATGACCTTGGCGAAGAGGAATTCCGCCGCCAGGTCGAGGAGCAGTTCGCGCATTTCCTGACGCTCGGCACCGACTTCCCGCAGGCCGAATATGACCGCATCGCCGCCTATTTTGCGCCGCCACCGTTCGAAAGCGGCCTGTCCGACGACATCGACCTTTCGGACCCCGATTTCGCGCTGTGGGTCGACCGGCAGGTGATCGCGCACAAGACGCCCGGCTATGCCATCGCGAATATCAGCCTGAAACCCGTCGGCGGCATCCCCGGCGACATTTCGGCCGAGCAGATGGACCTCGTTGCCGACCTTGCCGAACGCTACAGCTTCGACGAGATCCGCGCGACCCATGCGCAGAACCTCGTGCTGCCACACGTCCGCAAGGCCGACCTTTATACCGTGTGGCAGGCGCTCGACGCGGCCGGGCTCGCCGATGCAAACCTCGACCTCGTCACCGACATCATCGCGTGTCCCGGTCTCGATTATTGCAGCCTCGCCAATGCGCGTTCGATCCCGATCGCGCAGAAGATCGCCGAGCGCTTTGCCGACGCGACGCGCCAGCGCGACATCGGCGAGCTGAAGATCAAGATTTCGGGCTGCATCAACGCCTGCGGCCATCACCACGCGGGCCAGATCGGCATCCTGGGCGTCGACCGCAAGGGCACCGAAAACTATCAGCTGCTGCTCGGCGGCTCGGGCGCCGAAGATACGTCGCAGGCCAAGATCACCGGTCCCGGCTTCGACGAGGAAGGCATCGTCGATGCGGTCGAGCGCACGATCGAGCGTTACCGCGAGCTGCGCACCGACGGCGAGCGCTTCCTCGACACCTATCGCCGCGTCGGCATGGACCCCTTCAAGGAGGCTATTTATGGCTGAGGCAGCCCTGCGTTTCCGCAACGACGACCCGGTCGAAGAGCCGGCGGTCACGCTCGACGCCTTCCTCGAACAGGCGGGCGCGAGCGCCGTGCGCATCGAGGCCGGCGACGATCCGCGCCGCCTGATCCCGCAGCTTGGCCGCGTCAAACTGGTCGAGGTCGGCTTCCCGCGCTTTCGCGACGGCCGCGGCTTTTCGACCGCGCGCGTGCTGCGCGAGGCGGGCTATGACGGCGAGATTCGCGCCGAGGGCGACATCCTCGTCGACCTCATCTTCTTCATGCGTCGGTGCGGCTTCGACAGCTTCGCTCCACAGGCGCCGCTGAACCGCGCCGACGTCGACGCGGCGCTCAGCCGCTACGAATATGTCTATCAGCACGCAGCCGACGGCGCGGTGCCGATCTGGAAACTGAGGCATGGCTGACACCTCCAAAATCCCGTTCGCATCGAGCGAAGTCGAGATGCCTCATGGTCGTGCGCGGCGGCTGGGTGTCTCGACTTCGCTCGACACGAACGGAGACAAGGGGGAAGACCGGACCCGCGACCGGATCGACGTCGCGCCGCGCTTCACGCAGGCCGACGTCATCCGCCTGAACAATCTGTTCCGCGGCCAGGACGCGGCCGAAGCCGTCGCGAGCGTCTTCGGTGCGGGGTTGATCGGTGAAACCGCGATCGTGTCGAGCTTCGGTGCCGAAAGCGCGGTGCTGCTCCACCTCGTCACGCAGGTCGCGCCCGATATTCCGGTGCTGTTTCTCGAAACGGGCAAGCATTTCCCCGAAACGCTCGCCTACCGCGACGAATTGACCCAGCGGCTCAGCCTCAACCTCGTCAATCTGACGCCCGACGCCGAAGAACTCGCCAAGAAGGACGAAACGGGGCTGCGCTGGTCCTACGACCCCGACGGCTGCTGCGAAATCCGTAAGGTCAAGCCGCTCGAAAAGGCGCTTGGGCGTTTCGATACGTCGATCACCGGGCGCAAGGGGTTCCAGTCGTCGACGCGGCAGGGCCTGCCGCGCTTCGAACTCGACGGCAATACGGGGCGCCTGAAGTTCAACCCGCTCGCCAACTGGACGCGCGAGATGCTCGACGCCTATTTCGAAGAGCATGACCTGCCGCGCCACCCGCTCGAGGCGGAGGGCTATCCGTCGATCGGCTGCTCGCCGTGCACGTCGAAGGTCAAGCCGGGCGAGGACCCGCGCGCGGGCCGCTGGCGCGGCTGGGACAAGACCGAGTGCGGCATCCACGAAGCGGTGACGCCGATCGACGACGATCCGGCGAACGACCCGGCGTTTTGAACGTCTATACTCACCTCCGTTCGTGCTGAGCTTGTCGAAGCACCGGCCCTCTTTTCAACGCCGAAAGAAAGGACGGCCCTTCGACAGGCTCAGGGCGAACGGATGTTGGGGATTAATCGTCACTCATAATCCGCATAGGCCTGGCTCTCGTCGGCTAGATCGCTGAACTTCGTCGTCTTGGCCTCGAAGTGCAGGCGGATTTTGCCGGTCGAACCGTGGCGCGATTTCGCGACGATCACTTCGGCGAGGCCGAAGACTCGCTCCATCTCGGCCGCCCATTCCTCGTGCGCGGCGTGGATCTTGACGTCGTCGCCCTCGATCGGCCGTTTCGGCTCGCGCGCCGCGACATAATAATCCTCGCGGAACACGAAGAGCACCATGTCGGCGTCCTGCTCGATCGAGCCCGATTCGCGCAGGTCGGAGAGTTGCGGGCGCTTGTCTTCGCGGCTTTCGACCTGACGGCTGAGCTGCGACAGCGCCATCACCGGCACGTTAAGTTCCTTCGCCAAGGTCTTGAGCCCGCGCGAGATTTCGGAGATTTCCTGCACGCGGTTGTCGCCGCTGCGCGACGAGCCCTGCAACAGCTGGAGATAGTCGACGATGATGAAGCCGATGCCGTGGCGGCGCTGGAGCCGGCGCGCGCGGGTGCGCAGACTGGCGATCGTGAGGCCCGGCGTGTCGTCGATAAAGAGCGGCAAGGTCTGGAGCTGCTGCGCCGCGCGGCTCAATTGCTGAAACTGTTCCTTGCTGATCTTGCCCATGCGCAACGCCTCGCCTGACACCCCCGACTGTTCGGCGAGGACGCGCGTCGCGAGCTGGTCGGCCGACATTTCGAGGCTGAAGAAGGCGACTTTTGCGCCCATATTCTTTTCGGGCGGAATCCCGTCTTCCTCGTCGCGGCGGAAGCGCTCGGCGGCGTTATAGGCGATGTTCGTCGCGAGCGAGGTCTTGCCCATACCCGGACGGCCCGCGAGGATCATCAGGTCCGAATTGTGCATGCCGCCGATTTTGGCGTTCATGCTGCCGATGCCCGTCGTGATCCCCGACAGGTGTCCGCCCGAATTGAGCGCGCGTTCGGCGGCTTGCAGCGCGGTCAGGCTCGCGGTGTTGAAGCTCTTGACCGAACCCATTTCGGCTTCGCCCCCCGCGACGCGATAGAGCGCCGTTTCGGCCTCTTCGATCTGCGCCTGCGGATCGACGCTCTCGCTCGTGTCGAGCGCGCCTTCGACCATCGTGCGGCCGACATCGACGAGTTCGCGCAGCAACGCGAGGTCGAAGATCTGCCGCGCAAAGTCGCGCGCGCCGATCAGTCCCGCGCCGCTGCCGGTGAGCTGCGCCAGATAGCCGACGCCGCCCACCGCCTTCATCGCCTCGTCGGCTTCGAAATAGGGCTTGAGCGTCACCGGGGTCGCGATGCTGTTGCGTTCGATCAGCGCCATCGTCTGGGCAAAGATGCGCCCGTGGAGCGGCTCGAAGAAATGCGCTGCCGTCAGTTGCACGGGCAGGTCCTCGACGACTCGGTTGTCGATCAGGATCGCACCCAGAAAAGCGGCCTCGGCCTCGATATTGCGGGGCAATTGACGGTCGTCCCCGGCATTGGCCGGGGTGGGAAGGCGGGCGATTTCAGACATGGTCGCGCATCATGCGCCCAGCGCGGCGACGGCGCAACCGCGATCGCGTGACCTTTGCTGCACCGGGGGATAAGTCGGGGGATAGTTCCAGTACCCCCGCATCGAGCGAAGTCGAGACGCCCCCTCGGATCGGCGCCACATCGATGGGTGTCTCGACTTCGCTCGACACGAACGGAATTTGGGTGTGGCGCAGCCCCGCCCCCCCTTGCCCTTCGCGGCGCGCCCGGTAGAAGCCGGAACCATGGTCGAAGCCGATCCCTCGAAGCAGCGCATCATTTCGGTCGACCTCGACGAAAGCTCGATCGTCTGGCGCAATCCCGACGTCGAACAGGAACGCCGCGTCGCGATCTTCGACCTGCTCGAGGACAACAAGTTCGTCCCCCAGCGCGGCCACGACGACGGTTATGCCGGCCCCTACCGGCTCAAGCTGCGTGTCGAGGACGGCCGGCTGATCTTTGAAATCGCTCGCGAAGATGGCTCGCCGCTCGAGGCGATCATCCTCGGCCTCGGGCGTTTCCGCCGCCCGATCCGCGACTATTTCGCGATCTGCGACAGCTATTATCAGGCGATCAAAACCTCGACCGCGCAGCAGATCGAAACGGTCGACATGGCGCGGCGCGGGTTGCACAACGAAGCGGCGGAGATGCTGATGGACCGGCTCGACGGCAAGATCGCGGTCGATTTCGACACCGCGCGGCGGCTCTTCACGCTGATCTGCGTTCTGCATATCAAGAGCTGACGATGGCGATGGGGGCGACATTATCGAGGCGCACGGGCGCGGGAGCGGATTGGCGCGGCAGGGTCGCGCGCTGGCTCCGCGGCCTCGCCGCGCTGGCCGCGCTCCTCCTCCTCGCGGCGGGGCTCGCGCTCTGGTGGGCGGCGCGCTGGACACCACCGCGCGCCAAATTTCCGCTGCAAGGGGTGACGATCGACGCGGGCAATGGCGCGGTGCATTGGGGCTCGATCAAGGCTGCCGGCGCCGATTTCGCCTATATTTTCGCGACCGACGGCGCCGATGGCGTCGATGCGGGCTACGCGCGCAACATGGCCGCGGCGCGCGAGGCGCGCATGCGGATCGGGCCGATCCACCGCTACAGCCTGTGTCAGCTCGCGACCGATCAGGCGGCGAATTTCATCCGCCACGTGCCGCGGCGCGCCGACGCGCTGCCCCCCGTCGTCTGGCTCGATTATGACGATCGCTGCCCCGACCGCCCGACCCGCGCGCTGCTGCTCAGCGAGCTCGCGACCTTTCTTGCGCAGATCGAGGCGCATATGGGCAAGCGCAGCCTGATCGCGCCGGGCCCCAATTTCGAGGCCGACTATGATGTGACGGGCGGCATCGCGCGCACGACCTGGCTGCGCCGCGACTTTTTCCCGCCCGACTATGGCGCGCACCCCTGGGCGATGTGGCAGGCGAACGACTATGTTCGGCTGGCGGGCGCGAAAGGCACCGTCGGCTGGAACGTCGTCCGCCCCGAAGGAATGAGCGATGAACAGGAATGACGAGCGCGACGCGCTGATCGAGGCCGCGCGCGACGCGGCGAAGCGCGCCTATGCGCCCTATTCGGGCTATCATGTCGGCGCGGCGCTGCTGCTGAAGAATGGCGATGTCGTGACCGGCGCCAATGTCGAAAATGCGAGCTATGGGCTGACCCTGTGCGCCGAAACCGCCGCGGTGGCGAAGATCGCCAACGAAGGCCGGATCGGCGAGCTCGCCGCGGTCGCAATCGTCGGTGGGCGGCGGAAGAGGAAGAGCAAGGCGCTGATCGGCAGCGATCCGGTGCACCCGTGCGGCCGCTGCCGCCAGATACTGAACGAAGCCGCCCAGCGGTCGAAGACCGACATCCTGGTTCATTGCGCCTCGGGCGACGGCAAAGCGGTGGCAAGCTATCGGCTCAGCGAGCTGCTCCCCGCCGCTTTCGGGCCGAAGGACCTGGGGCTCATCCCTGACTGACCGCTTGCGCATCGCGCGCGCCGCCGACAAGAGAAGCCATGGCCATTCTTTCCGACCGCTGGATTCGCGACGCCGCCCGGACGCAGGGCATGATCGAACCGTTCGTCGAGGCGCAGCGCCGCGACGGCTGCATCAGCTATGGTCTTTCGTCCTACGGCTATGACGCGCGCGTCGCCGACGAGTTCAAGATCTTCACCAACGTCGACAGCGCGGTCGTCGATCCCAAGGATTTCGCGTCGAACAGCTTCGTCGACCGCAAGACCGACTGCTGCATCATCCCGCCGAACAGCTTTGCACTCGCGCGCACGGTCGAATATTTCCGCATCCCGCGCGACGTGCTCGTCATCTGCCTCGGCAAGTCGACCTATGCGCGCTGCGGCATCATCGTGAACGTCACGCCGCTCGAGCCCGGCTGGGAAGGCCATGTGACGCTCGAATTTTCGAACACCACTCCCCTGCCCGCCAAAATCTATGCCAATGAGGGCGCGTGCCAGTTCCTCTTCCTGCAGGGCAACGAGCCGTGCGAGACCAGCTACGCCGACCGCGCGGGCAAATATATGGGGCAAAAGGGCGTCACGCTGCCGAAGCTGTAGGCGCGCTACCAATCAGCGTCATTGCGAGCGAAGCGAAGCAATCCAGCACTGCACAAACAGCGCTGGATTGCTGCGTCGCCTTCGGCCCCTCGCAATGACGGATTGCTTGTCTTGATATGAAAGTTTGATAACGTTCCCATAAGTCATAACCGGGGACGAGGACATGAAACTTCGCGCGATCGCGCTGGCGCTGACGGCGCTGCTTTCTTCCACTAACGCCCACGCCGAGGGCTTTCTCCGCGCCGAGGGCACGCGCATCGTTGACGACAGCGGCGAGCCCGTGATCCTTCGCGGCATGGGGCTCGGCGGCTGGATGCTGCAGGAGGGCTATATGCTCCAGCTCGGCGAGGTGGGGCAGCAGCACCGCATCCGCGCAAGACTGGTCGACCTGGTCGGCGAAGAGCGCACGGCGGCCTTTTATCGCGCGTGGCTCGACAATCACACGAGCGAGGCCGACATCGCCGCGATGGCACGTTGGGGTTTCAACTCGGTGCGGCTGCCGATCCATTTCAACCAGCTCACCCTGCCCGCCGATGCCGAGCCGCGCGCCGGCGAGGATACATGGATCGAAGAAGGGTTCGAGCGCATCGACCGCCTGCTCGAATGGAGCAAGGCGCACCATGTCTATCTGATCCTCGATCTCCACGCCGCGCCGGGCGGACAGGGCAACGACCTTGCCATCTCCGACCGCGATCCGGCGAAGCCATCGCTGTGGCAGAGCGCGGAAAACCAGCGCAAGACCGTCGCGCTGTGGACGAAGCTCGCCGCGCGCTACAAGGACGAGCCGTGGATCGGCGGCTATGACCTGATCAACGAGCCCAACTGGAGCTTTGCGACCCCCGGCAAGGGCAATGGCTGCGACGAGATCGAAAACACGGTAGTCTGGGCGTTCCAGCAGCGCATCACCGCGGCGATCCGCACCGTCGACACAAAGCATATGGTGATCGTCGAGGGGAATTGCTGGGGCAATAATTACAAGGGGCTGCCGCCCGCGTGGGACGCCAATATGGCGCTGAGTTTCCACAAATATTGGAACCGCAACGACGCTGCGAGCATCGCCGACATTGTCGCGCTGCGCAAAAGCTATGGCCGGCCGATCTGGCTCGGCGAATCGGGGGAGAACAGCAATGTCTGGTTCAGGGACGCGATCGCGCTCGTCGAGGGCGAAGGCATCGGCTGGGCGTTCTGGCCGCTCAAGAAAATCGGGTTCAACCAGCCGCTCGAAATCGACCCCGGCGCGGGCTGGGCCGCTATCGTCGCGTGGATGACCGGCAAGGGACCGAAGCCCGACCCCGACACGGCCTTTGCCGCGATGATGCAGCTTGCCGAAAACAGCCGCTTCGACAGGAATATCGTGCACCGCGACGTGATCGACGCGATGCTGCGCCAGCCGCACGACGAAAGCGCGCGCGCCTTTGTGCCGCACCAGCTGGCCGATACGCCGCTCGTCGTCCGCGCCGCCGATTACGACCTCGGTCCGGCGGGGGTCGCCTACGCCGACACGGTCGACGCCAATTATCACGTGGCGACCGGCGGTGAGCGGACGCCGTGGAACAATGGCGCGACCTATCGCAACGATGGCGTCGACATCGCGCGCGACGCGGACGAGGCGCCCTATGTCGCCGATTTCGTCACCGGAGAATGGATGCGCTACAGCGTCGACGTCGCGAAGGGCGGGCACGCCGCCGTGACGATCCGCGCACGCTCGGGCAAAGGCGGAACGCTCGCGCTCGGCGAGCAGGACATCGCCCTGCCTGCCGCCGACGGCTGGCAGGAGGTGACCGTTCCCCATGTTGCGCTGACCGCCGGCACGACGCCGCTCGTGCTGCGCGCGGTCGATTGCGCCGACTGCGAAGTCGAACGGCTGACCCTCGACCCGCGCTGACGCGGAACCTCCCCGGCGTCGGCGCGTCCTATCCGCACAAGCGGACGGGGCTGCGCAGCGGAGGATTATCCATGTCCATGATAGCCGTATTCATCGGGCGCCTGTTCATCGCCGTCATCTTCCTCGTGTCGGGGATCAACAAGCTGATCCACGTCAACGACACCAACACGGCGATCAGCGCCGCGGGGCTCCCCGCCGGGCTCGCCATCCCGACCGGGCTGTTCGAGCTGATCGCCGGCATCTGCCTCGTCTTCGGCGTCGCGACGCGGTTGTGGTCGATCCTGCTCGCCGGCTTCGTGCTGCTGACGATCCTCTTCTTTCACCGCGATTTCACCGATCCGATGCAGGCGACGATGGCGATGAAGAATCTCGCGATCGCGGGCGGCCTGCTCTGCCTGTTCGGCTATGGCAACACGCGCTGGAGTTATGACGCGCTGCGCCAGCGCCGCCGCGACGAACTCGCGAAGCACGATGCCGAGCTGCGCGCGCACGACGCCGAAGTCCGCGCCGCACGCGCCGAAGGGCGTGCCGAGCCGCATGTCGTCGGAACCGTCGACGTGGCGCCCGAGCGCCGGCCCTTCTGGAAGCGTTGAGGCCTATCCGCTTGGCAACCCGACCGCACTAGGCTAGCCTCCACTTGACGTTTACGTAAATGGGAGGGGTGCGATGGCGCAGGCCCGCGAATTCGACATCATCGTCTATGGTGCGACCGGCTTCACCGGTCGTCTCGTCGCCGAATATCTTGCGCACCATTATGCGGGGCGGAAGGATGCGCCGAAATGGGCGATGGCGGGGCGCAGCCTCGACAAGCTCGCCGAGGTCCGCGACCTGATCGGCGCGCCGGCCGACACGCCGCTCGTCGTCGCCGATGCGAGCGATCCGGCCAGCCTCGACATGATGGCGCACCGCACGCGCGTCGTGCTGACCACGGTCGGGCCGTATCAGCTCTATGGCAGCGATCTCGTCGCCGCTTGTGCGAAGGCCGGCACCGCCTATGCCGATCTGTGCGGCGAGCCCGGCTGGATGCGCGAAATGATCGACGCGCATCAGGATCAGGCGAAGGCGTCGGGCGCGCGCATCACCTTTTCCTGCGGTTTCGATTCGATCCCCTTCGACCTGGGTGTGCTGTTCTTGCAGGCCGAGGCGGTGAAGCGTCACGGCAAGCCCGCGCCGCGCGTCAAGGGCCGCGTCCGCAAGATGCAGGGCGGCGCGTCGGGCGGCACGATCGCGAGCCTCACCGAAACGCTGAAGGCCGTCGCGAAAAATCCGTCGCTCGCGCTGCTGCTCAAATCCTCTTTCGCGCTGACCCCCGGCTTCGAAGGCCCGCATCAGCCGACCGGGCTGATCCCCGAATATGACCATGCGACGGGCACCTGGACCGCGCCCTTCGTGATGGCGCCGATCAACACCAAGAATGTCCATCGCACCAACTTCCTGCTCGGCCATCCATGGGGCGACGATCTGGTCTATGACGAAATGGTGATGACGACGATCGGCGACGCCGGAAAGGCGATGGCCGAGGCGATGGCAAAGGCGAACCCGTTCGGCGAGTCGAAGCTCAAGCCCGGCGAAGGGCCGAGCAAGGACGAGCGCGAGAAGGGTTTCTACGACATCCTCTTCATCGGCGAATATCCCGACGGTCGGACGATCCGCGCCAGTGTGAAGGGCGACCGCGATCCCGGCTATGGCTCGACGTCGAAGATGCTTGCCGAAACCGGCATGGCGCTGCTGGCGAACAAGGGCGAAGGTGGGGTGTGGACCCCCGGCGCGCTGCTCGGCGAGGCGCTGATCGACCGGCTGACCGCCAACGCCGGGCTGACTTTCCAAATCGAAGACTAACCCTTCTTCCGCTCATGCTGAGCTTGTCGAAGCACCGTTCTTCCCTGCGACGCCAAGAAAGAACGGCCCTTCGACAAGCTCAGGGCGAACGGCATTTTTGAAATAACGGATATGACCTCAAACTCTCCCAGCGCTTTGGATACCCTCCTCGCGACGCTGCGCACCGAAGACGGCCAGGCGAGCGCCCATATCGACGAGGGCTGGATGCAGGGCCGCACCGCTTATGGCGGGATCAGCTCGGCGGTCGCGCTTGCCGGCACCCTGGCGCTTCACCCCACCGAAACGCCGCTGCGCTACGCCCAGATCAGCTTCGTCGGCCCCGTCGGCGGCGATTGCACGGTGAGCACGCGCGTGCTGCGCCAGTCGAAGTCGAGCCTGTTCGTCGATGCGGGCGTGTCGAGCGACATGGGGTTCGGCACCGCGGCGGTCTTTGCCTTCTCGGCCGACCGGCAAAGCCACCTCGATCACAACCGCCTGACCATGCCCGCCGCGCCCGATCCCGAGACGCTGAAACCCGTCCCCGAACATAAGGTTCGGCCGAGCTTTACGCGCCATTTCGACATGCGCCCGACGAGCGGGCCGCGCTTCGACTGGAAGAGCGAGGTCGGCGAATATCTGACCTGGGTGCGCTTCGTCGAAGAACCCGCCTGCCATCCGATGGTTGCGCTGCTCGCGATGGGCGACGCGCTACCCCCGGCTGCGATGGCGCTGTTCACCGAATTCGGACCGATCAGCTCGATGAACTGGACGGTGAACATGCTGACGGGAACGCCGGCCACCGATGATGGCTGGTGGCTGCTGTCGGCAAAGACCGCCTATGCGCGCGGGGGCTTTTCAGTGCAGGACATGATGATCTGGAACCGCGCCGGCGAACCGGTGATGAGTGGCAGCCAGGGGATCGCCATCTACGCTTGAGAAAATGCGTCGCCCCAGCGAAAGCTGGGGTCGCTATCGTCGGTACATGCCGCCAGCGATCCCAGCTTTCGCTGGGATGACGTTAATTCGAGGGTAGCGTGATCGCCGCATCGAGCCCGCCTCCCGGACGGTTGGACAGCGTGAGGCTGCCCCCCTCCCCCTCGGCGATCTCGCGCGCGATCGACAGGCCCAGCCCAGCACCCCCTGTCGCGCGGTTGCGCGATTCCTCGCCGCGCGCGAAGGGCTCGATCAGCGCCGCGATCTGTGCCTCGCTGAGCCCCGGCCCGTCGTCGGACACGACGATCCGCACCGTATCGGCATCGCGCACGACCGCCAGCCGCGCGCGCGTTCCATAAGCGACGGCATTGTCGATCAGATTGCGCAGCGCGCGGCGCAGCAGCATCGGGCGCGCCATCACCACGGCATCGGCGGCGTCGGCGACGCTTACGTCCTTGCCCTGCTCGCGATAATCGGCGGCGAGATCGTCGACGAGCGCGCGCAGCGCCACCGGCTCGGCCGTTTCGGTCCCCGATCCCGCGCGGGCGAGCGCCAATATGTCGGCGAGCATCGCGGTCATTTCCTCGATCGACGCGATCATCTTGTCGCGTAACCGGGCGTCCTCGACCTGCTCCACCCGCACCCTCAGGCTCGCGAGCGGGGTCCTGAGGTCGTGCCCCACCGCGCCGAGCATCCGGTCCTTGTCGGCGAGCATCGCCGCGATCCGCGCGCGATAGGCGTTGAACGCCGCGATCAGATCGCGCACGTCCGAAGGCCCCTCTTCCTCGAGCGGCGGCGTATCGCGCAGCGCGGGGCTGGCGCGGGCGGCGCGCGCAAGATCGCGCAAAGGCCGCGCCGCGCGCCAGGCGATGAACAGGATCGGGACGAGGAGCAGCAGATAGAGCGTCAGCGTCTGCCAGATCAGGAAGCGCGGCAGGCGGTCGCCCCCCACGGGAAGGCGGCTGCGCACCGCATAATAGCGGCCATCGACCTTGGCGACGACGACGACCGTCTGGCCCGGAAAATTCGCGCGTTGCAGTCGCCCTCGAGAGGGCAAGGCCCACGCCTCGATCGCATCGGCGTGCACATCGGCTTCGGCCATCAGACCGGCGACATAGTCGGCAAGGTCGGCGCGCGGCACAGCCGCGGACGGCAGGCGTGGCGGGTCAGCCGAAATGCGCAGCTTCTGGACCCGGTCGCGCGGGCCGCGATGGTCGTGCGCGTCGGCCTCTCGCTCGCCGCGCCGGTCGCGCTCGATCGCGTCGATGATGCGCGCGACCGCCATACCGCCGCCATGCGCGAGAATCTGCTGATTCTGGCCGCGCACGAGCAGCGCGAAATTGATCGCCTGCGCGACGAACAGCGTCACCGCGACGGCGAAGATCAACTGGCCGACCAGGCTGCGCGGCCACAGGCGCAGTTTCATGACGCCGGCCCCAGCCGCCGGACCTCGCAGGCGAGCGTGTAGCCGCCGCCCCACACGGTCTTCACATAGTGCGGATGCGCGGGATCATCCTCGATCTTCTTGCGCAGGCGGCTCACCAGATTGTCGATCGCGCGGTCGAAGATGTCGGCCTCACGCCCGCGCACCATGTCGAGCAGCCGGTCGCGGCTCATCACCTGCCTCGGGTGGCGAACGAGCGCGTGGAGCAGATGATATTCGCCCGACGAGAGCGCTACTTCATTTCCGCTTTCATCGACCAGCACGCGCTCGACCTCGCGCAGCACCCACGGCCCGAAGGCATAGCTGGTGCCGCCATGGTCGATCGCGCGCCCGTTCGCCTGCGTCCGGCGCAGCACGGTGCGGATGCGCGCGACGAGTTCGCGCGGGTTGAAGGGTTTGACGACATAATCGTCGGCGCCGATCTCGAGTCCGACGATCCGCTCGGTATCCTCGGCGCGCGCGGTGAGCAGGATCACGGGAATGCTGCTCGTCTCGCGCAGGTGGCGCGTCAGCGACAGCCCGTCTTCGCCGGGCATCATGATGTCGCTGACCACCAGATCGATGCTCTTGGCCCGCAGCACCGAGCGTGCCTCGGCGGCGCTCGCGGCGTCGCTCACGACGAAACCCTGGCTTGCGAGATATTCGGACAGCGGCTCGCGGATCGACGGTTCGTCGTCGATCAGCAGGATGCGGGGCGTGTCGCTGTCGGTCATCGTCGATTGTCTGCCTCAAACGGTGGTTCGCCCACCGGCCGGGGGCCGATGGGCGAGACCGTGCTGACAGGGAGCGAGGGCAAAGGCAATGCCAGGGAGGAGGGGGAGAAGCCTGCCCGTGCCGCCGCCTGCCTGCCGATCAGTTGGCGTCGGACGCTGCGGCGCGCTTTGCCTTCCACTCGGCGCGCATCGCGTCGCGCGCAGCCTGGCGTTCCTCGGCGGTCACCTGCCCGTCCTTGTTCGCGTCGGCGGCGTCGAAGCGCGCGAGCGCGGCGGTCTGGAACTCGGCCTGGCTGATCGTCTTGTCGCCGTCGGTATCGGCCTTCCTCATCATATCGCGGCCGCCGCGCATCCCGTGATGCCCGCGCATCCCATGATGGCCGCGCATACCGCCGTCGCCGGGATCGCCCGCCGCCATGCGCTTGCCGCGCCAACCGTCGCGCTTCGCCTCGCGGTCGGCGGCGTGCTGGTCCCATTCGGCCTTGCTGATGCTGCCGTCCTTATCGGCATCCAGCCGTTCGAACATCTTCGCCTGCATTTCGGCACGCTTCGCTTCGCGGTCGCTCTGGTCGAGCTTGCCGTCGCCATTGGCGTCCATCCTGGCGAACATTTCGGTTGCATGCGCCTGCGCCTCGGCGCGGGTCAGCACGCCATTGCCGTCGGCGTCACCCATCTTGCCGCCCTGGGCGGCGAACACGGGCACGGCAATCAATGCGGCACCCAGGGTCAGGAAACTGATCTTCTTTTTCACGTCACGAACTCCTTGTCGTGGGAGGCGTGAAATCGATCTCGGCCTCCCGATGAAGCCGGTTTAGGGCGGCTTTGTCCCACGCCCTTGCCGCTGCGGGCAAAAAATGTCGCAAAATGTCGCAAAAGCGACGCATCGTTCATACCCGCGAAAGCCTCGCCGCCGATGCACAAAGCCCCGCCGCATCGCTGCGACGAGGCTTCATGCGACCGATGTGGCTCGGGGTCAGGTGACCTTGCGCGCCGCTGCGGCGCCCAGAACGAGAAACAGCACGACGAGCGCGAGGCCGACGAAGAAGAGGATCTTCGCGATCCCCGCCGCCGCACCGGCGATCCCGCCAAAGCCGAGGACCGCGGCGATGAGCGCGATGACGGCAAAAATCAAAGCCCATTTGAACATCTCATGTCTCCTGCCGAGGCGCACGAAACCCCTCTGCCGGACGCCCTATGGCGGTCCGGCAACAGGAAAGACCTAAAGGCCTCGCCGCCCTTGCTTCGAATGAAGAATATGCCGACAAAACGACGCGCGCGCCCGAAGGTTCCGCCTCAGAACAGCAACCCCTTGAGTTCGCCCAGGACGACGTCGAGCGGCAGCGACAGGAACATCGCAGGGACGAAGGGCAGCAAGGTTGCGCCCAGGAGCATCAGCACGCTGCGTAAATCGACGGGCAGGAAGCGCATCGCATAGACGTTCGAAACGGTGCCATAGAGGTCGGCCGCGGCCGAGAAATCGGGTTCGCCGAGGATGTCGGCCCCGGTCTTGCGGGCGGGCGTGAACCATCGGCTCTCGAACTGCCGCCCGAGTTCGCATGCCAGCGCGCCATAGGCCATCGTTCCGTTGCGCCAGCACCGCATCAGCGCCGCCGAAAAGACGGTGAGCGGGCCGATGAACAGCAGCAGCGACAGCGCGGCGGTGCCGCCGATCAACAGCCCGTTCGTATATTGCGTCGTTTCGCCCGCGGCATAGACCTGCGCGAAACGTCCGGCCGATACCGCGCCGAGCGCCATGCCGAGCACGGCGAACGCCCGCACCGACTGGGTCAGAAAGCCAAGCCCCGCCGCCTGATCGGGATGCGCTGCGATCAGCCGCAGATCGAGCGCGGCGACGATCCGCAGAAAATGCGTCCAGAGCGCGATTCGCCAAATCCAGCCGAGGAACAGCACGACGAGCAGCGGCATCGCGATCAGCAGGTTCCACCAACCGGCGAGCGACAGCCCCGCGCCGGCCGCGCCGCGCTGCCACGCCGATTGCATGAACAGCGACGCATCGCCCAGATAGAGCACCCCGATGGCGGCATAAGCGATCAGGATCGTCGCGGCTTCGACCCAGAGCGAATCGATCCGCGCCCGCGTCGCCGCAAGCGCCGCAACGAACCGCGTCTCTGCGCCCTCGTCGAGCAGACCCGAGCGGAGGAAATGCAGCGCGATCAGCCCCAGGCGGCGCGCGCAGACCGTATAGCCGAGCACCAGCAAGGGTGCGGCGATCGCCAGCCGCGCGTGCGCGCCAAAGTCCTGCGCGAAACTGTCCGCCGCCATCCGCCCGCCGGGGAAGAACGCGGTCAACAGGGCGATCGGCACCCAGCCGAGCATCAGCACCAGTAAAAGCCGGCTGCCCCCGGTGCGACAGAGCGGCACCGGCAAAGCGGCGAGCGCGGTCAGGCGCCGCGGCGGGCCGCCGGCGAACAGCCCGTGATAGTCGGTCAGGGCCGACCATCGATCGGAAGCGGACGCGTCGGCGGGTTGCGTGTCGGTCATAGGCATCGGCTTACCCCCGCCCGCGGCCCCGGCAATCGGGCCTATTGCTGAGACCAGACGGGTAGATGGCGATGATCGGGTGCGGGGAATTGCCGATATGGCGACTAGCTCCTATCGCCGCCGTCCTCTTCGACAAAGACGCGGTCCCAGTCGCCCTTCATGCTCACCAGCGTGATTCCATAATCGTCCGCCTTGTCGAGCGCTTCCGACAGCGGGCTGATCACATAGTCGCGGTCATATTCGAATTCGCGCGCCGCATCATCGTGGTGGAGCAGCAGTGCCAGCCGCGCGCCCTCCCCCGACAGCGCATAGCGCATCATCGCAAGGTCGCCGTCGGAATTGCCGAACACCAGGATCGGCCGGCGCCCGATATGGAGCGCGATATTGACGGGTTTGACCTCGCGATCGTCGAAACTGGCGAGCGCCGCTTCCTTGACGATCACGCCCTTGTCGCCGCGCAGCTCGAAATGGAGCCGCTCGCTCGATCCGACCACCCGTTCGGGCGGAATGCCATAGACCGCTTCGGCAAAACCGCGGATCAGGTCGATGCCGCCCCCCGACACGATGAAGCATTTGAAGCCGCTCGCGCGCAGATAGTCGAGCAGTTCGAGCTGCGGGGCATAAACCAGATCGACGAAGCGGCGCCCGAGTTCGGGATTGGTTGCGCGGCCCAGCCATTCGCGCGCAATGGCCGCGAACTCATCGACCGTCGTTCCGCCATGTACCGCCGCGACCACTTCGAGCAGTCCGCGCTTACCCAATTGCTTGATCGCGGGCATGTCGCGCTCGACATAGGGCTTGAAGGGCGCCCGTCCGGCTAGGTCGGGCTCGCGCTTCACGAGGGCATCGAGCCGCTCGCGCGCAAAATAGAATTGCGGCAGAAAAGGCTGCTCGCACCACAGGGTCCCGTCATTGTCGAAGGCCGCAATGCGCTCCGGTACGGGAACGAATTCCGCGCCGCCCGGATCGGTCACGCGGGCCGCGAAGTCGAGAATCGCCGATTTCGCCTTGCCGGCGCGCCACGACGGCAGCGGATCTCTTGCCATGAACGAATGCCTCTTCCCTGCGCCGAGGCACCGGTAACCGGCACCCCCGGCCGACGATAACGACGCGCGGCGAGGCGCCCATCGGGAATATCCCCGACATTGCAACGCATTTCGGAAGGGAGGGCCTGGAGCGGGTAGCGGGAATCGAACCCGCCTAGCTAGCTTGGAAGGCTAGAGCATTACCACTATGCTATACCCGCATGTCCAAGGCTGGCGGCGATTGCCATTTTGGCGCGCCAGCGTCAAGCGGAACGCGCGGTCGCGATTGAGAACATCGTGGCAACATGCTATTTCGCGCGCGTGACCGACGATGGATCAAGCGATGGAGTCGCGGCGGACGCGCCGGTCCGCAAGATCATCCACGTCGATATGGACGCCTTTTACGCCTCGGTCGAACAGCGCGACGACCGCAGCTTGCGCGGTCGCCCGGTCGCGGTCGGGGGCTCGTCGCGGCGTGGCGTCGTTGCCGCAGCGTCTTACGAGGCGCGCAAGTTCGGCGTGCGGTCGGCGATGCCGAGCGTCACCGCAAAGCGCCAGTGTCCCGACCTCATCTTCGTGCCGCCACGTTTCGAGGTCTATCGCGACATCTCGCACCAGATCCGCGCGATCTTTCGCGACTATGCGGACGAGGTCGAGCCGCTGTCGCTCGATGAAGCCTATCTGGACGTCACGCGCGACAAGGCGGGGCTCGGCAGCGCGACCGCGGCTGCGAAGGCAATCCGCGGGCGCATTCTTGCCGAAACCGGCCTCACCGCTTCCGCGGGCGTGTCGTACAACAAGTTCATCGCCAAGCTCGCGTCGGACCAGAACAAGCCCGACGGGCTGACCGTGATTCCGCCCGGCAGGGGCGCCGCGTTTGTTCAGACGCTGTCGATCCGCCGCTTTCACGGCATCGGTCCGGTGACGGCGGCGAAGATGGAGGGGCTCGGCATCTATTCGGGCGCCGATCTGGCGGCGAAGGACATGGCGTGGCTGACGGCGCATTTCGGAAACAGCGCCGACTGGCTTCATAATCTGGCGCGCGGGATCGACCATCGGCGGGTCAAATCGAACCGCCCCCTCAAGTCGCTCGGCGGCGAGCGGACCTTCTTCAACGACCTGGTCGCCGATACCGAAATCCGCGAGGCGCTCGCGCATGTCTGCACCGTCGTTTGGGATCGTGCGGCGAAGAAGGGTGCGCGCGGGCGCACGGTGACGCTCAAGCTGCGTTACGCCGATTTCCGCACGATCACGCGCGCCAGGTCGGTCGCGGCGCCGATCCTCGACGGCGCGGGGCTGCTTGCCGCCGGCGAAGCGATCCTCGCCCCGCTCTTGCCCGTCGAACAGGGCATCCGCCTGCTCGGAATTACACTCAGCAAGTTCGAGGGCGAGGACGACGGCGAAGCCGAGGATAGCGGGGCCTCCGAACCCGACCTGCTCAGCCTGTTGTGACGCCGTGCAACAATCGGCCATTCTGTTCCATTATTGGCCATCTTCTTGTTGCCTACATGGATCATCTCGCCATTGCGACCAACCGGGCAAATAGCGCGCCGGGCGCAACTTGACTCGGCAAGAGTAAAGGCGCAGCACGCCCGGTGGACGACACATGAGGTCGCAACGCCCCCCGCTTAAAAAATGGGTCGGCACGTCCGGTTGTTTTTGAACACTGGAGAGAACTCATGGCCAAAAATCCTACCCCCACAGCGTCTGCCAAACGGATCGACAAGAAGATCGAGATCGTCGAGGGCAAGAATTTCCACAAGGAACTCAAGATCGAGAAGATCGAAAAGTTCGAGCATAAAGAACTGAAGTTCGAGAAAGTCGAAAAAAACGAACTCAAGGAATTCAAGCACGAAAAGATCGAGAAGCCCGAATTCAAGGAAGCGAAGAACGAGAAGATCGAGCATAAGGAATTCAAGGAGTTCAAGGAGCATGGCGAAAAGACCGTCCCCAAGGAAAAGGACGGCAAGGAGCTCGTCGAGAACCCCGGCGACATCTTCGAATTCGACCCAGTCCTGCAAATCGACGCGCTGAAGGCGCATCTCGAACAGCTCGAAAAGGCGGCGGCCGAAGTCCGCCACTTCATCGAGACCGCCGAGCGCCCCGATCTGGGCGAGGGCGCACTCAAGAACGAAAAGGGCAAGGGCGAATAGCCGCGTAGCTGAGCGCCGCTATGCAGCCCTTGCTCGTCCTGCACGAGGCCTATGACCTGTCCGCAAGCTGGCTTGCGGACAGGCTGCGCGCCCGCGGCCGCGCCGTGTGCGACCTGCCCGCGGCAATGCTCGGCGCCGCGGCGCTGCGCTGGCATCACCGCCTCGGCGTCGCCGGGGTCGATTTCACCCTCGCCCATCCCGACGGGACCGGCGTATCGCCGCGCAGCTATGGCGGGACGGTCAACCGGCTCCACTATCTGCCGCTGGCTCTGCTCGCGCGCATCGGCGGCGCCGACGAGGATTATGCGCGCAACGAGCTCTATGCGCTGTTCCTCAGCTGGATGAACGCCCTCCCTCGGCCGCTGCTCAATGCGCCGACGCCGCAGGGGCTCGCCGGCAACTGGCGCCACCCCTCAGCGTGGACGGCGCTCGCCCACGCGGCGGGGCTGCGCGTCGTGCCGTGGCGTCAGAACGCGGCGAGCGATCCGGAGCGCGGCTGGGCGATTCCCGATCAGCCGGGCGAGGTTACGGTCATCATCGTCGGCGACCGGCTGGTGCCGCCGACCGCTCAAACCCGAATTTCCATCCCGGCCGAGGTCGAGATGGCCTGTATCGCGCTCGCTCACGACGCCGGTGCCGGCATTCTCGGCGTCCGGCTCGTTCCCGATCCTGCGATCGCGGCGGGATGGCGCTTCGTCGGCGCGAACCTCCTTCCCGACCTGTCAGCGGGGGGCGAGGCGCTCGTCGATGCCGTCGACACGGTGTTCGCGCCATGATCCTTCTCGCGGGCATCCCCAGCGAAACCCCGCTCCGCCTCGTCGCCGAAGCGCTCGATGCGCGCGGCGCGACCTATCGTCTGTTCAACCAGCGCGAGGTCGCCGATTGCGACTTCGCCTTTCACATCGACGACGGCGGGATCGACGGCGAACTCAATCTTTGCGGTGAGCGCATCGCGCTCCATCAACTCACTGCGGCCTATCACCGGATGATGGACGACGCCCGCCTGCCGGACATCAAGCCGCTGCCCGCCGACGCGCCGCCGCGCCGCCATGCGCGCGCGCTGCACGACGCGCTCTATCGCTGGATAGAGGTCGCGCCCGGGCGTATCGTCAACCGCTCCGACCCGCAGGGATCGAATATGTCGAAGCCGTTTCAGGGCCAGCTGGTCCGCGCCCACGGCTTCGACATTCCCGAAACACTGATCAGCAACGATCCCGACGCGGTGCGCGCCTTTCACGACAGTCACGGTCCGCTGATCTATAAATCGATCAGCGGCGTTCGCTCGATCGTCGCCGAACTCGACGTGACCGATCGCGAACGGCTCGAGCGCATCCGCTGGTGCCCGGTGCAGTTCCAGCAGCGCGTCGCGGGAACCGACATTCGCGTCCATGTCGTGGGCGAGGATGTTCACGCGACCGAAATCGCGAGCGATGGCGTCGATTACCGCTATGCGCCGCGAAATGGCGGCACGACAGAACTCGCGGCGATCACCCTGCCCGACGACGTTGCCGAACGCTGCGTCGCGATGACGGCCGCGCTAGGGCTGTCGCTGTCGGGAATCGACCTGCGCCGCGGTGCCGACGGCCGCTATTATTGCTTCGAGGTCAACCCGAGCCCGGCCTTTTCCTACTATGAACTGAACACCGGCCAGCCAATCGCCGCTTCGATCGCGGCGCTTCTCGATACCGAAAGCGCGATGAAAGAGCGGACGTCCGCGCGCGTTCTCACTCCGCCGATGCGCCCGGACGCCGTTCCTTTGTCGCGGTGAAGCGAATGGCGGGGTGGCGCTGGGTCACATAGCCGACTTCCCACGCATCCTTCGCCATGAACACCGGTGCGCCGTCGCGGTCGGTCGCTGCGGCGCCGCGGTGGTCGGCCTGAAAGGCCTTCAGCGCCGCAGGGTCGTCGCTCGCGATCCAGCGCGCGGTGTCCCACGGGCTCGCCTCGAGCTTCGCCTCGACCTTATATTCGGCCTCGAGCCGGCTGATCAGCACTTCGAGTTGGAGCTGGCCGACGACGCCGACGATCATGTTCGCGCCGATTTCGGGATAGAAGACCTGGATGATCCCTTCCTCGGCCATGTCGTCGAGCGCCTTCCTGAGCTGCTTGGTCTTCGTCGGGTCGACGAGCGCGACGCGGCGCAGGATTTCGGGCGCGAAGTTCGGCAGGCCGGTGATCGTGATGTCGCTGCGTTCCGACAGCGTATCGCCGACGCGCAAGGTGCCGTGGTTCGGGATGCCGATGATGTCGCCGGGCCAGGCTTCCTCGGCCATTTCGCGGTCCTGCGCGAGAAAGAGCATCGGACGGCTGATCGCGATCGCCTTCCCCGTTCCGCCCTGCGTCAGCCGCATCCCGCGCGCAAACTTGCCCGAGCACAGCCGCATGAAAGCGATGCGGTCGCGGTGTGCGGGGTTCATGTTGGCCTGAACCTTGAAAACGAAGCCCGTCACCGTCGCGTCGTCGGGCTCGACCGGAGCGGGCTCGGCAGGCTGCGGCTGCGGCCCCGGCGCGTGCGCCGCGAGCGCGTTCAGCAGGTCCTCGACCCCGAATTCCTTGAGCGCCGAGCCGAAATAAACCGGCGTCAGGTCGCCGTTACGATAGGCCCCGACGTCGAACGGCGCATAGCAGGCCGAGGCGAGTTCGGTTTCCTCTTTGAGATGCGCAAGAGCGCCGGGCGATAGCTTCGCCGCAAGCGCGGGATCGTCGAGCCCTGCCACGGGCGCGCGCTCGCCCGCATACATGCGCGAGGCGTCGGCCTTGTCGGGCAGCATCAGCGCCGGGTCGACGAGGTCGTAAATCCCCTCGAACGTCCCGCCCATGCCCGCCGGCCAGTTCATCGGACAAACGTCGAGCGCCAGCCGGTCGGCGACCTCGTCGAGCAGTTCGAACGGCGGCAGGCCTTCGCGATCGACCTTGTTGACGAAGGTGATGATCGGCACCGAGCGCAGGCGGCACACTTCGAACAGCTTCAGCGTCTGCGGCTCGATACCCTTGGCGGCGTCGATCACCATCACCGCACTGTCGACCGCGGTCAGCGTGCGATAGGTGTCCTCGCTGAAATCCTCGTGCCCCGGCGTGTCGAGCAGGTTGAAGACGAGCCCGGCGTGCTCGAAGGTCATCACCGACGAGGTGACCGAGATGCCGCGCTGCTGCTCGATCTTCATCCAGTCGGAACGCGCGCGCCGCGCCTGGCCGCGCGCCTTCACCTCGCCCGCCATATGGATCGCCCCGCCCGCGACGAGCAATTTCTCGGTCAGCGTCGTCTTGCCGGCGTCGGGGTGCGAGATGATGGCGAAGGTGCGGCGGTCGGGATGCGTGCTGGACATGGCGCGGGCGCCTAGCAGGTGGCGAAGGGCGTGGGAAGGGTCTGCCCCCCTCACCCCTCGCTTTCGCTGATGTCCTCGAGCATCTCGGTATCGAGCACCCGCACGCGGCCCTGTTCGAGCGCGATCACGCCGGATTCCTCCCACGCGCGCAGCTGGCGGTTGATATGCTCGCGGCTCATGCCCGCGAAATTGCCGAGCTCGGTCTGGCTCAGTTCGACGCGCTGCGCGGTTTCGACATCCTTGCGCAGCAGGCGCTTCAAATAGCGCGCGAGCCGCGGGCCGGAGGCATAGGCGCGGTCGCTTTCGATCGTCTGGTCGGCGGTGCGCAGCCGCCGCGCGAGCTGACCCATCAGCGACCACGCGAATTCGGGATGGCTGGCGGCAAAATCCTTGAGCGCGTTGCGTCCGAGTTGCAGCGCGCTCCCCGCGCTCGTCGCGATCACCGACGCGGTGCGTTCGCCGCCGTCGAGCAACGCGATCTCGCCGAGCACCGCGCCCGGCTCGGCATAGGCGAGCACGATTTCGCGCCCGTTCGCGGTCAGCATCGACACGCGCGCGCTGCCTTCGGTCAGGATGAGCAGGCTGTCGCCGGGCTCGCCCTGGACAAGCAATTCCTTGCCGCGCTTGAAATTGACCTGCACCGCGCGCGCCGCGATGTCGTCCCAGTCGGCGGGGCCAAGTCCGGAAAAGATGCTGTCGGGGTCCTGAAGCGCGGCGAGTTTCGCGAAGTCCATGTCCCCACTGCCCCTTTTTCCCCGGTCAGACGAGCCGGCTCTGCTTCACCGCTGCTTCGACGAACCCCTTGAACAGCGGATGCGGATCGAAGGGCTTCGACTTCAGTTCCGGATGGAACTGCACCCCGATGAACCAGGGATGGTCGGGCCGCTCGACGATTTCGGGCAGCATGCCATCGGGCGACATGCCTGAAAAGGCCAGGCCGCCTTTTTCCAGCTGGTCGCGATAGGCTCCGTTGACTTCATAGCGGTGCCGGTGGCGCTCGCTGATGTCGTTCGCGCCATAGATGCTAGCGACATGGCTGTTGGGCGACAGCTTGGCTTCATAGGCGCCGAGGCGCATCGTACCGCCAAGATCGGTGTCAGCGCCGCGCTTCTGCAACCCCTCGTCGCTCATCCATTCGGTGATCAGGCCGACGACAGGCTCGTCGGTCGGACCGAATTCGGTGCTCGACGCATCGGCGATGCCGCTCGTGTTGCGTGCCGCCTCGATGCACGCCATCTGCATGCCGAGGCAGATGCCGAGGAAAGGTACGCCGCGCTCGCGCGCGAACCGGACACTCGCGATCTTGCCTTCCGACCCGCGCTCGCCGAAGCCGCCGGGGACGAGGATGCCGTGCATCGGCTCGAGCTTGGCGGCGAGATCCTCTTCGCCCTTTTCGAACATCTCGGCGTCGAGCCAGCGGATATTGACCTTGACCCGGTTCGCCATCCCGCCGTGGACGAGCGCTTCGTTGAGGCTCTTGTAGGCGTCGGGCAGCGAGACATATTTGCCGACGACGCCGATCGTCACCTCGCCCTCGGGGTGCCGCTTGCGGTCCATGATGTCGTACCAGCGCGTCAGGTCGGGTTCGGGCGCGTCGTGGATGCCAAAGGCGCGCAGCACTTCGCCGTCGAGCCCCTCGCCATGATATTGGACGGGCACCGAATAGATGCTGTCGGCATCGAGCGCCGGAATCACCGCTTCCTTGCGCACGTTGCAGAATTGCGCAATTTTCGCGCGCTCGCTATCGGGCAGCGGCTTTTCGCAGCGGCAGAGCAGGATGTCGGGCTGGACGCCGAGCGAGGCGAGCTCGCGCACGCTGTGCTGCGTCGGCTTGGTCTTCAGTTCGCCCGCGGCGGCGATATAGGGCACCAGCGTGACGTGGACCGACACCGAATTTTCGCGGCCGACCTCGTTCCTGAGCTGGCGGATCGCCTCGATGAAGGGCAGCGATTCGATGTCGCCGACCGTGCCGCCGATCTCGCACAGCACGAAATCGAGGTCGTCGGTGTCGGCCTGCGCGAATTCCTTGATCGCATCGGTGACGTGCGGAACCACCTGCACCGTCGCGCCCAGATAGTCGCCGCGACGTTCCTTGGTGATGATCTGCTGATAGATGCGGCCCGAAGTGACATTGTCGCTCTGCCGCGCCGCGACGCCGGTGAAGCGCTCGTAATGGCCAAGATCGAGGTCGGTTTCCGCCCCGTCGTCGGTCACATAGACCTCGCCATGCTGATAGGGCGACATCGTGCCCGGGTCGACGTTCAGATAGGGATCGAACTTGCGAATGCGCACGCGAAATCCCCGCGCCTGCAACAGGGCCGCGAGGCTTGCCGCCATCAGACCTTTGCCAAGGGAGGAGACCACGCCGCCGGTGATAAAAATGAACCGCGCCATGGGAGGAAAGACTTACTCAATAGGAGGGCGACGGCGCAAGCCGTCGAATCATATGCGGCGAAATATTTTCCGCCGCGCGGGGAGGTGCCGAAAGCGGGAAGCCCTGGCTTATTGCTTGGCGGGAGCGTCCTGCGCCGGCGCTGCCGCCGGCTGGTTAGCCGACGCTGCCGCGGCGGCAAGCGGATCGTCGCTCGCCGGCGCCGCCGCCGGTGCCGCGCCGGTGAGCGAACTGCCGGTGCTGCCTGACTGCTGCTGCGCGGTCTTCGACAGCGTCGTGTCGATTGTCGAGCCGCTGCGCCCGACCGACGCCATCGCTGCGAGAACGATCGACAGTGCGACGAACAGAGTCGCGAGGACAGTGGTGGCGCGGGTCATGAAATCCGCCGCGCCGCGCGCCGAGAGCAGGCCTGCCGGACTGCCGCCGACACCCAGGCCGCCGCCTTCCGACTTCTGCATCAAAATGACGCCAATCATCGCCGCCGCGATCACGGCCTGGACGACGAGCAGGAAGGTGAAGAGACTGGACATCATATTTCCCGAAAACTTGCGGCGGTCCCTCAAACGGACCGCGCTCGCGGCGCACATAGAGACGAAAGGGCGCGCCTTCAAGCGCGAAGCGCCTCGCGGCCGCTCTCCCTTCGGCTTCAATCGCCTTTCACCGCCGCCTGATTGGCGGCGCCGAACATGTTCGACCATTCCTTCTCGTCGAGGCGCTGGTGCCGGCCGACATATTTGGCGGGCGCCTTCAGCTCCTCACGGCTCATCGCGCGCGCCACCGCCGGGCGTTTGCGGATGCATTCGAACCAACGGTGCATCGCCGGCCAATCATCGAGCCCCATCCCCATCACGAACGCCGAAGCGCGGCCGGGCCAAATCGCGATGTCGGCGATCGTATAATCGTCGCCCGCGACATAGGCGCTCTTTTCGAGCCGCTTCTCGAGCACGGTGAGCAGCCGCTCAAGCTCCTTCGTATAGCGCGCCACGGCATAATCCTGTCCGGCGGGAGCATAGCGCAGGAAATGGCTCGCCTGCCCGCCCATCGGCCCCAGCCCCGCGACCTGCCAGGTCAGCCACGACAGCGTCGCCGCGCGTTCGGCGCCGGCGGCGGACAGGAAGCGGCCGCTCTTTTCCGCCAGATATTGGAGGATCGCGCCGCTTTCGAACACCGTGACCGGACCGCCGCCTTCCCCCGGATCATGGTCGACGATCGCGGGGAGCTTGTGGTTGGGGTTGATCCGGCCGAACGCCGCCGTCAGCTGGTCGCCGTTGAAGATGTCATAGGCGATCACGCGATAGGGTTCGCCGATCTCTTCGAGCATGATCGCGATCTTCTGCCCGTTGGGCGTCGCCGAATAATGCAGGTCGATCATCGTCAGAGTATCTCGTGGATGACGTGGCGAACCCCGAAATCGGTCCGTTCGCCGACGCCCACCGCCAGCACGCCGTTGAGCCAGCCATATCTGGCGCTCGCGGTCTCGAACACCGGTGCGATTCGCAGATAGTATCGCGACGGGTCCGCATCGGGCTGCGCCGGATCGGCAAACGTCGCGCGTACATCGTCGGGAACCACGCTGCGCCCGGTATAGGAGAGATAGATGAGGTCGCCATCGTCGGTTTGCCATACGGCGCGCGCGTCGAAGGTGCCGACCGACGCCCCCTCCCCCAGCCGCCCGCCGCGCGACCAGTTGCCGCCGCCGGGCAGGACCACGCCGTTGATTCGCGGGCCGAAAATGCGGCCGCCGCTGATATAGCCAAGCCGATGGTCGCCAAAGGGCGAGGTGCCGAGCGCGACGATGCCGCCGCCGACCTCGAACTCGACCGTGCAGAGATAGCGGCTCGCGAGCGCGCGCGGCGATCCGTCCTGATTTTCGTCGTTCATCATCCGAATCCTCTTCCAATGCTATGGACAGCATAAAACCATTAGTATACTAAGGGTCAATCAGATTGACGGATCGAGGCACGCCCTCGCGACCGTTGGCAACATCATTATAGGGAGGGTTCCAGATGAAGGCTCTGAACAAAATTCTGTTGTCGAGCGCCGCAACGAGCGCCATGCTGATCGCGGCCGCGCCGGCGATGGCGCAGGACGAAGTCGCCGACGCGCCGCTCGCGCAGCAGGATAACAGCAACGAAATCATCGTTACCGCGCAAAAGCGCGAGCAGAGCCTGCAGGACGTGCCGATCTCGATGGAAGTGGTGAGCGGGCAGAAGCTCGCCGACTTCAATTCGAACGATATCAAGTCGGTGATGAACTATACGCCGAACGTCTTCGTCCAGTCGACCGCGGGCAACGACGTCATCTATATTCGCGGCTTCGGCTCGCCGCCCGCCAACTTCGCCTTCGACCAGTCGGTCTCGCTCTATGTCGACGGCGTCTATGCCGGGCGCTCGCGTCAGGCGCAGGCGCCCTTCTTCGACCTTCAGCGCGTCGAGGTGCTGCGCGGTCCGCAGGGCGCGCTGTTCGGCAAGAACACCGCCGCGGGCGCGGTCAGCGTCGTGTCGGCCGGTCCGACGAGCACGCCCGAAGGCGAGTTCACCGCGCTCTATAATTTCGACCAAAAGGGCATCGACGTCTCGGGCTATATCTCGGGGCCGATCAGCGACTCGCTGAGCGCGCGCCTGGCGTACAAGATCGTCAATCAGGACGGCTATATCTACAACCGCGCGACCGATCACGACGATCCCGAGATTCGCCAGCAGCTTGCGCGCCTGACGCTGAAGTGGGAACCTTCGACCGACTTCGACTACACGCTGAAGGCCGAATATGCGAACAAGGACGTCATCGGCGGGATCACCGTGTCGAGCCCGCTCGACGGTCCGCAGGACCCGCATACGACCCGCTATCTCGAACGCTCGGCGCTCGGGGACGAGGGCACGTCGAACGAATCGGTGATGCTGTCGGGCACCGGCAATATCGCGCTCGGCGACTACACGCTGACCTCGGTCACCGGCTACAGCTGGTTCAACGCCAATATCGTCAACGGTTTCGACCAGACGATCCCGAACAGCGGCGGCGCGGTGACCAACAATTCGGTCTATAACAGCTTCCCCGAGCGCTTCGACCAATTCTCGCAGGAACTGCGCATCCTGTCGCCGACGGGCCGCACCTTCGAATTCATCGCCGGCGTCTATTACGACCATTCGAACTACACGCTCGAGCAATATCAGGGCTTCAACATCGAGGACCTGGCCGGAAGCCCCTATTTCGGCCGTATCGACAGCCGCTTCAAGCAAAAGGCCGAAAGCTGGTCGGTGTTCGGGCAGGGCACTTTCAACATCACCGACGCCTTCCGCGCGATCGGCAGCCTGCGCTACACGCATACGAGCAAGGACGGCGACTTCGCCTCGCAGCTGATTTACGGACCGTTCGCGATCCGACCGATTTCGACTGCAGAAGGCTCGATCAGCGAGGGCAATGTCGATCCGTCGATCACGCTGCAATATGACATCGCGCGGCAGGCGATGCTTTATGCGACCTATGGCCGCGGATCGAAGTCGGGCGGCTTCGTGTCGAACACGCTCGGCACCACCGACGCCACCTTCACCTTCGAGCCCGAACGTTCGACCAACTATGAAGCGGGCATCAAATCGACGCTGGCAGGCGGTGCGGTCGTCGCGAACGTGTCGGTCTACAAGACGCAGTTCAAGGACCTGCAGGTGTCGGTCTATCAGCCCGCCTCGTCGAGCTATCTGACCGGCAACGCGGCCAGCGCGACGTCGAAGGGTATCGAGGGCTCGCTGAGCCTCTTCCCCTTCCGCAACTTCGACATCACCGCGTCGGGCGCCTATCAGGATATCAAATATGACGATTATCCCGGCGCGGCCTGCCTCGCCTCGCAGCCTGCGACGTGCACGCCGGCAACCAACAACCTCGCGGGCTACAGCCCGGCCTATACGTCGAAGTGGACCGGGAGCGTCACTGCACACGGCCGGATCGAATTCGCGAACGACCTGAAACTCGACATCACCGGCGTTGCTGCGGGACGCTCGAAATATTTCGACTCCGACGACCAGAGCCCGATCTATGGCGTCCAGAAAGGCTATGTGAAGCTCGACCTGCGCGTCCAGCTGTCCGACCAGGACGAAAGCTGGCACCTTGCGCTGGTCGGCAAGAATCTGACCAACGAGCTGACCACCGGCAGCGCCTTCCGCCTGCCGGCGCCGATCACCGCGGTCTCGCGCGCGATCCTCTATCTGGAACCGACGCGCAACATCGCGGTCGAGGCCGGCTTCAAGTTCTGACGATGTCCACTGGAGCGGCCGCCATCGACGCTTTCCTCGACCGGGAAGCGGCGGTGGCGGCCGTAACCGCTTATGCCGATGCGCTCGACGCCCGCGACTGGTCGGCCTATCGCGCGCTGTTCACCGACCAGATCGCGATCGACTATGGCGCGATCGGCTCGCTCGTCGCGACCGTCGCGGCCGACGAGTGGACCGCGCGCTGCAGGGCGCTCGAAGGGTTCGATGCCACCGCGCACCGTCTGCACAATATCCTCGCCAGCGTGGCCGACGACGCGGCGGTCGTGACGAGCATCGTCGACGCCGCGCATTTTATCGGCGTAGAAGACGAAGCGCTGATGGGCGATCTGATCGGCCGCTACCGCCACCGCCTCGTGCGCAGCAATGGATGGAAGATTGCCGGTGTGACCTTGACCGTCGCCGGCTTTCCGGCAGGAAAGCCGGCTTTCGATGCCGCCTTCGCCGCCGCTCGCGCGCGCTTTGCCGAAAGAGGATCCGAATGATCGACGTCTATTTCACCCCCACCCCCAACGGACACAAAGTGTCGATCATGCTCGAAGAGGCCGGGCTTCCGCATCGGTTGCTCAAGATGGACATGCTGGCCGGTGACCATCTGACGCCCGAATATCGCCGCATCAACCCCAACGGGCGCCTTCCCGCGATCGTCGATCACGATCCGATCGGCGGCGGCGCGCCGCTTCCGGTGTTCGAAAGCGGCGCGATCCTGCTCTATCTGGCCGAGAAATCGGGACAATTGCTTCCCGAAGATCCGCGACGGCGCAGTCAGGCGCAGCAATGGCTGATGTGGCAGATGGCGAGCTTCGGCCCGATGCAGGGGCAGGCGCACCACTTCATCCGCTATGCCCCCGAGGGGCAGGACTATCCGGTCGAGCGCTATCGGGGCGAGACGATCCGGCTGCTCCATGTTTTGGACGGCCGCCTGCGCGAAGCCGACTATCTGGCCGAGGAATATAGCATCGCCGACATCGCCGCCTGGCCATGGGCGCGCGCGACGCGCGCGATCGGCCTGTCGCTCGAGGACTTTCCCGCGGTGCAGGATTGGTTCGATCGGATCGCGGAGCGTCCCGCGGTCATCGCCGGCACCGACGTCAAAAATGCCGCCAACCTGTCGAGCGCGCGGCCGGTGCTGACCGAGGAGCAATGGTCGAACCTGTTCGGCCAGAATATGCTCGCCGCGCCGACGCGCTGACCGCTTGGCGGTGGTCGCGCATCAAACCGTATCGGCGCGCCCCCACTGATACTCGATCTTGCCGTCGAGCCGCCGAACAGCAACCCAGTCGCCGCCTGCCAGTCCGTCGTCCTCGATCAGCCGGATTACACCCGCAGCGATGTCCTCGGGCTCGCAAGCCTCGTTGTTCGCGAGTACCTGCTTCATCCATTCCGACTTGCCGCCTGCGCCGGTGGTGTCGAGGATCGGCGTCGCGACGAGGCCGGGGAGCATGCCCGCGACGCGGACATTGCATTCGTCCTTGAGATGCGCGCAGCAGCGCGTGAACATCATCACCGCCGCCTTGGTCGTCGCATACATCGCGTCATAGAATCCGGTGCCGAGCGCGACGGTCGATACCGTGTTGACGATCACCCCGCCCCCGCGCGCCTTCATCTTCTGCACCGCAACCTGCGTCGCCGCGATCAGCGACGTCACATTGACGTCGACGATCCACCGGATCCGCGCCGCATCGACATCGGGGAACTGCGGCAGCCCCGACACGACGCCCGCATTGTTGTGCAATATGTCGACATCGCCATGTGCCTTGAACCAGGCTTCGGTCGCCGCAACGTCGGAAAGGTCGAGCGCGTGGGCCGTCGCACGGGCGCCTTCGGCTTCGACCAGCCGCGCGGTTTCGGCGAGCGCGCCTTCCTTGACATCGACCAGCGCGATTTCGGCAGCGCCACACGCCGCTAACATCACCGCGGTCGCACGGCCGATACCGCCCGCCGCCCCGGTCACGATCGCGCGCTTTCCCCTGATCTCCATCACACTCTCCCGTCTTGTGGCTGTGCCTTACCGTAAAGCACATTGACAGATAAACTTAAATACCTAAGCATTTCTGCAGAACGAGAATCGCGCAAATTTGGGGAGAGCCATGACGCAAGCCACCGCGATCGAAGCGGGCGCCGCGCCGTCCGGCCGCGGCGTTGCCGCGCGGCGCGGCGTCGCGCTGGCGATGCTGTTCCTCGTCGGCACGATCAATTTCGTCGACCGCCAGCTGCTCTCGGTACTCGTCGAACCGATCCGTGCCGACATGCAGTTCAGCGACACGCAATTCGGCCTGCTTACCGGCCTTGCCTTCGCGCTCTTCTACGCTGCGATGGGTGTTCCCGTCGCGATGATCGCCGATCGTTGGAACCGGGTGAAGCTGATTGGAATCGCCTGTGTCGTGTGGAGCGGTTTCACTGCCGCCTGCGGGCTCGTCTCGAACTTCTGGCAACTCGCGTTGATGCGTTTCGGTGTCGGCACGGGAGAGGCCGGCGGCACCGCGCCCTCGCTGTCGGTGATCGCAGACCTCTATCCCGCCGACCGGCGCCCGCTCGCGATCGGCCTGTTCACTCTGAACGGACCCTTCGGCGTCTTCGTCGGCGCCGCCTTCGGCGCATGGGCGGCAGCGCACATCGGCTGGCGCCATGCCTTCCTGGTCATCGGCCTCGTCGGCATCGTCGTCGCGCCGCTGCTCATCTGGCTGGTGCGCGAGCCGGCGCGCGGCGCGATGGACGCAGGCAAGCCCGCCGATGAAGCGCTGCCCTTCAGCCAGAGCCTCGCGATGTTCGTCCGCCGCCGGTCGCTGCGCATGGTGATGATCGGCAGCGGGCTTGCTGCCTTCGTCAGCTATGGGATGCTCAACTGGATCCCCGCCTTCCTGATGCGCACGCAGGGAATGCCATTGGACGCCATGGCAACCTGGTTCGCGCCCGCCGCGGGCATCACCTTCGGTATCGGCATATTGGGTGGCGGCTGGCTGGTCAGCCGTGCCGCGAAGCGCTCGCCGCGCGCCTATGGGATGATCCCCGCGCTCGCGACCGCGATCCTGATCCCGACCTTTGCAGCGGCGCTGCTCGTCGACAGCTGGCAGGCCTCGCTCGCGCTGATGCTCGTCCCGATGGCCGCCTGCACCGCCTATGTCGCGCCCGCGCTGGCGCTGGTGCAGAACCTGACCCCGCCGCGCAGCCGCGCCACCGCCGCCGCGGTGCTGATGCTGATGTTCAACATCGTCGGCCTCGGCCTCGGTCCGCTCTTCATCGGGGTGGCCAGCGACGCGCTCAAGCCCATGCACGGCGACAACAGCCTGCGCTGGGCGCTGATGACCATCCTGCCCTTCGCGCTCGCCGCGGGCCTCGCGCAATTCGCGATGACGCGCCATCTCGAAAAGGATTTCGCCGAATGACCGACGTCAGCGGAAAGACCGCCTTCATCACCGGCGGCGCGAGCGGGCTCGGCCTCGCCACCGCCCGCGCGCTCGTCGCCAAAGGCGCGCGCGTCATCCTGGCCGACATCGACGGGTCCGGTGCCGGGGCTGCCGCGGCAACCCTCCGCGAAAGCGGCGGCGAGGCGATCGGACTGCAACTCGACGTCACCGACGAAGCAAGCTGGGCCGAGGCCGGCGATACCGCACGCGCCTTCGGCCCGGTGCGCATCCTGTTCAGCAACGCCGGCGTCGGCGGCGGGGCGGGCGCGTTCGAGGGCTACGACACCGAGGTCTGGCGCTGGAACTATGCCGTCAACGCGCACGCGCACCTCTATGCCTGTCGCACCTTTCTGGGCGATATGAAAGCCAGCGGCGAGGACGCCCACCTCGTCATCACCTCGTCGATGGTCGCCATCGTGCCGCCGCCGATCTCGGTCGCCTATATCAGCTCGAAATATGCGACGCTCGGCATCGCGATGGCGCTGCGCAACGAGCTTGCCGAAACGAAGGTCGGCCTGTCGGTGCTGATGCCCGGCATGTCGGCGACGCGCATCGTCGAGACGACGCGCACGCTCCGCCCCGGAGAGAGCGAAGCGGGCAAGGCCGCGATGACGAGCCACGCGATGCAGGATGTGCTCGCCGGCGGCATGTCGCCCGATCGCATCGGCGCGCGCGTCGTGCGCGCGATCGAGGGGGGCGATTATTGGATCTTCACCCACCCCGAATGGAAGGCGATGGCCGAACTCGTCACGCAGGACATGCTCGCGGCCTTCGGCGAATCCGCCGACCCGGATTACAAGGGCGACGATATCGACGGGCTGATCGCGGCCAATGGCGGCCGCATGTTCGGCGCGAAACTTTGAACGAAGGAGAGAGGCCGATGGCCGAACAGGACGACATCCGCACAATGGCGACGCGCTTTTTCGACGCGATCGAGGCGGGCGACATCGAAACGATGCAGAACAGCTTCACCCCCGACGCGGCGATCTGGCACAACACCGACGAACTGATCGTCAGCCCCGCACAGACCGCGCAGACGCTGACCGGCATGGTCGCGCGGATCAAGGACCGCGAATATGCCGACCGCCGCCTGACGGTCTTTCCCGGCGGCTTCGTGCAGCAGCACGTGCTGAAGGGAAAGCGCGTGCAGGACGATGTCGAGGTGCGCCTGCCCTGCGCGATCGTCTGCGAGGTTGCGAACGGTAAGATCACGCGGCTCGACGAATATTTCGACAGCGCGCACGTCGCCGCCTTCCGCAAATATGCCGACGCCTGAGGAGAGAGATATGCCCGTGTTGCGCCAGGTGCCCCGCGCCGATGTCACCGACGAGACCGTGCTTGCCTATTATGATCGCCTGTTCGGCGACCGCGATCCCGTCGCCGAGCCGGGCACCGCGACCGGCACGCCCGGCGACTGGTGGACCGTCTATGCGCTGTCGCCCGACATCTTCAAACATGCGGTCGACGGCTTTGCCGTCTATCGCAACCCTGCGCGCTCGATCGACCCGGTGTTGCGCGAACTCGGCCAGACGCGCGCCGGCTGGGTGAAGGGCAGCCAGTTCGTCTTTTCGCAGCATTGCAAGTCGCTGCGCGGCCTGGGCGTCAGCGAAGAGAAGATCGCCGCCGTCCCCTATTGGACCGTCGCCGAATGCTACGACGATCAGGAACGCGCGGTGCTCGCCTATGCCGATTGCCTGAGCCAGGCGAGCGGACGCGTGCCGACCGAGGTGTTCGACAAGCTCAAGAGCTTCTGGACCGACGAACAGATTTTCGAATTCACCTACATCACCTGTCTTTATGACATGCACGCCGTAATCACTCGGGCGCTGCGCATGGAATATGACGCGCGCGAAGACCCGATCGTCGAGGTCGCGGCTCCCGACGATTTCGACGCCGCCGACTTTCTGGGCGCATCGCGGGCGAGATCCGAATGAGCGATTATGGCGAACCCGAAGTTATCGCGACCGACCTTCGCTTTCCCGAAGGCCCGGTCGCGATGCCCGACGGATCGGTACTGCTCGTCGAGATCGAGCGCGGCACGCTGACCCGCGTCTCCCCGGACGGCAGCCTGTCGGTCGTCGCCGAGCTCGGCGGCGGCCCCAATGGCCTTGCAATCGGCCCCGACGGTGCCGCCTATGTCTGCAACAACGGTGGCTTCGCGTGGACCGAACTGCCCGGCGGCCTGCTGTTGCCGATCCATGCCGCGAACGAGACGCGCTGCGGAACGATCCAGCGGGTCGATCTGTCGGATGGATCGGTGACCACGCTCTACGACAGCTGCGACGGCGTTCCGCTCAGCGGTCCGAACGATCTGGTCTTCGACGCGCACGGCGGCTTCTGGTTCACCGATCACGGCCATGTCCGCGAGAGCGGCCGCGACCATGGCGCGCTTTATTATGCGCGCGCCGACGGCTCGCACATTTCGCGCCAGCGCGCCGAGATGATCGGCCCCAACGGGGTCGGCCTCTCGCCCGGCGGCAACACGCTCTACGTCGCCGAGACGATGACCGCGCGGCTGTGGGCGATGGACGTCGCCGCACCCGGCGAGCTCGCCGATCCGCCGCCCTTCATGCCCGGCCGCCTCGTCGGGGCGCCGCCGGGCTTCCGCCTGTTCGACAGCCTCGCGGTCGAGGAAAACGGCCGAATCTGTATCGGTACGCTGGTCGAGGGCGGTATCACCTTGTTCGACCCGGCGGGCACACACGAATTCGTCGCGCTTCCCGGGATCGGCATCACCAATATCGCATTCGGCGGCGCCGATCGCCGCGACGCCTATATCACCTCGTCGCCCGACGGTGTGCTCTACCGCATGCGCTGGCCGCGACCTGGGCTCGCCTTGGCATAACCGTCAATCTAATTGACAGTTATGCCAAGGAATGCTAGAAGGATTACTGAGAGGATGGCCATGAGATTCTATAATTCGGTCGGCCCCAATCCCCGCGTCGTGACCTTGTTCATGGCGGAAAAGGGCATCGAACTGCCGCGGGTCGAGGTCGATCTGCGCGGCGGCGAGAATCGGCGGGCGCCCTACAACAGCGAGGTCAATCCCGCGGGCCAGACCCCCGCGCTCGAACTCGACGACGGATCAATACTCACCGAGATCACGGCGATCTGCGAATATCTCGAGGAACGCTTCCCCGATCCGGCGCTCATCGGCACGACCGCCGAGGAGCGCGCGAAGACGCGCATGTGGACGCGCCGCATCGACCTCAAGATCTGCGAGCCGCTGACCAACGGCTTTCGCTTCGCCGAAGGCCTGGCGCTATTCGAACCGCGGATGCGCTGCCTTCCCGAAGCCGCGGCGGGACTGAAGGCGGTCGCGCAGGACGGGCTCAAATGGCTCGATCCGCTGATCGCCGGCCGCGACTATATTGCGGGCGACAAGCTGACGCTCGCCGACGTCATGCTCTTCGCCTTCCTCGATTTCGGCGCGAGCGTCGGTCAGCCGCTCGACCCCGAAAACAGGAATATCCTGCGCTGGTACGAAGGGATGAAGGCCCGGCCCAGCGCCAACCCCAGCTAAGATCAAAGGAGACGGACGATGGCGGAAGCGAACAAGGAATTCGAATTTTGCGGGGTCAACCACCTCGCGCTCGTATGCAAGGACATGGCCAGGACGGTCGAATTCTACCGCGACGTGCTCGGCATGCCGCTGACCAAGACGATCGACCTTCCCGGCGGCCGCGGCCAGCATTTCTTCTTCGATATCGGCAATGGCGACAGCCTGGCCTTCTTCTGGTTCAAGGGCGCGCCCGAAGCCGTCCCGGGAATTTCGGCGCCCGAGGCGCTGCCGACGCAGGGCAATTTCATGTCGGCGCACGGGTCGATGAACCATATCGCGATCAACGTTCCCGCCGAACGCTTCGATGAATATTACAACCGGCTCGTCGAAAAGGGCGTCAAGGTCACCAAGATCCTGAACCACGACAATTCGCCGACGCAATCGTCCGACGAAGTCAACGACGACGTCTTCGTGCGCTCGGTCTATTTCTTCGACCCGGACGGCGTGTGCCTCGAATTCGCCGCATGGACCAAGGTGTTCGACGAAAGCGACGTTGCACACGACCCCGTCCGCGCCGATGGCACCAAGGCCGAGGGCATGATCACGGGCCGCACCCCGGTGCCGGCCGAATAATTTCTCCTCTCGAGAAAGACCTGAGAGCCCGGCGTCCGTGCCGGGCTCTTTTTTTTGAGGTGGCGGGATTCGGCGAAGGCCGACACTCTTTTCCCTCGTCACCCCGGACTCGATCCGGGGTCCATGACTTCGGCGCCGCTATGGATCCCGGATCAAGTCCGGGATGACGAAAGAGAGTAGGCGAACGTCCGCTTCCCACCCCAAAGCGGACTTCAGCCGAACCCCTTACCCCACGGCCCGCTCACGCCCTTCCCAATAGGGCGCGCGCAGTTCGCGGCGCAGGACCTTGCCCGACGGATTGCGCGGCAGGGCGTCGATGATTTCGACGCTTTTCGGCGCCTTGTAGGCCGCGATGCGCTCGCGCGCCCAGGCGATCACCGCAGCGGGTTCGACGCTCGCGCCCGCGGCGGGAACGATCAGCGCCTTCACCGCCTCGCCCCATTTGTCGTCGGGGATTCCGATCACCGCGACGTCGGCAACGCCCGGACAGCCCATGATCGCGCTTTCGACCTCGGCCGGATAGACATTCTCGCCGCCCGACACGATCATGTCCTTGATCCGGTCGTGGACGAAATAGAAGCCGTCGGCGTCGCGATAGCCAACGTCGCCGGTCCGCAACCAGCCCTCGACCACCGTGTCCGCGGTCGCCTCGGCGCGGTTCCAATATTCCTTCATCACGATATCGCCGCGGATCGCGATCTCGCCAATCTCGCCGTCGGCGAGCGGCTGCCCGTCGCCGCCGAGGATCGCCATCTCGGTCTGCGGCCACGGCTGCCCGCACGAGGTCAGCTTGCCCGGCAGATCGTGCGCCGCAGGCGACAGATACGACCCGCCGCCCGAGCTTTCGGTCATGCCGTAAAATTGCACGAAGTCGCAGCCGAAGGTCGCGCGCGCGCGCCGCAACACATCCTCGGCAATCGGCGAGGCGCCATAGGCGATCGAGCGCAGTTCGGAATAATCGCCCCCCTCCGCCTCGGGCTGCTGCAACATCATCTGGATCATCGCGGGTGCGAGGAAGGCGTGCGCGACGCGCTCGTCGGTCATCATGCGGATCGCATCGCCGGCCGCGAAATCCTTGACGAGCACCAGCCGGCCGCCCTGTGCCAGTCCCGAGAAGCTGACGTTGGTCCCCGCGACGTGGAACAGCGGCATGACGATCATCACCGTCTCGTCCTCGCCATAGGCGAAGCCGTCGACTTCGGTCGCCATTTCGAGGAAGCGGCGGTAATTCCTGTTGGCGAGCACGACGCCCTTCGGCCGCCCGGTGGTGCCGCTCGTATAGAGTTGGAGTACGTCGTCGGCGAGCTGTGGCGTGTCGGCAGGCGGCGTCGCCGGTGCATCGCCGAGCCATGCGTCAAACGGCTCGAAGGCGGGATGCGCGCCATAAAGCGCGATCAGCCGCGGCTTGCTGTCGAGATCGGCGACCGCCGCAAGCGCGCAATCGAAGAAATCCTCGCCGACGAAGAGCAGTTTCGGCGCCGCATCGTCGAGGATGAAGGCAACCTCGCCGGCGGCGAGACGGCAGTTGATCGGCGCAAGGCAGCCCCGCGCCCGCGCGGTGCCGAAGAAGAGCGGATACCAGGCGTCATGGTTCTTGGTGAGCACCGACACGCGGTCGCCCGGCGCGACGCCCGACGCGATCAGCGCGTTGGCGACGCGGTTCGATCGCGCCTCAAGCTCGGCAAAGCTCGTTTCGCGGTCGCCGAACTTCACCGCGACCGCATCGCCGCGCCTTTTCGCCTGCGCCGCCGGGATGTCGGCCAGCGTGGCGATGGCTTCCAGATCGATCATTTCGCTCTCCCAACCTCAGTTTGATCTTGAATTAGATAGAATACTAAGCAAATGCTTGGCCAGCCCAAAAATCGAGAGGATCAGCCTTGTTCGACCACCCCATATTGCCGACGACGATCGTCGGAAGCTATCCCCAACCCGACTGGCTGATCGACCGCGAACGGCTGAAGGCCAGCCTGCCGCCGCGCGTGCGCGCCGAAACGCTGTGGCGTATTCCCGCACCGTGGCTCGCCGAGGCGCAGGAAGCCGCGACGCTGATGGCGATCCGCGACCAGGAAGAGGCCGGAATCGACATCGTCGGCGACGGAGAAATGCGCCGCGAAAGCTATTCGAATCGTCTCGCGACCGCGCTCTCGGGGATCGACGCCGAGCGTCACGGCACCGCGATCGACCGCACGGGCAATGCGAACCCGGTGCCGCTCGTCTCTGGCCCGATCCGCCGCGTCGCGCCGATCGAGGCGCAGGACGCCGCGTTCCTGCGCCGCCATTCGGCGAAGCCGGTGAAGCTCACCCTGCCCGGCCCGTTCACAATGACGCAGCAGGCCGAAAACAGCTATTATCCCGACGCACGGGCGCTCGCGATGGACTATGCCGACGCGGTCAATGCCGAGGTCAAGGATCTGTTCGCGGCCGGGGTCGACGTCGTCCAGCTCGACGAACCCTATCTGCAGGCGCGCGCCGACGCGGCGCAGGACTATGCGATCGAGGCGATCAATCGCGCCCTCGATGGCGTCGAGGGCACGACCGCGCTCCATATCTGCTTCGGCTATGCGATGGTCCACCACGGCGCCGGCGCGACCGGCCCCAAGCCCAAGGCCTATGACTTCCTCGCCGAACTCGAAGCGTCGGACATCGACGTGATCTCGATCGAGGCGGCGCAGCCCGGGCTCGACCCCGCGATCCTCGCCGAGCTGCCGACCAAGACGATCATGTACGGCGTGCTCGACCTGTCGATTCCCGAGGTCGAGACCCCGGAGGTCGTCGCGGGCCGCATTCGCGAGGCGCTGCGCCATGTCGATGCCGAACGGCTGTGGATCGCCCCCGACTGCGGCATGAAATATCACAGCCGCGAACATAGTCTGGCCAAGCTGAAGGCGATGGTCGACGGCGCGGCGCTGGTGCGGGCAGAGCTGAAATAATCGCGGCTCCAACATATTTGTGACCCCCGCGAAAGCGGGGATCCAGGGCTTGATCAGCCGACGCAGACTCTGGATTCCCGCTTTCGCGGGAATGACAGGGATTATTGATCGACGAAGTCCGCCAGCAACGGCACCACCAGCTCAGGCGCTTCGACGGTCGGCAAATGTCCGACGCCCGCTATAACCTCCAGCCGCGCGCCCGGGACCGCTGCCAAAATCTCCTCATGGTGGGCGCGGCTTGTGATCCCGTCCTTCTCGCCCCAGATCAGCAAGGTCGGCACCGCAATTTCGCCGAGGCGCGGGCGGCTGTCGATGCGCGCCATGATCGCGCGCTGCTGCGCGAGGAAGGTTTCCGCGCCGGTCTCCGCCGCCATCTGCCGCGCCAGCCCGATCAGCGCCGCGTCGCCGCGCTTTTCCTCGGGGAACAGGATCGGGATGCGTTCCTCGACCACCTGATCAAACTCCCCATTCTCGACGAGATCGATATAGCCCTGCCGGCGCGCGGTCTGCGCCGGGCCGTCGGCCGACGCGAGGGTCGAAATCAATACGAGCTTCGCCACCCGCTCGGGCGCACGGCGCATCACCTCGAAGGCGACGAAGCCGCCCATCGCGTGCGCGACGAGCGCGAATTTCGGCGGCGCATCCTTGAGCAGGCGCTGCGCGAAACCCTCGATCGTGTCGTCGCTGCGGTTGTCGGCGACGATGACCTCGCGGTCGCTCCACGCGTCGAGCAGCGGCTGCCACACGGCGTCTGTCAGCAGTTGGCCCGTGATGAGGACGATGGGGAGAGTCATGGGTTCATTCCTTCTATCCGTTCGTCCTGAGGAGGGACTGAGCCCGGGCGAAGGCCCGTCTCGAAAGAGGGGCACCGCGCCAAGGCCCTGCGAGACGCCATTTCGGCAAGCTCAATGGCTCCTCAGGCCGAGCGGGGATTCCTGTTCAGACGACCCGATGCAGCAAGGGTTCGCCTGCTTCGAGCCGCCGGCAATTCTCGTGCGCGACCGTCAGGCTGCGCACGAGCGTCTCGGGGGTCAGCCATGCGATATGTGGCGCGAGCACGACATTCGGCAGGGCGAGCAGCGGGTTGCCCCGCGGCAGCGGTTCCTCGGCGAACACGTCGAGGCCCGCGCCGCGCAGATGCCCCGTCGAGAGCGCGCGCACGAGCGCGGCCTCGTGGACGAGTTCTCCCCGCGCTGTATTCACCAGCACCGCGCCCTTTTTCATCGCGAACGGATCGATGGCCCCGCGCGTCGCGTCGGTGAGCGGCATGTGGAGCGACACGATATCGCTCTCCGCAAGCAGCCGGTCGAGCGGCCAATAGTCATAGGACAGCGCCTTTGCACTGCGCGCCGTATAGACGACCTTTGCCCCCAGCGCTTCGAGCACCGGCGCCAACCGCTGCGCCGAGTTGCCGAAACCGACGAGCCCGACGGTGCGTCCCGCAATCTCTCCGACCGCATCGAGTTCGGAGGGATCGGCGGTCCACCCCTCGCCCGCGCGGGTGCGCGCGTCGAAGAAGCAGGTGCGGCGCAGCACCGCCATCATCAGCGACAGGGCCATCTCGGCGACCGCCTGGCTGTTGGTGCCGGGCATGTTGCACACCGCGACCCCCGCCTCGCGCGCCGCATCGAGCGCGATCGTGTTGACCCCGACGCCGAGCTTCTGGATCAACTTCAGCTTCGGCGCCGACGCGATGAACTCGGCGGTCACCGGGGTGAGCACATGGAGCAGCGCGGTGATCTCGCTCGCGACCGCGTCGAGTGGAGCCGCCTCGTCGACATGGACGACCGTGCCGGGACCGAAGACCGCATCGACGGCGGCGCGAAAGCCGGGGCTCGGGCGGGCATGGAGGACGATCATGCCGCGACCTGCCCGATCGGCGCCGCAAAGGCCGAAAAGCCCGCCCACTCGGCATCGGCGCCCATCGCCTCCTCGATCCGCAGCATCTCGTTCCACTTCGCCATGCGCTCGGAACGGGTGAAGCTGCCGACCTTCAACTGACCCGCGTCCCAGCCGGTCGCGAGATGCGCGATGGTGACGTCCTCGCTCTCGCCCGAGCGCGCCGACACGATCGTGCCCCAGCCGCGCTGCGCTGCGGCGTCGAGCGCCGCCTTCGCCTCGGTCACCGTGCCGACCTGATTGACCTTGATCAGCGCCGCGTTGCACACCGCCGCTTCGCCCGCACGTTCGACCCGCGCGGCGTTGGTCACGAGCACATCGTCACCGATGATCTGGACACGGTCGCCGATCGCCGCGGTCACCGCTGCCATCGTCGTCCAGTCGTCCTGTCCCGCCGGGTCCTCGATCGACAGGATCGGATAACGCCCCGCCCATTCGACGATCCGCACGGCCATCTCCTCGCCCGAAAGACGCCGGTCGTCGAGTGCAAGACGGTATCCCGAGGCATCGCCGAACTCGTTCGCCGCAATGTCGAGCGAGATGAACACATCCTCGCCCGCGCGATGCCCGCTCGCCTCGATCGCGCGGGTCAGCGTGTCGAGCGCATCCTCGTTCGAGGCGAAATTGGGCCACCAGCCGCCCTCGTCGGCGACCCCCGACAGCGGACCCTTTGCCTCCATCAATTTTCCCGCGGCGCGATAGACATCATCGGTGATCTCTAGCGCGCGGCGGAAACTGCCGGCGTTGGGGCACATCACCATGAAATCCTGCACATCGGTGCGTCGCCCGGCGTGCGCGCCGCCCCCGAAAATCTGGATTTCGGGGAGCGGGATGCGCACGGTCTTGCCGCCCGCCAGATAGTGCCACAAGGGCTCGCGCGCGTCGGCCGCCGCGGCATGGAGCACGGCCATCGACACCGCGACGACGGCATTGGCGCCAAGCCGCGCCTTGTTCAGCGTCCCGTCGAGATCGCATAGCGCCTTGTCGACCGCCGCCTGATCGCGCGCGTCCATTCCCGCAACCGCGCCGGCAATCTCGGCGCCGATCCCCGCGACCGCGCCGTTCACGCCGAACCCGCCGAACGCCGTGCCGCCGTCGCGCAGGTCGATCGCTTCATGCGCGCCGCGCGACGCGCCCGCCGGGGCGATCGCGCGCCCGACCGCGCCCGATTCGAGCGTCACTTCGGCCTCGACCGTGGGCCGCCCGCGGGAATCCCACAGCTGGCGGCCGGTGACGGAGGCGATACGCGAACTCATGACAATGTCCTTTTCCAATTGGCGACGAGCGCGTCGAGCGGCGCGGGCGCACGCAGAAGCACCCGCGCCTGCTCGCGAACGACGCGTTTATGCTCAGGGTCGGTCAGATAGGGCGCGGGCGACTTGCCCTCGACGCGCGCGAGCAGCAGCGCCGCGGTGAGCTTTCCGGCGCGCAGCAACAGCGCCTCGCCATCTTCCCAGTCGATGCCGGCGCGATAGGCCGCGACGAGCGCGGCAGCCGCCTCGCCCATCCGCGCGTCGCCCAGCCACACCGCCTTCAGCAGCAAATGCGTCGTACAAAAGGCAAGGTCGAACGCCGGATCGCCATAGACCGCACATTCGGCGTCGAGGAACACCGGGCCGTCGGCGCCGACGAGGATATTCTTCGGGCTGACGTCGCCGTGGACAAGCGCGATCTGGCGTCCCGACAGATCGTCGGCGAGCGCGCGCAGCACGGGCGCCAGCTCGGCGTCATGCTCGGCGACATAGAGCAGAAAGGGATCGACGCGCAGCGCCCGGAACATCGCGTCGGTCGGGAAGGCATCGCGCTCGACGACGCTGTTCGCCGTCGCGGCATGCACCGCGGCGATCCGCGCGCCGACCGCCGCGGCAAAATCTGCATCGACGCGCCCTGCCACAAGCTCGTCCTTCCACACCGGCGCGCCGGGGAGGAAGCGCATCGCAAAGCCATAGGCGGGCAGTTCGGCGAGCACTTCGGGCACCATGCGCGGATCGACGGCGCGGGCACGGCGCAGCCACCGCACCTCGCTCGCGCCGCGCTCGACCGGAGCGTGCCATTCGGCCGCGACGCGCAGCTGCTCGAGCGGACGCTTGACCACGACCGGGCCATCCGCCGTCTCGACCTTCCACACGTCGCACGATACGCCGCCGGTCAGCGGTTCGGCGACAGCCCCCGCCGCCACGGTCAGCCCGGCGCCGCGCAGATCATCGATGATGGCGGCGCCGGCCGTTGCCACTTACAGCTTCTCCCGAATCCACGCGCCGACCAGGTCGGCGGCATTCTGGCGCTCTTCGATCGAATCCTCGAAATAATGCGCGCCCTTGATCAATTCGAGCGTCTTGTCCTTCGTGCCGAGGAAATCGAAGATCTTGCGCGCGTCGCTCGGGAAGACGCCCGTGTCGGCCGTGCCCTGCACGACGAGTGCCGGGGTGTCATGCTTGGCGAGATGCGGCTGTCCCTGACACGGCGAGGTTTCGAGGCTCCACATGTTGAGCCACGTCTTTATCGTATTCGCGCGGCCGATGCTGGGGGTGCGGTTGGCGATCGCCGGATCGCCGCGATAGCACCAGTTGGGCTTGCGGTCGGACGGATCGATCGCCGGATCGACGCAGCGCAGGTCGCCCCAGCACCGGAACATCGGAAAGATGCGGTCGGGGATGCCCGCGTCGTTCAGCCGCTTCAGCTCGGCCTTCGCCCAGTCGGTTATGCGCTGGTTGCGCGCGCGCTGTGCGGCACGGTATTTCGCGATGAACGCGTCCGAATAGGGCGGGCCGTTCTCGGGGTTGAACGGGTCGAGTTCGGGGTCGGTCGCCACCGGATCATTCTCGTCGATCACCGACGCATCCATCCAGTCGGTCAGCACCTCGGGCCGGCCCTGATGCGCGTTGAAACTGATGTAGAGGTCGCCCTTGACGAGGCTGGCGAGCGCATCCTGCCCCGCGGCGGGCAGGCGGTCGGTCAGGGTCGGGGCGATCGCTTCGGCCTGATAGGCACCCATCAGCGAGCCGCCACCCGAATTGCCGAGGATGACGATGTGCTCGACACCGGCCTCTTGCCTGAGCCACTTCATCCCGACGCCGATGTCGACGATCGCATGTTCGAGCAGAAACTGGTCCTCGACCCCGCGATAGCGCGTGTTCCACCCGAGGAAGCCAAAGCCCTGCCGCGCGAAATAGGGCGCGATATAATGTTCGGAAAAATCGACATTATAGTGGGTGGCGATGATCGCGACCTTTGGACGCTTGCCGCTTTGCGTCCAGTAGATGCCCTGACACGGGTGTCCGCCCGCCTGAATCCGCGGCGCGGTCGGCGAAACGCGGCCAATGAATTGCGCGTCCAGTCCCTCGATCCCGTTCGGGTCCATCATTATCGTCTCTCCTGATTGCTATATCTCATCATCGTCATCCCGGACTTGATCCGGGATCCATTCAACCAGCGTCGAGAGAATGGATGCCGGATCAAGTCCGGGATGACGACAGCAGGGCACATGTTAGCGGCTGACCTCGAATGGCAGTACATAACCGTCCAGCCCCGCGCGGATCGCCTTTTTGTCGATCTTGCCGGTCGGGCCGAGCGGGATTTCTTCGACGAACAGGATGTCGTCGGGCATCCACCACTTGGCGATCTTGCCGTCGAGATAGGCCTTGATGTCGTCCGCGCCTGCGCGCGCACCCGGTTTGAGCTGGCACAGCAGGATCGGCCGCTCGTCCCATTTGGGATGCGACACGCCAACCACCGCCGCGACCGCGACGGCATCGTGCCCGGTCGCGATATTCTCGATCTCGATCGAGCTGATCCATTCGCCGCCCGATTTGACGACATCCTTCGCGCGGTCGGTGATCTGCATATAGCCTTCGTCGTCGATCGTGCTGACGTCGCCGGTGTCGAAAAATCCCTCGGCATCGAGGACATCGCCGCCCTCGCCGCCATAATAGCCGCGCGCGATCGTCGGCCCCTTGATCATCAGCCGCCCCGGCGTCCTGCCATCGTGCGGCAGGCGGTTGCCGGCATCGTCGACCAGCTTCATCTCGAGCCCGCAGAGCAGCCGCCCCTGCTTGAGCTTATAGACCATCTGCTCGGCGTCCGGTTTCGCGGCGACCGAAGCGTGCGGCACCGATACCGTACCGAGCGGCGAAGTTTCGGTCATCCCCCAGCCCTGGATGACGTCGACGCCATAATCGTCGCGGAAGGTGCGGATCAGCGATTCGGGACAGGCCGAACCGCCGATCGTCACGCGCTCGAGCGTCGTAAAACGCTTGCCATTGTCCTGCATATATTGAAGCAGCATCTGCCACACCGTCGGCACCGCCGCCGAGTAAGTGACGCCTTCTTCCTCGATCAGATTATAGATCGATTCGCCGTCCATCCGCTGCCCCGGCAGCACGAGCTTCGCACCAACGGCAGGCGCCGAATAGACGACCCCCCAGGCATTGGCGTGATACATCGGCACGACGAGCAGGACGGTGTCGCGCGCCGACAGCGCGAGCGCGTCGCGCTGCAGGGTCATCAGCGCATGAATATAGTTCGACCGATGCGAATAGAGCACACCCTTGGGATTGCCCGTCGTACCGCTGGTGTAGCAAAGCCCGCACGCGGCGTTTTCGTCGAAGCCGCCCCATTCATATTCGGCAGACTGCCCCGCGATCCAGTCGTCGAACGCAACCGCACCGAAGCTGGTCGTCGGCAGCGACGCACGGTCGCAGAAAAAGATCACCTTCTCGATCGACGGCACCAGCGGCAACAGTTCTTCGACCAGATCGGCGACCGCCGGATCGGCGATCAGCAGCCGGTCCTCGGCATGGTTCGCGATATAGGCGATCTGCTCGAGGAACAGCCGCGGGTTGAGCGTGTGGAGCACCGCGCCCATGCCCGCCGCGCCGTACCAGGCGGCGAGGTGCCGCGCGCCGTTCCACGCCATCGTCGCGACGCGGTCGCCCGGCTTGATGCCCTCCGCGGCAAGCGCATTCGACACGCGCTTTGCATCGGCATGAACCTCGGCATAGGTGGACCGCGTTACACGTCCCTCGGCGTCGCGCGACACGATTTCGCGCGCCCCGTGCCATGCGGCGGCATGGTCGAGGATGCGATCGACCGTCAGCGGCACATTCTGCATCAATCCGTCCATGACGAGGCTACTCTCCCTTGCTTGCCGGCGGCCGATAGCGGCACTCTCATTAAAAAGATAGTATGCTAAGCATTTTGACTTGGCAAGAGCGCCGCACCTTGCCTCGTCCCCGCCCTTCTTCTAGCGTTCGCTCAGGTCGGCATTCGGTTCGACAACAGGGGCTTATCGCAACAGCGTCATGCGGACCAATCAACTCATTATCGCACTTTTCCAACGCTTCTGCTGGCTCGACGAAGGACTGCAGGCACGCCTTCACGACCATGGCTGGCCCGACGTCAGCCGGCCGCAATCGATGGTGATGACCAACATCGTCAGCGGCATCGTGCGCCCGTCGGACATCGCGCGCAACCTTGGCGTATCGCGTCAGGCCATCCACAGCACGATCGGCCAGCTCGTCGCGCTCGGAATCGTCAAACTCGAAGTCGACCCGAGCGACCGCCGTCACATGATCGTTTCGCTGACCGACCTCGGCACCCGGATGCGGCGCGATGCGCAGCAGGCCATGGACGAACTCGCCGAGCAACTCGCCGACAAGCTCGGCCGTGACCGTTTCGACGCGCTGCTCGAAACGCTCGAGGCCGATTGGGGCGAGAATGTCGCGCGCAAGGCGGAACCCGCCAGCGCGCGCTAAGCCTAGGCGGCAAGCGCGCCCGCGACCTTGACCAGCCGCGCTGCGGTCATGTCGACGAGCGAGGCGGGCAGCGCATCCTTCAGGCTGCCGTCCTCTTCGAACCCCGCATGCGCGAGCGGCACGAGCACCTGTTCGGGGATCACGAGCATCTGGATCGTCGTCAATATCTGCCGCAGGTGCATCAGCCCGCGCAGCCCGCCGAACGGGCTGACAGACGCCGACATGATCGCCGCCGCCTTGCCGCGAAAGGCGGTCAGCGCGACCAGCCCCTCATCGCCCGTCGGACGCGATGCCCAGTCGATGGCATTCTTGAGCAGCGCCGGAACCGATCCATTATATTCGGGCGAGACGATCAGCAGCCCGTCCTGCGCCGCGAGCAGCGCCTTGAGCGCCAGCGCATCGGCGGGAAAGGCGGTTTTTTCCAGATGATCCGAATAGATCGGCAAGGCGAACGCGGCAAGATCGACCATGGTTACAGCCGCGCCATGCGCCTCTAGCCGCGCCGCGGCGAGGCGCGCCAGCGCCCGATTATAGCTTCCCTCACGCGCGCTGCCCGCGATCACGGCAATGCTGGTCATAGTGGCTCCCCGAACAAAAGATTAGAATGCTAATCTGTTTCGGGGCACTCCTGCAAGGCCGCGCCGCCGCGATCAAGCCTTGATTTCGGACAACACCGCGAGTTCGCGCGTCTCTTCGGCCAGATTGTCGATCACCCGGCGCATCAGTGCCTGCAGCGTCTCGACCTCTGCGTCGGTCATGCCGCGCGTCGCGACCTCGTGGATTTCGGCGTTCATCGGCGCGAGCACAAGTTCGAGCTTTTTCGCGTGCGGTGTCAGATAGATGAAGGTCTTGCGGCGGTCCTCCGCCGTCTTCTTGCGCGTGATTAACCCGGCCTTCTCGAGCCCCTTCAGCGCCACGACGGTCGTGGGCTCGCGCATCCCGACGCGCTCCGAAAGCTCGCGCTGGGTGATGCCGTCTTCGCGCCAGAGCTGGCGCAGAAAGCGCCACTGGCCGGCCGACACGTCATATTCGAGCGTCTTGCGCTCGAGCAGGCGCGAAAAGGACCGAAAGACGATGCGGGCCAGATAGCCGATGCTGTTGTCCGGATTGGTATAATATTCGGCCGGATGCCGATAGCTTTGCTTTGCCTTGGCCAAACTCGTTCCCCTGCCACTCGCCCGGCGGCAGCCTTTTCGACCTCCGCCACCCAAATCTTAGAGCCCGAAGAATCAGGCGGCAACCTCCTTTCGTATGCGGACGCTGCGTAACGCGGCGTTTGCATTGGACAAATGCAGTCAATATGATACTTAGCTTTCTAAGTTAATCACAGGAATGTCCCGCCCGTGCAGAAGTTCGCCCGCGTCCGCGCGCCCGCCGCGCCCTTGCCGCTCGCCAACGTCGATACCGACATGATCATCCCCGCGCGCTACATGAAGGCGCTGACGAAGGACGGGCTCGGCAAACATTTGTTCCAGGAACTGCGCTATGGCGAAGACGGCCGCGAACGCCCCGATTTCATCCTCAACCACCCCATTTGCCGGACGGCGCAAATCCTGATCGCCGACCGCAATTTCGCTTGCGGGTCGTCGCGCGAGCACGCCGCCTGGGCGCTGACCGACTTCGGCATCCGCTGCGTCGTCGCGCCGAGCTTCGGCGACATTTTCGCGGGTAATGCCCGAAAGAACGGGCTGCTGCTGATCCGCCTGCCCGATGCGGTGTGCGAGCGGCTGCGCCTGGAGATCGAGCGGTCGCAATATGCGCCGGTCGAGGTCGATCTCGAAACTCAAACGATCCACCTCCCCTCGGGCGAAACGGTATCGTTCGCGATCGACCCCGACGACCGGCGTATCCTGCTCGAAGGCCTCGACGACATCGGCCGGACGCTGCGCCACGACGTCGCCATCGCGCGCTTCGAGGAGGGGGTTTAGGGCCGGCTTCGGCTGGTGGCTTCGGGGTGGGGAGCGGACGTTGCCGCACTATCAAGCCCCTCCCCTTCAGGGGAGGGGCTTTCTCTCCCTCAACGTCCGAAACCGTCCGAAAATGGACCCACGCGGCTTATTCAAGCCGCGACGGATCGGCAATGCACCCCGCAATCGCGCTCGCCGCCGCCAGCGCCGGGCTCATCAAATGGGTGCGCCCGCCGCGCCCCTGCCGATTCTCGAAATTGCGGTTCGAGGTCGAGGCACAGCGTTCGCCCGGGTTCAGCCGGTCGGGATTCATCCCGACGCACAGCGAGCATCCCGGCTCGCGCCAGTCGAAGCCCGCGTCGCGGAATATGCGGTCGAGCCCTTCCTCCTCGGCCTGCCATTTGACCAGTCCCGAGCCCGGAACGACCATCGCGCGAACATGGTCCGCGACCTTTCGCCGCTTCGCCACCGCGGCCGCGATCCGCAGATCCTCGATCCGGCTGTTGGTGCAGCTGCCGATGAACACGCGGTCGAGCCGTGTCCCGGCGATCGGCGCGCCGGGCGCGAGGTCCATATAGGCGAGCGCGCGCTCGGCGACAGCGCGCGCGTCGGCGCTCGCGAACGCCGCGGGGTCGGGAATCGTCGCGTCGATCGCGACCACCTGCGACGGGTTGGTGCCCCAGCTCACCATCGGCCGCACCGCCGCCGCATCGAGCCAGAGTTCGTGATCGAAATGCGCGCCCGCGTCGCTCGCAAGCGCCGCCCAGCGCCGTACCGCCGCGGCCCAGCCCGCACCCACGGGCGACGCGGGTCGCCCGTCGAGATAGGCAAGGGTCGTCGCGTCGGGCGCGATCAGCCCCGCTCGCGCGCCCATTTCGATGCTGAGGTTGCACAGCGTCATGCGCCCCTCCATCGACAGCGCGCGAATCGCGTCGCCCGCATATTCGACGACATGGCCCGTCGCCCCATCGACGCCGACGACGGCGAGGATGTGCAGCGCGAGGTCCTTTGCCGAAACATGCGGCGCCGGCACGCCGTCGACGACGATGCGCATGTTGCGCGATCGGCGCTGGCGGATCGTCTGCGTCGCGAGCACATGCTCGACCTCGCTCGTGCCGATGCCGAAAGCGAGCGCACCGAAAGCGCCATGCGTCGAAGTGTGGCTGTCGCCGCAGACGATCGTCATCCCGGGCTGCGAGCGCCCCTGTTCGGGCCCGACGACATGGACGATGCCATTGCGCCGGTCGCCCATGGCGAAGCGCTCGATGCCGAAGCGGTCGGCGTTCATCGCGAGCGCCTCGAGCTGCGCGCGCGCCTGATCGTCGGCGACCGCTTCGGGTCCCGCCGCCTGCCCTTCGGTCGGGACATTGTGATCGGACAGCGCCAGCGCCCGCCCGGGCCGGCGCACCGCGCGCCCCGCCGCTGCAAGCGCGGCAAAGGCCTGCGGCGACGTCACCTCGTGCAGCAAATGCAGATCGACATAAAGCAGCGTCTCGCCATCATCCTCGGCGACCGCATGCGCATCCCAGATCTTGTCGTATAGCGTGCGTGCCGCCGTCACCGGGCGCTCCCTGTCCGTCTGCCGGTCCGCCCGCGATCGAGCCGAGTCGGTCTGTTCGATAATTACTTAGAACCCTAACTTATATCGGAAAGGCGCGTGTGCGCGCAAGGCCGCTCCGCAGAAAAGCGCGCGTCGGGACAAATTTACTTAGTAGTTGAAGTATTTTTTCGCTGTGCTACCAAGGCCTCGGGAGCGGGACGACTCAGTCCGCAAAATGGGCGCACCAAGGGGAAGACCCGCGCACGCCGGACACAAAGGCACAGACCGCACGGCGACTCACTCCCGCAAAAGACGATAGGGCCGGATGCGCTGACCGCATTTCCGCCGCGCCGATGTGCGTGCGGAAAGCCGATGGCGTGCGGCCGGCTTGGGAGGACAGAATGAAGACCGGATTTCTCTTGGCTTCGGCGGGCGCGATCGCCCTGACCGCGAGCCCTGCATATGCTCAGTCGACCGACGCCGCACCGGCCAACGACACCCCCGTGGCGACCGATGCCTCGACCTATGGCGGCGACATCGTCGTCACCGCGCAGCGCCGCAGCGAAAGCGTGCAGGACGTGCCGATCGCGATTGCCGCCTTCAACAGCGAAATGGTCGAAGCGAGCGGCAGCACCAACATCACCAGCCTCAACGGTATCGCGCCGAATGTGGTGCTACAGACGCAGGGCCTGGTCGCCAATGTGCCGATGATCGCGATCCGCGGCATGAGCACGTCGGACCCCGACCCCAACGCCGATCCCAAGGTCAGCACGATCATCGACGGCGTCTATATTCCCTTCGTGTCGAGCACGATGCTCGACCTGTTCGACGTCGAGCGGATCGAGGTGCTCAAAGGCCCGCAGGGCGTGCTGTTCGGCAAGAACAATCTCGCCGGCACGATCAACGTCGTCACGTCGCGTCCGACCGACGATTTCGGCGGCGAGGTGCGGCTGACCGCCGGTTCGAACGGGCTCAAGCAGTTTCGCGGCAAGATCAACAGCGGCCGTTTTCTGGACGACGCGCTCGCCGCCAAGGTCGCGGTCAATTTCCGCGACTACAACGGCTACAGCCGCAACGTCGTAACCGGAAACAAGCTCAACACCGCCAATGTCAAATCGGTGCGCGGCGCGCTCGATTACGACAAGAGCGGCCCGTTCACCTCGACGCTCGTCGTCGACTGGCTGAAACAGAAGACGACCGGTCCGGCACCGCACGTCCTCGACAATGGCGATCCCAATTGGGATCTCTTGCCCGACGAGGTGAAGACCGACATCCGCAAGTCGGCGGTGCCGTTCGACCCCTATGCCAACACCGAAACCTATGGCGGATCGTGGAACTCGAACCTCGACGTCGGTTATGGCAGCATCGCGGCGGTGCTCGGCTATCGGCACCTGACCTATATCACGCGCGGCGACTTCGACGGGCTGATTACCCCGGTGCCCGGGCTCGACGTCACCCGCGACTTCTCGGGCGAATCGAAGAGCGCCGAGCTGCGCTATGTCTCGCCCGAGGACGAACCGGTCGATTTCGTCGTGGGCGCCTATTATCAGGCCGACAAGTGGCGCCAGTTCAACACCGTGCTCGCGAACCCGACGACGACCACTCTCGCACAGCTGCATCAGGATACCGAAAGCTATGCGCTCTTCGCGCTCGTCAACGCGCATCCTACCGATCGGCTGACGCTGTCGATGGGCGGCCGCTACAGTCACGACCGCAAGAAATACGACATCGCGACGCAGGTGCTGATCGGCGGCAATCAGATATCGTCATTCCAGAGCAGCCTTGAGAACAGCTGGTCGGAATTCACCCCGCGCCTGACGGTCGAATATAAGCTGTCGCGCGACGCGATGCTCTACGCCAACTATTCGCAGGGCTATAAGGCCGGGGGCTATAATTCGCGCGGCACGATTCCGGAGAATATCGGCCCCTATAATCCGGAGCATGTGAACGCGTTCGAAGTGGGCGCCAAGACCGACCTGTTCGACCGCCTGCTCCGCGTCAACGTCGCGGGTTTCGTCAACAATTACCGCGATCTGCAAAGCGCGGTGACGAAGATGGGTGCGGTGCGGCCGGAGAATATCACCACCAACGTTGCCGCCGCGAAAATCTATGGCTTCGAGCTCGAGACGCTACTGCGTCCCGCGCCCGGCCTGACCTTCGGCGCCAACCTAGCCTATCTCCATGCGCGCTATACCGACTTCTGCGCCGATACCGACGGCGTGTTCACCGACGGATCGCCCGAGCCGGGCCAGTGCGCGCCCGCGATGCCGATCCTGATCAACGGCACGCCCAACGGCACTTTCGCGGTGCCGACCGACTCGACCTATCTGGAACTCGCGAACGCACCGAAATGGAGCGGCAGCCTGTCGGCGGACTACGCGATTCCGACGGGCTTCGGCGAGGTGAAGCTGCACGCCGACGGCCGTTATTCGGCGCGCTTCAACACCTGGGGGCGCAGCAACGATCCCGGCTATTATCGCGACGAAGTGATGCTGGTGAACGCGAGCATCGCGGTCGCCGGGGTCGATGACCGTTGGAAGGTCACCGTCTATGGATCGAACCTGACCGATCAGGACGTGATCTCGGGCGCGATCTCGGCCGGTGCGACGCCGATCCAGCAATATTACCAACCGCCCCGCGAATTCGGCGTCGACGTCGCATTCAAATTCTGAGGCGATTCCGGCCCGCGGCGCGCTACCCTCGCCGCGGGCTTCCCCTTGAACCAGCAATCGAACCGGGAGAGTGCAATGGGTTGGAACGTCGATCGCCGGACATTCGTCGGAGGCATGGGGGCGCTCGCCGCCGCCGGGATTGCGGGGCCGGCGCTCGCAAAGAACGGCAAGCCCTATAATGTGCTGATGATCGTCACCGATCAGGAACAGAGCATGGCAAGCTATCCCGCTGGTCTGCTCGAAAAGCTGCCCGCGCACCGCGAACTGCTCGAGCGCGGGCTGCTCGTCGAAAACTACCACGTTCATACCACCCCCTGCACGCCGTCGCGCTCGACGATCTTCCAGGGCCACCACACGCAGCAGACGGGCCTGTTCCTCAACAGCGATAACGCCCCCTACCCCGTCGCGGCCGAGGATATGCCGACGCTCGGCCACATGATGCAGGCGGCGGGCTATTACACGAGCTACAAGGGCAAGTGGCATTTGAGCCGCATCAATTACGAGCGCAACTGGACGCGCATTCCCGGCGGTACCTATCCGACCACCGAGAATGCGATGGAGAAATATGGCTTCCACGATTATGGCTTCGACGGCGAGGAAGTCGGGCTGACGTGGGATGGGTACAAGGCCGACATGTATGTCGCGGGCGACGCAGCGCGCGCGATCTTCGACTATGCGCGGCGCGACAAGGCCGGCGGCAAGCCGTGGTTCCAGGTCGTCGGGCTGGTCAATCCGCACGACATCATGTTCTATGACGCGACGGGCAAGCAGGCCGAAAGCCGCCCCGATCCGAATATCCTTGGCCCGCTGCGCCGCGAACCCGGCGACCCGCTCTACGAGGTCGACAACAAGTTCGACCTGCCGGCGAGCTTCTACAAGGACGATCTATCGACCAAGCCCGAGGCGCATCGCGCGATCGTGCGGCTCAACGACCTCTTCTACGGCGTCATGCGCCACGACGACGAGGAAAGCTGGCACCGCTTCATCAACTATTATTACAACTGTCTGCGCGACGTCGACCGGCGGCTCGGGCAATTGCTCTGGGCGCTCAAGGAGAGCGGACAGATCGACAATACGATCATCATCTACACCAGCGACCATGGCGAGCGCGCGGGTGCGCACGGGATGCGCCAGAAGGGCGCGACGATGTATCGCGAGGAAACCAATATCCCGATGATCATCGCCCACCCCGATTTCGCGGGTGGGCGCACGACCAGGGGACTGATGGGCGCGATCGACATCGCCCCGACGCTGATGACCCTCGCCGGCCTGTCGGCGGGCGAGCAGGCGAGCCGCTTCCCCGGCCTGCCCGGTATCGACGTGTCGAGCCTGCTCTCCGCGCCGGCCGCCAAGACCGAGCGCGACCGGCAGGGGCATCTGTTCGACTATGCCGTCGTCCATTATTGGGAACCGACGAAGGATCGCACCGCGACCCTCCCCTCGGGCGAGCCCGACTATTCAAAGCGTTTCGACCTTTCGAAGCGCCGCCTGCATCGCGGTGTTCACGACGGACGCTATAAATTCGCCCGCTACTTCGCCCCGGCGCATCATCATACGCCGACCGACTGGCAGACGTTGACGGCGATGAACGACCTCGAGCTTTACGATACCCACGCCGACCCGGGCGAGATCGTCAATCTCGCGCTCGATCCGAAGCACAAGGCGACGGTGATGAAGCTCAACAAGCAGACGAACGCGCTGATCGCGCGCGAGGTGGGTATCGACGACGGCCGCGAATATCCGGGGCCGACCGAGATGTATAACCAGCCGGCCTAACGGCTCCAGCGTGCGAAGATGGCGGTAGGGAGCAGCAATCCCCGCGCCTCTTCGCGCACCGCCAGCTCACCGCATTCGATCGTGCCGGGCAGATGCGCCAGCGTCTGCGCAAGCAGTTCGCCGATCGCCAGCGCCGACATGCGCACCGCATAGACGGTCAGGAACAGCGCGCGGCTATCGGCGTCCAGCAATTGCCCGCAATCGGCGAGCAGCGGCGCGAGCCCGTCCTCGATCTGCCAGCGCTCATTGTTCGGGCCGCGACCGAACTTGGGCGGGTCGAGCAATATCGCGTCGTAGCGCCGCTCGCGCCGCACTTCGCGCGCGGTGAATTTGCCCGCGTCGTCGACGATCCAGCGGATCGGCTTGTCGGCGAGATTTGCGAGTTCAGCATTCTCGCGCGCCTGCGCCACCGACTTCTTCGACGCATCGACATGTGTCACCGCCGCGCCCGCCGCAGCGAGCGCCTGGCTTCCGACGCCGGTATAGCCGAACAGGTTCAGGAAGGCGGGGTCGGCCTTCTCGGCGACGCGTTCGCGCAGCCAGTCCCACACCGGCGCCATGTCGGGAAAAAAGCCCAGATGTCGGAACGGCGTGCAACTCGCGGTAAAGCGCGTCTCGCGCCAACCGAGCGGCCAGCCTTCGGCGGGAACGGGCCCCTGAAAATACCAGCGCCCGCCACCATCCTCGTCCGACGCGGGCACGAATTCGCCATCGGCTTCGTCCCACGCGCTTGCCGGCAGGGCGGGCTGCCACATCGCCTGCGGTTCGGGGCGGATGAAACGATAGGCGCCATAGCGTTCGAGCTTGCGCCCGCCGCCGCTGTCGACGAGCCCATAATCGTCCCACCCCTCCCCGACGAGCGTCTTCAGGGGCAGCAGGTCAGCCACGGGTCGCTTCGGCGAGGATATAGGCCTTCACCGCGTCATATTCGCCCGGCAGCTTCGCATAGCGCTCTTCGCGGTCGAAAAGATTGCCGAGCCGAGCCGGCAGCGGCGGGCGCACCCCGCTTGCACGCTCGACCGCGTCGGGAAATTTCGCCGGATGCGCCGTCGCGAGTGTCACGATCGGCACGTCGGCATCGAGATCGAGCGCGCGCGCCGCGGCGAGCCCGACCGCGCTGTGCGGGTCGATCAGCTGGCCGCCGCGCTCTTGCGCCCAGCGCAGCGCAAGCGCCATTTCGTCGCCATCGATCCGCGCGCTCGAAAACAGGCGCCGTGCGCCCGCGAGCATGTCCTCGGGGATCGACATCGCGCGGGTTTCATCGAACTCGCGCATCATCCGCGTGATCGCGCCGCCGTCGCGCCCCGACAGGTCGAAGAGCAGCCGCTCGAAATTGCTGCTGACCTGAATGTCCATGCTCGGCGTCGCGGTCGGCGTGACGCTGTTCGCGCTGTAATCGCCGCGGGTCAGCGCGCGGTGCAGAATGTCGTTGACGTTGGTCGCGACGACGAGCTTCGCGACGGGGAGCCCCATCTGCGCCGCGACATAGCCCGCGAAAACGTCGCCGAAATTGCCCGTCGGCACGCTGAACGCAATTTCGCGATCCGGCGCGCCAAGCCGGACTCCGGCATAGAAATAATAGACGATCTGCGCCATCAGCCGCGCCCAGTTGATACTGTTCACCGCCGACAGCGTCACCTTGCTCCGCGCCTGTTCGTCACCGAACAGGCGCTTCACCATCGCCTGCGCATTGTCGAAGCTGCCGTCGATCGCGATATTGTGGACGTTCGGCGCGAGCACCGTCGTCATCTGGCGCCGCTGAACGTCGCTGACGCGGCCTTCGGGGTGGAGCATGAAGATGCGGATATGCTCGCGCCCCGCGACCGCCTCGATCGCCGCCGAACCGGTGTCGCCCGAAGTCGCACCGACGATCGTGATGTCGCGATCGCCGCCGGCGAGGAATGTCTCGAACAGCTCGCCGAGCAGTTGCAGCGCGACATCCTTGAACGCCAGCGTCGGGCCGTGGAACAGCTCGAGCAGCCAGTGGCGATGGTCGAGCTGGACGAGCGGGGTCACCGCATCGTGGCTGAAGCGGCCATAGGCGGCTTTGCACAGGGCGCGAAGCTCATCCTCCGACAGCACGCCCGCGACGAAGGGCGTCATGATCCGCACCGCAGTCTCGGCATAGTCGAGTCCGGCGAGCGCCCGGATTTCCTCGGTGCTCAGTCGCGGCCAGGCCGCCGGCACATAGAGCCCCCCGTCGCTCGCCAATCCGGCGAGCGTGGCGGCACGAAAGTCGAGGGTGGGCGCAGAGCCGCGCGTGCTGATATAGTCCATGACGCAATGCGCCTAGCGGCGCGGCGTCAGCGCTGCAAGCGGCGGCGTAGCGCGAGGATATAGATCACCACCGCAATGATGGCGAACAGGAACCATTGCACGGCATAGGCGAGGTGATTGTTCGGCAGGTCGGCGCCGCTCGGCACGGCGCTCGCGCGCAGGCCCGGTGCGGGCGTGTCGGCGACGAGCATCGGGCGCGCCGGCACCGCGCGTCCGGTCAGCCGCTCGATCAGGCTCGGTTGTTCCGGACCGGGCACGATCGTCCCTTGCACCGCGCCGCCCGTCCATGCGGGCGGGGTGAAATCGTCGGCGATGCCCATGTCGACGAGTGCGCCCGGCCCTTCGGCGCCGGTCCGGCAGTCAGCGATCATGCGAATGCCGCTGTCGCCTTCGCGCGCCGCCCCGCTACGCTGCAGCCAGCGCACCGGCTCGAGACAGATCACGCTGCTTTTCCGGAACATCATCGCATCGGGCACCGGCGGCAGAGCGGGGTAAGCGACCGTCGCCGACATCGCGCGATTGCGCTCATAGAGCGCGATCAACGCTTCCTTCTCGCCTTTGCGCTGAAGCTGCCAGACCCCGAGCGCGATCATGATCAGAACCGCCAGCGCGACGAGCAGGGTCGGCACCAGCGGCCAACGGCGCAGCGGAACGGCGGGTTCAGTCATGGGGCGCATCTTCGGCGCGGCGCCCTTCGGCCGCCTGGCGCTGGTGCTCGCTGGCAAGAAGCGCGGCCTTCGCGATGCGAAGTCCGAAGACGACCGCGGCGCCGGTAATCGGCACCCACAGGATCACATGCACCCAGAAAGGCGGCGCGAAGGCAAAATCGACGAGGATTGCGGCGACGACGATCAGCGCGCCGATGATCATGGTCAGGAAGGCTGCGGGTCCGTCGCCGACATTGTAGCTTTCGAAGTCGAGCCCGCACACGCGGCAGCGCGGCGCGAACTTGGCGACGCCTTCGAACAGCGTCTGCGCGCCGCACTGGGGGCACAGACCAAAAAGGGCAGCGCGCCCGACCGGCGGCTGCCCTTTTTTGATGTCGCTTTCGTTCGTCAAATCAGTGCGCGGCGACCGGCGCGCCCCAGCCGCCCCAGACATAGACGATGATGAAGAGGAACAGCCACACGACGTCGACGAAATGCCAGTACCAGGCGGCGGCTTCGAAACCGAAATGCTGCTGCGGCGTGAAGTGGCCCTTGTAGGCGCGCACCAGGCAGACGATCAGAAAGATCGTGCCGACAAGGACGTGGAAACCGTGGAAGCCCGTCGCCATGAAGAAGGCCGAGGTATAGTTGATCGTGCCGAACGGGAACGGCGCGTGGGCATATTCATAGGCCTGGATCGTCGAGAAAACGGCGCCAAGGATGATCGTCGCCCACAGACCCTTCTTCAATCCGTCGCGATCGCCGTGGATCAGCGCGTGGTGCGCCCAGGTGATCGTCGTACCCGAACAGAGCAGGATCAGCGTGTTGAGAAGCGGCAGCGAGAAGGCGTCGATGACGTGGATGCCGACCGGCGGCCACTGGGTGATCGCCGCCGCGCCGTCCTGCCCGAAGAGCGAGGTAACCGTGCCGTCGACGATCTGAACCGGCACCGGAAACAGCGAGAAATCGAACCACGCCCAGAACCAGCCGACGAAGAACATCACTTCGGACGCGATGAACAGGATCATGCCATAGCGCAGGTGGAGTTGCACCACCGGCGTATGATCGCCCGCATGCGCTTCGTTGATGACGTCCGACCACCAGCTGAAGAAGGTGGCGATGACGCCCATCAGGCCAAGGCCGAGCACCCATTTGCCAACGCCGCCGAAATGATCGGCGTGCATCGCCATCACGAGTCCGAAGAACATGACGAGCGCCGCGACCGAGCCGATCAGCGGCCAGACGCTGGGGTTTACCAGGTGATAGTCATGATGTTTGGCACCGGCCATTTTGCACTTCCCGTTTTATGCCCCAGCACGGCGATTCCCCATCGCCAGCCGGCCTGTTAGACTCTGTTGATCGCGGCCTTAGCTCGCCTTTTTCCCGTCGTCCACCGGGTAGAAGGTATAGCTAAGCGTGATTTCCTGAATGTCGCGCGCGTCGACATCGTCCTTGATCTTGGGGTCGACGAAGAACAGCACCGGCATGCGCACCTGCTCACCCGGTTGCAGCGTCTGCTGGGTGAAGCAGAAGCACTGGATCTTCGTGAAATATTCGCCCGCCTGATCGGGGGTGACGTTGAAGGTCGCGGTGCCCGTGATCGGCCGGGACGATTCATTCTTGGCGATAAAGATCGTCATGTCGCGCGCGCCGATCGTCACCGTATCGCGCGGATGCTCGGGGTAGAATTTCCACGGCATTTTCGGCGACACATTGGCATCGAAGCGCACCGACACCGTATCGCTGAGGACCTTCGGCTCTTCGGCGGCGGCGGCGGGGTCGTAACGCTGCGTGGTTCCGCCATAGCCGGTGACGCGGCAGAAGAGATTGTAGAGCGGAACCGCCGCGAAGCCGAGGCCGAGCGCGGCGAGTGCCAGCGTCGCGGCGACAAAGGCAAGGCGCTTGTTCTTCCTGCGGATCGCGTCGGTCGTCATTTGGGCACCACCATGCGCGCCACCGTAATGAAAAAGAACAGGAATGCCAAACCGCCAAGGATCCAGCCCATCAGATTGGCGCGGCTGCGCTGGCGCCGGCGATATTCGGCTTCGTCGAAGGGTTCGGGCGTCGGTTCGTCGGTCATAGTGGCCACATATGGTCGGCCACCACGGCGCCGAACAGGATGAACAGATAGGCGATCGAGAAAGCGAAGAGACGCTTTTCGGGCTGCATCCGGTCGCCCTCGCCCGCCTTGCGCAGCCCGACGGGCACCGACAGCAACACGAAGGCGGCCGACATCAACACCGCCGTCCAGCCATAAAGTGCGCCGGTGTAGCCGAGCGCCCACGGGGCGACTGCGGCGGCGGCCATGATGACCGCATAGAAGAGGATCTGGCGTCGCGTCGCGCGCTCGCCGGCAACGACGGGCATCATCGGGATTCCCGCGGCGGCATAGTCCGAACGCACGAACAGCGCGAGCGCCCAGAAATGCGGCGGCGTCCAGAGAAAGATCAGCAGGAACAGCAGCACCGGCAACGGCGCGATAGTCCCCGTCGCCGCGACCCAGCCGATCAGCGGCGGAAAAGCCCCCGCCGCGCCGCCGATCACGATATTCTGCGGCGTCCGCGGCTTGAGCCAGATCGTATAGACGAGGACATAAAAGAGGATCGAGGCGGTGAGCAGCACCGCCGCCTGCCAATTGGCGGCGAACAGCATCAGAAAGACCGAGAAGGCCGCAAGCCCGACCCCGAAGTGAAGCGCGGTCTGCGGGTCGAGCCGCCCGGCGGGAAGCGGACGGTTCGCGGTCCGCTTCATCTTCGCATCGATCCCCGCTTCATACCATTGGTTGAGCGCGCCCGACGCCCCGGCGCCCAGCGCGATCGCGAGAATCGAGGAGAAGGCGAGCACCGGATGCACGTGCCCCGGCGCCGCAAGCAGTCCGCACAGCGCCGTGAACACGACGAGCGACATCACCCGCGGCTTGGTCAGCGCGAACAGGTCGCGCCAATCCGCCGGGAGCGTCATTTCGCCATGGGTCAGGCTCTGCGCCATAATCACTCCGGCCGTCACGGCAGCGCCCCCTGCCGGATATCGGCAGAGGGCGCGACCTGTCAGGCGATAAACGTCACGCGATCCGGGGCAGTTCGTTGAACTGGTGGAACGGCGGCGGGCTCGACAGCGTCCATTCGAGCGTCGTCGCGCCTTCGCCCCACGGATTGTCGACCGCCTTTTTGCCGGCGACCAGCGAATAGATCACGTTCACGAAGAAGAAGAGCATCCCGACCGCCATGATCGCATAGCCGATCGACGAGATATGATGCCAATAGGTGAAGGCTTCCGCATAGTCGGGGTAACGGCGCGGCATGCCCTGCTGGCCCAGGAAGTGCTGGGGGAAGAACAGGACGTTCACGCCGATGAAGAAGATCCAGAAGTGCAGCTGGCCCAGGACCTCGCTGTACATCCGGCCCGACATCTTCGGGAACCAGTAATAGAAGCCCGCGAACAGCGAGAAGACCGCGCCGAGCGAGAGCACATAGTGGAAGTGCGCGACGACATAATAGGTGTCGTGCAGCGCGGTATCGACGCCGCCATTGGCGAGAACCACACCCGTAACGCCGCCGACGGTGAACATGAAGATGAAGCCGATCGCCCAGACCATCGGGGTCTTGAAGCTGATCGAGCCGCCCCACATCGTCGCGATCCAGCTGAAGATCTTGATCCCCGTCGGGACGGCGATGACCATCGTCGCGGCGGTGAAATACATCTTGAGGTTCACGCTCATGCCGACGGTGAACATGTGGTGCGCCCACACGATGAAGCCGACGACGCCGATCGCGACCATGGCATAGGCCATGCCCAGATAACCGAACACCGGCTTGCGGCTGAAGGTCGAGATGACCTGGCTGACGATGCCGAAGCCCGGCAGGATCATGATATAGACTTCGGGGTGGCCGAAGAACCAGAAGAGGTGCTGGTAGAGCACCGGATCGCCGCCGCCCGTCGCGTCATAGAAGGTGGTGCCGAAGTTGCGGTCGGTGATCAGCATCGTGATCGCCGCGGCCAGCACCGGCAGCGCGAGCAGCAGCAGGAAGGCGGTGACGAGCACCGACCACACGAACAGCGGCATCTTGTGCAGGGTCATGCCCGGCGCGCGCATGTTGAAGATGGTGGTGATGAAGTTGATCGCGCCGAGGATCGACGCCGCACCTGCGAGGTGGAGCGAGAAGATCGCCATATCGACCGCCGGCCCCGCCGAGCCGCTGGTCGACAGCGGGGCATAGACGGTCCAGCCGGTGCCGGCGCCATTGCCGCTGCCGCCGGGCACGAACATCGAACCGACGAGCATGACAAAGGCGACCGCGGTCAGCCAGAAGCTGACATTGTTCATGCGCGGGAACGCCATGTCGGGCGCGCCGATCATCAGCGGCACGAACCAGTTGCCGAAGCCGCCGATCATCGCGGGCATGACCATGAAGAACACCATGATCAGGCCGTGCGCCGTAATCATCACGTTCCAGAAATGCTTGCCCGCGGTCGCGTCGCCCGCGCCGCCCATGAACTGTGCCCAGCCTTGGAGATACTGGATGCCCGGCTCGGCAAGCTCGAGGCGCATCATGCCCGAAAGCACGCCGCCGACGATACCAGCGATGATCGCGAAGATCAGATAGAGGGTGCCGATGTCCTTGTGGTTCGTCGACATGAACCAGCGGACGAAAAAGCCCGGCTTGTGATCGTGGTCGTCATGCGCGTGGTCGGCATGGCCGTGGACGGGTGCAGTCGCTGCGATATCGGTCATTTTATAGGCCCTCGGCTAATCAATTCGTCGTCGCCGGCGAGCCGACGGTTTTCCCGGGTGCGGTCTCGGGCGTTTCGGCAGGGGCGGTGGTGTGCACCGCGTCGATCGGGCCTTCGGGCGCCGGCTGCGCGGCAGCGGGAGCTGCGGCCTCGGCCCCGTCGGGATTGCCGCCCTTGAAGCGAACCCATGCCTTCCACTTGTCCATCGGCAGTGCTTCGACCGCGATCGGCATGAAGCCGTGGTCGACGCCGCAAAGCTCGGAGCACTGGCCGTAATAGACGCCGGGCTTATTGACGGTGAAGGTGGTTTCGTTGGCACGGCCCGGAACCGCGTCCATCTTGGTCCACAGCGCGGGGACCGCGAAGCTGTGGATCACGTCGGCGCCGGTGATGATCAGCTTCACCTGCTTGCCGACGGGGACGACCATGCGGTTGTCGACGGCAAGGTGATAGGGCTCGCCCGACGCCTTCGCCTGGTCCTCGGTCAGCATCTTCGAGACATATTCGCCGATGCCCTGGTCGGGATAGGCATAGCCCCAATACCACTGATAGCCGGTGACCTTGATCGTCAGCGCGTCCTTCTTGGGCGGTTCGTACTGCGCCGCAAGGAGGCGGATCGACGGCACCGCGATCACCGCGAGGATCAGCACCGGAATGGCGGTCCAGATGATTTCGATGAAGGTATTGTGCGTCGTCTTCGACGGAACCGGGTTCGCCTTGGCGCGATAGCGGAAAATCACCCAGAGCAGCAGGCCGAGAACGAAGAGCGAGATGAAGGTGATGATCGGGAGCAGCAGCGTGTGGCTGAACCAATAGGCCTGCTGACCGATCGGGCTTTCCTGCGTCTGGAAGTTGATGCCCGCATCGACCGGCTGGCCAACGCCGGGGGTCGGCTTCATCGGCACATAGGTCGCATCGCCTGCCGGAGCCGCCGCATCGGCGGCGACCGGCGCCGCCGTATCATTTGCCGCAGCCGGAGTCGCCGCGGTCGTCGCCGCCGGCGCTTCCGCGGGCGCCTGCGCGTGGCCTGCGCCGACAGCGCCCAGCGACAAAGCTGCCGCAATTAACACCTTTATTACAGGGGTTTTCAAGCTCTTCATAAGGATAGTGCCGCCCGTTGCCTGTTGTCTTTATGATCCCCCAACCCTTCCCCTCGAATTGCCGGACACGGGGTTCGGCAGCACGCGGGCGGGCTGAATCTCGCGGGGGCTATAGACCCGCTTGCCGCTTGCCTCAAGCATCTCTAACACTATTTTGCAGCGGGCGAATTTGCCCTGCCCGACCCCTGTCGCTGACCGCGGCGATGCAATGGAAAAAGAACGCTTCTCCCATGACCGACGACGAAATCCTGGCCGAGTTCCGCGCCGCCGACGCGCTGCTGCACGGACATTTCCTGCTCTCTTCGGGCCGCCACAGCGAATATTATCTGCAGTGCGCGCGCGTGCTGATGGACACCGAACGCGCCGGACGGCTCGCGACCGCACTCGCGGCTAAACTGCCGCGCGAGCTGCGCCACGCGATCGACCTCGTCGTCTCGCCCGCGATGGGGGGGGTGATCATCGGGCACGAAATGGGTCGCGCGCTCGGCAAGCCCGCGATTTTCGTCGAGCGCCCGACCGGAACCTTCGAGCTGCGCCGCGGCTTCGAGATCGAAAAAGGCGCGAAGGTGCTGATGGTCGAGGATGTCGTCACGACCGGCCTGTCGTCGCGCGAGGCGATGGACGCGGTGCGCGCGGCGGGCGGCGAGGTGCTCGCCGAAGTCGCGCTCGTCGACCGCTCGGCGGGCAGCGTCGACCTCGGTGTGCCTTTCTATCCGCTCGTCGCGATCAACTTCCCGACCTATGCGCCGGACGAACTGCCCGCGCATCTCGCGGATACCCCCGCGGTCAAGCCCGGGAGCCGGAGCCAGGCGGCTTGACCGCCTCCCCCTCCCCGCATCGCCTGCGGCTTGGCGTCAACATCGACCATGTCGCGACGATCCGCAATGCGCGCGGCGGCGAGCACCCCGACCCGGTGCGCGCGGCTGAAATCGTCGCCGCGGTCGGCGGCGACGGCATCACCGCGCATCTGCGCGAGGACCGGCGCCATATTCGCGACGCCGACCTCGCGCGCATCCAGGCGGCGACCGACCTGCCGCTCAATCTCGAGATGGCGGCGACCGAGGAAATGCTCGCGATCGCGCTGCGCCACGCCCCGCACGCCGCGTGCATCGTCCCCGAAAAGCGCGAGGAACGCACGACCGAGGGCGGGCTCGACGCCGCGGGTCAGCATAACCATCTCGCGCCGATCGTCGCGCGCCTTTCCGATGCCGGCATCCGCGTCAGCCTGTTCATCGAGCCCGACGCGCGCCAGATCGAGGCGGCCATGCGGCTCAAAGCGCCGGTGGTCGAATTTCACACCGGCCGCTACGCCCATGCGGAGGGCGAAGCGCGCGCCGCCGAATTGCGCCGCCTCGCCGACGCCGCGGCGCTCGCGTCGAAGAACGGCATCGAACCGCATGCGGGGCACGGGCTGACCTATGATAATGTCATCCCCGTCGCGGCGATCCCGCAGCTCGCCGAACTCAACATCGGCCATTATCTGATCGGCGAGGCGATCTTCACGGGGCTCGAAGACGCCGTGCGCCGGATGCGCGCGTTGATGGACGAGGCGCGGGGGCTCGCATGATCATCGGCCTCGGCTCCGACCTCTGTAGCATCGAGCGCATCGAGGCGTCGCTCGCGCGCTTCGGCGAGCGCTTCGAAATGCGCGTCTTCACCGAGATCGAGCGCGCGAAGGCGGCACGGCGCCCCTTCACCCGCGCCGGCACCTATGCGAAGCGCTTTGCGGCGAAGGAAGCCTTTTCGAAGGCGGTCGGCACCGGATTCAAGCGCGGCGTGTTCATGAAGGACATCGGCGTCGTCAACGCGCCGTCGGGCGCCCCGACGCTCGCGCTCACGGGCGGGGCTGCCGAGCGGCTCGCCGCCATGCTGCCCGATGGGCACCGCGCGCAGATACACCTGACGCTCACCGACGATCATCCGTGGGCGCAGGCTTTCGTCATCATCGAAGCGGTACGGGAAGACTGATGGCGAAGAAACGCAAGCGCACCGCCGACGAGGGCAGCTGGGGCAAGCTGGCCCGCGACATCGTCGTCATCCTGCTGCTGGTGCTCGTCATCCACAGCTGCGTCGCCAAGCCCTTTTATATCCCGTCGGATTCGATGATGCCGACCTTGCGCAACGGCGACCGGCTGATCGTCAGCAAATATCCCTATGGCTGGTCTTATGCTTCGGTGAGCTTTCACCTCGCGCCCCGGATGGAGGGTCGGCTGTTCGGCACACTGCCGAAGCGCGGCGACATCGTGGTGCTCGAACATCCCATCACGCGCGTCGATTATATCAAACGGGTCATCGGCCTGCCCGGCGATACTATCGAGCTACGCGGCGGCGCGCTGATCATCAACGGCAAGCCGATCCGGCGCGAAGTGCAGCCGATGCTGTCGATTCCCGTCGATGCCAATCTGCCCGGCCCCGATTCGAGCCTCTATCGTTTCGTGCAGCGCAGCCGCGACGGGCGCATGGTGCTCGAACTGCCCGTGGTGCGCGAAACGCTGCCCGGCGGCGCGACCTTCGACACGATCGACATGGGGCCCGGCTATACGACCGACGATTACGGCCCGATCACGGTGCCCGCCGATCATCTGTTCCTGATGGGCGACAACCGCGACGGCAGCGCCGACAGCCGCGTCCCCGTCGCGATGAAGGGACTCGGCGGCCCGGTTCCGTTCGAGGCGATCGCCGGCCGCGCCGAAATCATCAGCTTTTCGACCGACGGCACCACCGAATGGTACAACCCGCTGAGCTGGCTCCGCGGGCTGCGGTCGGGCCGCGCCGGAACCGATCTTCATCCGCCGCGTGAAGAGGCCGCAACCACGGAGTGACGGCGATGGCGGAACGGAAGGAAACGGCAGGATCGCGCGAAAGGGCGGATAGCCAGGCGCCCGGCCCGACCGAAATCCGCAACCAGCTCGTCCGCACCGAACTCGTCAAGGCGAGCGTCTGGCTCGGCCTCGCGCTGCTGATCGGCGCGTGCATCGTGCTGATCCAGCCGATCCTGCTGATTTTCGCAGGGGTCGTCGTGGCGGCGATGCTCGACGGGGGCACGCGCCTGCTCGGCCGCGCGCTGCCGATCGCGCGCGGCTGGCGGCTGTTGATCGTCTGCCTGTGCCTCACCGCCTTTCTGGTGTGGACGATCCTGTTCGCGGGCTCGCAGATCGCCGACCAGGCCGCGACGCTGCAACAGGTCGTGATGGCGCAGATCGATCGGATGGCGGCGTGGGCGAGCGATCACGGGATGGGCAATCTCCAGCTCGATACAAAGACGATCACCGACAATCTGGCGGGCACCGTCGGGCGCGTAACCGCGGCGCTCGGCACGGTGGTCGGCGCGCTGACCAGCCTCGTGATGATCATGGTGCTCGGCCTCTTCCTCGCGATCGAGCCGCGGCTGTATGAGCGCGGCGTCGCGTGGATGCTGCCGATGAGCGCGCGCGAGGATTTCTATATCACCACCGCGCGCATGGGCTTTACCCTGCGCCGGCTGATGGCGGGGCGGCTGCTCGGCATGGCGGTCGAGGGGGTCGGCACCTGGCTCGCCTGCCTCGCAGTCGGGATTCCGATGGCGGTTCTGATGGGGCTGCTCACCGGCCTGCTCGCCTTCATCCCCAACATCGGCGCGATCGTGTCGGGTGTGCTGCTCGTCCTCGTCGGCTTTTCGGCCGGCACCGACACGGGCCTGTGGGCGATCGCCATCTATCTGATCGTCCAGACCGTCGACGGCTATATCATCGTGCCGATGGTCGCCAAGCAGACCGTCGATCTGGCCCCCGCGCTGGTCCTCGGCGCGCAGATCTTGCTCGGCACGCTACTCGGCATACTCGGGCTGTTCCTCGCCGACCCGCTCGTCGCGATGACCAAGGTCGCGCTCGAACGCGAGGCCGAGCGCAATGCCACCGGCCAGCCGAAACGAAAAGCGGCGGCGCGCCTCTGATCGAAGCGTCGCCCCCGCGAAGGCGGGGGCCGCCAGACGTTGTGCAAGACCGACTGCGGCCCCCGCCTTCGCGGGGGCGACGGCATTGCTATTGCCGGGGCGCGCCCGGCGGCGGACCACCCGGACCCCCGGGGCCGCCCTGCATCTGCATTTGCTGCATCTGCTGCATCATCGCGCGCACCTCGGCGGCGTTGCGGAAGTCGATCAGTTCGACGTCGAAATAGAGCGTGCTGTTCGGCGGGATCGGACCCGCGGCCTGATCGCCATAGCCTTCCTCGGGCGGGATCACGATCTTGTATTTGCCGCCGCGCTGCATCTGCTTGAGCGCCTTCGAAAAGCCCGGGACCGAGCCGGCGACGGGCAGCGGCGCCTGTTCCTGCTGGTCGAATATCGTGCCGTCGGCGAGCTTGCCGGTATATTTGATGAGGACCATGTCCTCGTCGGTCGGGCTCGGGCCTTCGCCGGGCTTGACGACCTCGACGGTGGTGCCGTGCTGGACCGTCTGGCACCAGGCGACGCCGACCGCCAGCGCGACCAGCGCCGCGAGGCCGATCCAAAGCAGCCACAGCCCGCCCTTGCTCACCGGGCGCAATGGAACCGTCGTCACACTCATCGTCGCTGATCCTTCCCTGGCGCCACCCGGCGCGAATGTCGGCGCCGCCTATAGGCGGACCGACGTGGAAGGGTCCAGAGGCAAATGTGTGCGGGGAGTGGGGGAGGCGACAGCTTCGGGGTGGGGAACTGACGTTTCCCCATCTTCGTCACCCCGGACTTGATCCGGGGTCCATTAAGCGCAGCGCCGGGAGAATGGATCCCGGATCAAGTCCGGGATGACGAAAAAGGAACGTCGGCCTTCGGTCGTTTCC